>Ga0210410_10004702_pt1 | contig 11934 bp, 11 predicted proteins | sample IncBWC4MmetaG_FD_161058 | JGI IMG/M metagenome (GOLD analysis project Ga0210410, IMG submission 161058) | Forest soil microbial communities from Barre Woods Harvard Forest LTER site, Petersham, Massachusetts, United States - Inc-BW-C-4-M | ecosystem: Environmental > Terrestrial > Soil >... | reverse complement strand
AGTTTGTCGCTGATGTGGCGTCAGTAGGCCTGTAAAAAAGGGTCCGCATCCATGTGGTATTTCTCGAGCCCGGCGCGGATATGCTCAAACGCGTCGTCCACGGTGTCGGCGAACTGCAGCATTTTGTACTCGTCCTCGCTGATCGTGCCCGTGCGCACCATGGCCTTCCAATTGAGCACCTCGTCCCAATACTTGCGGCCGTAGATGAGGATGATATTGTGCTTCGGAAGTTTGTGAGTCTGCAGCAACGTAAGCATTTCCCAGAGTTCATCCATCGTGCCGAAGCCGCCGGGAAAAACGATCAGTGCTTTGGCGATCTGCGCGAACCATAATTTGCGCATGAAGAAATATTTGAAATTAAAGCTCAGCTCCGGGCTGATGTAGGGATTCGCGAACTGCTCGTGCGGAAGCTCGATGGAAAGCCCGACGGATTTGCCGCCGGCTTCGTACGCTCCCCGGTTCGCCGCTTCCATGATGCCCGGCCCGCCGCCGGAGCAAACCACAAAGCGCCGCGGCCGCGGCCCCAGCGTGAGCGACCAGGTGGTGAGCTTATGCGAAAGCTGCCGCGCCTCCTCATAGTAGCGGGACATCTCCAGTAGGCTTTTCGCGCGGCGCAGAGCGGCGCGGTGTTTGGCCAGGTTCACTGCGGACATTCTCGCCGTTTTTTCTTTTTTCAGCCGCGTGATCCGCACTTGCGCTGTTTCGTGCGATTCGATGCGCGCCGAGCCGAACATTACCACAGTGTCGGCGATGCCCTCCCTCTTCAGCTGCACCAGCGGGTGAATGTATTCGCCGAGGATGCGGATCGGCCGGGCCGGCGTGCTGGCGAGGAACTTTGGGTCCTGGTGAGGCGGTTTCGGTGCATGTTGCGGCTTTGGTCTTTTGCCGTCGGGCATGGGTCTTGTCTCCGTAAGGGCGAACCTTGATTGTAGGAATCCGCGAGGCCCGCGGCAACGTCTTCCGCAGAACATGCGTCGAATGAAGTACACTCGAGCGGCACAGGCTTCAGTTTGTGCTGCCAGGTATTTCGCATGGGACGTATCGTTGCTGCGCTCTTAACCGTCGCGAATCTGCTTGCTTTCGCGGGCATTCAAGCTCACGCGCAAGCCCCCTCCGGGCCGCTGACGCCGAAACCGGGAGCCGATGTACAACAGCCTCCCAAGGACGCTCAGTCAAAGCTTAAAGTGCGCGTTTCACTCGTGAACACGCCCGTGACCGTGCGCAATTCCCGCGGCGAAATGGTCCATAACCTTGAGGCGCAGGATTTTCAGGTTACCGATAACGGCGCGCCGCAGAAGATCTCTCACTTCGACCTGGGCGGCGATCCGATCTCCATGGTCATTTTGGTCGAGACGAGTTCGCGCATTGCGCCTCTCCTCCCGGCTATGAGCAAGACCGGCGTCCTCTTCACTCAGACGGTCATGGGCACCACCGGCGAAGCGGCGGTTGTCGGCTTCAATGACTCTGTCGATAAGCTGCAGGACTTCACCACCAACAGCGACCTGATCGAAAGCACCATCGCGCACTTGAAGCTGGGAACGTCGGGCTCAAAGCTCTACGATGCCATGTCCGCCGGGGTGGAAATGCTGACGGGACGCCCTGAAGCCACACGGGAGAAACCGGGGCGCCGCCGCGTCCTCATGATAATGTCCGAAGCCACCGACAACTGCAGCTCCGCGAAATTAGGCGAGGTGCTGCGGCAAGCTCAACTCGCCAACGTGACCATTTATAGCGTGGGCCTGTCCACCACCAACGCCGAATTGCGCTCCAAGCCGAAAGATACACGGCCGGAAATGAACCCGCCTGGTACGTTTGGGCTTCCCCCGTTCCCCGGGTCCGTGCAAACGCCGACCACCGAGGACAACCGCTCCGGCAACATTGATCTGATGGCCGCGGCCGTCTGGGCTGTGCAGCACATCCACGATGGCGTGAAGGCCAACGCGCTCGAGGTCTCCACCACCGCTACTGGCGGCGCGCACTTGGCAGCCTTCAAGGACCGCACCATCGAGAAAGCCATTGACGAAATCGGCGGCGAGCTCCACTCGCAATATACCATCAGCTACACGCCCACCGACGCTGACATCCCGGGCTATCACGAAATTAAAGTGAATGTCGTTCGAAACGACGCGAAAAATCTGAAGATCCGTGCCCGCCCAGGCTACTACCTCGCTCCACCGGAAAGTTAAGTTAGCGACGAGCTCTAGAAAATCTGCTTCCAGAAGTTCGCTTCACGTGAAGCTAGCAGCGCGTCCTTGCGCGCGTTCCAGCGCAGAAAATGTGGAGTGTGTATATGCTCCGTGTGCGCTTCCCGGCTGGCCCACACTTCGTGCAGTAGGAGTGCGCCGGGCGTGTCAACCGAGCGGTGCAGATCGTAGCGGATGCAGCCCTCTTCCTTGCGCGATGGCCCCACCAGGGCGCGCAGTTCGGCTTCTAGCAGCGTCTCCTGGCCTTCGCGCGCGCGTAGTACGACGATTAGGGTTGCGGCCTCTTTCGATAGCTTAGCGTTGCTGCGAGCCCGCCGGCGTCCCTTGGCTCTGGATGGCCTACGGGTTATCTTCTTTGCTCGGCGCTTGGCCATAATCGGCGGGATTGTATCGCAAATCGCTTCCCGCGCAAGTCCTGCTCTGCCGAGGTCGGCGGGCTGCGCTACTCTACTGGCAAGAAGGCAAGGTCTACCGGCGACGGCACTTCAATCACTTCCCCAGTGGGCGTCAGTCCGCCCGTTGCCGGGTCAATCTTGAAAACCACGATATTGTTCGACAACTGATTTTCCGCCAGCAGGTAGTTCCCGCCGGGATCGATGGCGAAATGCCTTGGCTCCTTCCCTCCGGTCGCCACGTTCGCGAGGAAGGTGAGTGTGCCCTTCGTGGGATGAATCGCAAATACAGCAATGCTCTCGTGCCCGCGGTTGGAAGCGTAGAGGAATTTTCCGCTGGGATGCACGGCAATCTCCGCGGTGTCGTTCCTGCCGGAAAAATCCTTCGGCAGCGTAGTCACAGTCTGCAGTTCGTGGAGAGTTCCAGCTTTCACATTGAAGCGGAACGCTGTCACCGTGGAGCTCAGCTCGCTGACCACGTAGACAAACTTCCCGCCCGGGCGAATCGCGATGTGCCGTGGGCCGGATCCAGCTTTCAACCTGACGAACGTTGGCTGGTTCGGCGAAAGTGTACCCTTCGCCGCGTTGAATTTGTAAACGAGCACTTCGTCCAGGCCCAGGTCCGCGGCCAGCGCAAATCGATTGTCCGCCGAAGTCTCGATCCAGTGCGCGTGCGGCCCTTCCTGCCGTTCCTTGGTCGGCCCCAGTGAGCCGCCGTCTTGCACGAGCGCGGTATGTTCGCCGAGTTTTCCATCCGTTAGAATCGGAAACACGGCGACATTGCCTGACGAGTAGTTCGCCACCAGGGCGTACTTGCCCGTCTTGTCGAACGAGATGTAGCACGGATCCTCGCCGAGCGCCGGGAGTTGGTTCAAAAGCGTCAGCTTCCCGGTCTTCGCTTCCAGCCTGAACGCGCTCACCGTGCTGCTTTTTCCAGCCTCGTTGACCGCGTACAGAAATTTTCCGCTGGGATGCACAGCCACAAACGACGGATCAGCCGATTCCCCAGCGACGCCGAGCGGGGAAAATTTTCCCGTCTCGCCGTCGTAGCGGTACGCGTAAATGCCCTTGCTGTTCGTTTTTGTGGTGTACGTACCGACGAAGGCCAGGAACCAGCGCTTTGCCGGGGGCTTCTGCTTCGTTGCGGCCCCCGAAAGGACCAGCGCCGGTGCCGCGAGTATCAGCAGGAACGCAAGAACTCTTCGTGTGATTTTCATGAGGCTAAAGATTCTAGCATCACAGGGGAATTTACTTTTTTTCTTCTTCGTTTTCTTCTTGTAGTACGGCGGCAGCGGCGACGGAATCGTCGTCCTCGAGCCGCAGGAGGCGAACGCCCTGTGTCGAGCGGCCCGCCTCGCGGATTTCGTTCGCATGCACCCGGATGACTTTGCCGTTGTGCGTGATGATCATTACGTCGGACTCTTCGGTCACCTGCAGCGTGGCGACAACGTACCCGTTGCGGTCCGTGGTCTTCATGTTGACCACGCCCTTGCCCCCGCGTGAAGTGATGCGGTATTCGGCAAGCGGCGTGCGCTTTCCGAAGCCTTTCTCGGCAACCGTGAGCATGAGCGTCGTCAGGGAGTCCTTGATCTGTTCGTTTTCTAGGTCTTCGAGGTTTTGCGACTCCTGGTTGTGCTCTTTCTTGATGATCTCAAACTCCGGCTGCACTGCGTCCATGCTCACAACATAATCCTCTTTATCGAGGTCCATGCCGTTCACGCCGCCGGCGTTGCGGCCCATCGGGCGCACTTCCGTTTCCCGGAAAAGGATCGCCTGGCCTTCATGGCTGGCTAGGAAAATCATTTTCTTCCCATCGGTGAGCTTCGCGCCGATGAGTTCGTCCTTGCCGTCCAGCGTCAGCGCGATGATGCCCGTTGACCTCGGGTTGGAAAATTCCATCAGCGCCGACTTCTTCACCGTGCCGCTCTTCGTGGCCATGAAGACGAATTGTCCTTCTTCTTCCAGGTTGCGCGCCGCGACCAGCGCAGTGAGCTTTTCGTCTTCCTGGAATTTGACCAGGCTGGAAATGGCCTTCCCGCGCGTGGCCGCCGCGGCTTCCGGTAACTCATACACTTTCAACCAGTAAACGCGGCCCTTCGAAGTGAACAGCAGGATGTAGCTGTGCGCCGACGCAATGAAGAGATACTCGACAAAATCCTCTTCCTTGGTCCTCGCTCCGATGCGCCCCTTGCCGCCGCGCGACTGGTGCCGGTAGGTATCCGCCGCCGTGCGCTTGATGTACCCCGCGTGGCTCACGGTTATGAGCATCTCCGTGTCGGCGATGAGGTCTTCCAGCTTGATCTCGTCCACCTTGTCCACAATCTGCGTACGCCGGTCGTCGCCGTACGCTTTGTGGATCTCCTTCAGCTCCCCAATGATTACGGATTTCAACTTTTTTTCGCTCGCCAGAATTTCTTCCAGTTCGGCGATGCGCTCGCGGATGGATTTCAATTCCTTGAGGATTTCGTCAACGGAAAGCTGCGTCAAGCGATGCAACTGCAATTCGAGAATGGCGTCCACTTGAACAGGAGTGAGGCCGCCGGTGATGGCCCGCGCCGTTTCACCCTCGACTCCGCCAAGCTTGTATTTCCGTCCATCGAGCTTGACGCCGCTGATCTTCCGGGGCTTCCCGTTCTCCGTAACTGTGACGTCCTGCTCGGAGAAAAACTTGAGCAAGTTTTCTTTCGCCTCGGCTCGGCCCGTGGACCCGCGGATGATGCGGATCACGTCATCCAGATGATCGAGCGCGATCTGGTAGCCGGTTAAGATGTGTTCGCGCTCGCGCGCCTTGCGCAAATCGTAGCGCGTGCGGCGCAGAACCACGTCGCGGCGGTGCTCGATAAACAAACGGATGAATTCGAGCAGCCCCATTTCTTTCGGCTGACCGCCGGCAATGGCCAGCAGGATCATGCCGAAGGATTCCTGCATCTGGGTGTGCTTGTAGAGATTGTTCAGCACCAACTGCGACTCTTCGCCGCGCTTCAGCTCCACGACGACGCGCATGCCATCGCGGTCGCTTTCGTCGCGCACGTCGGCGATGCCGTCAATCTTCTTGGTTTGCGCCAGCTCCGCGATGCGCTTGATGAGCGTGGCCTTGTTCACCTGGTAGGGAATTTCCGTGATGACGATGTTTTCGCGGTCCTTGCCGACGTCCTCGATGGCCGCCTTCGCGCGCATGGTGAAACTGCCGCGCCCGGACTTATAAGCCGCCTCGATCCCTTCGCGGCCCGCGATGTAGCCGCCCGTCGGGAAGTCCGGACCGGGGACCAGCTTCATCACTTCTTTCAGCGTGGTCTCTGGCTTTTCGATGAGCAGCACCGTCGCATCCACGATTTCGCGCAGGTTGTGCGGTGGAATGTTGGTGGCCATGCCCACCGCAATGCCGCTCGCGCCGTTGACCAGAAGATTCGGCACGCGCGCGGGAAGTACCGTCGGCTCCTGCTCGGTCTCGTCAAAGTTCGGAAGGTGATCGACCGTTTCTTTCTCGATGTCCGCCAGCAATTCTTCCGCGATTTTCGAAAGCCGCGCTTCCGTGTACCGCATCGCCGCGGGCATGTCTCCGTCCACGGACCCGAAGTTTCCCTGGCCGTCCACCAGCGGATAGCGCATGTTGAAGTCCTGCGCCATGCGCACCAGCGCGTCGTAGACCGGCGTGTCGCCGTGCGGGTGATACTTGCCTAGGACTTCGCCGACGATCTTGGCGCATTTGCGGTACGGCTTTGTGGACGTCAGCCCCAGCTCGTACATGCCGAAAAGAATCCGGCGGTGCACGGGCTTCAAGCCATCGCGCACGTCCGGCAGCGCGCGCCCGATGATCACGCTCATCGAGTAGTCGAGATAGGACTTCCTCATCTCGGCTTCGATATCCACCGGAATCAGTACCGATGTGTTTTGTTCGTCCGCCATTTCCCCTCGCTGAAGACAGAAGTCTCATTTGTAGTGGCGCGGCATGCTGCGCCACTACAAGCAATGTCTAACGTTTCGCGGCGTGTTCCAGCACGTACGCCTTCACCGTGTCGAAAGCATCCGCTGAATTCGTGAAGCGACGCGCGGCAAATGCCACTTCGACGTCGCGCAAAAACGCTTCGCGCTTCGAATCGCTCTCAAATTCGACCGCGACACCTCGCTCGATATCCGGTGCGCTTGTCGCCGTCGCGCGAAATTCGCCCACGCTCAATCCACGCAGTCCGGGCAATGTCGTCCATCCGAGTTGAAAAAGCATCGTTGACGCTTAAATGTCCAGGTTTACGACTTCGAGGGCGTTGTCCTCGATGAATTTGCGGCGCGCCTCGACGTTTTCACCCATGAGCGTCGTAAAAATATCCTCGGCCGCGACGGCGTCCTCGAGCTTCACTTGCAGAAGTGTGCGCGTGTCCGCGTTCATTGTGGTTTCCCAGAGCTGCGTCGGATTCATTTCGCCGAGGCCCTTGAACCGCGTGATGGTGAAATCTTTTTTCGCGTCTTCCATGATGTAGTCCAGCACTTCTTGGGCTTTTTCCTTGGACACTTTGTCACCGTTGCGCGACACGGTGAAGGGCGGCTTATTGAATTCATCAATCTGTTTCGCCAGCCCGCGCAGCCGCTTGTACTCCGCTGTAGCCGCCAGCGCCCAATTAATTTTCGTATTGTGCGGTGCCCCAAACTGGATTTCGTGCAAGCTGTGCTCTTCGTCGAACACGATCTTGCCATCCAGCTTCATCTTTGTTTTGGCGATTTCTTTGAGCAGCTTTTCGAGCAATTTTTTATCTTCGAAGTCCGTTTTCTTGTCCAAACCGCTTTCGGCCAGCAATTCGGCCAGGCCCGGTTCCCGCAGCCGGCGTCCCAGTTTCGCCGCCACAGCCGCGTATTCCTGCACATTCAGGAGGAACGACGTCAGTCCTCCGCCCTGCAGCGTCACGCCTTCCTTGGCCTTAACGACGTGGTCTTCCGTGGCGCGCTTCATCAGCTCGCGGGCAAAGTCGCGTTCGTCGCGGATGTATTTTTCCGTTTTGCCGCGCTTCACGCGATAGAGCGGCGGCTGCGCGATGTAGATGTGCCCGCGCTCGATCAATTCCTTCATGTGCCGGAAGAAAAACGTCAGCAGTAGCGTGCGGATGTGGCTGCCGTCCACGTCCGCGTCGGTCATCAGAATGATTTTGTGATAGCGGAGTTTTCCGGCGTCGAAATCGTCCTTACCGATGCCGGTGCCCAGCGCCGTAATGATGGCGCGAATTTCTTCGTGCCCCAGCATTTTGTCGTAGCGCGCTTTTTCGACGTTGAGAATTTTCCCTTTGAGCGGCAGGATCGCCTGATACTTTCGGTCGCGGCCCTGCTTGGCCGAGCCGCCCGCCGATTCGCCCTCGACCACGAACAATTCGCACCGCGCGGGATCGCGCTCCTGGCAATCTGCCAGTTTTCCCGGCAAGCCGCTCGAATCCATGGCGGACTTGCGGCGCGTCAACTCGCGCGCTTTGCGCGCAGCTTCGCGTGCGCGAGCAGCTTCAATACATTTGCCAATAATGCGCCGCGCGACGGTCGAGTGCTTATCAAACCACTCGCCAAGCTTTTCGTTCACGAGTTGCTCGACGTCACCCTTGATGTCGCTATTGAGTTTTCCCTTGGTCTGCCCTTCGAATTGCGGCTGCGGCAAGCGCACGCTGACGACGGCAACGAGGCCTTCGCGAACGTCATCGCCGGTAATGGTAACTTCGTCTTTCTGCTCCTTGAGCATGCCCGCAGCAGTCGCGAAGTTATTGATCGAACGTGTCAGCGCGGAACGGAAACCCGAGAGGTGCGTCCCGCCATCCACGGTGTTGATGGTGTTCGCGAACGCGAAAACATTTTCGCCGTAGCTGTCGTTGTACTGGAGCGCGATTTCGATCTCCACGTTGCCGCGCTTTCCCTCGATGTAGATCGGCGAGTCATGCAGCGTGGATTTCCCGCGGTTCAGGTGCTTGACGAACTCCGTGATGCCGCCGGTGAACCGGAATTCCGCGGTCTTTTCTGTGCGCTCGTCGGTGAGCGTAATCTTCAAGCCCTTGTTCAGGAACGCCAGTTCGCGCAAACGCTGCGCCAGCGTGTCAAAACTGTAGACGGTCTTCTCGAAAATGCCGGGGTCGGGATGAAACGTCACCTTCGTCCCGGTCTTTCGGGTTTTCCCGGTTTGCTTCAGCTTGTTAGTTGGCTTGCCCTTTTCATACGTCTGTTCCCACACCGCGCCATCGCGCGAAATTTCCAGTTCCAGCCAATCGGACAGCGCGTTGACAACGGAAACGCCCACGCCGTGCAAACCGCCCGAAACTTTGTAGGTGTCACTGTCGAATTTTCCGCCGGCGTGCAACACCGTCAGCACGACTTCCGCGGCGGGGCGCTTCTCCGTGCCATGCATATCCACGGGAATGCCGCGGCCGTTGTCCACCACAGTCACGGAATTGTCGGCGTGCACCGTAACGTTGATCTCGTCCGCAAATCCGGCCATCGCTTCATCGACGGAGTTGTCCACCACTTCCCAAACGAGATGGTGCAAGCCCATCTCTCCGGTCGAGCCGATGTACATCGCGGGGCGCAGCCGCACGGCCTCCAATCCGCCGAGCACTTTGATGGACTTGGCGTCGTACTTGTGTCCGCCTTGCGGTGTTGCGCCGACGTTTTCTTTGTCACCCATTTTTTCTCCCCGCGCAGCAACTTTATCGAGCGAACTGCCAGCGCTGGACAGACCCCGGACCATTTGGAGTGAGCACCGGCGCTCAAAAAACCGTTTTATGTGAAGCAAGGAAGGCGTGTTAGCGGAATGTTCCGTGCGTCGCCTTACCCTTTGATCTCAGACTCGCTGGGGCGAATCCGAAACTCGTAGGGTTCCTGCTCCATCCCGTCTCGCGCAGCGAGACGTGGCGAAGACTGATGTTTCTCCAGGTTTATGTGTCCCTGAGCTCCTGGCGCGAAGCTCATTGCTGGGCCCCATTTTCCTGGCGGACGTGCCGATTTCGAGGAAGCTCAAAACGAATCGACAACGCCTTTAGTATAACCGAATCGGCAGGCATCCTCAAGGCTGGAAGTGTATGAGGAACTCTCCGTAAGGCATTTATTTTGAGTTATTTAGAGTTGCTTTTTCGGGCGTGGCGGAGTTCGGCGGAAACTGGACTCTTGCATGGAATCCTATCGGATTTTTAGCCGGAATCGGTGTTTCCAGCATCTGCCGAATAGCCTCGAAAACGGTCTGGAATCTTGCATCGTGAGTTCTAAGCATTTCGCGAAGACGGACAAACGTTCGCATGATCGCGACGTTCACCTGCACGGCGCGCGCACTGTGCAGCACGCTGGAAAGCATTGCGATGCCCTGCTCTGTGAAAGCATACGGAGCGTAGCGGCGGCCGCCGCGCATGGGCTTTGAGGTTCCAATCTGGAACCTCAAAAACTATAGTTCCTTGGAGGAAAGCTGAAACATGAAATCGCTAGGAAACCGGCTGACGTTGCGTTTCACGGCCTTGTTGAGGTTCTTTGTTTCAACACCGTAAAGACGGGAGAGGTCCGCGTCCAACATAACCCTGGTGCCGCGCACAAAAAATATTTTGGGACTGATGAAGGCAGTAGGAATTATGGATCTCTGCGAAGGTGTCTTCATTTTGGGCACCTGTTTGAGGTTCCGGATTGGACCCTCAAAGAAGCACCTTGCAGCCTACATCGCGGCCTATGATAAATCAAGCTATATATTATTTACTGGTAAAAGCTGTCGCGTCGCGTCGCCTTGTGCGCGTTCGCTTTTTTATGCGCAGGCTCAGATACGCATGGGCATGATGATGTAGCGGTAGCGGTAGGATTCGTCGGCGAGCGGGCGCATCTGGCCGGCGGACTGTTCGTCCTTCAGCTCGATGCTGATGGGACCGTCGGCCGCGGCAGCGAGAAAATCCAACATGTAGCTGGAGTTGAAGCCGATGGCGATGGGATCTCCCTTGTACTCTTTCTCGATATTTTCTTTTGCTTCGCCGTACTCCGGGCTCGACGCGGAAATTTCGATTCCTTCTTTCGAAACGGCCAGCTTAACCGCGTGCGAGCGCTGGTCGGCGAGTTGCGAAACGCGGCGCACAGCGTCGCTCAATTCGGCACGCTCGATCACCACGCTCTTGTTGTTGTCGCGCGGGAGCACCGCTTCATAGTTTGGAAATTGTCCGGTCAAAATGCGCGAAATCAATAACCGGTGGCCCACCTGGAAAAAGAGGTGACTCTCGTCTTTTGCAAAGTCGATGTGCGCGTCGGAACCGGCGGCGCTGGAGAGCTTTTCGACTTCGTCCATGGCTTTCTTTGGGATCAGCACTTTGACTTCGCCGTTGAGTCCCGCAAGTTTGTGATCGGTCTCCGCAAGCGCCAGGCGGTGGCCGTCGGTGGCCACCATCGCCAGGGTATCCGGCTTCAGAATCATCAATCCGCCGTTCAGCGTGTACCGCGATTCTTCCATGGAGATGGCGAATTTCGTCTTGGCGATCAAACTTTCGATGATGGCGGCGGGAATTTTCACCAGCGTGTGCGGCGTGGCCGGCAGCGCGGGAAAATTCTCTTTCGCCATACCGACAAGCTTGTATTTCTTTTTGTCGCTGACGATTTCCACCCAATGATTCTCGAGAAGTTTGACTTTGATTTCGCCTTCTGGGAGCAAGCGCACCAGTTCCAGTAGTTTCTTGGCAGGGATCGTTCCCGCGCCTTCTTTCTTGATCTTGGCTTCGCAAGACGTGCGAATGCTAAGTTCGAGATCCGTCGCCGTGATCGTCAGGCTGTTTCCCTTGGCCTCCACGAGCAGGTTGGAGAGAATAGGAATCGTGGTCTTGCGCTCGACGACACCCTGCGTCGTCGAGAGTTCGTTCAACAGCGCGGACTTCGTAACGCTGAATTCCATCGATTGATGATCCTCGCGTGCCGTTCCAGGTGCGGTCATTTTTAGCTGTTTCCTCGACTCGAGCAGGGACGGTGCCCGTTTTCGCCTGATTTTACCGCAGTCGTACTGTACTCGCTTTTTCGCAAAGTATAAAGTCCCGAGCATGCTCCAGAGCTGTGGAAATAGGTGGGAAACACGCTCTCCCAGAGAGGATTTTCAAGCTCTTGATCTCAACTCAGAGTCTTGAACAACCATCACAACAATACGAGGTCTTTGAAATTAGAAAACGATAAAGCTTGCTGTTGTGATGAGCGCTGTGAATCTGTGGAAACCTTGCGAAGCGTCGCGCAGAGCACGAGTTACAGCTTGCGAATCAAAAGTGGCTGTTTGTGATATTCACGGAAAACTAGAGCCGCCTCGCCCCCTAAGGTGGAAAAGTCATAATTTCCTCCACGTACATCAACAAAATATCCGCAGCTTAAGCAGGGTTTCT
>Ga0210410_10004701_pt1 | contig 11936 bp, 12 predicted proteins | sample IncBWC4MmetaG_FD_161058 | JGI IMG/M metagenome (GOLD analysis project Ga0210410, IMG submission 161058) | Forest soil microbial communities from Barre Woods Harvard Forest LTER site, Petersham, Massachusetts, United States - Inc-BW-C-4-M | ecosystem: Environmental > Terrestrial > Soil >... | reverse complement strand
GGCAATCACTGACAGGGCCGTAATCCGACCGGTCTTCGGATTCTCGGACGGAATATTTTCGATCGACATCGCGAAGCTCGCAGAATCCGACTCCACCTCGATACGATGGGTATTGCGCGTCAGTGCGGGATCCGCCCAGATTTCAAGTCTGGTCCGATCCGGGCCGATTCCGGCGAGCGAGAGCGCGACGGCGACATTGAGGTTAGCCGGGAATCCCCTGGCAGCTTCGCGCGCCGAGCCGTCGAAGATCTTCAGCGGTTCGGTGATGTTTTCAATGTCGATATTGTTCTCGACAATGTAGGGAGCGCCGGCCAGGCCCTTGACCGGCTTGCGCGTCATCATCCGCACCGAATGGATCGTCCCTTCTGCGGCAGCCGTCACCGCATCGAGGCCGATCACCGCTCCCGTCGGTACCACGATCTGACCGCCATTCTGCTTCGCAATCTGAATGAGGTCATCGTGCTCCAGAAGCGCCCCGGCGCTCAGTACGATTGCCGTTTTTCCCTTGCTGACAAATGGAAGGACAATTGACTTCAGCAATGCGCTTGGTGCGCATTCGATGACTACGTCGGCCACTCCGGAGAGGTTTTCGATGGGCAGAATGGCAGGCGCCCTGGACAGGGTCCCGAGGAATTCTAGATGCTTCCCGGGCTCCTGAACCGAGACCGCAGCCAGCACCAACCCGTCCAAGCCGCGATCCAGCGCTTCGACGACCCTCCGCCCGATCGCTCCAAGCCCGACTACCGCGACGCGCAACTCGCCTTCAACGATCATTGCTGGAGTTGCCATCGTTTCAACTTTCGATCACGCGCTCAATATGGACGCGGCGGCAGTCCATCTCGTATTCGAGATCGACCACCGGCGGGCGGTTGAAGTGCCAGGTCAGGCCGTTACGGAACACGCCACGGCGGCCGAGTTCGCTCTCCAGCACCGAGAACACGTTCTGCACGGTGTAAAGCTGAACGCCGGTGGTCTGGATCCAGTCCCCGGAGAACGCGCTCATGCGGCGCTCCATTTCGTCGAGGACCCACTTGGCCTTTTCGAGCATGCCGGACGGGCTGGTATCGCCGAGCCGAACAATATAATCCCGGTAGTTCGCCTTGCCTTCCTGAGACTCGCCGCTGCCGGCCACGATGAACGACGCCGGCGCGCCCGGCGCGACAGTCGTGAACGAGAAGGCGTGAAAGCCCGGCTCGGACGGCGGATCGAGCTTCGGACAGACGTTGCTACGCGCCACAGGATTGACGCCGTCCTTCATCACGCCCCATTCGATCAGCGTCTTGATATAGATCTCGTTGAAGGCCTTGAAGCCGTCTTCGGTGAACGGCGCCGGGGAACGCAGCTCGCAGGCGGCAAAGGACGTCAACGGCCGGCCCGCCTTCTTGATGATTTCGGCGATCTTCTCAAAACCCTGCTTCAGCGGCACCACGCTGGAGAAGCGCACGCGCTCGAGGGTGAAACCAGGCAGCGCGCCGACGCCGCAGGAATACTGGCTGACGCCGGGCATGAAACGATAGCCACTGTTGGCTGCTTCGACGGTCTGGATCATGATTGCCTCTCTGGATGGAATGAAAAGTATTCGTCGCAATGACGATGGTCAGTCTGCGAGGACGCCGAGATAGGCGTCGCGAATGATCGGATCGGCCAGCAATTCAGGACCGAGGCCGGTGCGCACGATGCGGCCCATATCCATGATGTAGGCGGAATGGCAGAGATCGAGAGCGGTGGTGACATCCTGCTCCACCAGCAAGATCGACATGCCTTCAGCGTTCAGCGTCCGCAACGCCGCGACCAATTGTTCGACCAGCAACGGCGACAGGCCGAGCGACAATTCGTCGATCATCAGCAGTCGCGGCGCGCTCATCAGCCCCCGGCCGATGGCGCACATCTGCTGCTCACCGCCGGACAGCGTCGCGGCTGCCTGGTCGCGGCGCTCCAACAATTTCGGAAATGTCGCGTAGACCCGCTTCAAATCGCGTGCGATCTCCGCGCGGCTGGCCTTGCGCGAATAGGCGCCCATCAGCAAATTGTCCTCGATGCTCATGGCGCCGAATAGCCGCCGGCTTTCGGGTACGTGGACGATGCCATGGGCGAGAATCTGCGCGGCAGTGTCCCCGGTCAGATCCCTGCCTTCGGAGAAGTAGTGGCCATCCTGCATCGGGATCAGTCCGGACAGCGCCCGCATTAGCGTGGTCTTGCCGGCGCCGTTGGAGCCGATCAGCGCAGTGATCTCACCGCGGCGCACCGCCATGTCGATGCCCCACAGCACCTGGATCTCGCCGTAGCCGGCGCACAAACCTTGCAGTTCGAGGATCATGCGATCAGCCACGGGCGGCATTCCGTTGTGCGTATTGCTGGCCGAGATAGGCATCCACCACGGCGGGATTCTTGATGACGTCGCGCGGCTGGCCGTCGGCGATCAGCTGACCGTTGTGCAGCACGGCGATACGGGTGCAGACGTTGAGCACCACCTTCATCAGATGCTCGATCATCACGATGGTAATGCCGCCGGCGGCAAGCTGATGGATCAGTTTTGTGGCACGCTCCACCTCGGCGCTGTTGAGGCCGGCATTGACCTCGTCGAGAAATAACAGCTTCGGTTTCATCGCCAGCGCCTTCGCCAGTTCCAGCCGCTTGCGCATCGCCAGCGTCAGCGTCGCCGCGAGCTGGTTGGCCTGCGCGTCGAGGCCGACGAAGGCAAGATGCGCGCGGGCTTCCTCGCGCGCAGATTTGAGGCTTTCGCCGGGCTGCGAGAACAAAGCGGCCGCTGCGACATTGTCGAGCGCGGTGAACTCGGCAAACGGCTGCACGATCTGGAAGGTGCGTGACAGGCCGAGCCGCGCCGCCTGATAAGTCTTCACCCGGGTGATGTCCTTGCCGTCGAACGTTACAACACCCGAGCTTGCCGGTGTCACGCCGCAGATGGTGTTGACCAGTGTGGTCTTACCGGCGCCGTTCGGTCCGATCAGGCCGAGCACTTCGCCCTTGTTGACGGATATCGTGACGTCGCGCAGCGCCTGCAGGCCGCTGAAGTGGCGCGAGATGTTGCTGAGGTGAAGGATCTCAGACATGCTTCGCCTTTCGCCAGAACATGCCGGAGCGCAGCGAGATCAGGCCATGCGGCAGGAACAGCAGCAGCATGATGATCAGCACGCCGAGCACGCCGCTATGGATCTGGATGTAATTGCGCCAGACCACCTCCTCCAGGCCGAGGTATACGAAAGCGCCGCAGACCACACCCAGCGGCGACCCCAGCCCGCCCATCAGCGCCATCACGATCGGCTTTACCGAATAGAGGATGTCGAATACGTCGGACGGGTCGATGTAATGCACCCACGCCGCATAGATGCCGCCGGCGGCGCCGACGAAACACGCCGACAGGCCGAAGGCCACGCTCTTGTAGAGCGTGGAATTCAGGCCAACCATATTGGACGCCGTCTCGTTCTGCCGGATGCAGTTCAGGCCGAAACCGAGCTTCGAGGCCGAGACGATCATCACCACTACCGCCGCGATCAGCAGCAGGGCCCACATCGCATAGAAGAAGAACGTCGCGTCGGCGAGAATGCCGGAGCCTGACGCCAGCGGAATATTCAGCCCCATGCCGCCGCCGGTCAGATCCGTGGCGTTGTTGACCAGTTCGCGAAAAACCTCGACCAATGAGAGGCTGGCGATCGCGAAGTAGTGCCCGCGCAGCCGGAGCAGCACCGTGCCGAGCGCCGCGGCGAGTAGGAAGCACATCACCAGCGAGCCGATCACCGCGACACTCAGCGGCACGCCTTTGTTGAGCAGAATGCCGGTGGCATAGGCGCCGAAGCCGAAGAATGCCGCGGTGGCAAAGGACGGATAGCCGGCAAAGCCGCCGACGATATTCCAGGACAGCGCGAAGATCGCATACATGCAGGCGATGGTGCCGACTCGCAACGCATAAGCGCCGCCGAACAGCGGCAGCGAGGCCACGCAGGCGATCAGGACCAGCAGTGCCAGATTGACCCGAGTCATTCAAAACCCTTTCGGCCAAGCAGGCCCTGCGGGCGTACGACCAGGAAGATGATCAGCAACACGAAGGACAGCGTGGTGGCATGCGCCGGTCCGATCAGGGTCGAGCCGATGCCTTCCACCAGCGCCAGCAACAAGCCGCCGGCCAGCGCGCCGGACACGCTACCGAGACCGCCGAGCACGCAGACCACAAAGGCCTTGCCGAGATAAGCCGACGATGTCAGCGGCGAGATCGGGAAGATCAACGCCATCAGCACGCCCGCGCAGCCGGCCAGCGCCGCGCCGAGACCGAAGGCGATGGCATAGATCGATTTGACATCGACGCCCATCAGCACGGCGGCATCGCGATCGAGCCGTACCGCGACAATGGCACGGCCGACTTTCGAGCGCCGCAGCAGCAGATAAAGCAGACCGGTCAAGGCCAGCGCGGATGCGGTGGCGATCAGACGATCGACCGGCACCACTACGTCGAACAGCGAGATCGAGCCGGTCGGTGGGCTCAGCGTCAGCTTCCGGTAATCGGCCTTGAAGTAATAAATCATCGCGTTGTTGAGGATCAGGTCGAGCCCGAAGGTCAGCGTCAGTGTCACCAGCACCGGCGCACTGATAACGCGGTTGAGCAACAGCCGCTGCAGCAGATAGCCGAACACGAAAAATAGCGGCGCCGCGATCACCAGCGCGTACCACGGCGAGATCCCGAGCCATTGATAGGCGCCCCAGGCCAGATAAGCGCCGAGCACGATGAAGGAGCCGTGGATCAGGTTGATGACGTTGAGCACGCCCCAAACCAGCGAGAAGCCGATCGCGATGCAGGCATAGAGACAACCCAGCACCAACGCATTGACCAGAACCTGGACTACCAGCATCTCGATTCCTTGCCGGGCGCGATGATCAATTCACGCCGAGCTTGAATTCACCCTGCTTGATGGCGTCCGGGAACAGCACGACGGGCTTGGCGTTCTGAATCTGGAAAACCGGCGGCTCCAGCGAATTGATCTGGCCGTTGGCGCCGAACTTGACCGGCCCGAAGAACGTCACGACGTCCATCTTGGCCAGTTCGTCGCGGACCTTTTCACGATCCAACGAGCCGGCCTTTTCAATCGCCAGCTGAAACAACGCGCCGCAAAGGGCAGCCGATGCCTGGCCGTAATCCGGATCGCTGTTGTACTTGGCGCGGAACAGTTTCACGAAATTCGAGGTCTGGCCGAAGACATCCTTGCCGGCATATTGCTCAGCTGGATGCCACCATGACGCGCTGCTGATGTTTTCGGCGCTCTGCCCGGCGGCGTCGATGAATTCCTGATACGCGGGGCCGGCGATCATCGTCACCACGGCCGCCCTCATCTGCTGGTCGACCATCTGCTTGCGGATCAGCAACAGATCGTTGGTGTAGCCGGTGACGAAGATCCACTGCGGCGCCAGCGATTTGATCTGCGACAGCGTGGCCGAGTGATCGAGTGTGTTGATGGCGTATTTCTCAAAGTATGTGACTTCGATGCCGTTGGCCTTGGCGGACTTCTCCATCTCCTGGGCAATCGCCAGCGGGAAAAGATCGTTGCGTGCCAGAATCGCCACCTTCTTCACCTCGGGCGCCTTCGCCTTGATGATCTGGGTCAGCGGCGTGGTCAACGTGTCGTTCGGCGTAAAGGTGCCGAACAGATATTTATAGCCTTGGTCGTAGACCTGGGAGGACGACGCGGTCGCGGCCAGCGTCGGCACCTTGTATTTCTCCGAGATGGTGCTGGCCGCCTTGGCGGCGCCGGAGCCGAACGCCCCAAACAGGAAATTGACGTTGTCCTGCGTAATCATCTGCTCGGTGGTCTGCACCGCGCGCGGCGTGTTGGACTGATAGTCGGCATAGACGATCTCGACCTTGTATTTTTTGCCGCCGACCGTGATTCCGCCCGCCTTGTTGGCTTGCTCGGCCCACAAATCATAGCCCTGCTGCTGCTTGACCGCCTCGGGCGCCAAGGGCCCGGTGATCGGCAGCGGCGCGCCGAAGCGGATCACGTCTTCGGCCGAGGCCAGCGATGCGGAAACGGCCAGACCGGCAACCGCCAGCAAAAGCGAGCCTGAGATGCGGGCGTAGCGAGCGAGCCGGGATTGAACCATCCGTTTTCTCCGTCGATGACCGTGACCAATGCCTGGCAAAAGCATGGCAAATCCAGCCTTCGAATAAAAGCATTGAAATTAGACCCAATCGGTCTAAAAATCAGACCCCTAATCAGAAGCTGCCGGATCGTTGAGCAGCCGAATTTGGAAAATGGCGAGATGCTAGAATCTACCGCCGTACGGTATTTCCGGGTCGTCACCGAATGCGGTTCGATCAAACAAGCGGCGGCATCGCTGCGGATCGCGCCGTCAGCCATCAGCCGGCAGGTGCAGGGGCTGGAAGAGGAGCTGTCCGTCAAACTGTTTGAACGCGCCGCGCGCGGCATGGTCCTGACCGACGCCGGACACGTGCTCTACCGCTATGCAGTCGAGAACCGAAACCAGCTGGACGGGTTACGCAGCAAGGTCGAGGAGTTCGACTCGTTGCGCCGCGGCCAGGTAAAGATAGCTAGTGTTGAGGGATTGCTGGCCAGCTTTCTTTCAGATTTCGTTGTCGATCTCGCCGGAGAATATCCGGGTATCTCGATTGCACTGACCGTGGTCGGTTCACGAGACGTCGCCGAGCTTGTGGGGCACAACGACGTCGACCTCGGCTTCGTTTTCGGGCGGGCGCCGCGGCGCGATTTGATTGAACTCGCCCGCATGAGACAATCGCTATGCCTGATCGTCGCGCCGAACCATCCGTTGGCGACGAAAAGCAGTTGCACCGTAAAGGACCTGGCGGGCCTGCGCGTTGTGGTCCCCGATCCTTCATTCGGCATCCGCCAGGAGATCGATCGGGCCTGCGCGCAGGCCCAGGTTCGTCTGGAGATTTGGAACGAAACCAATTCTCTGGCCTTCGCGCAAACGCTCGCCGCGCGGACCGATCTGGCCACGTTTTTGCCAAGGGATACCGCGATGCCGGCGTTGATTAATGGCACGCTCGTGGCGGTTCCGCTGAGGGAAAAGCGACTGGAAGCAACGCAGGTCACGCTGGTACGACTTGCTTCGCGGAGCGCCTCGCCGTCCAGTAACCTGGTAGCCGAGATGATGGTGACGAGGATGAAGGAACGGAGAGAATGATCGTTGTTTCATGTAAAAGTAGTGGCGCAGGGCGCGAAGCGCGTTGTGCTGGGCAATCAGGTTTTCGATTATGCCGCCGGTCAGTATCTCATCTTCTCGGTCGATCTGCCGTTGAGCGGGTCCGTCGTGCAGGCCAGCGCGACAGAGCCGTTTCTCGGCTTCGGCCTGAAGCTGAAACCCGACGTGATCGCCGCGCTCTTGCTGGAAACGAGCGCACCGCGAAAGACCGAGCCGCCAGGCATTGCCGTGAGCGACCTGACGGACGACTTGCTCGATCCGATCGTCCGGCTCCTTCGGCTGCTGGATCGGCCGAAGGACATTGCGGTCCTGGCACCGGCCATCGAGCGGGAAATCCTTTGGCATAATCTGCGCGAGCGCCAACGTCTTCCGCTCTTGTAGTCGATAGCAGCGTCGAAGTGTGCCTTGTCGCGGCGCCCGTTAACAATCTGTTAACCAACGCAGCATAGCTTGCGGTCATCGCCCGGTCATCATCAGCCGATTACCGTCCGGTTCGTTCGAGGAGAACAGCCGATGTCCGTTGAGGCGTTGACATATGCCGCTCTAGGTGCCCGCCTGACAATCTCGCCAGAGGCCGCTCGTTCGTTTGCCAAGCGACGCCGGTTGCCGCGCTCACTTTCGGATAGTGGCAAAGCCCTGGTGAGCGTTGATCTCGCTGAAATACGGCATACGCCCCGGCCGCCACGCGGTCGCCAGGCAGGCAACATCGCCCCATTTGCGGCGAAGATCGAGGCATTGAAGGCGGAGATCGTGCGGCTCGAAGCAAGGGCAGCCGGTGACAGAGCAGATTTCGAGCGCGAGCGCGAGCGCGCCGATCGCCTGACGGTTGAGCTGCTGCAGGCGACTGCCGAGACTATGGCAGCTAAGGAAGTGACCGCACGGCTTGAAGATGAAGTGGCGGCTCTGCGAGCTAGCGGCTCGGTCGACAGCCACCGACAAGCTGCACGCCGACTAGGATATCTAGCCGCGACCATAGTGGAAGCAGACCGCAAGGCTTGTAGGTAGCAAACCGTTTCCTCTCATTCCCCAGCTCGCCGGAGCAACGTGAGGTAAAAATGACCGACATCACTGATATTCGCGAGGTGAAGGCGCGCATTATCGTGTTTGGGGTCGGTGGTGCCGGCGGCAATGCCGTCAACAACATGATCTCGGCCGGGCTGCAAGGCGTCGACTTCATCGTCGCCAATACCGACGCACAGGCGCTCACCATGTCGATGGCCAAGCGCGTCATCCAGATGGGTACCCGGGTGACTGAAGGCCTTGGCGCCGGCTCGCAGCCCGAAGTGGGGCGCGCCGCAGCCGAAGAGGCAATCGATGAGATCCGCGATCATTTGACCGGCGCACACATGGTGTTCGTTACTGCCGGCATGGGCGGCGGTACCGGCACCGGGGCAGCCCCCATTATCGCCAAGACCGCACGTGAGCTTGGCATTCTCACCATCGGTGTAGTCACCAAACCATTCCACTTCGAGGGCCAGCGCCGCATGCGTTTTGCCGAAGCCGGCATCGCCGAATTGCTGAAGGTGGTGGACACCCTGCTGATCATCCCAAACCAGAACCTGTTCCGGGTGGCCAACGAAAAGACCACGTTCGCCCATGCCTTCGCCCTGGCCGATCAGGTGCTTTATTCGGGTGTAGCCTGCATCAGCGACCTTATCGTCAAGGAAGGTCTCATCAATCTGGATTTTGCTGACGTTCTCGCCGTGATGCGCGAGAAGGGCAAGGCCATGATGGGCAGGGGCGAGGCTTCTGGCGAGAAGCGCGTGCTCAATGCAGCCGTGGCTGCGATTTCCAATCCATTGATCGAGAATCCCTCGATCAAACGCGCCAGTGGCCTCATAATCTCCATCACCGGCGGCAAGGACCTGATGTTATTCGAGATCGACGAAGCTGCCACCCGCATTCGCGAAGAGGCCGACCAGGACGCCAACATCATCGTCGGCGCATCTTTCGATGAAGGTCTGGAAGGTATCGTCCGCGTCTCGGTGGTCGCGACAGGCATCGATAATCTCGATCCGGCGCACCAGACGCAAGCAGCGGAAAGCTCACTCACGGAACTCGCCGGCAGGCTGCGCAACGACAGCCGTCGCATCGCCGGCCGCATCGAGCGTAGTCCACTGCTGCCGAAATTAGAGAGTCCGCCGGTCCTCCCAGCGGCCCGACACCTCGAAGGGTGGGCGGCAAACCCGAATGCGGAATATGCGCGCCCCGCGGCTCCGCAGGGCCTCGATCCGTACGGTCGCTCCTCTCCTGCGCGTAATTTGATCGAGGAAAACGTTCTCGATATCCCGGCCTTCCTGCGCCGCAAGGCCAACTGAGCCGTCGCAAGAACGGACGCAACTCGGCTCTCAGCCCTGGCGCGCACACTTCTCATGCAGAATGCGGAACAGCAGATCGCCGAAAAGCGGAAAAACTTTTACACGCGAGCGAGCTACGGATCGCGCGGATTGCAAGAAAATATTCTACTGGGAACAGAGGAGAGCCAACGATGGCGGCTGGGCGGCTCGCTCTATTTTTTGGAGCTGCAAAGGGGGATGGCTTGTTATCGCGAACTCCCCGCAGAGGCCTATCAAAGCCGATTTCGGACCGCCAAACCTGCGGATGAGCATCGAGGTTCTGTGAGGTCCGCAGCGCACCGATAATTCACGCAGCTGTGCTGTGCGGGTTTTCCGCAGTTTCTTTTTTTTCCACCTCCTTGGAGCGAGACAGCCATACTGGAAAACGGAGTAAGCGAAGTACGCGATCATTATTATCTTTTGGCAGTTTGGTCGGCGCCTCATTGGCTAAACACGGGAGATCCAGTGCAGCGTGGCCGACTCGCACCGCATCCGCGCGTCGGTCCAGTTCGCGCAATAAGGGATCGACTACGGTTTCAACTTCGGCCGCGACGGACGATAGAAAGTTATTAAGCTCGCGAGCTTCGGGCACGACTGCCGCCGCCATCTCGGTCGCCTCGCAGAGCTCACTGACGACAGGCGCAAACGCGCCGGCAGTTTGTATGATTCGTTTTTTTATCGCTTCGATTTCGCCCAAGACGTGATTGCGTTCCCGCCGTTTTTTTTCCTCAGAAAGGCGGGCTTCGATTTCGGCGATCTGAGCCGTCAGTGCCGTGACATCGGATGCAAGTGCGTCGCGCTTTCCGCGCGCGCGATCGAGATCGCGGCTGAGATTGTCCACTAAGTCGTTCTCTCCGAACATTTTTTGCTCCGCGTAGGACAGCCGGAACGCGAACTGCCAGCCTGGCTAACGAACGAAAAGGCAAGATCGGCCGACAAAGGCATCAACTTTGTTCGTGTCGCAGGGGCCGACATGGTGAGTCAAATTCCCTCCAAATCATTTACATTAGGCGACCGTAGGGTTAACAAATGGTTAATTTCAACAACTGATGCAGCAGTGGTTCCCCACCGCCGATTCTAGCGATCTACAAAACGGAAAAGTCCCTGCTACCTGCGTGCAGTGGAATCTCACCACGCACTGAGCAGGGCATTTTTAAATTAGCACTGGCAGCCGGGTTACAATTCGAGCACCGACAGAGCCGATCAGCCGGCAAACGAGCTGTCGCCGGTGCAGGCCGAACCGAATGCAAAAAGGCTGCGCCGTCCGGGTCACCGACGCCGACAACAAGGAGCTGCTGTATCGCACGCCGCTCGATCCTGTCCCCAAATGGCTTTCAGCGCACAGGACGGAATAGCGCAACGTCATCCGCCAATCGCTCGCGACAGGTCAAGCCCTGCTCCGCCAGGCCGCCGGAGAGGGGCGCGAGATGCCCGCTGGAGTTCATTCTTCAAAATGTAGACACACGACCGTCACGCGAGGAACAAGGCACAACCGCGAATCCAGCACAAACAGGACGAAGGCTTGTGGCTTGATTCATACTTGAAATCTGGAGCGATCCCAATGTTGAATGCAGGTGGGAATAAAGCAATCGGGAAGTCCAGCCCGCGCAAGGGGAAGACAGAGCGGCAGGGCAGGAAGGTCGAGCCACGGAAGCAAGCCGGCGAACAACAAGGCGCCGAGGCGGAGCCCAGGCCGGATCATTTTCAGGACGCCCAAGAACAGATCAACGAGCGGATCAACGAGCAGATCAACGAGCAGATTAGCGCGCCGGTCGCGTCGATGGACATCTCTCCACTTGGACCTTCCGCAACTGATATCATCCCGACCGTCCCTGCCGTATCGGCCGAGCCCGTCGCGGTCAGCATTGCAGCGATCGCCAATGCCTATGGCGCCTACACCGGGAAATCGGTCGAACTCACCTGGTCCTTCCTGGAAAAGCTCGCGGCCGCGCGGTCGCTCAATAAGGCGTTTGAGGTTCAGACGGAATTCGCGAAGCAGGCTTTCGAGACCTTTTTTGCTGAGTCGCGAAAGATTCACGAACTCCACAGCGAATTGGCCAGGCAGAGAGTTGTGCATCTCGAAGGCTTCGTGGCCAGGATGACCCAAAACACGTTCGTGCTGCGCGCTACACGTCACTAGCGCGCAGGGCGAATTGCCGCGGCGCCAGTCGCGCCGCGGCGCGCTGCTGCCACGGCGCGACCGTCAACACTCTGCGAGTGCACGCACGACGCTGTCGTACCCAAAGGCCGTGCTGTTCGCGTCACCGACGCCGACAACAAGGAGCTGTGTCGCAGTCGATCCTGCACCCAGATGGCGTTCAATGCGCAGGGCGGAGCGCTACGTCGTTCTTCCTGATGGCGGCCATGCATAGATCGGGCGGCGGTTCACGATTTCGATCGTCCCGAGCGCCC
>Ga0210410_10004700_pt1 | contig 11937 bp, 5 predicted proteins | sample IncBWC4MmetaG_FD_161058 | JGI IMG/M metagenome (GOLD analysis project Ga0210410, IMG submission 161058) | Forest soil microbial communities from Barre Woods Harvard Forest LTER site, Petersham, Massachusetts, United States - Inc-BW-C-4-M | ecosystem: Environmental > Terrestrial > Soil >... | reverse complement strand
ACCATGACTTTCAAATCCACTCAAATCCAGAAGACAGGCACGGACACTCTCGCGGTGTCAGGCGACCTCACCATTCACGGCGTCACCCACAGCGTAGTTCTGGATGTCGAAGGGCCCAGCGCTGCCGTCAAAGATCCCTACGGCAACACACGCATCGGACTTTCCGCCACGACGCGCATCAATCGCAAGAATTTCGGCATAACCTGGAACGGCGTTCTGGAAAGTGGTGGCGTTGTTATCGGCGAAGAAATTGCCATCACGCTCGATTTGGAATTCCTGAAAGCGTAAGCGCCGGCGTTGCACGAAATTTTATTCATTCGCCTCGCCCTCGTCCGAAAATTTCGAACGAGGGCGGGCTTCTTGACCTTCTCTCTCGCACCTAACTAAAATCATTCTTCACCGGAGGCTTCCATGTCCATCCGTCCCGTCAAGCGCCTGATCACTTCGCAGCCAACTCTGGAAGGCGCCGGAGTCCATCTCCGCCGCGCATTTGGTTTCCACAACACGTCCGACTTCGATCCCTTTCTTCTTCTCGACGATTTCCGCAACGATATTCCCGCGGACTATCTCGCTGGATTTCCCTGGCATCCGCATCGCGGAATCGAAACCATCACTTACGTTCTCGCCGGAACTGTCGAGCACGGGGACAGCATGGGCAACAAAGGCGCCATCGGCGCCGGAGATATTCAATGGATGACGGCCGGAAGCGGCATCATTCATCAGGAAATGCCCAAGGGCGATCCCGAAGGCCGCATGCACGGATTTCAGTTGTGGGCAAATCTTCCCGCTGATAAGAAAATGACTGCGCCGCGTTATCAGGAAGTGAAATCGCCGGAAATTCCGGAAGTCACCGATGATGACGGCACAAAAACTCGCATCGTTACCGGGAATTTCTGGGGCAAGCGCGGCCCCGTCGTGGGAATCGCCACCGATCCAATTTACATTGACGTAAGCGTTCCGCCCGGCCGCCGAAAAGTTTTGCCGGTGGAAACCACGCGCCATGCCTTCGCCTACGTTTTCGCAGGCTCCGGAAAATTCTGCAACGCCAGCGGCCCGCTAGCCGTGCCCACCGAATCCGTAGGCTGGCTCGACGTTGAACCACCCAAAGACGCAGGCGACCGCTCGCTAATTCTTTTCGATAGCGGCGATGAAGTGGTCGTGCAAGCCGGAGAAAACGGCATCCGCTTCCTGCTCGTCTCCGGCAAACCGTTGCAGGAACCCGTCGCCTGGTATGGCCCCATCGTGATGAACACGCAGGCCCAGCTCCAGCAAGCTTTCACCGATCTGGAAAAAGGAACTTTCCTGAAAACAGAAAAAGCGCGATAAATCAGCCGTTGCTGACTGGTGCCCCGTCTGCAGAGTTTGCGGGCGGGGCTCTTAACTCTCGCGTTGGATCATCTTTAGATCTACCGCCTGGGAATATTCTTAACTTCAACTCATTCAATCTTCACCGAACCAGTCAGCCGCACATCCGCGGAAGAAGATCCCACTAAAATTTTGTATTCTCCCGGATCAACCTTCCACGCGTGCGTCGCCACGTCATAATAAGCAAACGCGGCCCGGTCCAAATCCACGCTCATATTTTTTCCCGCGCCGGTCGACAACTCCGCGCGCGCATATCCCTTCAACTCCTTCACCGGACGCTCAACTTTCGGATTCACCGGCTGCACATAAACTTCCGCAATCTCCGCGCCCGTTCGCGTTCCAGTATTTTTTATAGAAAATCGTACGTGATAATTCGCGCCGTCTTTCTCCACGCGCAATCCGTCATACGCAAACGTCGTGTACGAAAGCCCATATCCAAAGGGGAAAAGTGGTTTCACTTCCGAGCGGTCAAATCCCCGGTAGCCCACAAAAATTCCTTCCTTGTAATAAACTTTCCCATCGCTTCCCGGATAATTCGCGTCCGCCGCGGAATCCCCCCAGTGTTTTTCAAATGACGCTGGCAATTTCCCCGAAGGATTTACCGCGCCGAAAATAATTTCCGAAATTGCCGTGCCACTTTCCTGTCCCGTATACCACACCTGCAGCACAGCACCGGCCGAATCCACCCAACTCGACATCTCCGTGCCGCCTCCGGAATTCATCAGCACAATCGTGCGCTTGTTCGCGCGCGTGATCGCCTGAATCAGTTCCTTTTGACCGGCCGGCAAATCAAATGTCCGGTCATAGCCCTCCGATTCCGAATCTGCGGTGAATCCAACGCACACGATGGCCACATCGTCCCTCGCCGCCACCGCGCTTTCCGTTGCAAATGTATTTGTGGGATTCATCCCCCATCCGAATTGAATTCCTCCTCCTCCGCCTCCACCCGCGCTGCTAACCATTCCGTGAGCTTCCAACCGTATCGGTATCGCGCGATTTTTTTCCAGACGCACGGTCGCAGTCATGTCCTTCTGACTCGTGTTGTCCCACGCATCCACCACCGCTTTCCCGTCAACTGTCAGCCGCACTCCCAAACCCGCGTGAATTAAGAAAACGTGATCTCCCGATTCCGCCGGCGCCACAGATCCGCTCCAGCGAATGGAATATTTTCCGTCCGCTGTGCCCTGCGGAAAAGCATCACTAAATCGCCCAAATGTAACTTGCCTGTCACGCCGCTTCAGTAAAGGAACTCCGGACAAATCCCCATTCGCAAAATATTCTCCGTTCAATCCTGCCGCGCCCGCTTCATCCGCCTCAAACTGCGAACGTGCAGCGACCGACCGCGCGTCCTGCGCGTCGAACGGCACATAATCCACGCGCGCTCCAGTAGCAACCAGCGCGTTCACCACGCTCATGTCGCGAAACGGCACCACCCGCGCGCTGCCTCCGCCAACATCCACCGCCGGATGCGCGTTCGGCCCAAACACCGCAATCGAATGAATTTCTTTTCGCTCCAGCGGCAACATGTGATTGCTGTTCTTCAAGAGCACAATGCCTTCGCGCGCTCCCTGCAGCGCAACCTCGCTTGATTCTCTTGAGTATTTTGGCTGTGCCACGGTTTCTTTCGTGCGATCGAAGAATCCCATCGCAATCGCCGCGCGAAAAATTCGCCGCACTTTATCGTCGATCACCGCTTCCGGAACTTTCCCGCTTTTCACCGCGGGCAAAAGCGTTTCGCGATTCATGTACTTCCCCGAAGGCATTTCCAGATCCAGTCCCGCCAGTGCGTCGGCAACGCCGTCGTGCGCCGCGCCCCAGTCGGACATCACCATCCCGCGAAATCCCCAATCCTTCTTCAGAATTTCTGTTTCCAGCATTTCATTTGCGGACGCGTAAACTCCATTGATCTTGTTGTACGAGCACATCACCGCCCACACTTTTCCCTGCTGCACCGCCGCCTTGAACGCCGGAAAATAAATTTCGTGCATGGTGCGCTCGTCCACTTCCGAGCTGATGCTGTTCCTCTGATATTCCTGATTGTTCAACGCAAAATGTTTCACCGTCGCAATCACACCTTGCGATTGCACTCCCTGAATAAACCCCACCGCCGTCTGTGCAGCCAGAAATGGATCCTCGCCGAAATACTCAAAATTGCGGCCATTCACCGGCACTCGATTGATGTTCACCGCCGGCGCCAGCAAAATATGCACGTCGCGCGCTCGAGCGTCTTGCGCCATCGCCGCGCCAATCTTGCGCGCCATCTCGGTGTCCCACGTCGCGGCAAGCGCAGCTCCCGCCGGAAATGCAGTGGAGGGCCCATAGTTTCTTACGCCCATCGGCCCGTCCGCCATTTTCAACGCCGGAATTCCCAGCCGCTCAATTCCCAGTGTATAAAATTCGCGCCGGCCACTTAGCAAATCAATTTTTTCTTCGAGCGTAATCTTTCCAAGCAGTGCTTCAACCCGCGCCTCAACATCCTTCTCCGCTACAACCTGCGGGGTCGCTCCGGCCAGCATCGCATTCGGGGCAGAGTGCGCAGAACTCATCGTCTGCGCAAACGCCACGCCGGAAATCGCCATCCACGCCACCATCAGAAATTGTTTTCGTCTCATAGGAGCGCTCGCAATCTGAAAGACTTCTAGTTTTGAGTTCCAAACAGTTTTCGGCCGGATTCTAGCACTGATTCAGAACAACGCGAGCGGCTGGCGCCATTATTCGCTGGAAGGAATGTAAGTGGGGTAGGACGGTAACCACTGAGAAGCCATGATGCGCGATCGCAGCGATTCATCCGACGAAGAATCGGTTTGACGAGCAGTGCCCGAACTTTCCGCTTCTCTAGCCACCGCAAATGCGATTTCCACCGCCACCTCGCGAATATTTTTCAATGGTGGCAGCAGTTGCGCCCCGGGATACTTCAACGCCGGAGATTGTTCTGCCAACGCGCGCGCCGCGGCTATCATCATCGCGTCTGTCACGCGCTGCGTTCCCGCGCCATCCCCGGAAAGCCGTGACGCCATCACCGCCAGTCCCACCGCCGGAAAAATGTAAACATTGTTGCACTGCGAAACAGGGATCGTCCGCCCGCCAAACTGAACCGGCGCATAGGGCGAGCCACACGCCACCAGCGCCCGTCCATCCGTCCAGCGAATCAAATCTTCCGGACGCGCTTCCGACCGGTCCGTCGGATTCGACAGCGGAAAAATTATTGGCCGTTCCACTTTTCCGGCCATCTCGCGCACAATTTCTTCGCTGAACGCATTCGCCAAAGTCGAAAGCCCGATCAATACCGTCGCGCGAATATTCTTAATTACATCAATAAGCCCGATCTTCTCCCCGCTCCGCGCCCACGCGCTAACGCGGCTCCACGGCTGCGCATAAACACGTTGCTCGCTCGTCAATTCCGCGCGCCCATCATTCAAAAGCCCGCCGCGGTTCACCATCCATATCCGTCTACGCGCCTCTTCCTCCGAAAACCCTTCGCGCACCAGCGCCTCGCGCAAATAATCCGCCACTCCGATGCTCGCCGCGCCCGCTCCGAAAAAAACAATCTCCTGCTCGCGCAAAGACGATCCTGCCACGCGCACTGCCGAAAGAACCGCGCCCAGCGCCACCGCCGCGGTTCCCTGAATGTCGTCGTTGAACGTCAGCAGTTGATCCCGATAGCGATCCAATATCGGCCGCGCATGAATTCCCGCGAAATCCTCCCACTGCAAAAGCGTCCCCGGCAAAACTTCCTTCACCGCGCGCACAAACATCTCCACAAAGTTGTCGTACTCCGCTCCAATAATTCGCTCGTGCCGCCATCCAAGATATTCCGGATCGTTCAGCCGCTCCACATTGTTCGTGCCGCAGTCCAGAACAATCGGCAAAGTGCGCGAAGGATGTATTCCTCCTATTAACGAATAGAGTGAAAGTTTTCCAATCGGAATTCCCAGCCCGCCCACTCCCTGATCGCCAATTCCAAGGATCCGTTCGCCATCCGTCACCACAATCACGTCCACTTTGGAATTTGGATGGTTGCGCAGCAACTCCGGGATCGTATCTCTCAGCGGATAGGAAATAAAAAGTCCGCGCGGCCTTCGATAAATATGGCTGAACTGCGCGCAGCCCAGCGCCACCACCGGCGTGTAAACGATCGGCAGCATCTCTTCCACGTGATCCAGCAGCAAACGGTAAAAAAGCACTTCATTCGTGTCCTGCAGTTGACGCAGATAAATGTGCCGCTCCAGATCATTTTCTTTCAGCAGAAAAGCTTCGTAAGCGCGCACGCACTGCGCGTCCAGCGATTCCACAATCGGCGGCAAAAGTCCGTGCAGACCAAACGCCTCGCGCTCCGCCTCGTCAAACGCCGTGCCCTTATTCAGCGCAGGATTATTCAGCAGATCCACGCCGCGCATTCGCACCGCCAGCGCGGCATTTTTCCGCTCAGTTGGTTTCACACTCATCGCAGAATTAGACTCCATCGCACGATTAGCATCATGCCACCGACACTTCCGCTCAGCCAATGATTTGGATTTTGACTTCGGATTCTAAACGTGGATTCCACTCGAGGAATTCGTAGATTTTTTCGTGTGTTAAATCCCGAGGGCACCCCAGACGCTAGCGTTGCGTCTGGGGTAATGAATTCATTTCGTCGGTTTAATGTTTCCCAGACGCGCCGGCAGCCTGCCCAGTCCCGCCCGCAGATCCCGTCCCGCCGGATGAATGTCCGGCCGCGCCTCCGCTCGATCCATTCGACGCGCTCGAAGTCGTCGCTCCAGTCGCTCCAACCGACGCTCCACCTGTGTGACCCGTTCCAATTCCGCTTCCGGTCACCGGCGTTACTCCGGAATTCCTTCCGCTGCTTCCAGCGCTCGCGAACGTGCTCGGCGGTCGCACCACCGCCACCGGCGAAGAATGTGGAGCCATCGCCGTCGGCCTTCCGTTCACCGGGCCGCCCAAATTTCCCGGCCCGCCGCTCCTCGGCGCGCCCGTTCCACCAGGTCCGCCAATCGTTCCACTTGCAGGTCCGTGCGCCGTATATGTCCGCGTTATATTTCCCTGCGCCACCGGCCCGCGTGAAGTCACAATCACTCCTGCCCCACTCAGCGCTGAAACCGTCGTCCCGCCTTGCGGCACAAAAGTTCCCGCTGGATGCGACGCTATTGTCACCGGAGTCGTCGCCGGCACCACTCCGCGCGGCCCCGCCACGATCACGCCTTTCGCTCCGCCACCCGCAAACACAACTCGCGTCGGCGTGGTCGGCGAAATCCTAACTTTCTTCGGATTCACAGGATTCGCGATGATCGGCGTCCATCCCGTTTGATTTCCCACATTCACAAAATTCGCATTCCCACCCTGGAAGAAACCCAGGTTCTGCGGAATCCAGAACCATCCCTCGCCGTCCATAAAAAGCCAATCGCCGTAGTGATACGGCAGCCAGCCCCATGGCTCCGCGCTCGCCCACATCCAGTCCGCATCCAGACCATTCGTCATCCACATGCCGTTGCTAAAAGGCATCCAGTTCGCGCTCATTCCATAAGGCTGCCAGGCCATTCCGTATCCGGAAATGTTTGACCACAGCCCGTAGTTATAAAGGTCCGCGGTATTGAACGCATAATCCCGCTGCCGCACAAAATCGTCCGCGCCGATCTCCGCATTTTCCAGCGCTTGCTGGCGCTCTGACGCCCACTTGTCAAACGCGTCCGTCCGCGGACTGCGTTCCAAGCTCGATTGGTTTTGTCCTCCGTCATGGAGTCCAGCGCCGCCAAAATGTAAAGTCTTTCCGCTCTCGATTTCCGTATTGTTCCCGCCGTTGGCCACGTCCACTTTTCCGTGGAACGCCGTCACCCAGTTCTGCCCTTGCACCGAATCAATCCGCAATCGACCGCTGTGCGGAACCACTACCTCGCCATTTCCCGTGGTGATCTTCGTCTGATCGCCCTTCTGCAAATTCGCCGTCACGATCATCGTTCCCTGGCCCAGTTTCAGCGAGGTCACTTTGTGTCCATCCGTCAAATTCAATTCCGTGAATTCCAACTGCGTGTTTCCCGCCAGTTGCATCACCAATCCCGTTTCAAATTCCACTTCCGCGTATCCCGCGTCGGTCCTCAGCGATAATCCCTCCCGAATCGGAAGATTCACCACCGCCCGCTGCCAGTCGGATCCGGCGCTCTGGTATGCCACATCACCTTCCACAAAACTCAGCCGCACAATTCGCGCGTGGCTCACCACATCCGCCTGTGCCGGCGGCAACGCCGCAACAATCGCAATCGCTATGATTACAAATGATAAGAATGCCAATCGGAAGGAAATCTTGGTCACCATGTGCTGCCTCCTGAGGAACTGTCACGCGCCAAATCAGATTGATTCTATGAAGTCGGACTGCCTAGATGGTAACAATAGACACTTCGTGCATCTAAAATCCTGCACCTCATGAGATGCAAAGTCAACAGCGCGGGTTGCAACTTTGGCACTTACCAGCACAGAGTGCCATGCCCCCCTCGAACCCCAAAAAACAAGCGGCCCTTCCTCCCGTCACGAGCTGTATCGCTCGCAACGAAAAGAAAGGGCCGCTCGAAATCTAACTCCGCGTCTCGTCCCAAATCCTTCAGAACAGAACGCCGCGCTTGGATTTAGAAGTTAAACTTCAATCCCAGTTGCAGTACCCGCGGATCGCGGAAGTTGGTAATGGTGTTGTACGTTGACGAACCCAGCGACGTTCCCACGCCGAACGGGTTCGTGTGGTTGAACAAGTTGAATGCCTCCGCCCGGAATTCAAACCCGGCGCGCTCGGTAACGTTTATATTCTTCTCCAGCGCCATATTCCAGATCTGATAACCGGGGCCGCGCACCTGTCCACGCGTCTCGTTGCCCGGGCGCGTTGCCGTACTTGGCACGTTCGCAAACGCCAGGCCGTTAAACCAGGCCGCGATCGTATGCGGAGCACCAGCATTTGGATTCCCCACCATATCTGGGCGTAACCCGGCAGGACTCGCGGAGCAACTGCACGCTCCGTCACCCGCTGGATCGATTCCCAGGGCCGTCGTCACCGTCAGCGGCAATCCCGTGGCTGCGGATACGATGCCGCTCACTTGCCAACCACCCAGGACATGTCCGGTGAATCCATGTTGCACGCGCCACCACGGCAAAGTGTAAACGAAGTCCGCGGAAAAAATCTGCGTGCGGTCCTGTTGCAGCGGACCATATTCCCCGGCGATGTTATATAGATTTTGCGGCGCCGTGCTCCGGTCCGTCTGGTTATTGGTCAGCGCTTTCGACCAGGTGTAATCCACTTTGAAGAGTAAATCGCGCATCTGCTTTCTAGCTTCGACTTGCAGTCCGTTATAGTTGGAACTGAAATTGTTCTCGATCGCCGTGATTGGTCCGTATCCTTTAAACGGACGAATGATATTGACCAGCGTTTCATTCTGCACGCCGGCCCTGCCGATTGTCGTCCCCGCCGCGGTTACCGTGGAAAGCCCCGCGGCAACATACGCACCCGGCATGGGCATGTTTATATCTTCTTCGCCAAGCAGGTGTACGCCGTTGTTCCAAACGTACGCCGCGTCCACGAAGAACCCACCCCTGAACTCATGCTGAATATCCAGACTCGCCTGCTGAACGTACGGCGTGCGGTTCGGCAGCATCGTCGCATGCAGAGCCTTTGGCGTGAACGAGACCGTCGCAGTACCCGCCGCTGGGTTGTCCAATGTCACGCTGCTAATGCTCACCGAATTCACGAACGGCGGATTCGCAAAAATGTTCTGCTCCACGATCCCGAATAGTGACGAATCGTAGAACACCCCGTACCCGCCGCGAACCACCGTCTTCCCGTTGTTCCATGGCTGCCACGCAAATCCCACGCGCGGCGCAAGATTGCCGTTGTCTTCATTCGAGATTTTTGATCCATACGGTGACGTACTGTTGTTCACGATGATCCCGTTCAGCGGATTGTAATTCGGGTTGGGCACCGCTCCTCCAGCGCACGGCGCGCCGGTCACGCAAATAATGCCGTTGGAATCGATGGTCGGTGCGTTCACCGGATTGAAGAGTGTCGGATCGAAGTTTGTGGACTCGCCGTTCACGTCCGTGGGCTGCCGGAAGAATGAGTACCGGAAACCACCGGTGAGCGTCAAATTGGGCAACACGCGCCACGAATCTTGAAAATAGGCTTCAGTCTGGTTCGTGTGCAGATTGGGCGTGATATCAATCGAAGCCTGCGTGAATGTTGCCGCGCGGCCCAGCAGGAAGTTCGCCCATGACTGTTCAAAGCTGACCGTATCTGGAGTGCCGCCCTGCCCAACTTGTCCGGCGGTGGTAACCGAGAAGCTCCCCACGTTATTGCCCGCCGTGTTCTCCGTCTTCTGATAGTGATTGTACGAAATGCCGAACTTGAATGTGTGCTTGCCATGAATCACGGTCTGGTTATCAAACACGTTGTAGTTCCGGTTGTAATCGTTATACGGACCAAAACCCGTAATGCTGCTGAATCCGGTCATCGCCAGCGCTGGAATGCGCCCCAGTGTGTTCACAAACGGCAGAGTAGGCTTGATGTCCGGCGAAGCCGCCGAGTTATCCAGTCCTATTGGCACACTCAAGATTGCGCCCTGCGAATACTGGAATCCGCCATCATTCAGCAACGTCGGAGAAATCGTGGTCACGCCGTGAACGATGAAGTTGTATCCGGGATCGCTCGTAGCCGTCGTGGAAACTCCTGGCAACGCCGCGCCCGTAAATAATCCACCCGGTTCAATCGTCGGAATTCCGTCATGAATGAATCTTCCGAAAAGCGTGAACCTGTTTGAGAAGGTGTGATCCACACGAATCAATTGCTGGTTGCCATCGAACACGTTCCGCAGGTTGACGACCGATCCGTTCGCGCCCGTATTCACTCCGGGCATCAAGTTCCAAATGTCCTTGATATACGCAGCCGCAACCGGATCAACTGTCCCGATGTGATTTCCCGTCGCCGTACATGTGCCCGACGAATTGAACGCCGTGCAGACCGTGCCGCTGAAATTTCCTGCCAGGAGCCCCGAGGTCGGAACCAGCGCCGTCACTGTTCCGTACGTAATCACCCGCCGTACTTCCTGCGAAAAGAAGAAATATGTCCGATGTTGTTTTCCGTCGTAAATGTGTGGAATCCAGATTGGTCCGCCAATCGTGTAGCCGAAATCGTTGTAGCGCAGTGGTGGACGCGCTGTGCCGGTCATCTTGTTCAGCGGATTGTTCGCCTGCAGCACGTCGTTCCTGAAGAATTCATACGCATCGCCGTGATAGCTGCTTCCGCCGGATTTCGTCACCACCGTAATTTGCGCGCCTTCCGACCGTCCGAATTCAGGCTCATACTGCCCGCGCAGCACTTTGAATTCTTCAATGGCGTCGATGCTGGGAAAATCCAGCAGCGTCAGATTCGATCCGCGGTCCACGTTGTCCGCGCCATCCAGCGTCCAGTAACCCGCACTGGTCCGCTCTCCGTTAAACGAGAATGGAATCGTCGCCGTCGTGCCCGAAGGCAGCGAGTTCCCGATATAAAACGTATCCAGCTGCGATCCCGACGAAACACCCGGCATCAGCGAAACCAGTTGAATAAAATTTCGCGTATTCAACGGTAGCTCGTGAATTTCCTTGGGAGCTACCAACCCTTCCTGCGTCGCCGTCTGCGTTTCCAAATGCAGTTCGATCGCGCTCACCGTTACTGTCTGCGCCGCCGATCCCACCTCCAGGTTGTACGTCAGCCCCAACTGGTCGTGCACGTTCAACATGATGTCTTTTTGCTCGATCTTCTTGAAATTTGTCGCTTCCACCGTCACCGTGTAGTGGCCCACCAACAGATTGGGCATGGTGAATTCGCCGTGGTCATTCGTATGCGTTGTTTTCGTATCATTCTTGTCCGTGTTGGTAATCGTCACCGTCGCTCCGGCCACCGCCGCCCCGGTTCCATCCAACACCGTTCCCGAAATTGTGCCGCTGATGTCCTGCGCACGCACCACGGCTCCCGCGAATAGCATCAGAAGAAACGTGCAGAAAAATACACCAATGTTTTTGATCCTCATCGCTGCCCCCTGTAGGTAGGTCGGAAGCCCGTGTTGCATTCCCCCCGGGACGGACTCCGTTGTCGCGCATCGTACGCTTCTATTTCATTTGAAACAACGATTTTTCTCGCGTTTCGCCGGAAACCCGATTCCGCCCAAAATGGTCGCGAACCACTTCTAAACACATTGAGAGGTAATCGTTGCGCAGTGCTATTTCAATCTATGACGAACGCGCCTTCAATTGTTGTGCAGATATTTCAAACTATTTTGGGGGCGCGGATCGGACACACGGACGCGGTTCAGCCGCGAATCTGAATCAGGAGTTGCTCAACGTGCCCCATGTGTAGGACCTGCTCGTGGGGTTCTTGAATTTGTCAGCAGTTTCTAAGGATTCCCAGTGGTCTTCGACGCAGCAGCCTTGATCTGCAACTTCAAACTCACTTCATCATTCTTCTTCACGCTCACGTTGTGAACCAGTTCCGACCACAGCCCATTCGCTTGCGCGCGCACATCGTAAATCCCTGAAACGGTATTCCCAAAACTGAAATGCCCCGTC
>Ga0210410_10004697_pt1 | contig 11939 bp, 12 predicted proteins | sample IncBWC4MmetaG_FD_161058 | JGI IMG/M metagenome (GOLD analysis project Ga0210410, IMG submission 161058) | Forest soil microbial communities from Barre Woods Harvard Forest LTER site, Petersham, Massachusetts, United States - Inc-BW-C-4-M | ecosystem: Environmental > Terrestrial > Soil >... | reverse complement strand
GGAACCCTTCAACTTCCCCAAGCCTGCCATCGCCAGGATCAACGGTAGCGACCTGTACTTCGCGCCCGACGTCTACGATAAATTGCGCCACGACGACAAAGCCATGCGCGCCGTAATCGATGCAGCCCTAGCCCAGCCCGGGGTCGCCGAAATCTTTCGCGCCGAGCAGTTGCAAAATCGCCCGGCAACGCAAAGCCCCACCCGCGCCGCGCTCGCCGACAGCTACTTTCCGGGCCGCAGCGGCGACTTCTTTATCGTCCCCAAGCCATACTGGCTCATGGACCGCAACCCCGCAGGCACGAATCGCTCCTACGGCGCCGGCCATGGAATGCCGTACAACTACGACCAGCACGTCCCAATTCTCTTCATGGGATTTGGCATCCGGCATGGCGAATACTTCGACCCTGTCACGCCTGCCGATATAGCCCCCACCCTCGCCTCGCTGTGCGGCATAACCTTAGCCACGCGCGATGGTCACGCCCTGGCAGAGTCGCTCACCAAATAGCACAATCAGCGCCCTACCCCTGCTTCGTGGTAAGCTTTTGCCGAAGTGAGTTCCGCAGACGCTGTCGATCTCAGCGTACAGATTGGCGCCCTGCGCCTGCGGAATCCTATTCTCGCCGCCAGCGGAACCTTCGGTTACGGCATCGAGTTCGCCCATCTCGTCGATCTAAACCGTCTCGGCGGCTTCGTCGTTAAAGGCCTTTCCCGGGAACCGATGGAAGGCGCCCCTCCTCCCCGCCTATGCGAGACCCCTTCCGGCATGCTGAACGCAGTAGGCCTGCAAAATGTGGGCGTCCGCGCCTTCGTCGCCGACAAGCTCCCCTTACTCCTAAAGTACGACACCGCCGTCCTGGCCAACGTCTTTGGCTATTGCCTGGAAGACTACGTCGAGGTTATCCGCACTTTGGAGGATGCTGAGGGCCTAGCCGGCTACGAGCTCAACATCTCCTGCCCAAACGTGAAAAAAGGCGGAATGCAGTTCGGTAGTGACCCCGTCCAGGTGGCCGAGGTGGTAAGCTCAGCTCGCAAGGCCGCAGCCCGGCGCCCACTTTGGGTAAAGCTATCCCCGCTCGTTGCAGACATTGGGCTTATCGCTCGCGCCGCCCAAGACTCTGGGGCCGACGCGCTGACCATAGCCAACACCTATCCTGCAATGGCCGTAGACACCGGCAGCCTAAAGTCACGTTTGGGGAATCTAACGGGAGGTCTCTCCGGCCCCGCCATTAAACCCATTACCCTGCGGCTCGTCTGGGAAGCAAGGAAGGTAGTAAGCATTCCGATTGTAGGTTTAGGTGGGATCGAGACGGTGCAGGACGTGCTTGAATACCTGTCCGTAGGTGCTTCGGCCGTGCAAGTCGGGACGGCCAGTTTTGCTGACCCCAGGGCCAGTGAGCGCTTGACAAGCACCCTTACGGACGCTCTAGTACGTGTTAAAGCACATAGAATCATAGACTTACATGCAAAGTTCGCATCCGAAAACGGTTGACATAATGACTCATTCTCGCTACACTTTTTTGGAAGCTGTAGCACAAAAACAACACTATGAGAAACCGACTCTTCGTGATTTGGGCTGCACTCCGTTGGGTTCCCTTAATGTTCCTCATCGCTCCGGCGATGGAAGCACCTCTCGTCGCTCATTTGAGCCAACCTCCTAAAGCGATCAAAGCTTGGGTAGGTAACGCCAGTTGGTATGGCCCCGGCTTCAACGGTCGTAAGACCGCCAATGGCGAGATCTTCGACAGCGAAGCTCTTACTGCGGCACACCCGCATCTTCCTTTCGGTTCCCTGGTCCGGGTCGTGAATACTCGCAGCGGCAAATTTGAACTGGTACGTATCAATGACCGCGGTCCCTATCAAGAAGGACGCGAAATTGATGTATCCTATCGCGTCGCCCGCAAACTGGGTCTTATCCATTCGGGCGTGAGCCAAGTCCGGCTCGAGCTAATGGAGCTGCCCCAGAAACGTTGAGCTTCGACGCACATCCACGAAGCAGCTTAATAGTAGCTCTCGATTTTGATTCCTTATCTTCCGCGCTGAAATTTGCCAAGCAGGTCGCCGATCTTGTCGGTATGTTCAAGATCGGCAGCCAGCTCTTCACCGCCGGCGGCCCTACGGCGGTCAAGGAAATAGCCGCGCTGGGCCCAGGCATCTTCCTGGACCTGAAATTTCACGACATTCCAAACACGGTTGCCGGCGCAATACTCTCCTGCGCCGCGATGCCCGGAGTGCAGCTCATAAATGTGCATGCCCTGGGCGGGCGCTCCATGCTCCACGCCGCGGCTCAATCCATCAGCGCTACGCAGGCCATGGGTGCCGACCGCCCGCGCCTCCTGGCGGTCACTATCCTCACCAGCATGGACCAGAAGGCGATGCGCGAAGTTGGCCTCAGCGGCACCTCGCAAGCCCGCGTCCTGCAGCTCGCGCATCTTGCCAAGAAAGCTGGCGTCGACGGCGTCGTAGCCTCCGTGAAAGAAGCGCGTGCCATTCGCAAAGCCTGCGGCCGCGATTTCCTGATTGTCACGCCCGGCGTGCGTCCAAAAGAAAAAGCCGCGGCAGCGAAGGACGACGACCAAGCTCGCACCGCCACTCCCGCCGAAGCAATTCGCGCCGGCGCCGATTTCCTAGTCGTCGGCCGCCCAATCCTCGCCGCCTCCGACCCCCGCGCCGCAACACAAGCCATCGTGGACGAAATCACGGCCGCCAAGTAGTGCCCCTACAACTTCCTGCTAGCAAAGTCCCGTTGCCCTCGACAAATTCTTGGTTGTGCTACCTTTTGGACTGCCACGAGTGCAATTGGCATGACTGATCAACAGAAGAGCGTAATCGTCGGCACGGCCGGCCATATCGATCACGGGAAGTCCTCGCTCGTGGAGGCCCTCACCGGCACACACCCTGACCGCCTAGAAGAAGAAAAGCGTCGCGGCATCACTATTGACCTCGGCTTCGCGTTCCTGGAAGACGGCGGCATCCGCTTCGGCTTCGTAGACGTACCCGGACACGAGCGCTTTGTCAGCAACATGCTCGCCGGAGCCGCTGGGGTAGATATGTTGCTGCTCGTAATCGCTGCCGACGAGTCCGTCAAACCGCAAACACGCGAGCATTTCGATATTTGCCGCTTGCTCGGCATCAAGCGCGGCATTGTCGCGCTGACCAAAAGCGATCTTGTCGACGCCGATACCGTCGGCCTGATTCGGCTCGAAGTCGAAGACTATCTGCGCGGCTCATTCCTCGAAGGCGCCCCCATTGTTCCCGTAAGCACGAAGACGCCAGCAGGGCTCCCAGAGCTGAAGAAGGCGCTGTTAGCCGCTGCGCAACAATTGTCTGGGAAAAATGCCGCGCGTTACTTCCGCCTGCCGATAGATCGCGCATTCGCCATTAAGGGTTTCGGCGCCGTGGTAACCGGCACGCTGATTTCCGGAAGCGTCGGTCCAGGCGACGAGGTCCAGTTATTCCCCGGCGGCCAGCGCCTGAGAGTCCGCGGTGTCCAGTCCGGCGGAAAATCTGTTGACCGCGCCCTCGCCGGCCAGCGCACCGCCATTAATCTCGCCGGAATCGAGCACACCGCTCTACGGCGCGGCATGTCCCTCGCCACTCCAGGCAAGTTTCGTGTTACCCGAAGAATTGACGCGCGGCTTGAGCTCCTGCCGTCAGCTCCGAAACTGAAGCAGCGCGCTCGCGTCCACTTTCATTCCGGAACCAGCGAGACCGTCGCGGAAGCATTCTTGTACGGCAGCAAAGAACTGTCCCCGGGACAAAGCTCCCTGATTCAACTTCGCCTTCAGGACGATGTCCTGGTCCTGGCCGGCGATCGCTTCATCGTTCGCCAATTCTCCCCGGTGACTACCATCGGCGGCGGCGTAGTGCTCGACCCACTCGCTCGCCGCCCAACCGTCCGTGATACAGGCCGCGTGCCCTTCCTCGAAACTCTGGAATGCGGTGGCAAGTCTGAAATACTCGCGGCCATGGTCGAACGCGCCATCCTCGGACTGACTTACGAGGAGGTCCTGGCCCGTACCGGCTGGCTTGAAGATGAGATCGCCGCAGCCACAAAGACCCTGACCATCAGCGGCCGGGCGAAAGCTATTTCCGCGGAGCCGCTCATTTTGCTCGGCGCAGCGGCGTTCGACGAAATTCGCCACAAAATCACTTCGCGCGTCGAGAAGTTTCATAAGGAAAACCCACTGCTCCCGGGAATATCCCGCGAAGATTTACGGTCTAGTTTAGGGCGTCGCGTCCGGACTGAAGCATTTCGCACCGCGCTCGATGATTTGCTGGGGCAAAAAAAGCTCGAAGCTCAGGGCGAAATCGTCAAGCGTGCGGGCTCGACCATCAGCCTTGATCCCGAAGAAGTCCGCGCCAAAGAGCAGATCGAGAAAGCGTTCGCTTCAGCCGGTCTGGCCGTTCCCGCAGTCAAAGAGGTCTTAAGCAAGTTACCCGTCGAAACCAAGCGCGCGGAGAAGATTCTCCAGATCCTTTTGCGGGACAAAAGCCTGGTCAGGGTTACGCCGGACTTGATTTTCCATCGCGATGCATTGGCTCAGCTACGCGATCGCCTTTCTGTTTTCAAGAAAACCAAGGGCGAACGCATCTCGGTCCCCGTTTTCAAGGAGCTGACCGGTATCACCCGGAAATATGCGATCCCCTTACTCGAATATCTGGATCGCGAGCGGGTGACCCGGCGCGCAGGCGACGAGCGTGTTATCCTGTAGTGGTGCGGCCTGTAGCGGTGGCTGGACGCGCGGCTGTTATGCTTGCCGTGCCCGGCTATCCTGAGTTAGGGTTGTGATTAGCGCGCCGCCGTTGGTGCGTGGAGGCGATTTATGGGCGAGTTTAGTCCTATTCATTGGCTGATAGTTTTGGCAATTATCCTGCTCCTCTTCGGGGGGAGAAAAATTCCCGAACTGGCCCGCGGACTGGGCGAGGGTATCCGCAGCTTCAAAGAAGGTATGTCTGGGAACCATCCTCCGTCGCCGCCAAATAACCAAACCCCACCTCCAGCGGACAAGCCTGCGGAAGAAAAGAAGGCCTAGTCTCCTTACATCGAGAGGTTTCAGTTTCAAATCGGGCGGCTTGCGTGCCGCCCTTTTTTCGTTTTTGCACACCATTTGTGCCCAATTGGTACTAAAAGATTGCTCTACACCCCGAAAACCTGTCCCTCAGTTCAGTAGTCACTTACCAACTTACCTCGCACAATTCCGATATCACAGGTGACCCGGTCTTTACACGTTTTTCAAACGAATATAGGAGCGAACGCATGAACGTCACATTTCTTAAGTGGGGCGCAGGATCGCTGGCGCTGCTCGTGAGCGCGGCGGGTGTTACTACGGTTTTAGCGCAAGACCCTTCTTCGTCGCAGAGTTCACCCGCCGCAGCAACATCGGCCCAGCAACCCGCGAAGAAACCAACCGCCGCGCATTACGGCAACAACAAAGTCGGTCAGCGCCGTGAAAATCAGCAAGACCGCATCGCACAAGGCGTAAAGAGCGGGCAGCTTACACCCGGTGAAACGGCCAAGCTCGAAAAGCAGCAACAACATATCAACAAGCAAGTCGCCAAGGACCGCAAGGCCAATGGCGGCACCCTGACGGCTAGCGAAAAGAAGAAGATCAATAAGGAACAGAACCAGGCGTCGCGCAATATCTACCGCAAAAAGCACAACGCCGCGACGCAGCCCGACGCAAAGCCCAAGCAATAAACGCTTTTTCCACCCCGCACCACCCCGAGGTGCTCCTCGCAAGGGGAGCACCTTATTTTATCCGAGTAGTGTGGAATCCAAATCCCCAGACCATCCAAGCTCCTGAAGCTCCTGGCACAATCGTGCAAGAGGCAAGCCCACAATATTGAAATAGCAGCCTTCGATCCGCGGAACATAACGGCCCGCTCGGCCCTGGATCGCGTAGGAGCCGGCCTTGTCAAAAGGTTCTCCGGTCGCGAGGTAACGCGTGATCTCTTCGTCGGGAATTAGCGCAAACTGCACGTGCGTGGTTTCGACGAAGCTGCGCCGCTCTATGTCTGGCAGTCGGACCAGCGTCACTCCGGTCAGCACGGAATGCCTGCGACCTGAGAGCTTCGTAAGCATCTGGCGCGCGTCTTCGCTGGTGCGCGGCTTGCCCAACACCTGGCCGTCCAGCACTACTTCCGTGTCCGCGGCAATGACGATAGCCGGCCCAGCGGCGCGCGCCGCAACCAGCTCCGCCTTGGCATCCGCGAGCCGCTGCACCAGCTCCGCCGGCGATTCGCCCGCCATCGGGGTTTCGTCCACAACCGAAGAAAGCACAGCGAACGACAGCCCGGCATCATGCAGGATTTCAGCGCGGCGAACTGAAGCGGAAGCAAGAATCAACTTCATGGCGAAATGGTGACGGGGAGCATACTACAGCGCACCGCCAAGAGGATGCATCTGCTCAGATGACGACCGATTCCTGGTATTCGCCAAAAGTGCGGCGCAGCGTGTCCGAAATTTCTCCGACCGTGCAGTAGGCTTCAACGGCTGCAAGCATGGCAGGCAGAAGATTTTCTCTTGTGACGGCTCGGCGCTCCAGTTCAGCCATTGCTACTCTCACTTTGTTCGCGTCACGCTTGGTACGCAGCGCTTGCAGCCGCTGGATTTGCTCGTGCTCGATTTGCGGATCAATTCGCAGCGTTGGGATTCCTCGCTCTTCTTCCGCAATGAAATCGTTCACGCCCACAACCACTTGCTCCTTCGTCTCGACCGCTCGCTGGTATTCGTAAGCCGCCTTTTGAATTTCCGTCTGCACAAAACCGGATTCGATCGCCAGCAGCATCCCGCCCAGCGAATCAATCTTCTCGATGTACGCCAGCGCGCCATGTTCAATTTCGTTGGTCAAATGTTCAATCGCATACGACCCCGCGACAGGATCGATCGTGTTCGCTACCCCTGTCTCATTCGCAATGATTTGCTGCGTCCGCAGTGCAATTAACGCCGCATCCTCCGTAGGCAGCGCCAGCGCCTCATCCATAGAATTCGTGTGCAGCGACTGGCACCCGCCAAGCACCGCGGCCAACGCTTGGATCGCCACGCGCACAATATTGTTTTCCGGCTGCTGCGCGGTCAGCGACGAACCCGCGGTCTGCGCATGAAAGCGCAGCAGCAAAGATCGCGCGTCCCGAGCATGAAAGCGGTCGCGCATCAATCGAGCCCAAAGCCGCCGCGCCGCCCGGTACTTGGCAATCTCTTCAAGCAAATCATTATGCGCATTAAAGAAAAACGAAAGCTGCGGCGCGAAGTGATCGACGTCCAGTCCTGCATCCAGAGCCGCTTGCACGTACGCAATAGCGTCCGCCAGCGTGAACGCCACTTCCTGCACCGCCGTCGAGCCCGCCTCGCGAATGTGGTACCCCGAAATCGAAATTGTGTTCCACTTCGGCAGCGAATCGCGGCACCACGCGAAAATATCCGTTACGATCCGCATCGCCGGCCGCACCGGATAAATGTACGTCCCGCGCGCGATGTACTCCTTCAAAATATCGTTCTGCACCGTCCCGGAAAGCTTCGCCAGATTCGCGCCCTGCTTCTTGGCAACCGCCACGTAGAGCGAAAGCAAAATCGCCGCCGTCGCATTGATTGTCATCGACGTCGAAACTCTTTCCAGCGGAATCCCGTCGAAGAGCCTCTCCATATCTTCCAGCGAATCGATGGCTACCCCGACCTTCCCCACTTCGCCCAGCGCCAGCGCATGATCGGAGTCCATACCGATTTGCGTCGGAAGATCGAACGCAACGGAAAGCCCACTCTGCCCTTTACTAAGCAAGTATCGGTAGCGCTCATTGGATTCGGCCGCCGACCCGAACCCAGCGTATTGCCGCATGGTCCACAGCCGGCCGCGATACATCGAAGGATAAATCCCGCGCGTATACGGAAATTCGCCTGGATACCCAAGCGCTTCCTCGGGATCACGGCGGCCGAGACTCTCTTCCGTGTAGAGTCGTTCCAGCGGAAGGCCAGACGGCGTAGTGAACCGCTCCCGCCGTTCTTTCGTTTCCTTGGTGGGTGAGTTTGTTTCAGACATACGTCAGCGTACTTTGCGTGCGCGGATAAATTGCGTTACCGAAAAGAACCCGAATAGCCCGGCGACACAGACCGCCAGCGCGATCAGCCAGTGCGCCACGTCCCGCGTCCATGCGCGCACAGCGGAGTTGATCCACGCCAACGCCAAAACCGCGAACACTGCCCCAGTTATCTCATGAAAAAGCTGCTTTAGAACGCGCCAAAGCCGGCGAAAACCCCTGGTCTCAGGCGCTGGCTGCGTTACGCGGCTTAATGTGCCCACAGGAACATCTTAGCGCACAATCAGGAGCGCAATGTATTGCCAAACCCATAGGAAAGGCGCAAATTCGATCACAAATGGCTGTGACACTTTGGAGACAACACCCTCAACCTTGCTTGTATCAAACACGGGGTGAGCCTAAAATGTTATACAGAGGTAGGGGGGACCGCCTTTGCAACTAGACGATAACCTGAAAAACCTGCTGCGTGAATTGGGACACGCCATTAACGACACAGTATCGGAGTCCGACCGCATCACCGGCGCCATCGCTGGCGTTCGTGCGCACGGCTACGATATTGTGTTGAAGCTCGACGCCACCATCGGCCTCGCCAAACGCGATGCCGCGGCGGCTGCGGCAGAAGCAGGTTCAAAGCTAACCACCCAGGATCGCCGCTTTTTGGAATCCCTGCGAATTCAGGTGGATCAGGAATCGTTCGACCAGGACGCCGACAAAAAGGTTGTGGCGCGCCTGACCATGACGCCTCAAGATGTGCGTTTCCTCAAGTCCCTGCGAATCGCCACGGACGAATCTGAATGAAATCTTTGAAATTGTTCGCGGGTCCCGGAATCGCCGCCGTGCTGCTGGCGGCTGGATTTTCGTCTCCGGCTTGCGCGCAGGGTCCGATTCCGGTGGTAGCTCCCATCGTCGTAGACACCGCTGTGCCCATCATCGTCAGCGCCGTCAAGCCGAAGCCGAAATTCACCGGAGCCGCCAAGTTTGAAGGTTTTGTTATGAACGCCAACATCGCGCAAATCACCGTCCGCGCCAAGGGCAACGACTTGGGACTTCGTACTTTCGCGCTGTCGGAAGCAGCCGCCGCCAAAATGCAGCAGATCGTCGACAAGGGCGGATACCAGTACGGCGATAAAGTGACGGTGTTCTACGATCCCAATTCGCAAAGGGCCCTTAAGGTAAAAGGCAAACCCTCTAAAGCTATCTGATTTTCCTCGAGTTGCTGTGCTTCGCCTTCCCGCGGTCGCTGGGCGCTTTTATCCCGATAATCCTGAAGAATTGACCGCGCTAGTTCGCGCGTACGCGAAACCCCAGTCGCACCAAAAACCGGCGCACGCGAAAGCTTGTCTCGTGCCGCACGCCGGCTATAGGTTCTCAGGGCACGTCGCTGGCGCCGTTTTTTCGCGCATTGCAATGCCTCGAAAAATTCTGATCCTCGGCGTCCGCCATTTCCCCTGCGGTGAACCCGTCGCCATAATTTCTAGCGGCGCCTGGAGAACCCCTCTCGGCGATGCCCCCATTGATGAAGCTCTAGCCGCCACGCTCAAAAGCGAATGCCCGATACTCCGCGAAGACGCCGTTGCCCATAGCAGAGAGCACTCCATGGAAGTACAGCTTCCATTTCTGCAGGTCCTCGCACACAGCTTTTCTTTCGTGCCCGTTGCACTCGGCACCGTGCGTTTCGATGATCTCGTCACCGTCGGTGAGGCGCTCGCCCGCGTTCTCGCCGCCAGCCCCGAAACGCTGCTGCTCACAACCTCCGATCTAAATCACTACGAAAACGATGCAACCACGCGTCTAAAGGACCACAAAGCCATCGACCAAATTCTCGCGCTGAACCCCCGCGGTCTCTACGACATCTGCACGAAAGAAAATATCTCGATGTGCGGCCTGGGGCCAACTGTCGCAATGCTCACGGCTCTCCGTGCGCTCGGCGCAAATCACGCCGAACTAGTCCGCCACGCCACCTCCGCGGATGTATCCGGGGACACAACGAGCGTGGTCGGTTATGCCGGTTTCATTTTTTCTTGAAAAACGGTTCCCGCCCGCTCCGTTAGTGAGGCCGTCCACCGCCAGCTGACGGGTGCGCCGCTCCCGCAGAGGCAGAAGGCGAGGAATGCGGCGCCGAAGCTCCCGCCGAACCGCGCGACGAGGCCGCGCCACCCCATCCACCGCCGGACCCTCCGCTCGACGCCCGCGCCGGTGGCGGCGCCATCGCTCGCGACGGAGGAGCAACCGTTCGCGCACTAGTAACAGGTATGCGCATATTTGAAGCAGCGCCCGCGGTCGCACGGCCCGGAACGCCAACTTGCCCACCACGTTCAGCAACCGGAACGCTCTTCGCCGCCAGATCAGTCTTCCCAGCGCTCGTAGTCGAGGCACTCTGCGGTGCCACCGCCCCATTCACAAATCGATGTTCACGCGCATCGTAAACAATCGAACCGTCCCGCCCCAAGGTCACCACACGCGCGCTATTGCCCGTGCCGACGATCGTTCGCGAAACCCGCGCCGGTGCGGCCGATGCTGCCACAGCCGTATTCGCAAGCGCTTCCCTCGGTGGTGTCTTCATCACTTTCCAACTCTCCGCCGTCGCGCCCGAACCCGTCAGCGCCTGCTGCGAAACTCCGCCGCCCGCCACCGGGAAAACTCCCTTCGCCAAATTAATCGGCGCCTTCCCCTTCACATCCAGCGGATGCGCTGGCACCAGCCCCAGCAATCCGTTCTTCGAGCGGATGAATACGCCAGTCACCGGCCGGAACGGCAGAAATCCGCCAAATCCAAATCCGCCAAATCCACCAAATCCCGGCGACCACAGCCATCCGTAAAATGGGTCAAACACCCATCCGCCATAGTGATAAGGCAGCCAGCCCCACGGCTGCGAGCCGATAAACGCCGAGCCATATACCGGATCCGAGAACCAACTCCCGCTCGCAAACGGTGACCATCCCAGCCCCACTCCGTAAGGCCGCCAGCAATTCCCATAGCCGCTGACCGGATACCACGATCCGTAAGTATAAAGATCCGCCACACCCGAGCTGTAGTAAGGCGAGCTCACATATTGCTGCGCCGCGGTCGTCGCAGTCGCCACCGCATCTTCCCGCCCCGACACCCACCGATCAAAATCGTCATTCTCCGGAAGCCGCGCAATCTCCGTCGAGTTCTTGTCTCCCGCGCGCATCGATAGCGATTGCCCCTTCACCAGCGCCGTCGTCTTATCCTTCCGCAAAACGCTGACGCGCCCCTTGGTCACGTCCACAACACTGCCATCATCGAAATTGTCCAGCCGAAAGCCCGCGCGCCCGTCCGCCTCCACCGTGAAGTCGCCGCCCGTCACGCTGAAGTAATCCTCGCCACCAGGATTAACGTAAAATGAAGCCGTCCCTTGTCGCAGCACCAGCCGTGTAGTCTTCGCGCCGTCCTCTAGCGACAAATCGTAAAACTCCAGCACCGTGTTCTCGGCAAGAAACGCCATCGCGCCATTCTCAAACTCCACTTCCGCGCGTCCATGGTCCGTAGCCAAGACGTAGCCCTGCCGAATCGGCAGGTTCAGCGTAGCGCCTTCCCAAGTAGCCTTATCACTCGTCAGAGGATCGCCGTGTACATCCCGCGCAAATCGCACGTCGCCTTGTACCAGGCTCAGACGAATGATCCGCGCGTGGCTAGAGTCAGCCCGCGCCGGACCCCACCCAGCAAGCAGGAGTGCCAACGACGTCAGAAAAATCGAACGAAGAAGAATGCGGGAATTCATAATGGGCCCCCTTTGGGGTTGCACGGCCGACACTAGTAGGACGGCCAACAGACCCTACGGGTTGCAAATCCCCACGGCTGGTTTCCATAGTCCCCCGCCGCTTTGCTTGCGTCAAGCTCCCCGACGCAGCCGCCAAACGAACGTGAGCAGTATTCCCAAATGAATA
>Ga0210410_10004696_pt1 | contig 11940 bp, 4 predicted proteins | sample IncBWC4MmetaG_FD_161058 | JGI IMG/M metagenome (GOLD analysis project Ga0210410, IMG submission 161058) | Forest soil microbial communities from Barre Woods Harvard Forest LTER site, Petersham, Massachusetts, United States - Inc-BW-C-4-M | ecosystem: Environmental > Terrestrial > Soil >... | reverse complement strand
CGGCGGCGCTCGCCGATACCGTCCTGGGCTTATTTCCGTTGTATTTGCTGGAGCAAATCTACTCGAAGATTTTTCGCAGCCAGGCGCCGGAGCCCGCGCGGGCGGTTACGTTTTCAGAGAGCCACCTCTCTTCTTACTTCGGCAGCATGCGGGAAAAAGTTGTGAACGCCCGGCTTTCGCAGGTTCCCGACGAGCATTACATTCTGAAAAACACGGCAGAGGAAATTCTTGAAATTCGCGCTTGGCGCGCGAAACCGGACTGGAATCCGCCCCGCGTTGTTCGCTATGACGACCGCTATTACCGGCTGGAAGATTGCCGTCGAGGATCTGGGCCGCGTCCGTTCGTTTATAAATTGCGGCGATTGGCAGCCGGCGTTCCCGGCCGCACCGTTCTAGTCTATTCCCCAGAAGAAGCGCCAGTCACAGCGAACCGCTGACAACATGCGCGGCGTCCCGCTTCTCGCTCCCTTGCATAAACGGTCTCTAGCTTCCTCCGCGCGCCGCCCCTCGACTACAATCTCACCATGCTTTTTCGCCGTCCGCCCTTGCTGCTCGTTCTCGGACGCCTTTGTCTTCTGGCGGCGTTCCTTCCGTTATTCTTCTCCACCTCCGCGCAAAAACCGCCGCCCCCTCCCGCAGGGCGCATTCTCCTCCTGCCGCGAACCATCGTTTCGGGAGACCGAGCAACTCTGGCAGTCCTTGACGTGAGCGGCCGGCTAACCCCCAGCGCGGCCGTCAGCTTTTCGAATGGCGACCGCCTAACCACGGATGGAACCGGTCGCGCGCTGTTCGTCGCTCCCCTCACTCCCGGGGTCATCTTCGGATCGATTGCCGGCCACGAAGGCCGCGTCCCCGTCACGATATTGCCGCCCGGCGAAACGTCCGCAAGTGCGATTCAGGTTGAGGCCATCCCCAAAATCACTTCCATCACAGACCGCTTTGAAATCAGCGGCCGCGGCTTTTGCGGGGATGCCGATGCGAATCAAATCACCATTTCAGGCGATCCCGCTCTCGTGCTTGCGTCCTCGCCGACATCGCTGGTGGTTCTGCCTCCGGCGGATTTGCAGCCAGGCCGCGCGTCCGTCAACATTTCCTGCGCAAAGAGAAGTGGGCCGCCTAGGGAAGTTGTCTTCGTGGTGCTCACCTTGGAAGCTGATTCTTCGCCGCTCGCGCCGGGCGTGCTTCGCCGACTCACGGTTCGCGTGCGCGGCACGACAGGCAAGGTCACCCTGGAGGCGAAGAACCTCGCGCCGGACATCGCCGAGCTTCTCGGCGGCAATCCTTTAAGAGCCTCCAGCTCGGGCGGCGCAGAAAACTTGGCACACTTCGAGGTCGTAGGGCGCAAACAGGGCAGCTTTCTGGTTTCGATCCGCTTGCTGAGTTCTACGCCGCGCGCGCACTAGATCTCACCAGCGACAGAAACAGGCGATTCCTGCCGCTCTTATTCTCAGCGTAATCGTAAGGGATTACGCGCTGGTTTTCGCGCTGGTCTCTGCCGGTAGCTCAAGCGCGCCCTGGCCGTTCTCGATAGATGCATCCGCCGCACTCGTCCCGACCAAAGAGTCCAGCGTGTTCTGCGTTTTTTCGAGCCGCTTGTCAGCTTCCCCGTAACTTTGTTGCGCATTCCTCAGATGCGTTCCGAGCTTCTCAAACACATCGGTGAAGGTCGCCATGTTTTTCTGGATCCCGGAGAGTCCCGCGGAAATACGCTTGGCATTTTCCTCGATTTGCATCCCCCGCAACCCCAGGTGAATCACGCAAAGATGAGCGTAGAGCGTATTTGGCGAGACGGCGATAATATTTCTCCCGCGGCAGTAAGAGTCCAGTTGCTCGCCCTTATTGTCCTCCGTCATCAACAGCTCGTAATAGACGTTTTCCGACGGCACGAACATCAGCGCAAGGTCCAGTGTCCCCTCGTTCGGGACTATATATTTCTTGGCGATGGAATCCGCGTGCCCCTTCACCGCCGTGGCAAACGCCCGCTTGGCCTCCTCGCCTTCCACGGCGATTCTTCGAAAAGCGTCGAGCGGGAATTTCGAGTCCACCGCGACAAGTTTCTTGTCGCGCAAAAAGATGACCGCGTCGGCCGCCTCGCCGCTCGAAAAGCGGTACTGGGTGGCATATTGCGAAGCGGGCAGAGAATCCTCCAGCAAACGCTCCAGCGTCACCTCACCAAGCAGTCCGCGAGTCTTCGCCCCTCCCAGAATCCCCTCGAGCGACTTTGTCGCCAAGGATATCCCGCGCCCTAACTCCTGAAACTCCCCCAGTTGTTTCTGAATATGCCCGATCTGTTCCCGGGTGTTCTTCAGTTCGTCGGCGATAGCCGTTTGTCCTTGCGTGGCGATCTGCGCGGAGTTGGATACTCCATCCTGCAACGCCTTGGTTACGCTCTCCAGTCGCTGGGACACGCTCTGACCAATGCTGGCCATCTGCCCGGAGCTCTGCGCCTGCGCCGTCCCGATCGTTTGCAAATCCCGGCGCAGCTCTTTCATCTGGCCTTCCAGCAGCACGCTTTTCTTCTGTTCCTGGGATGTTTCGAATACCAGCCAAAGCACCAGCGCAGCCACCACAATCACAACCCCGATGAGCACTCCGTTCATTCTTTCTCCAGTCCCTCCTCGGGAAACGGTCTCTTTACTTTACCCGGAGTTGCGCCCCGCGGAAAGCTCGCGTCAAAACGAAAGGGCTTCGCAACAGCGAAGCCCTTTCGACAATTGATCGCTCGACGGCCCGGTTCTTCCGCCCGCGCGGCGGTTCTTCTACCAGTTCATCTTCAGCGCAAACTGGAACTGCCGCGCATCGTACGACGCCGTCGGCTGGCCTGCGCTGCAAGTGGACCCCGCTCCCGGATCGCACAATTGGTTGACCGCGGCCACGTTGAGCCGGTTCGTGAGGTTGAAGCCGTCCGCAATCACATCGAACTTGAGGTGCTCTCCCAGATTGAAGCGCCGCGAAAGCCGCAAATCGAATTGGAAGAATCCCGGCGTCACGAATGCGTTGCGCCCGAGAGTGCCATCGCATCCGAACGGCGGCGTGATTCCCGGCACGCTAAACGCTTGCCCGCCGTCTGTCAGGCAGTTCGTCGGCACCACAAACGTCTTGCCCGGAATAAAGGGCGATGCCGTTCCCGCGCCCGAAGTGCCGACAGAAGGCCGCCCGTTCGACGCGCCCAGGTCCAGCCGGTAGTCGGCCCCCGTAATGATCGTGTAAGGCCGTCCGGATGAAACTTCGATGATCGGCGACAAAGTGAAGTCCCCGATGAAGTGTTTCCACGCGCCATCGCCACTCTTCGCCGCCGGCGACTGGAACACCGCGCTGGTCACCCAGCGATGCCGCTGGTCGAAGTCCGAATTGCTGCGTTCCAAGAACGGGAAGCGGCTGTCCTGCGGTTCAAGGGGAGATTGCAAGTCCGTGGAATCGTCAATCGTGTGCGACCATGTATAACTGGAGAGCAGCTCAAACGCATTCGAAAAACGCTTCTGGACGCTCGCCGTCAAGCCGTTATACATCGAATTCCCATCAGAGAGTTGCGCATCCACGCTATTAAACGCCACCGGAACTCCAAATCCTGTCGGGTAACATTTCTTAGGCGCACTTGCCCCGAAGAAACCCGCAGGAAAACAGGAAGCTCCCGCGACCCCAACCAGAAGCGGATATTCCGCCGCGCCGGGGCCCGCAAACGACGGATTAGGTCCGGACGGACGGAAGAAGTTGAACGCCGCGGCAGTTGCCACGGGTGTGCCGTTCAATCCTGCCAGCGGCCCAGGGCAGCCGCTCAGCGTTCCGACGAGGCTCGGAACGGTCGGCGTAAAGGTGCAGCCGTTAGCGGTTGTCACCTGCCCCGCAGGCACACTGATGCCGACGGGCGTCGAACTACAGGTCTTCAAGCCGGAAGCGATGCAATCCGCATAGTTTTGCGTGATCAACTGCGGATCGGTCGAGTTGATATCCACCGGCCGGTAGAGATGCTGTCCCTTCGTGTATTGGTAGCCCACACTGACTTTCCACGACCCGGCGATCTGCCGTTCCATCGTCAGATTGCCCTGTTGCGCGACGCCGAATTGGAAATTGCTCGCTACCGGCAACACGAACGGCAAGATTGGCAGCGGGAAACCCGCGGTCAAATAATTTTGATTCGCGAAGAGCGAACCAGAGGCGAGCGGATCAAAGCGCTGTTGATTCGGTAGGTATGCCATATTGGGCAGCGCGTTCAGCGCTCCCTGGAAAATAGTCGAGCCGTTCAGGTTGGTCGGTCCATCCAGCGCATTGCCTTTGACGTCCGAGCCGCACAATGGATAACCTGCGGGCGCTGACGCGGCGGTGAGAACGCCGCAAGCCGAGGACGCTCCTCCTGCAGTGATGAGCTGCACTGACCGGCCGCCATCGGCGGTCGCCGAGTCGAACGCAATCGCCAGCAAGGGATGGTCGTAGAAAAGACCGAATCCGGCTCGGATCACAGTTTTCCCATCACCCTTGGGGTCCCACGCGATTCCTAGGCGCGGAGCCACATTGTGATAATCGCGCGGAATTCCCTCCACCACGCCCAGCGCCTTTTCCGCGGCGGCATTGAACGCATTCAGCGGCGAAAACAACGGCGTAATTTCCACGTCGTACCGCAGTCCATAGTTGACAGTAAAATGCCTGTTTGCGCGCCAACTATCCTGAATGAAAAGGCCGATGGGAAAGTTGTCAAACGGCTGGCTAGATTGGCCGATACCCTGAATGTAGGTAGTCGGTATCCCCAATCCATAGGTCTGCAACCCGGTCGTTCCGAACAATTGAACAGTCTGGCCGCTGGGAAGTGTCACGGAATCCGGAATTGCACCGGCGCTCACAGTGGAAGTGGCCAACCCGCCAAAGTTTACAACCCCGCCATAATCCAGCTCGAAGATCTGTGCCTTGCCGCTCCGCAACTGAATCAGGTTGTAGTCCCCGCCCATTTTAAATGTGTGATTCCCGCGAATTAGGCTCACGTGGTCGGTGAATTCAAACCGCCGCTCGATGCGGTCCACGGTCGAGTACGGCTCGCGTCCGAAGTACGCGAAACCGGGAATGTTCACGCCGATATCGGCGCCGCCGGGAAGCTCGGAAAACCCGAAATGCAAACCGCGCCGCGCTACCTGAGCGCGGAATTCGTTGAATCCGGTCGCGCTCAAAATCGTGTCGTGTTGAAACACGATGTCCAGGTCCCGCGACTGGTTCACGCCCGTACGCGATCCCGCGTTTTCTCCAAACGTCTGGTTCTGCGCGGTGGACTCGATACCAGTCACAAGCGACGGAGAAACGCCGACGCGCAAAAACGAGTTGTTCTGGTTATTCCACTTCTGGTCCAACCGCAGCGACCACAGGCTCGTTTTTTCCGTCGTCGGGAAATTCCCGCGCAATTGATTGAGCGCTTTATATGACGTTGGGAGCGGCGCCATGCCATACGCATAATTGAATCCAGGCGCGATCGGCATCGACGGACAGACTACGTTCCCAACCGTAGCTCCTACAGGACAAGTCACGGGCACAGGAAAGTTTGCACCAGGCCCCGGATGCAAACCGAAATTCGTGGCCACCGCTCCAAAATCCAGTCTGTTCAGCGCCACACTCGATGCGGACCCCAGCAGCAGCCCGTAGGAAACGGCGAGCTGCTGATAAGGAGGAATTCCGCTGGCCAGCAGGGTTTCTACCGAAGCCGCCTGCGAGGGCGTCAATTGCACATTGATTGGACCTCCGGGCGTTGGCAGGGGCACGTTGACCATTCCCCACGGTCCGGTGCCAGCCGCTCCCTGCCCGATGCTCGAGAATCCCGTTTCCTCCCGCAGCGTGTCCTCGTACGAGAAAAAGTAAAACGTCTTATCCTTCTTCAGCGCACCGCCCAGCGTCACACCGGCCTGCACGCGCGTGTACGCCTGTTTGGTGGGGTCGAGTGCACCTGTTATTGGGTCCACTTGCCCGGAAAATGCATTGCGCGCCTGAAACGCTTTGTTCCGGAAGTAACCGAACACGTCGCCGTGGATATCGTTCGCTCCGCTCTTGGTCACAATGTTCACGACGCCGCCCGTTGCCCGCCCATACTCCGCGTTGTAGTCGCCCAAAATCAGTTGAAACTCTTGTACCGCTTCCTGGGAAACGGTCGCCCGTATTCCATTAATGGAGTTATCGACGGCATCCGCGCCGTCCACACTCACTTCGTTCGAACGCGCCCGCTGCCCGCCAAAGTTCAGCCCGCTCGTCGGCGCCGGGCCGATCGTCGGCGCCACGTCGCGATTCACCTGCGAGTTTGTTAGCGTAAAGTTGATGTAATTCCGCCCGTTGATTGGCAGGTTATCGATGCGCAGCTCGCCGACGGTTTGCGAGACTTCCGTCTTGGCAGTTTCGATCTGGGCCGTTTCAGTCGTAACCATGACGGTTTGCTGCACGCCCTTCAAATTCAGCCGCGTGTCGAGGGTGGCGTCCTCGCCGACGGTCAGCACCACGGAATCGTTCTCATAAGTCGCAAAACTCGAGCCGCCATCGACGCTCACTTTGTACCTTCCCGGAGGCAAACCAACGACCTTATATCGGCCACCTTCATCTGAGACCACAGTACGCTCTGCACCCGTTCCGGCGCTGGTAATTGTCAGCTTCGCGCCTCGCACGGCGAGTCCTTGCGGGTCCGTCACTGTTCCCGAAAGCGTCGCCGTATTTACTTGCGCCTTGGCAATCGCGGCGCAGCCCAGCACCAACATGCACAGCGTGATCCACCGAAACACACCATGACGTCGTTGCATCTGACTCCTCCTCGTGGAAACCATTCCATCTTCCGCTACCCGAGCGGCGGCGGGATGTCCCGCCGAATGCAGGCTACTCGATTGAATACTCGGCTTTTACTTCAATAATCCGTTGAGTTCAATAAAATCTTATTCGTTAAGTTCCTGAGTCTAAACCTAAAAGAGGCTTTTTTCACCGCGGCAGGGATGTTTGAGGCAGGAAAAGAGAGGGAACTGGGCCTAAATGATCACTACAGCCACAAAAGCCTTTTGGCTTAAATCTGCAAGTGGCGCTGCACCAGCTTGCGAAGCTTTTCGCGGTCTTCGTCTTTCATGTGTACGAATTCTACGCCGCTGCCGTCCGGACCAATATTTCGCACCACCGCGGTAAAGTGAATCCGGCGCAGCCCAGAGCGGACTTCCAGCTTGATGGAATCTCCCACGGCGAGTTTCTTCGGCGATTCCAGGTACGCCCCGCCCAGGCTGATGGTTTTCACGCGCGCAAGCCCTGCTTGCGCGCCGTCAATCTGCGCTCGCAACGGCGATTCTAGAGGTACCCGCACATACCTTCGCGGAACAACATAATTGCCATTGGTCTGGGGGGCCGCTTCAAACGCCGCGCGCGCCCGCGTCGAAGACGGCCGGTTTTCCATCATCGCCAGAGCCTCTTCCGCCGCAGCACGCAATCCCGACGGTTCGGCAAAAGCTAAACCTTCGCGGCCTTCCGCCAGCATGCGCAGCAATTCCGCCGCTTCCACGGCGCGCATGCGCCCGATCGCTTCAATGGCCTTGATGCGCACAAACAGGTCGCGCAGAACTTCATGCTCGCCCGCGGCAATTTCCATCAATTGCGGCACCGCCGTCGTCTCTTGAGCCAAGCCAATTTGATCAATCATCATCGGGACGACCAGGGGATGAGCGTCCGCCAGAACCGCTGAAAACACGAAAGCCGCGCTTTGCGCAGAACCGGCATTGGCCGGCCGCGAGAGTTCGCTAACCGCCAGATCCTGCAAATTCCACTCCCAGCTCGCTAGCGCTCGCGCCAAGCCCCGCAGCAGGCGTTCCGGGTCGGCGGCGGCCAGCAGCTTAATGGCGGCGCTCACACGCTGCCTGCGCGCTTCATAGAGCCGCGTTTCGAGAAGATTCAGCACCGGGACACCGATGGTGCGCAGCAGCCGGGCCATCGCGGTCACCATTTCCGCGCCACGCGGTTCCGTCAAAAGCAGCGTCAGGCGATCGAGCAGCTTCTCCGGGTCGCGCTGCAAAAGCCGCGGCAAAACCGGATCCAGCGGCCGGTTGGCCAGGGCCGCATCCACCAAAAGCATCCAGCGGTCCTGGGCCACCAAACGGTGCGCGAGGGCCGACATATGGTCGTGTTCTTTGTCCTTCGGCACTCGTTCCAGGCCGATTAAAATGTTTTCGAAGCCCGCGTAATCGGCGCGAATCACGGCAACGCGCCCCAGCGTCTCCAGGAAGGCCGCAAGCAGCGCCGCGGTCTCCGGAATGGTTTCCTTGTCCAAAGCCTGCATCGTTCCGCGGCTCAAATCCTCCGGCAATTGATTGGGCCAGAGCGATTCAATGATGAGCGTCATTTCATTCAATCCCGCCGCCACGGCGCGCCGGGCCGACACATTTTCGCTTTCCACACGTCGCGAATAGTTGAGCAAGATATTTCGTGCTTCACGCCGCGGAGCATCCGCCCCCGCTTCCGCCAACTGCCCGAGCGTGCGCTTCAGCGCCACCACCGGCACGCACCACACTTCCGGTCCGCGCAGCACCACGGACTTCTCTCGCGGCGCAAGTTCCAGCCAGAATTTCTCGACAATTTGTTCCCTGTGCGTGTCGCTAGCCCAGGTGGTGGCCAGCAACGTCAGGTGTTGCGAAGAGTGCGGACCTGTATATCCGCCCGAACTGACCAGCACATCGCTCAGTCGATGAAACGTCTGGCGCACGGCGTTTGGCGCAAGCGTTCCGGCGGAAAATTCCGCCCCGAGGAACTCCAGAATTAAAGTCTCAGAGAGACGCAGCAAGTACGGCTGCGGACGCTCGCCCTCGCGCGGTGCATACTGCGAAATCGAACTGAGCAGCATGCGCACCGTCTCGCGGCTGGCATCTTCCATGGCCCCGTGAATCGCCCGCGCCGCTTCTTCCGGCGCAAGCCCGCGTGCCGCTTCGAGCGGCGGCGTCAGCCGCCCAATCAATCGCAGCGCGGCTATGAGATCGTCGGTTTCCGGCGGAAGAATCGGAGTCTCGTTGACCTCGCGCGGCGAGTTTCCGCCGTAGGCCACCAGCGCGCCCATGAGGCTCGCGAGCACCGTATCCACTTTGCGTTCCGTTTGCGTATTAATGGAAATCCCTTCCACGCGATTCTCCAAAAGCCGCGCGGCCCACCAAAGGCTGCCCCCGCGCTTTATAGACTCCTCCGATCTTAACAACGATGCCTTGAAGAGTTGCGCGAACGTGTCCAGTTCGCCTACATGAAATTGTCTTGCGAAGGCCAAAGACTGAATTCCTGCGCGCTGCAAATCCTGTGCGAGTGACTGCATCTCGCCCCGCCCATCCGGGAGATGCGCATCGCTGAGCGTCGGCACGACCAACCCGCTGCGCTCAATGTGGATTTCAATCCCGTTCAGTGCGCCTGCGAGATCGTGCAAGGTCTCATAGGACGCGTCCAAACTCTGCAGTCGTCGCGGGTGGTTCCGGTCATACAGTCGTTCCGAGCGGAACAGCAAATGAAGGCACCGAAGCGAATGGATGAGCCCCGCCGTCCGCGCATCCGGAGTTGGCGCGCTCACCTCGCGCGCGGATCCCGAGAACGGTCTCGACGCGTTGCGGACCTGTGCCTCGTCCTCAGGACGCGCTGCGGCCTCGTTGCGCTGCTCCTCCACCGGCATGATGGCCCGAAGTACCAAAGCGTTCCCCACTTGCTTCTAGCGAGCTTATTTAACCGACCGATCAAGTACGGGCCCCGCCTTGCACACTCCGACAACAACGACCGATGAGGGCAGGGTACCCTTGGCCATAAAGCAAGCACGCTGCCTGCCCTCGTATCCCAGAGCTAACCTTTTTGTTTTGAACAAGTTGATTCTAAGGTCATGGAACTGACCTGAGGCGATGGTTACAAAAAGTTACGTTTTTAGTAGGGAAGTCCTGGCCGATATAGGCCCTCTGCGCCGGCTCTTCGAACCCTCAACTGGCTCCCGCATTCGGCTCAGAGGCCCGCTATTTTGGTTTCAGCGTCACGTTGGTGATGTTGACCGTTCCGCCCTCGGTGGCCTGAATCGTTCGCCTCACCTGCTGGTACCCCGTAAGCCTCACGGTTACGGTATGCAGGCCAGCCGGCACTTGCACCCGCGACGGCGTCGTTTGTCCCGTCGAAGTCCCATCCACCAGAATCTCAGCACCCGTCGGCGTCGTTTCAATATGAGCCCAGGCCACTCTTACGGTTGATTTTTCCTTCAACGGCACGTCGAGCTGCGTCTGAATATTGTCTTTCACCTGCACACTTCCGGCATAAGCATCGTAGCCCGGCATACGCAGCACCAAGTTGTACGGTCCAGGTGCAAGCGGCAACGTCACTGGCGTTTGGCCGGACTGCTTTGCTCCATTAATGAACACATCCGCTCCCGAGGGCTTGCTCGTTATATACAAACCCTTCGCCAGCGATTCGAGCGTGACCTTTTGATCCAAGACGCTCCCCGCCTTTACCTGCAAAGCGGTCTGCATCGGCTGGTAGCCATCTTTCTGAACTTCCAGGCCATAGCGCTCCGGAGTGAGGTCATTAAAGCTGCAAGGCGTCTGGCACTGACGCAGGACGCGCCCCGCAGGTCCATGCAGAACTGCTGTCGCCCCTATCAGATCCGTGACTACGTGGATCGCGCCGCGGCCTCCCGTTGGAACCGGGTGTCCTCCGTCCGCGTCGTGTCCGCTCTCGGCCACCGATGCGTCTTCATACTCGATATGATCTACCACCCGCACGCTCGCGGGAGCATCGCGCAGGAATTTCAGCAGCGCCCCATGTTCCGCGGGACGCAACTTGCCCGCTAGAACCAGCGTATTTCCAATGGCTTGCACCCTTGCCCGCCCATGCAGGCCCTTCTCCGAGATAGCTTCCTCAATGCGACCTTTGTACTCCGCCGCCTGCCGACTGACAACCGGTTCGGTCTTCTTCGGCACTGGCTTCTCTACGGGAGGCTCTGCCGGTTTTTTTTCCGCGGCGGGAGGCTCGGGTAGCGCTGCCGCCGGTGCCTCAGTTCCAGCCGGACTTGCCGGGGTGGTGTTTGTCCCGCTCTCTGCTGGCGCCGTTACCGCCGGCGAATCATTCTCCGTCTGTTTCTGCGCGGCGTTAGTCTTGCGCGCGTCTTCAAATACAGGCCGCAGCTTTTGCACTCCATAGGCGATTACGCCGAGCAGTAGCAATGCGATGAAAATACTCCCGATGACGCTCTTCTTTTTCGGTTGCTCTACGATCGGTGTTATTGGCCCGGTCCGGCGCACTGCAGGCGTCTGCATAGGACTGGAAGCTCGCGCATTCAACGACCGCGTTGTTGCCATGGTCATCGGATCTTCCGCATGGAAGTTTCGGCCGCCCTGCGCGCCCACTCCCGTTCCAGCGAGTGGCAGCGTTGCGTTCGGCATGCCCGCTCCGCCAGCGACCATGGTCTTATCCGGACTTGCGCCAGGCGCGATACTGCGGTAATTCCGCAAATCCTCGAGCATTTCGCGGCAGCTCTGGTAGCGTGCTTCCGCTTCCTTGGCCAGCGCCTTTATCACCACCGCGCTGATCCCGGGATGAATCGATGGGTTAATCTGCCGCGGTGGCACAGGCTCTTCGTTCACAATCTTGTAGATGACCGTCGTAATGTTCTGTCCGGGAAAGGGCTTCTCACCCGTCACCATCTCGTAGAGAAGCACGCCGAGCGAGAAGATATCGCTCCGTCCGTCGACCGCCCGGCCCTTCACCTGTTCCGGCGACATGTAGCTCGGCGTGCCCATCACATGGGCGGTCTGCTGCATGGTGCCGAACTGCAGTATCTTCGCCGTGCCGAAGTCCGTGACCTTTACCGTATCGTCGGCCGTCAGCATAATGTTCGCCGGCTTGATGTCCCGGTGGACGACGTTCCGCTCATGCGCAAACTGCAGCGCGCTGCAGGTCTGCTCCATGATACGCAGCACGCGTGGCAGGGCAAATGCTTGCCCGCCA
>Ga0210410_10004695_pt1 | contig 11942 bp, 17 predicted proteins | sample IncBWC4MmetaG_FD_161058 | JGI IMG/M metagenome (GOLD analysis project Ga0210410, IMG submission 161058) | Forest soil microbial communities from Barre Woods Harvard Forest LTER site, Petersham, Massachusetts, United States - Inc-BW-C-4-M | ecosystem: Environmental > Terrestrial > Soil >... | reverse complement strand
GCCGAAATCCGCGGGCCGCTGTGCGAGGAAGCGATTCGGCTGGCGCGGCTGCTGCTGCGGTTGTTCCAGGGCGAGCCAGAGATCATGGGGCTGACGGCGCTGCTCTTGTTGCAGCATGCCCGCGCGGCGGCGCGCTTCGATGCCGACGGCGCGCTGGTGCTGCTCGATGATCAGGATCGCAGCCTGTGGAATCAGCAGTTGATCGCCGAAGGGCTGGCGCTGATCGACAAGGCGATGCGCCACCGCCGCAGCGGGCCCTATCAGGTCCAGGCGGCGATCGCGGCGCTGCATGCCCGCGCCGCCAAACCCGAAGAGACCGACTGGACCCAGATCGATCTGCTCTACGGCGCGCTCGAAATCATGCAGCCGTCGCCGGTGGTGACGCTCAATCGCGCGGTCGCGGTGTCCAAGGTGCGCGGACCCGGGGCCGCGCTCGAAATGATTGAGCCGCTGTCATCGCGGCTGTCGAATTATTTCCATTACTTCGGCGTGCGCGGCGCCTTCCTGATGCAGCTCGGTCGCAATGACGAGGCCCGGATCGCGTTCGACCGCGCCATCGCGCTCGCCAATACTTCGGCCGAAGCCGCCCATATCCGCATGCATCTCGACCGCCTGATGCGCGACAGCGCGCCGCGCAGCACAAACGCAGCGAAATAGCGGCAGAACGCCTTCCAAGCCGCACAGAATCGCTGCGCGGCTTTACGACATTTGCATGAGCGGCGGTCAGCGACGCGGCATCAGCCGCGTTCGGCGACGCTTTTGAGCACGAGATCGGTCAGCCTGACCACGAGCGCTCGCAATCGCGCGTTTTCCTCCAGCAGCGACGTCACTCCGTCCGAATGGTCATCGTCTGCGTAGTCTTCGTCGTGGAGCGGTGATTCGTTTAAATACTCCAATTCATCGCGAAATTCCTGTTTGCGATCCGGCGGATATGCGGGTCCCATGACTAATCCCCTAATTAACGTCGCCGAACGTACCCCTCGTTCTATTGGCGAGAGTGGATTGAGTCGGGGGCGAATTTACGACCGAAATTAGGACGCGCGACGACACAACTTTTCCCGGCTCGGAAAGACGCCGTACATCTCCCGCGCGCATTGCAGAAAAATCATCGTCGCCTGCTGTCGAATGACGCGCTTCCCGTTCGTCTTGCGATCATGCGTCAGTCATTCGAACGGAGGAGACGTGCGATGAACATGCTGGGCGGCAACGCCATCGGTAATTCCATGCCGACAATGGGGGAGCAGGCGCCCGTTTCGCGGTCGGCGCGCTGGCTGGGCCGCGGCCTCAGCGGTCTCGTCATTCTGTTTTTGCTGTTCGACGGCGCCATCAAGCTGGTGCCGTGGCCGGTTGTCGCGGAAACGATGGACCGGATCGGCTATGGTTCGAGCGAAACGCTGGCGCGAACCTTGGGTGCCATCACCGTCGCCTGCACCGTCCTCTACGCGATCCCGCCGACGTCGATCCTGGGCGCGATCCTGTTGACCGGGTATCTCGGCGGCGCCATGGCCTCGTATCTGCGGATCGGCAGCCCGTTTCTCACCCACACGCTGTTTGGGTTCTATCTTGGGCTGATGGTGTGGGGCAGCCTGTGGTTGCGCGACCGTAAATTGCGAACCTTGATGCCCTGGCGGCCTTGACGGAAATATTTTCGCGACCTTGTCGGATCGCGCCGGCACCGTTCGTCCTTGGGTTAAACGATTGGGCTGAATGATTGAAATGTGACAGCGGAGTATTCCATGGTCGAAATCATTGCCGTCATCGCCGTCGTGCTCGGACTCGCGATTGCGGTCATATTGGTCATCGCCGCCACCAAGCCGAACACATTCAGCGTGCAGCGCGCCACCCTAGTGAAGGCACCGGCGGAAAAGATCTTTCCGCTCATCAACGATTTCCGTCAGTGGGGAAGCTGGTCGCCCTACGAGCACAAGGACCCCACTATGCAGCGCACCTATAGCGGCGCTGCGAGCGGAAAAGGCGCGGTCTATGCGTGGGACGGCAACAAGAATGTCGGTTCCGGGCGCATGGAAATTCTCGACGCGTCCGCGCCGGCGAAGATCGTGATCAAGCTCGACTTCCACACGCCGTTCGAGGGCCACAACACCGCCGAATTCACAATGCTGCCGCAGGGCGGTGCCACAAACCTGACGTGGCTGATGCACGGCCCGGCACCGTTAATGGCGAAGATCATGCATGTGTTCATGAACATCGACCGCATGGTCGGCAAGGATTTTGAGATCGGTCTCGCCAATCTGAAACGGCTCACCGAGAAATAATCCACCCTTCGACAAACCACCAAGGAGCAACCGATGCAGGTCAATCCCTATCTGTTCTACGACGGCAATTGCGAAGCGGCGTTCAAGTTCTATGAAAAGGCGCTCGGCGCGAAGATCGAGATGATGTTGAGAAATGAGGAGGCGCCGGAATCGATGCCCGCGCCGCCGGACCGAAAGAAGAAGATCATGCATGGCCGGATATCGATTGACGGAGAAGTGCTGATGGCGTCAGATGCGCCTCCCGAACACTTCCACAAGCCGCAGGGCTTTTCCGTCTCGCTCACGGTAGCCGAACCCACCGAAGCCGAGCGCAAGTTCAAGGCGCTGTCGGAAGGCGGCAACGTCAACATGCCCTTCGGCAAGACCTTCTTCTCCAAGGGATTCGGCATGTGCGTCGACCAGTTCGGCATTCCCTGGATGGTCAATTGCCCACTGGAAAACTGACCGCGCTTCAGCGGCACCTCGGATAGATCGCCGCGAGTTCGCGCCCGCGCAGCAGTAACAGGCGCGAACTCAATCCGCCGCGGCGGAGGATCCAACCGCGCACCGCAGCGGGATAGGCCTGCAGCACCACATCGGATGCTTCCGGCTCGGCATACATGCGCCCCAGCCGGTCGACCGAGCGGGCGGCGTGAAAGCCGAGGATAGCTCGGCGGGTGACGCAGATGCGGTCGCTCGGCACCACGTCCAGCACCAGCGTACAGGCCGAGAGGCATGGTCCATCGATCACCACGCGCTCGCCCGACTCGCGCACCCGCTCAAACAGATTGAGAAACGAGCCCACTTCTCCGCCCGCACTGCCGAGAATGCGGATTTCGGCGCGCGCCAAGCCCGGAACGGCCGCGCACAGCAAGCTTGCGAGAAAGATTGCTTTCAAGGCCGCCTTTGCCATGAGCCGGCTCCTGGTTGCAGTGAGCAGATGAAATAATCAACGGCGGCTCGTGCGGCAAGGTTCCGTCATTTGTCCGCGCCGGAGACGCCGGCTTCGGCGAAGGTGGCCATCCCGGCATGGCAGGCGAGCGCCGCGCGCAGCAGGAGGATGGCGACACCGGCGCCGGAGGCCTCGCCGAGCCGCATGTCGAGATCGAGCAGCGGTGCAAGGCCGAGTTCAGCCAGCAGGGCGCGGTGGCCGGATTCGGCGGAAACATGTCCGGCGCAGCAGTGATCCAGGATGCCTTCGTTGAGGCGCGTCAGCGGAACGACCGCGGCGGTCGCCACAAAACCGTCGAGCAACACGGGAATTTGATGACGCCGCGCCGCCAGGATCGCGCCGGCGATGGCGGCAAGTTCGCGCCCGCCCACCGCCGCCGCGACACCAAGCGGATCGCCCGATATGGCGCGATGAAGGTCGAGCGCCGCCTCGATCGCCGCGCGCTTGCGTGCCAGCGCCGAATCGTCGATGCCGGTGCCCCGGCCGGCCCAGCCCGCCGCGCCTCCGCCGAGCAGCGCCGCGCACAGCATTGCCGCCGTCGTGGTGTTGGCAATGCCCATCTCGCCGACCACCAGCAAATCGCCATTCTTTGGCACGGTCCGATAGCCGGTATCGACGGCGCTCAGGAATTCGTCGGCATCCATCGCCGGCGCGACCGTGAAGTCGCGCGTCGGACGATCGAGTTCGATCGGCACCACCGTCAGGTCGGCGCCGGCGAGCTTTGCGATCTGGTTGATCGCCGCGCCGCCGGCCGCAAAATTCGCCACCATTTGTCCGGTGACCGCCTGCGGGTAGGCCGAGACACCGTGCGCGGCCACGCCGTGATTGCCGGCAAAGACGGCTATCTTGACGCGATCGAGGCGCGGAATTTCGCGGCGCTGCCAGCGCGCGAGCCAGATCGCGAGCTCCTCGAGGCGGCCGAGGCTTCCCGGCGGTTTTGTCAGCATTTGCTGCCGCTGTGCGGCGGCATCCGCTGCGTCGGCGTCGCCGGCGGGCAGGTCGCGACAGAAGCGGCGGATATCGTCTAGACTATCGAACTGCATGCGATTCCCCTGTCGAGCCGACTGATTCTCCTCGGATTCTCTATCATGAATGAATGGCTCGACGATCTCAGAACCGCGGTCGCCTTTCTGACGCGCCTGCCGATGCCGCATCCGACGGGCCCGATGCCGAAAAATTTCGTCCGCGCGCATCGATTATTTCCGGTCGTCGGCGCCGCCATCGGCGGCGCAGTGGGCCTTTTCTGTCTCGCTTTGCGCGCGATCGGTCTGCCCGATCTCGCCGCGGCGGCGCTGGCGCTGGGCGCAGGCGCGCTACTGACGGGCGCGCTGCACGAGGATGGCCTTGCCGACGTCGCCGACGGTTTTGGCGGCGGCCGCGATCCCGCGGCGAAGCTCGAGATCATGCGCGACAGCCGGCTCGGCACCTATGGCGCGCTGATGCTGCTGGTGATTTTTGTCGCGAAGGTTTCGGCGCTCGCGGTGCTGCCGGATGCATTCGTTGTATACGGCCTGATAGCCGCGCATGCCCTGGCGCGCGGCGTGTTGCCCTTCATGTCGATGAATCTGGCCTACGCGCGCAAGGATGGGCTGGCCGCCAATGCGGGCCGGCCGGATTTTGCGACGGCAGCCACCGCGGCCGCGCTCGCGCTGATCATTGCGTGGCTGGTGCTGCCCTGGCGCGAGGCGTTTTGTGCGGCGCTGGCGGCGGCGGCGGGCGCGGCCGGTATGGCGTGGCTGGCGCAGCGCCAGATCGACGGCCAGACCGGCGACGTGCTCGGCGGCGCCGAGCAACTCGGGGAAACCGCGATCCTGCTGCTGCTCGCAGCAACACTGGCTTAGCTCGATGAGCGCCGAGACAAATCTCTGGCTGATCCGGCACGCGCCGGTCGATGGCCCCCGTGGTGTCATTCATGGCCCGGATGCGCCGGCCGATGTCGGCGACGCCGCGGCGTTCGCAGCGCTCAAGGCGCGATTTCCGGCAAAGGCTTTTGCCTGCTGCAGCCCGGCGCGGCGGACGGTTGAAACTGCGCTCACGCTCGGGCTCGATCCGGTCAGGCAGATCCTGTTTCGCGAGCAGGATTTTGGCGCATGGACGGGACGGCGACATGACGACCTCATGGCCGAGCTCGGCGATGCCTACCGCGATTTCTGGAAATCGCCGGCGAAGAACGCGCCGCCGGGCGGGGAAAGTTTCGTCGATCAGGTCGGCCGCACCGTCGATGGCATCGCATCGCTGCCCGCCGGCGATGTCGTCCTCGTGGTGCATTCCGGCACGATCCGCGCGGCGCTGGCCATCGCGCTCGATCTTGCCCCCGACGCCGCACTGCGTTTCGTGATCGATCCGCTGTCGCTGACGCGGATCGATCGGCTGGAAAACGGCTGGCGCGTCATCGCGGTCAACCGGCGCGGGTAGCGACGAGGGTCTTGCAGCGCGTTCACGATCGTGAGCGCGCTCCGGCGGGGCACTCCATCGTGCTCGGTGCGGTCACGCCGTCCTGTTCTTGATGGCGCCGACGATCGCCGTGAGAACAGCACCTGCAACGCCGCCACCGGCTACCTGACCGATGATGTTGCCGATATCCGGCGTCGAGGTGGTATTGGCAAGCAAGGGAATCAGCATGCCGAGGAGCTGTCCCCCGGCGCCACCGCCGATTGCACCCGCGATCGTGTTTCCGATTGTACCCAGATCAATATTCTTGGCGGCGCTTGCGGCAACATTTCCGCCGACGGCGCCGCTGATGATTTGGATGATCAGATTGATGAGTAATCCCGACATGGCGCGATACTCCCCCGGTCCGGTATTCAGTTTCAACGTTGCGTGCGACGCCGGACCTCCACCGCGCAGTACAACTTAAGCGTTTAGGCCGCGAAGGTCACGCTGCGCCCGCGAAGGATTCAGATGAAAAAGGCGAAGATCGCCTTGAGGAGAAGGGGTGCTACCCGTTCCTCCGTTGGCCGCGCAGCGTCGGCAGGCCGATGCCGGCGGCGTCGAAGCCGCCGTCAACCGCCAGGATCTGCCCGGTAATGTAGCTGGCGCGGTCGCTGCACAGGAAGAACACGGCCTCCGCCAATTCCTCCTCGAGGCCGTAGCGGTTGAGCGGAATGGCGTCGTGATAATCGGAGCGGATCTCGGGCGTGTGGACGGCCTTCGCCATCGCGGTCTCGACCGGGCCGGGCGCGACGCCATTGACGCGGATGCCGAGCGAGGCCAGTTCGACCGCGAGTTGCTTTGTCAGATGCGCAAGCCCGGCCTTGCTGGTGCCGTAGGCCGAACGCAGCGTGGATGCGCGCACCGCCGAGATCGACGTGATGTTCACGATGGCGCCGCCGCCCTGTTCGCGCATCGGCGGTACGGCCGCCTTGGTGCACAGAAACGGTCCCGTCAGGTTCACCTCCAGCACCCGGCGCCAGTCATCGTTGGAGGTCTCGAGCAGCGGCGCAAACACCGCGATGCCGGCATTGTTGACCAGCGCATCGAGCCGGCCGAACCGCCGCTCGATCTCGGCAAACGCGCTTGTTACCGCGCCGGCATCGGAGACGTCGCAATGCAGCCCCAGCGTTTGGCCGGCAGCGTTCAGCGCTTCCACGCTCTTCCACAGGAGTTCGCCCTCGATGTCGAGCAGCGCCACGCGCCAGCCCTCGGCGAGAAATTTCTTGGCGACGGCCAGCCCGATGCCGCGCGCGGCGCCGGTCACCAGCGCGACTTTTTGAGGGGCAGGGGTCATGCGTCGATCCATCTTTCAGCAGGGTCTTTGGTCTGCGTCGTCCCTAGCACGAAAGCCAAGGGTCTGCTTTCCTATCCGGACCGTATCGGCAAGGCAAAGGGTCGAATTTCATGAGGGTCAGCGACATCAGGGATGCCTCGCCCGAGCCATGGCGGCCAGGGGTGGAAACGCGCATGCTGGTCTCGGCGAGCAACGGCGCGGCGCAGTTGTGCATCTTCGAGCAGTGGGTTGCCCCGGGAACCGGCGCGCCGACGCACGCCCATCCCGTCGAGGAGGTGCTGACCGTGCGCGAAGGCGAGGCCGAGATGTGGATCGGCGAGCAGCGCCTCACGGTGACGTCGGGCCAGTCCTTGATCGTGCCGGCGGGACGCAAACACGGTTTCCGCAATTCCGGCACCGCCACGCTGCATCTGCATGCGGTGCTGGCGTCGCCGATCTTTGAAGCGACGCCGGAAGGGGCGGCGGAACCGGTGCGAAGGTGGGAGGCACGATAAAAGAATTCAAGGCGGGATAAAGTTTCAGCCGAAATGTCGGTCTGGCGTGGTCTCGTTCGTCGTCCCCTTGTTTGCGCGATCAGTTGCAGCCGGCACGAGGAGATCCAAAATGTCAGCCCGAAGCAAGGCGGAAATCATCCGCGCTCTTTTTGCCGCCTATCTGTCGAATGACCGCAGCGCTGTCGAGGACTCGTTCGCCGACGACTTCCGTTTTACGAGCCCCTATGACGACCGGATCGACAAGGCGGCTTATTTTGATCGCTGCTGGCGCAACAGCGACTGGATCGAACGGCATGAGTTGGAAAGAATTCTTGTTCAAGGCGACGAGGCGTTTGTGACCTACGAATGCGTGGCAAAAGGCGGCAAGAGCTTTCGCAACACCGAGTTCTTCGCCTTTGCCGGCGACAGGATCAACCGCATCGACGTTTATTTCGGCGCCAGCTATCAGAATGGCGCCTTCGTCAAGCAAGCCGAGACCTGAATTGGAGTTGTCCGCATGTCGCTGAAGCTGCATTTCCACCCGCTGGCGTCGTACTGTCACAAGGTGCTGATCGCGCTCTATGAGAACGATACGCCGTTCACGCCCAACAAGGTCGATCTCTCCAACCAGGGCGAACGGGCGGCGCTGATACAGATGTGGCCAATCGGCAAGTTTCCGGTGTTGCGCGATGAGGCGCGTGGCCAGACCGTGCCGGAGTCGACCGTCATCATCGAATATCTCGATCGGTATTATCCGGGCGCGACGCGGTTTGTTTCCGCTGACGCCGAGCGCGCCTGGCAGACCCGGCTGCGCGACCGGTTCTACGATCTTTACGTGCATGAACCGATGCAGAAGATCGTCGGCGATCGGTTGCGCCCCGAGGGCAAGAAGGACCCGTATGGTGTCGAGGAAGCCCGGGCGCGGCTGCGCACAAGCTACGGCATGATCGAGGAGGAGATGGCGACGCGTCGCTGGGCAATGGGCGAGGAATTCAGCCTGGCCGATTGTGCCGCCGCGCCTTCGCTGTTCTTTGCCAATGAAGTGTTGCCGTTGGGAGAAGAGCATGCCAACGTCGCAGGCTATCTTGGTCGGCTGAAGGCGCGTCCATCCTATGCGCGCGTGCTGAAAGAGGCGGAGCCCTATTTCGCCATGTTGCCGAGATAGCTGCGATCCGGCCTGCAATTGCCCTGAAATAATTCCGCAAGTCCTGTCGGTGCCGCAAAACCCTGTTCGTCTTGTTGACGAGCGCTGGTTCGCAACCGGCCTGCTACACCAAAATCGAAACGGAGCGTGACCATGCGATTCATGATGCTGATGATCCCGAAGGGCTATGAAACGGCAACCCCCGGCACCATGCCGCCCGCCGACGCGGTAGCCGCGATGATGAAATACAACGAAGCGCTGAAGGAGGCCGGCGTGCTGATCACGCTCGACGGGCTGCATCCGCCCTCGATGGGCGCGCGGGTTTCTTTCGCCGGCGGCAAGCCCGTGGTAACCGACGGACCCTTCACGGAATCCAAGGAGGTGCTCGGCGGCTACTGGATGATCGAGGTGAAGTCGAAGGAGGAGGCGATCGCCTGGGCGAAGCGTTGCCCGGCGTCCAACAACGAGATCATCGAGATCCGCCAGGTCCAGGAATTCGAGGATTTCTCCCCCGAGGTGAAGCAGGCCGCGGCGGGATTTGCCGAAATGCAGGGCGGAGCCAAGGGTTAACAAGAATTGAGAGGGATTAACACGCGTTAAGCTCCTCTCCGCCGCTAGTGACGTTTGCCGCCGGCTCATGTAAAGGTCTTTCACATGAGCTGGAGCAAGGAACAACGCCGCGCCGAGCGCGGCTATCATCACGGGAACCTGAAAGAGGCGCTGCTGCAGGCGGCGCTTGGGCTGATCGCCGAGAAGGGTGCTGCCGGCTTTACTTTCGCGGATGCCGCGCGGATGGCCGGCGTCAGCCCGGCGGCACCATACCGGCATTTCCGCGACCGCGACGAACTGTTGTCGAGCATCGCCCAGCGCGGTTTCGAACAGTTCGAGGCGGCGCTGACGCAAGCCTGGGACGATGGTCGCCCCGACACGGTCACGGCGTTCGAGCGGGTAGGCAAGGCCTATCTCGCCTTTGCCCGCAATGAGCCGGCGTTCTATTCGGCGATGTTCGAATCGGGGCTTCCCGTCGACTTAAACCCCGCATTGCAGGCGGCGAGCGAGCGTGCCTTCGGCATTATCAGGGCCGCCGCGGAGCGGCTCGCCGCGCTTTCGCCGCCCGGCACGCCGCGGCCGCCGGCGATGATGATGGCGCTGCATATCTGGTCGATGTCGCATGGCGTTGCTTCGCTGTTCGCACGCGGCGACGCGGCGCGGCGCAAGCTGCCGATGTCGGCGGAGGATCTTCTGGAAGCGGAAGTGCTGATCTATCTGCGCGGTCTCGGCTTCCCGACCGACCGAAGGCCGTCTGCCCAAAATGGGCCGGCCGAGGCAAAACCGGCCGAACCGCCGCCGGTCCCCCCAACCGGTCCCTGGGGCACCCGAAAATAAATTCGCGGGCGCCGCTTGCGCCCGGCTTGACAAAAACCCGGGATGGTTTAGGTATGTAAATGTTATTTACATTTACAACGGCGTGAAGCCGTCATGGAGAGGGAAATGGCCTACACCGCAGACGTCAATCGCTGGCGCGGTCCCGCTGAAGAGCCCTATCACCGCCCGCACATGCTGGATTCACCCTGGCACCCCGGCTGGATCGCCGTGACCGTGCTCGGTTTCATCATCTGGTGGCCGATCGGCCTTGCCCTTCTCTTTTTCACACTCGGGAGCAGAAAAATGGGTTGCTGGAGCAATCAAGACCGCTGGTCGAACAAGATGGAGCGGATGCAGTACAAGATGGAGCGGATGCGCAACCGGATGGAGCGCCGCGGCTTCCCCTTCGGTCCGCCCTCGAGCGGCAACCGCGCCTTCGACGAATACCGCATGGAAACCCTGCGGCGGCTGGAGGAAGAGCAGACCGAATTCAAGGAATTCCTGGATCGCCTGCGCCACGCCAAGGACAAGGAAGAGTTCGACCAGTTCATGGCGCAGCATCGGCCCCGTCCGGCGCCGCCCCAGGACGGTCAGCCCCAGGCTTGAAGCTTCAAAGCTAAAGCCGCAGGGCGAGTGCCCCCACAACGCCTGATGGCGACACGACCGCCCGTTTGCGAAAGCAGACGGGCGGTTTTGTTTATGCGCCCGCAGTGCTAATTCGGGAACAATTCGGTCATCCCGCTGCCGGCATTTCGGGCGGGCAAAATTGCCATTGGTAACCGGGTATTAACCATGATTAGCGTCTGGTTAGGGGCGTTATGACGCGCCGATAGCCCTCGTTTTGACATGTTGGCACGGGAAGCAGGCCCCGGCTTTGGACGGGCCTCCCATGTGACAGAGATCAGGGCTCACGCGCTGGCGTTTACGCCGCGCCCGCCGCGCGGCTGTGGAACCGGCAGCCATTTGCTCCCGGAGGATTTGGGACACTTGCGTTGAGAGGATACCGCTTATGAATCCGGCCGACGTGGCTCAATCAGCCTTGCCGATCGCCTCCGCCGACGTATCGCTGATCGCCCTGTTCCTGCAGGCTCACTGGATTGTGAAATGCGTGATGCTCGGGCTGCTGGCCTGCTCGGTCTGGGTTTGGGCGATCGCGATCGACAAGATGATCCTGTATTCGCGCACCAAGCGCGCGATGGACCGCTTCGAACAGGCGTTCTGGTCGGGCGAGTCGATCGAGGAACTCTACCGCGCACTCTCGGCCAAGCCGACGCAATCGATGGCCGCCTGCTTCGTGGCGGCAATGCGTGAATGGAAACGCTCGTTCGAGAGCCACGCGCGATCCTTCGCCGGGCTTCAGATGCGGATCGAAAAAGTCATGAACGTCTCCATCGCCCGGGAAGTCGAGCGGCTGGAACGCCGGCTCCTGGTGCTGGCGACCGTCGGCTCGGCCGGCCCCTTCGTCGGCCTGTTCGGCACGGTCTGGGGCATCATGTCGAGCTTCCAGTCGATCGCCGCCTCCAAGAATACCTCGCTGGCAGTGGTGGCCCCCGGTATCGCGGAGGCGCTGTTTGCCACGGCCATCGGCCTCATCGCCGCAATTCCGGCGACTATTTTCTACAATAAGTTCACTTCCGAGGTGAATCGGCAGGCCCAGCGGCTGGAGGGGTTCGCCGACGAATTTTCGGCGATCCTCTCGCGCCAGATCGACGAACGGGCGTAAGCGGCGGTATAATGATGGGAAGCCCACGATGAGCACCCAATCATGGCGATGAACATGGCAGGTTCGTCCGGCGGCGGTGGACGCCGCGGCCGGCGTCGCCCCGTGATGGCGGAAATCAACGTCACGCCGATGGTGGACGTCATGCTGGTGCTGCTGATCATCTTCATGGTTTCGGCGCCGCTTCTGACGGTCGGCGTGCCGCTCGATCTGCCGCAGACCCAGGCCAAGAGCCTCGACCAGGACAAGAACCCGCTGACGCTGTCGGTCAATCTGAAAGGCCAGGTTTTTCTCAACGACACCGAGATC
>Ga0210410_10004694_pt1 | contig 11944 bp, 8 predicted proteins | sample IncBWC4MmetaG_FD_161058 | JGI IMG/M metagenome (GOLD analysis project Ga0210410, IMG submission 161058) | Forest soil microbial communities from Barre Woods Harvard Forest LTER site, Petersham, Massachusetts, United States - Inc-BW-C-4-M | ecosystem: Environmental > Terrestrial > Soil >... | reverse complement strand
CTCGCGCTTGGAATCTACATTCTGTTATTGGGCCTCGTTAACAGAGATTGGAAGGGTGTGGTCTTTTGCGGCGCTGGGATCGCTCTGGCCCTGGGATTATCCGCCGCATACTGGTATCCGGCATTCGTCGGGAGGAATTTGATCTGGCCCGGATTCATCGATCCCGATATGTATCACTCGTCCTACGTATTTGGTCCCAACTTCCACGCTGACGCTCATATCTGGACCTTTGATCTGGTCGCCATCCTGATCTGCGCGATTGTCCTGCTCGTCGCGACGAGACGAAAGCAAAGCGATTCAATCGCTTTAAGAAATCAGATAATTCTCTGGGCCATACTGGGGTGCTTTGCGAGTTTTATGACCACCTCCTACTCAGAGCCGATCGGGCGCAGGATACCGATGATCAGCATGGCGCAGGGTCCTTTCAGGATGTTGATGATCACGGCTTTAATTGCCGCATTGCTTGTTGGAGCTTGCAGGCACGTGGCCTCACTCGCGAAATCGGCCGCAAGGAAAGTCAGATACGTGCAGGTAGGAATTGCGATGGCTCTGCTCATTATCACCGTCGTCTTTAGTATCGTCAGGGTGATCAAGCCCGTGTATTGGAGACCGGAGGAAGACCTCAGCGACATCGCGCCAAGGACTGCTTATGACCCGGACGAGAATGACCTCGACTACGTGGTCCCAAGGACCGTTCCTTTTTTGTCTAACTATTGGTGTAACATTGATGACCTGAACAGCTTGCCCTTATCAGAGCCGGCAATACTTGAAAATGGCCGGGGCGAAGTTTGCGTCAACAAATGGAACCCTCAGCATAGGGAATTGTCGGCAGAACTAACAGAATCCGATCGACTCAGCATCAGGACTTTCAATTTTCCGGGCTGGACTGCGAGAGTTGACGGCCGTCCGGCACAGCTTGGCACCGGCGCTGGACTAGGCGAGATGGTTTTAGACTTAGATGCCGGAACCCATGCGATCACGCTCGACTTTTTGGAGACTCCCGCGCGGCGGCGGGGCAATCTCTTGAACCTCGCTGCGTTGATTGCATGGGCGGGAATCGTGTCTGCTGCCTTTGCGCTCAAAAGGCTCCCAGCCCAGCGTGCTTCGCACGTCGATCCAATGGCAGCGCTTCGGAGCGAGTGATGGCTGCTTGGAAGGCTCCCATTGCCATAATCTCTCTGTGCGTAGGCCTATCTGCTCTTGCCACACTCCCCTTCTTCTTCCTGGCGGAAGTTGACGAGGACGAGAGCAGATGGACGCTCCACGTCCCGGAAACTCTGGACCTCCCTTACCACGTCAGCGAAGCGGAACTATTTTTTGAGGGGTTGAAGGCCGGATCCGCATATCCCATCTGGCTTGCCGGGGCCAACAAGGGCTTTGGCGCGCCCGTCACTGCCTACTACCCGCCCGGGACTTATTACCTGATGTCCGGCTTTTACTTTCTCTTTAAGGACTGGACGATGGCGACCCTGGGGGCGTACCTCCTAATGATGATCTGCTCCGCGGCTGCGATGTACCTCTACGCCAGGCACTGGTTCTCGCGGGCAGGGGCGGTCTTTGCCATGGTCGCCTACATCGTCATTCCGTTCCATTTGTACGAACTCTATGTGCGGGGCACCTTTGGCGAGTTGGGGACCTACATATGGATGCCTCTGCTGCTGCTCTTTACGGACCGGATATTTCGGTGGGGGCCCGCGCCGGGCCTTGTCACAGGTCCTGAGGGAGAAGCGCTGCCCGCCCCCAATCATTCCGCAGGGGCCGGGAGCCAGCGCGCGGGAGTAATGCTCAACATAGCCGGACTGGCTCTGTGTTATGGAGCCTCCCTGTGGACGCACGTTCCGTCGATACACCCTTTCTCTCTGGCGCTCGGAATCTACATAGTGATTCTGGGCGTGGCAAACAGGGATTGGAAGGGCGTGCTCTATTGCGGTGTTGCAATCGCCCTGGCCTTGGGGCTTTCCGCTGCGTACTGGTATCCGGCTTTGGCCGGGAGGGACTTGATCTTTCCCGGCTTCATCGATCCCGATCTGTATCACAAATCATATGTATTCAGTCCGGACTTTTACTCCGACTCTCTTATCTGGGTCTTCAATCTGGTCTCGATAATTGTCTGCGCGGCTATCCTGCTGGCTGCAACCAGCCGAAACCAGGCGGATTCGACTCCCTTAAGAAGCCAGGTCGTATTCTGGGCGGTAATGGGTTGCTTTGCGAGCTTTATGGCGACCTCTTACTCATACCAGATTGGGCGCCGGATACCGATGATCAGCATAGGCCATCGTCCTTTCAGGATGCTCATGATAACGGCGTTGATCGCGGCCTTGGTTGTTGGAGCGTGCGGACACCTCGCCTCAGCCGCGAGATCGACAGGAAGGAAGCACGGACGCCTGCTATCGGGTATTGCGGCTGCCGTGCTCCTCATCACCATCGTCTTCAGCATCGTTAGGGTCATCGCTCCCGTACATTCGACTCCGACCGAGGACCTGAGCGAGATAATGCCGAGGACGGCTTTCGATCCGGACCCCAATGACCTCAATCTGGTCGTCCCAAGGACCGTTCGAATCGTTCATACCTATGATGACCTGGACGAAGTGCCCTTATCGGAGCCCGCTAAACTTGCTGATGACCATGGCGAAGTAAGTATCAACAAATGGGACCCTGAGCATCGCGAGTTGTCGGTAGAGCTTACAGAATCCGATCGGCTAAGCATCAGGACTTTCAATTTTCCCGGCTGGACCGCGACAGTGGACGGCCGTCAGGCGCCACTTGGCACCGGCACAGAACTTGGCGAGATGTTCCTGGACCTAAACGCCGGCGCCCATGCAGTCACTCTCGACTTCGTGGAGACTCCGATGCGGCGGCGAGGCAAACTCTTGAACCTTGCTGCGCTGATTACGGTTGTTGGAATTCTCGGGATTGCCTCAGCACTCAAAAGACGGGACCGCCTATCTGCATTGACATGACTCCGCTGGCCCGCCCGACGACCGCCCGTTTTTTGTTGTCGTTTCACGCCGAAACTCTTTAATATGTCAATGGACGAAGGCCCTTATCTTCCGGGCGGTTAGCTTCTGCGGCGCGCTGGCGGGCTGCTAAAACATGAGCCTCGACGGTGGTAGACTTTCGGTGATGATTCCCGGCAAGGCTCGAAAATAAGCGCGAGAAACCGGGAATGAACCCAGCCGCCACAACATCTCAGGCAGCAGAGGAGACGGTATGAGTAAGGACACGTTGACAGTGACGGATAACCGGACCGGGAAACAATACGAGCTTCGAATCGAGCATGGAGCTATTCAAACCAAAGACCTGAGGGCCATCAAGGTCTCCGATGAAGATTTCGGCCTGATGAGCTATGACCCGGCGTTTATGAATACCGCGTCCTGCAAGAGCCGGATAACGTTTATAGACGGCGACAAAGGGATCCTGCGCTATCGCGGATATCCGATCGAGCAACTCGCCACCGGCAGCACCTATCCGGAAGTTGCTTATCTGATTCTGCACGGCGAGCTGCCCGCCGAGTCCGAGTTGCAGGATTGGACATGGCATATAACACATCACACTTTCATCCACGAAAACATCAAGAAGTTCATAGACGGATTTCACCACGACGCCCATCCGATGGGCATGCTGGTGAGCGCCATAGCGGCGCTTTCTACCTTCTACCCTGACGCAAAGAACATTTTCGACGCTTCATCCCGCGAGAATCAGATTTACAGGCTGATCGCGAAGATCCCGACGCTCGCGGCCTTCGCCTACCGGCACAGCATTGGCATGCCTTACGTCTACCCGGACAATGACCTCAGCTACACAGGCAACCTGCTCAACATGATGTTCAAGATGACCGAGGTCAAGTACAAGCCGAATGAAGTATTGGAGCGCGCTCTATCCGTGCTGTTCATATTGCACGCGGACCACGAGCAGAATTGCAGCACCAACGCCATGCGCAGCATCGGCAGCTCCCACGTCGACCCGTTTTCGGCGGTGGCTGGCGCCGCCGCCGCTCTGTATGGCCCGCTCCACGGCGGGGCAAATGAAGCGGTGCTCAGAATGTTGAATGAGATCGGCTCAAAAGACAGAGTTCCGCAATACATCAAGCGAGTCAAGGACGGAGAGGTCCGGCTCATGGGATTCGGCCATCGGGTCTACAAGAACTATGACCCTCGCGCGCGCATCATCAAACAGATCGCGGACCAGGTGTTTAGCGTCACCGGAACCAATCCGATTCTCGACATAGCCTTGGAGCTGGAGCGCATCGCTCTGGAAGACGATTATTTCGTGAGTAGAAAGCTCTATCCAAACGTCGATTTCTATTCGGGCATCATCTACCAGGCGATGGGTTTCCCGGTCGATATGTTTCCAGTCCTTTTCGCCATTCCCAGGACCTCGGGGTGGCTTGCCCAATGGGAAGAGATGCTATTGGATTCCGAGCAGAAGATAGCCCGGCCCCGCCAGTTATATCTGGGTCACGATGAGCGTGATTACAAACCCATCGAGGAAAGAAGAGGAGCATCCAAGGCCGCGATCTAATGCTGCAGGGTTCAAGCTTCTTCAGAAACCTCGGACCCCGGCTTTCCCCACGGAGCACGAATATGAATCTCCGGAAGGGCCGTGGCTGGAGGCTACGAACCCGACATCCCGTCCCGGTCCACATCCATCTACCTCAAATCTCGCAGACCTTACAGAAGGAAGATGATATTGAGACATCGCTATTGAATAGCCTTCCCGAATGGCTCCCAGCCGCCATAGCACAGCTAACCTGATCTCAGTCTGAACTGCCGGGACAGAGAAAACGGGCCGGCCTGTTAATAATTGGCCGTGGCCCGCGTTTTTACTTAATGGGGTCCGTGCATCCGGCCGGGGCGGATTCTGCACCCTATCCATGCTCAGATTCGTATTTCAAGCGGGGTGTTGCGGGGCAGAGGATGCAATCCCTTTTTGAGTCTGATGAAAGGGGCTAAAGGACTAAAGCGGACATTTGACTCAGCAGGGCTCGGCAAGTTACCATAAGAGGTAGACTCCTGGCAGCAAGCCGGCTTCAGAGAGTGCAAACGCCCCGGCTCCCGACGGCAGAATTTAAGAGCAGATGTCCAGGTGTTTTTGGGAACACTTTTAGAATCAATGACGTAATACCAGTCGGCAGCCAAATCGGGCCAGTAAATTCGGAGGACAATTTAACTCAATGGCAATGAGCCGCAACAGGAAGCTAATAGTGGTATCGGCCGTAGTTGTCGGCCTGATAACGATTGTGGTTTTATCAAAAGCTATCCGGCCAAAAGAGGGCCAGCCGGTCCAGACTTCCAAAGTCGAACGGCGAGCGCGCATCGAATCAAAGGTGACGGCGTCGGGCGAGATCCGGCCCGTCAACTTCTATGATCTGACCGCCCAGGTGGCAGGCCGCGTCGACCAGATCTTTGTGAACGAAGGCGATGCGGTAAAGAAGAACCAGCCTCTGGTCAAGGTTGATCCGACGCAATATGACATTTCTAAGGCGGGCGGACTGGCAGGGGTGCAAATGGCTCAGGCGGACGCCAACAACGCCCAAATGGCGGTAACCTCAGCCCAGACATCAGTGAATCAGGCTAAAGCCAATCTCTCGGCAGCCGAATCCGATTTGGTGCGCGACAGGGCTGCTCTCAGGTTCCAGAAGAACGAGTACGATCGCAACGAAAAACTGATCGAGCAGGGCGTGATCTCTAAATCGGTCTTCGACAGCGTAAAATCGCAATTCGAGCAGCAGCAAGCGGTGGTGGCGTCTCAGGAAGCCCGCGTCACACAACTGAAGCAGCAGCTTGCGGACAGTGAGCTTGGCGTGACCCGCGCCAGGGCCGCTCTGGAAGGGGCGCAGGCACGGGTCAAGCAGAATGAATCCAGTCTGAATATGCAGGTGGATCAGCTCAAGAGGACCATTACGTACTCCCCGATCGAGGGAGTCGTCTCGAGCCTGCCGGTCAAGATGGGCACTTTTGTGCTGGCCAACTTCTCGTCGACGCCGCTGCTGACCGTGGCGGACATGGCGCAGATCAACGCGGAAATCAAAGTAGACGAAACCGACATAGCAAACGTGGCAATCGGCCAGACTGCCGAGGTGAAGGTTGACGCTCTGGGAGATACCAAGATTACGGGTAAGGTGATCGAGAAAGCGGCCTCGGCCATTACACGCTCCGGCCAGACAATCTCGCAATCCACTGGGGGCTCTCAGGAAGCGAAGGACTTTGTCGTCAAAATCAGGCTCGAGCCGACCGACGAGGTCCGGCAGAAATTGCGGCCCGGCATGTCGTCGACCGCTGTGATAACGACTGCGACGGTCGAAAACGCCCTTTCGATACCGCTGCAGGCGATTGTGCCGAGAGAAGTCCCGAATGGGAACGACTCCCAGAAGACCGACCAGCCCTCAGCCTCCGGCATATCACACAAGCAAGAAGTCGAGGGTGTGTTCGTATTCGGCAAGGATGCCCACGCTCATTTCACCAAAGTGGACAGCGGGATCAAGGGTGAGCAGGAGATCGAGATCAAGAGCGGCGTGAACGAAGGCGACGAGATAGTGACTGGCCCCTACAAGACGCTGCGTTCCCTGAAAGACGGGGATGCGGTCTCGCGCGAGAGTAAGCCTGACGCGTCGCCGAGCCCGAAGTAGCAGAACAATGGCAGTAGTCAGAGGTCCGCAGCCAGTAGTCAGTGGCCGGCCGTCTGACCGAAGAAGGATAAGATGCTTGGATGCAGATGGCGCTCTGGATTCCTGACTCTTTACTCCGGTATTCTTTTAAGGTTCGTGTTTCGTTCGAGCTAATTCGTAGCTGTTGATGAGCCGGAGCCGAGCTTAATGGAGAGGGAAGATAATACGATGATCGAAGGGGCGGTACTGGAAAGAGAAGTCGAAACCGGATTCGTGGGCGTAGTTCCCGGCTCCAGCGTGATGATTCGCACCGACGAACTCTGGAAGACCTATGTTATGGGCGCGGAGGAGGTGCACGCGCTTCGGGGCGTGTCGTTCGAAGTGCAGCAAGGCGAATACGTGGCGATAATGGGTCCGTCCGGATCGGGTAAATCCACACTGATGAACCTGATCGGCTGCCTTGATACTCCATCGACGGGGCAGTACTGGTTGAATGGCAAGCTGGTATCAGAAATGGATGACGACGAGTTGGCCCATATCAGGAACAAAGAGATAGGGTTTGTCTTTCAGACCTTCAACCTGCTACCCAGAGCGAACGCGCTGCACAACGTGGAGCTTCCGCTGATCTATAGCGGCATGCCGCGGGCAGCGCGAATCGACATGGCCAAGTTCGCGCTGGGAAAGGTGGGTTTGGGTGACCGGATGAGCCACAAGCCAAATGAGCTGTCCGGTGGCCAGCGTCAGCGGGTTGCCATCGCCCGCGCTCTGGTAAACAACCCGTCCATAATCCTGGCGGACGAGCCGACGGGGAATTTGGACTCGGAGACTTCCAGAGACATAATGTCGTTGTTTGATGATTTGCACGAGGCGGGAAACACCATAATCCTGGTGACGCACGAGCCCGACATTGCGACCTACGCTCACCGTGTGCTTCACATCCTGGACGGCAAAATTAACAGCGATGAGCGCATCAGGCGCGACTGCGTTTAGTTCATGGTCACCTGGTAACCTGCTCCATATTCGACGGGTTTTGCCTTCCCGCCGCGGCACCATTCAGCAGTTTCATCCAGCAACATCATCATGTTGCATTCCAGGTCGGTGAAAGACGAGACGTAAAGCACGGGTCTGAAACCTTTCATCGCCCGGTGGCACAACATCTCCTCGAAGATGTCTACTATATCGACTCCAGCCTCTTGCTCTTTCACCTTAACTCTCCTCTAAGCCGCTTGCAGCGACTCGCTAAACGACACTGCAATCTGCGTACCGTTGGATGCCTCCGAGGAAGCGGTAAGATCGCCAAACAGTGTGGGACCCGGAAATTCTCCAAGGGAACGTCTTGCGCGCGATGTGTATCTTAGCGGTCAAGATTCCCACCTCCTGCTGTTAGTGCCTCTGTTCCAGAAATGGGCTTAAAAGGGGGGATGCCCAATGGGGCAGATGGGTCAAGGGGCTACCACCGTCGTCGGCCCCACGCTCTTACGGGCTTATACCTGTTCCTGCTGGGGGATTGGGGCGGGGCTTTGCCTGTTTGGCTGACTTGCTTGCCAAACGGGGAGGCTTAGTTGCGGGCTGAATCTAAATCGTACACACGCTCCTGCGCCGATTTAATACGGTAGCGGCGACCAAATCACCCGCATTCCTAACCGAAGATGCCCGACAGCCCGGCTTTGATGAGCACGTATACCACCCACGCGGTGATCACGATTGTGGCCGTTTTCGACTTGGTTATCTTTCGCGATCCGGCTATTGCGGCAAAACCGATGGATAACAGAACTATAGTCCATATCGAAAACACATCAATCGAGCCGGCTATCGACTTAAGCGCTGACGAGCCGGAAGTTACGAGCGCGCCGAGATTCGTAGCCGTCAGGTTGCCATAGTCTTTCGGGTCCAGGGTTCTCATGCTTTCAGTGTCGCGCGTCATAAGCACGGCGACCGTGACAAGCAGGCTAACCAGGGAAACCGAAGCCGCGGTCCACGAATATACGGATAAGATCTTCTTGAAAGTGGTTTGGGCTTGTATTAAGAGCAACCCCAGGGCAAAGATCCCTGAGACAACTAGATAGATTATCGGAACGAAGACTATTACCAATAAGGGTACGAACTTGGAGATTGTTTTTCCGATTGCAACTCGCTGGTCCAGATCTTCGGCGGAGAGCTGGGTCCCGGACCGCTCGGTCTGTTGCCTGATCTGGTTGCGCACGATGCGATCATAGTCGGGCTTCACTCGCCAGGCGAAAAACAACGAAGTGCCCAAGCCAACGACTATGCCAATAATAATCGGAACCAGCCAGGTCGGCTTTCTGTTTATGTCAGCAAAAGTCTCGCCAGGCGAAAGCAACACGCCGATTAACCGCCCTGCCGGACCGTACTTGGCCGCTTCCTCTTGCGCGCCTTGCGCGGGTTGCGCGGGTTGCGCGGGCTGTGACCCGGGCACGTAAGAAGCAGAGGCCGGCTGTTGCTGCATATCAGGGTCCGACTCGCTCATCTTTGGATTCTCCTGGGGGTAGATGCACCTGCGATGACAGAGCCTACTATTTTTTGGTCCCGGACGCAACAACAAAATGACCTGGGCTGGCCTCAACGAGGCCGGCGGTTCCGTCACCCGGCGAATTCTCATCATCTGCAGATCCAGCAACCGTGTCTGCTTCAAAACGTCCGGCGGGGAGAAGCCTTCTCTGGTCGGGATCGGGGACCGGTATCGCGGAAAGCAGCGTCCGGGTATAGGGGTGCAATGGATTAGTGAATATCTCGCTGCTAGAGGCCAATTCGACCAGTCTTCCGCGATACATTATCCCGACCCGGCTCGAGATGTGCTCGACCACCGCCAGGCCGTGCGAGATGAACAGATAGGTAAGGCCCAACTGTTGCTGCAGGTCCTGAAGCAGGTTAACGATCTGGGCCTGGACAGAGACGTCGAGCGCGGAGACGGGCTCGTCGCAAACTATGAAGCTTGGATTGAGCGCCAGCGCCCGGGCTATTCCGATCCGCTGGCGCTGGCCGCCTGAAAACTCGTGCGGATACCGCCGCGCGTGCTCGGGCGTCAGCCCGACCAGCCGCAGCAGCTCTGCCACGCGGTCTCGCCGTGCGCCGCGACTGCCTTGCCGGTGAATAATGAGCGGTTCTTCGATTATCTCGCCAACGCGCATTCGTGGGTTGAGCGACGAATAGGGGTCCTGGAAGATTATCTGCATCCTCTTCCGCAGGCGGCGCAGTTCCTCACCGCGCAGCCGCTGCAGGTCGGAGCCCTCGAATCTGACCCGGCCCTCCGTGGGTTCTATCAGCCTGAGGATGCAGCGCCCGGTCGTTGATTTGCCGCAGCCGGATTCGCCCACGAGCCCGAACGTCTCGCCTCGGCTGATCGAAAAACTCACTCCGTCGACGGCTTTGACCACCTCGCCCGAGCGGTCCCCAATTAAGCCTCCGCGGACGGGGTAGTACTTCTTGAGTCCGGTTACCTCTAGCAACTCCATAAGATGCAGCGCGACTCGTGACTTGGGCCCGCTGGAAGCAGCGGGATATCGCCCCGGGAACAATCGTCTCTCCTAAGAGAACAGCGAGGCGCAAAAGCGCACCCCTGAGGCAGGTTCAGAAGATTGGGCACCGTACCTTCGATCGTGCGCAGGCGGCCCTGCCTGGCGCCCGCTTCGGTGAGGCGCGGAGCTGAGAGCAACAGCCCCTCGGTGTAAGGATGGCCCGGATTGTGAAAGATGTCGCGGACGGCCCCGCTTTCTACAATGCGACCGGCGTACATCACGGCGACCCGATCGGCAGTTTGCGCGACTACACCCAGGTCGTGAGTGATCAGCAGCAACGAGATATCGAACTCTTCCTTCAGTCTCGCCAGCAGATCCAGAATGCCGGCTTGAATAGTCACGTCGAGCGCCGTTGTAGGCTCGTCGGCTATGAGCAACTCGGGATCACATGAAAGCGCCATCGCTATCATTACTCGTTGACGCATACCTCCGGAAAGATGATGGGGATAGTCGGCCGCTCGCCTGGCAGCGTCGGGAATTCGGACCCGGTCCATCATCTCGACCGCCTTTGCCCATGCCCGCTTTCGGCTCAACCTCTGGTGCAGGCGAACGGCCTCCGCAATCTGGTCTCCGACTGTATAGACGGGGTTTAGCGAGGTCATCGGGTCCTGGAAAATCATCGCAATTCGACGCCCGCGCAAACGCCTCATTGCGTCGGGGTCGAGGTCGAGCAGATTTTGCGAGCCGAAGATGATCTCGCCCGATACGATTCGGCCAGGAGGAGGGACAAGTCGCATGATCGACAGCGCCAGGACCGATTTGCCGCTGCCAGATTCGCCGACTACGGCCAGCGTCTCGCCGCGGCCGATCGAGAGGCTCACGCCATCGACGGCCTGGACGATCCCCTCCCGGGTATGAAAATGTGTGCTGAGGTTTTTGATTTCCAGCATCGCTACTTAAGTTTCGGGAACCGACTTTGGCCTGGAGATAGCTGATTCAACCGACAAGGGACCGCAGACAACTGACTACTGACCACCCTGGCTATATTCCCCGAACACTGTCCGCAGCCGGTCGCTTATCTCGCCAAGCGTAGCGTATTGCTCGACGGCATAGATTATATGGGGCATCAAATTGTCATCGCTGCGGGCAGCTTGTTCGATCCTGTTAAGAGCCTGTTCGGCAGCCTGCTGGTCGCGGCGGGCTCGCACGTCCCGTACACTCTTGACCTGCTGCTGCTCCAATTCCGCGTCTACTCTAAGAATCGGTATTGAGGGGGTATCCTCCATCTTGAATCTATTAACTCCAACAACGGTCTGGTCTCCGGATTCGACGGCGCGCTGGTAGTCATAGGCGGCTCGCTCTATCTCTCGCTGGACATATCCGCTTTCGATCGCCCGCAGCATCCCGCCGATCTCGTCGATCTTCTTTATGTAGTCCGCAGCGACGTGTTCGATCTCGTTCGTGAGCGCTTCGACTGCATAGGCTCCGCCCAGAGGATCGGCAGTGTCGGCGACGCCTGATTCGTAAGCAATAACCTGCTGGGTCCTCAGCGCGATGCGGGCAGCATCTTCAGTCGGCAGGCCCAGCGCCTCGTCCATCGAGTTGGTGTGCAGGGACTGCGCTCCGCCCAGAACAGCGGCAAGGGCTTGCAGGGCAGTGCGGACCACGTTGACCTCAGGCTGCTGGGCTGTCAAGGAGGACCCGGCGGTCTGGGCGTGGAACCTGAGCGCGAGCGATCGCGGGTCGCGTGCGCAGAACCGGTCCCGCATAATGGCCGCGTACATTCGCCGAGCCGCTCTGAATTTCGCCACCTCTTCGAGAAACTGGTTGTGTGAATTGAAGAAGAAAGCCAGCCGAGGCG
>Ga0210410_10004692_pt1 | contig 11945 bp, 8 predicted proteins | sample IncBWC4MmetaG_FD_161058 | JGI IMG/M metagenome (GOLD analysis project Ga0210410, IMG submission 161058) | Forest soil microbial communities from Barre Woods Harvard Forest LTER site, Petersham, Massachusetts, United States - Inc-BW-C-4-M | ecosystem: Environmental > Terrestrial > Soil >... | reverse complement strand
GGCATCGATGGCCAGCGTCAGCCGTGGCGATTGCAGCAGCGTATGATCGAAGCCCGGCCGTCCGGCGCTTACGAGGTGAACGCGCGACAGCCGGTCCTTGGTGATGATTTGCGAAAACGAGGCTTCGCCCTGCATCAATTCCGCCAGTCCCGGCGCCGCCGGATCGATCGATACCGCCGGGATCGTCGGCGACGATGCCGACAGATCGACCACCACGACCCTCGCGCTGCGCACCATGAGCCGCGCCAGCGTCAGCGCCGTCAGGGTAATGCTCTCGCCCGCGGCCGTGCCGAGAATGGTGATTTTGCGTGCCGCTTGACCAGCGCCGCGCAAATCCGCCGCAAGCTTTTCGATCTCCGTGAGTTCGGGCGCTGTCTCGGTACGGACTTCGATCCGGTGATCGGGAACGTCGCCGGGACCGGGAACCGCGGCCCCGAAAGCGGCAAGCGGCAAAGCGCGAGAGAGAGATGACGCGGACGTCAACGCCGCCGCGGCCCGCGGCGCGGTCACGCGCAGCAATTCGCCGGTCACGATCGCGCCCGAGGTCAGCATCAAGGTCGCCAGCGTCGCGATCAGGACGATCGGCAGCTTCTTCGGATAGGCCGGCGCATTGGACACGGTGGCGCGGGAAATGACGCGCCCGTCCGCCGGCGCCGTGTCGATATTCTCGCGCGTGTTCGCCTCGCGGTATTTCGCCAGGTAGGATTCCAGGAGGTCGCGCTGCGCCTTGGCCTCCCGCTCCAGCGCGCGGAGCTGGACGTCGTTGCCATTGGTCGAGGTCGCCTGCTTCTTCAACTGCTCGAGGCTGGCGCTCAGGCCTTCGACCCGGCCACTCGCGATGCGGGCGTCATTGTCGAGCGAGCGGGACAGCTTGCTGGCTTCGTCGCGAATCTGGCGATCGAGATCGGCAAGCTGCGCCTTCAACTCCTTGATGCGCGGATGGTTGTCGAGCAGGGTCGACGACTGTTCGGCAAGCTGGCCGCGCAAGGTGACGCGCTGTTCCGACAGCCGCCGGATCAACTCGGAATTGACCACTTCCGAAGCCTCGATCGGCTTGCCGCTCTGAAGCATCTCGCGGATCAGCCGCGCCTTCGATTCCGCATCCGATTTCAAAGCGCGCGCATTGTTCAACTGGGTGTTCAACTCGCCCATCTGCTGGTTGGACAGCGTGGTGTTGTTGGTGCCGACGAACAGGCTCGATTTGGAGCGAAAATCCTCGACGCGGGATTCCGCGTCCGCGACCTTCTTGCGCAAATTGTCGATTTCACCCGACAGCCACTGGCTGGCCGATTTGGCCTGCTCCTGCCGCGCGGACTGCTGCAGCACCAGATAGCCCTCGGCGATCGAATTGGCGACGCGCGACGCCAGGTCCGGATCGAGCGACTGGAATTCGATGACGATGACGCGCGATTTGTCGACCGCGTAGGCGGCGAAGCGGTCGTAATAGGCGTCCAGCACCCGCTCTTCCGGCGTCAGCGAGAATGGATCGCGGCCGATCCCGAACAGCGCCAGCAGCGACTTCACGGGCGAGAGGCCCTGCAGCACCGGATCGAATTCCGGCCGTTCGGCAAGCTTGTTCTTCCTGATGATCTCGCGGGCCAGATCGCGCGACAGCAGCAACTGGACCTGGCTGGTGACCGCCTCCGCATCAAGCGCGGTTCGTTCCTCGTTGCGCTCGCCGTTCGGCCGCAGGAAGACGTTCTCGCGTCCGTCGACCAGGATGCGCGCCTCGGATTTGTATCGCGGGGTAACCAGATTGACGGCGGTTATCGAGAGCACGGCGGCGAGCACCGTGGGAACGATGATCCAGCCCCGCTTGCGAGCCAGCGCCTGGCCGAGCACGCGCAAGTCCAGGTCGCCTGACGCGGCAGCAACCGCCGGCGTTCCGCTGGCCATCGCGGGCCTTGCCCCGACCCGCTGCACCTCCGGCTCTTGCTTGGCGGCCTTGGGCTTGGCCGCACGCCAGAACGCTAAACGCATCGCACACTCCCGCGGGACGCCACCAATCTACCTGAACTGGCGCGATTACACTCCATTAAGGTTGCCGCTGGGTTAATCGCGCGGATTTGTTGCGGACAATGTCGGCCCCTGGCCGAGGCGGTCATGCTTTGTTAACCATGAAAGTCCTTAATCGGAATCAATAATTCCCCAGGGTTGTCCGATGCGAGGCGTGCGCGCCGTGATCCTTTGTCCAGTGGCTGCGCTCGCGCTTTCGAGCCGCATGCGCGCGGCCGCTTACGGCGAACGCTGGTTCTGATCATGTCGGAAACGCCCGATCAGCCGCTTCGTATCCTGCACGCGGTGCGCGCTCCGGTCGGGGGAATCTTCCGTCACATCCTCGACGTCGCCAACGGACAAGCCGATCGCGGCCACCATGTCGGCATCATCGCCGACAGCCTGACCGGCGGCGAGCGCGCCGCGGCGGCGTTGACGGAGATCGCCCCGCGCCTGAAACTCGGCGTCCACCGCATCGCCATTCACCGCGAGCCTCATCCCGCGGATTTTCTGGTATGGGCGCGCTTCATGTGGCTGACCCGACGGCTGAAGCCGGACGTGCTGCATGGACACGGCGCCAAGGCCGGCGCCTTCGTTCGCCTGAGACGCCGATCGACAAGCAAGATTCGCGTCTACACGCCGCATGGCGGCTCGCTGCATTACCCGCTCGGCACGCTGAAGGGCGCGTTCTATAGCCGCCTTGAACGCGCGCTGATGAACTCCACCGATCTGTTCCTGTTCGAAAGCGCGTTCGCGCGCGATACCTATCAGCGCACCATCGGAACCCCGAAGGGGCTGGTGCGCTGCGTGTTCAACGGCGTGACTGCGGACGAATTCGATCCGATCGCCAGAGCCGAAGACGCGACCGACGTCGTTTATGTCGGCGAGTTCCGGCACATCAAGGGGGCGGACCTCCTGATCGATGCGGTGGCGCGGCTGCGTGCCGACGGCAAGCCGGTGACGCTGACGCTGGCGGGCGACGGCGAGGAAATCGAGGCGCTCAAGGCCCAGATCCGCAGCCGTGGTCTTGGCGAGGCGGTGCGTTTCATCGGCCACGTCAAGGCGCGATACGCCTTCTCCAAGGGCAAGCTGCTGGTGGTTCCCTCGCGCGGGGATTCCATGCCCTATGTCGTAATCGAGGCGGCCGCGGCGGGAATTCCGATGGTGGCCGCCAACGTCGGCGGCATCCCGGAAATTTACGGCTCCCACGACGACGCCTTGTTTGCACCCAACAGCGTCGGCGCAATGGCGGATGCGATCGAGACTGCGCTCGAGGATTCCGACGCAGCTGCTGTGCGCGCGAAGTCGCTTCGCGAGCGCGTTCTGATGCATTTCTCGCAGAAGGCCATGGTCGAAGGGGTGCTGGCGGGCTACCGCGACGCGTTTGCCGAGCGTTAACCATTCCTTACCAGCGATAACCGTTTCTTGCGATTTGTCCGTTAATCCGGTGGTAGAGGAATTCCGCCTCGGCCCGCGCATGCCTAGATGCCTGTGCGAGATACGGACTAGGGAATCAGTGGAACCGATTAACGCACGCTCGATGTTAGATGCCGCAGCGTCCGCCGCCGCAGTTGCCGCTGCGGATCGCCCTCCGGTCGAGCGCCGCCGCCGGCTGTCGCAGGCGGCGCTTGCGGTCACCAACCAGAAGGTGCGCCGGGCCTATTCGCCGATCGTGATCGCGGGCGCCGTGCGCATCGCCGATTTCGTGTTGCTCGGCCTCGTCGGCATCACGCTCTATCTTGGATACATGGTGCCGCTCGCCGGCTTCCACTGGGAATATGTCGCCGCCATTTTCGGCATGGCGGCGGCCGCCGTGGTCTGCTTCCAGGCCGCCGATATCTACGAGGTCCAGATCTTTCGCGGCCAGCTTCGGCAGATGACGCGGATGATCTCGTCCTGGGCCTTCGTGTTCCTGCTGTTCATCGGCGCCTCGTTCTTCGCCAAGCTCGGCAGCGAGGTCTCGCGGCTCTGGCTGTCGGCGTTCTTCTTTGTCGGCCTCGCCGCCCTGATTGCGGAACGCCTGTTCCTGCGTTCGATGGTGCGCGGCTGGGCGCGCGAAGGCCGGCTCGACCGCCGCACCATCATCGTCGGCTCGGACCAGAACGGCGAAAAGCTGGTCGAGGCGCTGAACGCGCAGGACGATTCGGACATCGATATCCTCGGCGTATTCGATGACCGCAACGATACGCGCGCGCTGGAGACCTGCGCCGGAGCCGCAAAGCTCGGCAAGGTCGACGACATCGTCGAATTCGCCCGCCGCACCCGCATCGATCTCGTGCTGTTCGCGCTGCCGATCTCGGCGGAGACGCGGATCCTGGAAATGCTGAAGAAATTGTGGGTGCTGCCGGTCGACATCCGGCTCTCCGCCCATACCAACAAGCTGCGCTTCCGTCCCCGCTCCTATTCCTACCTCGGCAAGGTGCCGACACTGGACGTGTTCGAGGCCCCGATCACCGACTGGGACCTGGTGATGAAGTGGCTGTTCGACCATGTCGTCGGCGCGATCGTGCTGCTGCTCGCCGCGCCCGTGATGGCGCTGGTCGCGCTCGCCGTCAAACTCGACAGTCCGGGCCCGGTGCTGTTCCGCCAGAAGCGTTTCGGCTTCAACAACGAGCGCATCGACGTCTTCAAGTTCCGCTCGCTGTACCACGATCAGGCCGATCCGCTGGCCTCCAAGGTCGTGACCAAGAACGACAGCCGCGTCACCCGGGTCGGGCGCTTCATCCGCAAGACCAGTCTTGACGAGTTGCCGCAGCTCTTCAACGTCGTGTTCAAGAGCAATCTGTCGCTGGTCGGTCCACGTCCGCACGCGGTGCAGGGCAAATTGCAGAGCCGGTTGTTCGACGAGGCGGTGGACGGCTATTTCGCGCGTCACCGCGTCAAGCCCGGCATCACCGGCTGGGCCCAGATCAACGGCTGGCGCGGCGAGGTCGACAGCGAGGAGAAAATCCAGAAGCGCGTCGAGTTCGACCTTTACTACATCGAGAACTGGTCGGTGCTGTTCGATCTCTACATTCTGCTCAAGACGCCGATGGCGCTGATGACCAGGAACGAGAACGCCTACTAGTTTTGTTGCGTTGCGTGCGGGTTGCGTAGGTTTGTGAGTGTGTGATGGCGTATGCGGCGACAGCCGGGGGTTTGCCTTCAACCGTAACGGCTGCGCCCGGCGTGCTGGCGCTGCAGCGCGCGCTGGTGTGGCTGGTCGGGGCGTCGGGCGCGATCGTTTTCATCGAGCCCAGCCCGTACGAGCTGATGACGCTCGCCGCGTCGGTAATTTTCATCGCCACGGGCTTACGGCTGCGGCTCGTCTTCATGCCGCTGTTGCTGCTGCTGTTCCTTGTCAATGTCGGGTATTCGATCGGCGCCATCCCCTTCATCGACCGTCCCGAGGTCGCCAACTGGATCGCCACCTCCTGGTACATGGCGGTGACCGTGATGTTCTTCGCCATGGTCGTCGCCGACGACACTGAAGCGCGGCTCGATATGCTTCGCCGCGGCCTGATCGTCGGCGGGATGATCGCAGCCGTTACAGGCATTGCCGGCTATCTCAACCTCGTCCCCGGCGGACATGACCTGCTGACGCTGTACGAGCGCGCGCGCGGCACCTTCAAGGACCCGAACGTGCTGGGCGCGTTCCTGATCCTGCCCGCATTGTTCGTGCTGCAGAGCGTGGTTTCCGATCACCTCGGCAAATCGTTCCGCGCCACCATCGCGCTCGGCATCATGGCGCTGGCGATCCTGCTGGCGTTTTCCCGCGCCGCCTGGGGCGGCCTTGCGATCACCTCCGGCTTCATGCTGGCGCTGATGGTCCTGACCAGCCGATCGCGCGGCGAGCGCTCGCGCATCGTGGTGATGGCGGTGGTCGCCGTCATCGTGGTGGCGCTGCTGCTTGGCGTGCTGCTGTCGTTCGATTCGATCCGCGACATGTTTAGCCAGCGCGCCAGCTTCGATCAAAGCTACGACGAGGGCCGTTTCGGCCGCTTCGGCCGCCATATCCTCGGCGCGCAAATGGCGCTCGATCTGCCGTTCGGCATCGGGCCACTGCAGTTCCACAACTATTTTCCCGAGGACACCCACAATTCCTATTTGAACGCCTTCATGTCCGGCGGCTGGGTCGCCGGCATCTGCTATCCGGCGCTGGTGTTCGTCACCGTCATCATGGGATTCCGCCATGTCTTTGTCTGCGTGCCCTGGCAGCGGGCGTATCTCGCGATCTTCGCCGCGTTTCTCGGCACCGTCGGCGAAAGCTTCGTCATCGACACCGACCACTGGCGGCATTTCTGGATGATGCTGGGGGCGATGTGGGGCATGTTCGCCGCCGCCCAGCCCTACAAGGCGCGCGCCGATCAGGGGTTCATGGCGCCCGAGCAGGCTTCGTAGCACCGGTGCGCTTGCCTTGCGGGGTCTCCATCATTGTCCTGAGTTGCTCGGTCGCCGCCAGCATCGTCATGTAACCCTGCGTCATGAATCGAAGCAGGAGCCTGAGCTCGGCATCGGAATAGCTCTCCCAGTCCTTCAGGATCGCCCGCTGCATGTGCTCGTAGAACCTGCCGATCCTGGCGACCTTTTCCGGAACGATCGCGATGAACACCTTGCGGCGGTCGTTTTCGTCGCGCTCGCGGCGGACGAAGCCCGCCTTCTCCAGCCGATCCACGACGCCGGTGATGGCGCCGGTGGTCAGGCCCGTGACTTCGGCCAGCCGTCCCGCGGTCACACGGCCCTCCAGATTGAGGAAATCGAGGCATTCGAGGTCGGAACTCGAAATGCCGGCGCGGTTGGCGACCGTTTGCGAGAACATCGTGCCCTGCGCGGTCGACCGCCGCACCGCGTGTTCCAGTTCCTGCATCAACGCGGCGCGCGCCTTCGGTCTTGACAACGCCGACTTCATGTCTTAGTCCGTATATATCTTAGTCGCTAAGATATATAGCGACTGTGATTCTTTACCACCCCTGCGACATCAGGAGCAAGCCATGACGAAACGACCCCGCAAGGCCCTCATCATCGGCGCCGGCATCGCCGGTCCGGTTACCGCCATCCTGCTCAAACGGGCCGGCATCGACGCCCAGCTGTTCGAGGCGTGGCCCTACTCCGCCGGCATCGGCGGCGGCCTGCAGATCGCGCCGAACGGCATGCATGTGCTGGCCGAGATCGGGCTGGCCGGCGAGATGATCCGCCGTGGCTCAACCGCGGAATCCTTCGATTTCTATTCGCAATCCGGCAAAAGACTTGGCGCGATCAACCGCAACATGGAGCAGCGTTTCGGCCAGCCCGCCGTGAACATGCGCCGCGCCACGCTCAACGAGGCGATCGTGGACAAGGCCTGGAGCGAGGACGTCGAGCTTGCCTTCGAGAAACGGCTGGTCCGCATCGAGGATCGCGCCGATCAGCCGATCGTCGCACACTTCGACGACGGCAGCAGCGCCGAAGGCGACTTTCTGATCGGCGCCGACGGCGTGCACTCGGCGGTACGCGCGCATGTGGTTCCGGACGGCCCCAAACCGTTCGATACCGGGCTGATCGGCTTCGGAGGATTCCTGCCGAGGGCATTGCTCGATGGCAGCCCGATCGGACAGCGCGTGGAAACGACGTTCGGCCAGAGCGGGTTCTTCGGCTACGGATTCTGCAGCCCCGATCCGGACGACGGCGTGATGTGGTGGAGCACCCAGCCCGGGCGCGGCACCGATGCCGCGACCTTCCGCGCCATGAGCGAGGACGCGCTGAGGCGGCATCTGCTCGACTTCCATGCCGGCTGGCACGACCCGATCCCGCGCCTGCTGGAAGCGGCCGAAAACATCGGCGTCACGGCCACGCTCGACGTCGCGACGTTGCCAACATGGTCGCGCAAACGGGTGGTGCTGATCGGCGACGCCGCCCATGCCACCAGTCCTCACGCCGGCCAGGGGGCGTCGCTGGCGCTGGAAGACGCCATGCGGTTGGCGCGCCTGCTGCAGGAGGGGCAGGAACTCGGCGCGAGCTTCCAGGCATTCGAATGCGAGCGCCGCCCGCGCGCCGAACGGGTCGTAGCCTTCGCCCGCCGCAACGGCAACCAGAAGGGCGAGTTCAGCGCGACCGGGGCCTGGCTACGCGACCGCATGCTGCGGGTCTTGATTCCCCTCAGCGCGAGATACCAGGACTGGATGTACGCTTACGATCCCCGTGCGGCATAAAGTGGAGATCTACTTCTCGACGGCAAACGTGAGGCCGGCATGGTCGACCAGCCGCTTGATCAGCCGGTCGCCCAGCGCGGCGCCGGGCGTCCAGATGCCGCCTTTGACATCGGGCGACTCGCGCAGGCAGATCGCGCATTCCGACATCATCTTCGAGGTCGAGCCATAACCGGGATCGCGGTCGCCGCGCACGGCGACGCGGACCTGCTTGCCATCGGGAGCGATGCCGACGAATAGCAGGTCGTAGAAGCCGTTCTCGCGCTCTTCCTTCGACGGCCCGTCGCCCGGCTTCAGTCCGCCGCCGCTCATCCTCTCGGCATTGACGGCTGCGACGAGGCGCTTGGCGTTGGCTTCTCCCTGCTCGCCAGAGCCCGTCAGCACCATCTCGTCATAGACGAAATCGCGGCCGTACGGAAAGTTCATCAGCATGTTGGAGCGATGCACATTGCGGGTGTTGATGGTCGCCATCACGAAGGGCGCCGTCCACAGGCCGAGGTCCTCGTCCAACGCCGGCTTGTTGCCTCGCGGCTGCTTTGGGCCTTCGAAGCCCGGCGTCAATACAAACGGATTTTGCAACTGGGCAACCAGACTGAGGTCTTTCGCGGCCGCGGCGAATGTCGCTTTGAAGCTGGCTGCCGTGCCACCCGAGATCGTCGTACTCATGTCGCGAACCCGGCCCTTGACACGGCTGACCGGCGCGCCGAGAACTTTTTTGGCGGTCTCCTGACAGAAGAACACGCCGAGTTCGAAGGGCAGCGAATCGAAGCCGCAGGAGAACATGATCCGCGCGCCGCTCGCTTTCGCCGCCGCCTCATGCGCGTCGATCATCTGGCGCATCCACACCGGCTCGCCGCAGAGATCGAGATAGTCGGTGCCGGTGGCCGCGCAGGCCGCGACAAGTTCGGAACCGTAGAGCTGATAGGGTCCGACCGTGGTAATCACCGCGTTGGTCTGGTCGATCATCGCCTTCAGCGACGCGGGATCGCCGGCATCGGCCGCAATCAACGCGGTGCCGGCCGGCGCGCCGATCGCGTCGCGGACGGACGCGAGTTTTTCCAGGCTGCGGCCGGCCATCGCCCATTTCGGCGCACCGTTCCCGGTATAATGCGCCGCCAGATATTCGGCGACGAGCTGTCCGGTAAAGCCGGTTGCGCCATAGACAACGATGTCGAACTTCGACGAAGACTTCATGTTTGGTTACTCTGAGTTGATTTGTTTATTCGAGTTGGCGGGAGGGCCAGGTCATTTCTTGCCGTAGGAAACGCCCATGCCGGCGCGCACGTCGCTCTGGATACCATAGGGCGCGATCGGATAGCGAAGGCCATTTTTCGCCAACGCCTTCATGCCGGTGATTGCTTTGGCGAGGTGCGCGGGCGATAGCGCCATCAGCATCTCCTCATCCGGCACCCCGCCATAGCGCCGCTCGGCAAAGCATGGCAGCGACAGGCTGGGCTCGCCGGTTTTCAGCGCGCGTCCCCATGAATCGGCGCACGCGGTTTCGCCGACCACGCCCCATTCGAATTTCTTGTAGCCGGTATATTGCAGCCCGTTGATCAGGATGATCATCTGGCCCGGCGTCGCATAGACCAGACAGATATCGGGCGGATTGAGCCGGCCGCTCGTCAGCGGGCTCACCGCCAGCGCCTGATATTGGCCGAAGGGAACCACATCCAGCGCCTCCTGGCGCTTGCGCGCGTCTTGCGCATTCTCATGCCAGACGCCGACGTACGCTTCGCCGGCGAGCCACTTCTCATCCTGCGGCGCCAGCCCAATGACGGCGCGGCACTGCGCCCCGACCAGATCGTCGGCGGTGATGCCCACCGTCCAGCCCAGCCGCGAGGCCATGCTGACGATCTGGTCGGTGGTGTGGACCGCCGACGGGCGGCGGATTTTCGGGATTGCCGTCATCTCCTCGATGCGCGCGAACATCTTCATGCCGATCACGGTCGTCTTCAGCCGAAGCAGGCTGTTGAGATCGGCGGCCATGCCGGGCAGATCGAATTGTTCGGGCGGCGTTTGCTGTTGCATGGCGTTGACTCCCAGATCGGCGCGACCAGCGCCCGTTGCGCCGATCCTAGCGGGAAACCTCATTTGACGCGACCGTCCGGACCGGGGAAGAATTCGCTTGATTGGCCCGAGATCCGGTAGGCGGCAAGCCCGATCCATTCGCGAACGCCGACATCGACCGAACCGAGCCCCTCGACCGCGAAAATCCAAAATGTCGCAAGATCCGCCTTTCCTCCGACGTGCCAGTCGACCGGATAGGGTTCGACGGCAAATCCGGCCTTGCGAAACACGCCGACCGATCGCGGCATATGATAGGCCGACGTCAGCAACAGCCATCGCTCGCCGCTTTTCGGCACCGCCAATGCCTTGGAGAATTCGGCGTTCTCCTGGGTGTTGCGCGCGCGCCGCTCGATTTCGAGGCGATCTCGGGAAAGACCGAGATTTTCGAACAGTTCGACGGCGTAATCGGCCTCCTTCGCCTCGTTCGAGATCAGATTGGAGCTGCCACCGGTGAAAATGATGCGCGCCTTCGGATAGCGGCGGGCAAGCGTTGCGGCCGCAAGGATGCGGTCGGCGGCTGACCTCACCACGGGCACGCCATGGGCGATCGAAAGGTCGGGATCGATCGACCCACCGAGCACGACAATGCCATCCGGCGCGCCCTGTGTCGCGTCCCACGGCGGAAACCGCTGCTCCAGCGGATACAGCACCCAATTTCCGAGCGGTGAAAATCCGGAAATCGCGAGCAGGATCACGGAGGCGATCACGAGCTTGCGGCCAAGCGACGCAAATCGCGTGGCGGACAGCAGCGCGCCGAGAACGCCGATGCCGAGAAGGAAATTGGTCGGCAGCATGGCAATGCCGAGGGTCTTGGAGAGTATAAAAAACACGAGAGACCTCAGTAAATGTCTGGTACAGCGTCATACGCGACCCCTGCCCCAACAAGAAGACCTCCCCATGACCCATCATCATCTGCATTCCAGCCCCGAGACCTGCCACTGGGGTTTTTTCGAAGCCAAACTCAAGCCTGTGCTCACCATCGCCAGCGGCGATGAGGTGACCATCGACACCATCAGCGGCGGCCCGGACGTGGTGCCGGACAAAAGCAAGTTTCACGTCCCGCCCGAACTTGGCGAGGTGCACGCGAAAAACGAGCGGATGGTGCCGGGCCATATCCTGACCGGACCGGTCGCGGTCGAGGGCGCCAAACCCGGCGACGTGCTGGAGGTCGATATCCTCGACGTCCAGCTCCGGCAGGACTGGGGTTACAATATGATCCGCCCGCTCGCGGGCACCCTGCCCGACGATTTTCATGAGCTGCGCCTGATCAACATTCCGCTCGATCGCAAGCGGATGGTGGGCCGGCTGCCCTGGGGACTCGATCTGCCCCTGAAGCCGTTCTTCGGCGTGATGGGCGTGGCGCCGCCGCCGGCCTGGGGCCGCATCACCTCGCTGATCCCGCGCGCGATGGGCGGCAACCTCGACAACAAGGAGCTCGGCGCCGGCGCAAAACTCTATCTGCCGGTGTTCGTGCCGGGCGCGCTGTTCTCCTGCGGCGACGGCCATGGCGCGCAGGGTGACGGCGAGGTCTGCGTGACCGCGATCGAGACCGCGCTGCAGGGCCGCTTCAGACTGACCTTGCGCAAGGATTTGCGGCTCGACTATCCCCGCGCCGAGACCGCATCGCACTACATGACCATGGCGATGGATCCCGACCTCGATCAATGCGTGGTGCGGGCACTGCGCGACATGATCGTGCTGCTCGGCGAAAAGCGC
>Ga0210410_10004691_pt1 | contig 11947 bp, 11 predicted proteins | sample IncBWC4MmetaG_FD_161058 | JGI IMG/M metagenome (GOLD analysis project Ga0210410, IMG submission 161058) | Forest soil microbial communities from Barre Woods Harvard Forest LTER site, Petersham, Massachusetts, United States - Inc-BW-C-4-M | ecosystem: Environmental > Terrestrial > Soil >... | reverse complement strand
AACGAATCACCGTCAACGGGATTGAGCCGGGGCGTCCGGGACGCACTTACGTCGTCGATCTCTCCGACGGCCAGATCAAGCCCGTCACTCCCGAAGGCATCTATGCAACACTCCCCTCACCCGACGCGAAGTTCCTGGCAGGAGAGACGGCCGATTCCAAAGTAGCTCTGTTCCCGGTGGACGGAGGTCCGGCGCGTCTCGTCCCCGACGTGGCCCCGGGCTACTTGCTGGCACAATGGTCCGCCGACAGCAAAGCCCTGTATGCCTTCCGGCCAGGAGAAGTGCCGCTGAAAATCGAGCGTCTGGATATTGCCACCGGAAGGATGAAAACGGTTCGCGAACTGATCCCCGCGGATCTCGGAGGCGTGGTCTCGATTGGCCCCGTGATCACCAATGTGAACGCATCCGAGTTTGCCTACAGTTACTACCAGACGCTGTCCGTGCTGTACGTGATTTCAGGGCTGAATTAGCAAGTGTAAGCGCGAGCGTCCTCGCGTCTGTGTTATCAATTGACCTTCAAACCGGTTGATTTACCATGCAAATCGGTTTAAGAATGGCAGGCGATAAGAAAGCTCCTGAAACACGTCAAAGAAAACCAGCACTCCCACGCTGATGAGCAGTAGGCCGGCGAACCGTTCCACCCAAACCAGACGGCTGCGCCAGCGCTGGTAGATTGACACGAATTTGCTGGTTCCCAACGCCACCAACAGGAATGGCACTGCCAATCCTGCCGAGTAGACACTCAGCAGGGCAAGGCCGCGGCCTACGGTTTCCTGGGTCGAAGCGAGCATCAGCATGGCCACCAACGCCGGACCCGCGCAGGGCGTCCAGCCGAATGCGAAGGCCAGCCCCAGCAGAAACGAGCGCAACTTGCCGGGCGCAATCGTGCCATGAAAGCGTTTGTCGCGGTAAAGCGCGGGAAAGCGAATCCAGCCCAACAGCACGGCGCCGAAGAAAACGATCACAGCACCGGCGATTCGATTCATGATTTCCCGATGGTCAGAGAGAAACCGTCCCACCGCCCCAGCTGACGCCCCCAAAGCCACGAAGAGGATCGAGAAGCCCAGCACGAAGAGAAGCGCGTTGAGCAAGACGCTCCAGTGGACGCCCCGCTTCCGCTGCTGCAATTCTTCCACGCTCACTCCCGAGATCATTGCCACATAGCCCGGAGCCAGAGGCAGCACGCACGGGGAGATGAATGACAGCATGCCGGCGACAAAGGCGGTCGTAAACGTCAGTCCCATTTCTTTAGTTTCCATTCCCTTGCGGTTTCTTTGGTCAACTCGATTTGCCGGACAGGTAGCGGGTCATTGGTTCATTTTCGCTAACAGCTTGCGAACTTCCTCTGCGAGGCGTGGTCCGTCGAGGAACTTCTCCGAAGGCATAGTCCCCAACTGATGCTCCCAATAGCTCGGCGTGGGGGGAGTATCGGTCCAGCGCTCATCGGCTCGGAAGGCCAAGTACACATCCCAGGCCGGAGCACCGTAGGGCACACCAAGGACGGAGCCGTACTTCTTCCCTATGTATGCTCCTGGATCTATGTAGTGACTTACATGAGGCCCAGGGGGAAGAAGGCCAGCGTATTGCCTCGCGTTTTTCTGCAGCCTCGCCGCATCTTGAAAATTCAGGAGCGGAACCCATACGACGTAAACCGCTAGTTTGTCTGTAGTAATCCTCTCCATTACATTCTCTTGAATGATGGAGGCCCCCCGCCGGCACGGCGGACAGGTCGGGTCGAGTATGAGCAGCAGCCGTACTTTGCCCACATCGGCGTTGAACTGATCCTTCAGCGGTTGCAATTGTGGGTCAAGTTCCGAATAAGCCTTTCCCTGGTCCTGAGCCGTCATCAGAGCGATGCTTCCAAGACTCAAGACGCCAAAGACCATGAATAATGTTGCTTTCTGCATCCGTTTCAACCATTCAGTTTGCATGTTTTTCCCTCCTGCCTTTTGACCAGCCGACGGGGCTGGTCCGCTGATCTTCTACTTTCGCGAGGTTGGCGGAATGAGTCCGTTGTCCCGGTAATAGGCCACCAAATTGCCGAAATGTTCGCTGCTATGTGCGATCACCCATAGCCAATCCCCGAGGCTCCCGGGATCCGGGTTGTCCTGGATCGCTTTTCGCACCGCAACGAAAGATTCGTTCACCTTTTCAATCGTGTCTTGCTTAGACACGTAGGGGTAGTGCAAGACATTTGGAACCTTTCCTGCCGCGGCTAATGCGTCCTTCTGTTCCTTGGTCCTCATGGTAAAGGCGACCCTGGTGTTCAGAGCCGCGACGTGCAGGAGGATTTCAGCCGCAGTCCGGACATCCTCATTTCCCTTAGGGCGGTAGGTGTTATACAGCTCATCGGGGAAATCCTCCGCGACTGTGACCATTTTCCCCTCGACATTCTGGATTCGCTCCAAAACACCTTCTGTTAACTGCGATGAGGTCGGAGTGGCGGTCGTAGGTTTCAGGTCCCAAGCTGTCGGCGACAATTTCTGCGCTTCGGTGAACTCGCCTCCCAGCACAATCAGGACCACAAATAAACCACTCATCAGCTTTCTCTTACTCGCGCTATTCCGTGCATGGACTTCAACCAACAACTGCGTATTTGAAACAATCATCATGTATCTCCTTATAAGGTTCTTACCGTTGCGTCCTGCAAAAATTACGAAGTCCCGCTATCCGCCTGGGTCATCTGCTCCTCGAGGATGCGACGGATGAGATCGCGGGAAGGCAACCCGCTGCGCACAGTGCCTTCCAAGTATGTGCGGCAGCTCATTCCATAATTTGTGAGGTGGCGCGCCTCTGGCTCGATGTCCAGGCCATTGATGCGCACCGTCGGAGAACCCAAGAAGGCGAGTGCCTCAGCTTCCGCTTGGGTGCGAACCTCGACCTCCCGGATTTCTTTGGGCATGCCGTGCGACTGCAGCTCCTCACGCACCCTCTCCACCGTTGGCCCACGATGGGGGCAACTCTCAAAGTACAAGACCTCGACTTTCATCGGCGCGTTGTCTCGGCGCCCGGTTTGGCGCTTTCTCGCTCAAGGGTTTCCAGCACGGGACAGCATTCACCGTGGGTAGATCCCTGATGGGAGCGCAGGTCTCGATTACATTTCCGAAGAGCTTTATTCAATTCTGCTTCGATCTTTAGAAGCTCGGTTGCCTTTTCGCGCACATCCCTGAGCTTGGCTTTAAGCAGGTCTCGTACCTGAGAACATGCATGATCATGCTCTTGACTCAGGATCGACAATTGCTTGATTTCGGTCAGGGAAAAGCCAAGCTCCTGAGCCTTCTGAATGAATAGGAGGTCCTTGACGTCCCCAGCCGTAAACAAGCGAAAGCCGCCCTCGCTGCGCGCCGTTTGCTTGACCAATCCGATCTTCTGGTAAAAGCGGATCGCGTCAATACTGAGCCCCGTGTTCTCCGCCACCTTGCCGATTTGAATGCCTGGAGCCATGAAATAGCCTCAACAACGGCAGTATAAACACTGGAGTACGCTCCAGAGTCAAGAACATTCTTTGGGGACAACCGGACGCTCTTACAGCGGGTAATTTTCAGGGCAGATTAAGGACAGGCTGCCGCCCGATGCGGGTTTCTTGCGCCCACGTAATTCTGATCACCAGCGCAGGAAAACCTTTTCCTCAGCTTGAGCCACAGCGGACCGCCAAGTTATAGCGAATGTCGGCACGAGATGACAAATCTTTTGCATGTGCTTGACAAGTTGCCAGGGCGACTAAGTCAAGAATGCCGCAGGTTAGATTTCGGCAGCGCCACTACGGTCCTGTGGAACCTAGCCAAAATCCTGAAGAGGGAAACATGAGAACTAAACTTATTTGTTTTGTCGTGGCAGTTCTGACAGTCGTTCTGGGGGGGCAGGCACTTAACGCACAATGCGCACCCAGCGGCCATATCTTTAATCTGGAACCGCGGAAAAGCGCGAACTTCTTAAGCCAGCTCGATCAATCGCTAGCCTTCTTGCCCAACCGATCCGGAGGGGGAAATGATTTGCTGGTGGGGGCGGCAGAGGATACCCGCCCGCTGTATGATGCGTCGCTCATTTTTAACGACGCCTTCTACGTAGGGCGGGACACGTCCAATTGCGCTGCCGCAGTCGAGGGCGGGATGCCCTTTATTGCGCTAGGTGTCCAAACGCTTGAAGCCATTACATTCAACGGTCCGGCGGTGGCTGCGGATCCCGCCCACGACGCGTTCTTCTTTGCTGCCATCTATTTCGCGCAGAGCCCCGACTTTAGCGAGATCGGCGTACTCAAGAGTACGGCGGCAGATTTATTGGACACCACGAAATGCGCGAACGGCACGCTACAGAATCCCGTGCCCTGCTTTGAGCCTTTTGCGGGAGGCGCCGACATTTCACCATTAAACACTTTCCTATTTGCTCCGGTAATTGCGGTGGACCAACGAAAAACCGGGCTGGGCAATGGCGACGTTTATGTGGCCGACGTCGACAGCACCAGCGGCCAGAATCGGCTGGCCATCTCGGCGTGCACGAACGCCAAGCTGGCGTGCGGCGATCCCCAGTTCATCAGCCTTGGGACGAACGACGTTGACGCTAATCCCTGGATCCAAGTGCGTCCTGATGGGGTAGTTACAGTTTCCTACCAGCACCTCATTGTCGATTCCAAGCAGAACACAGCTTTGCAGTACAAGTTCGTCACCTGCACACCGAAAGGCGCCCCGAATCCTCCCGCCTGCGGGACTTCCGTGGTGGCTGCTCAGCCTAAGAATCCAGCAGTGGACTCGGGCGGAGAGACGGTTCTCACTTACAACACTCGGCCGACTCATGTAAACCGCGTGGAGAGCGACCGGAAGACGATCACCACCTTCCTGACCTATGCGGTTTGTGACGTGCCCGCAATCCAAAGCCTGGGTCTCTGCCCCAAAACGGACGTGGTTGTGACCCATTCGACCGACGGCAAGAATTGGTCTCCTGCGGAAAAGGTGAGTACCAGCCCAGGCCAGCAGTTCGATGGCGTCATGGCCCTGGATGATTCCACCCAAACCGTGAACATTGCCTACTACTCGACCGAACATGATCCGGACAAACTGCGGACGCAGATTTTTCTAGCCCAGATCCTGCCCGGTTCAACCTCGGTGAGCAAGCCGCACCAGCTCACAACGGCTTTCTATGACGCCGGAAGTTTTGGTTCGTTCTTCAGCGGATACGGAGATCACATTGCCGCGGCCGCGGCCGGTACGGGCAAGGCGGGAGAAAGCAAGGTTTACGTCCACTTCAACAACTCGCCCGTGGATGGGCGGTACAACGGCCATCCCTTTCCGATCGACACCAACACTTTGACGCGGTTCGAATACTAGCCCACGGATATCAAGGCATTCTTAGGAGAAATGAAAAATGAAAGCATTCAAGATCAGCATCATCGCAATCTTCTGCGCGTTCGCGTCCTTGACCGTCCTCTGCGCGCAACAACAACTGGTGACCCAGAACACCCCAACCTATTCAAATGAGAGAAGGCAGATGGATTTTCAGCGGAAGAGCCAGCGCCCAAGCGCGGCGACTATTCGTGAGCGCCTGTTACAGGGGGAACCAAGCGGTGCTGCTTCAGCAGACGCTTCAACTCTTCCGGCTGGTTCTGTCCCCTGCAACGCCGCGGCAGGAACGCGGTTCAATCTGGAACCCCGGGTCAACGCTACCGATCAGAGCGCGGCCAGCGCCGACTTTCTGTTGAACGGAGTTGGCATGGACAACGACTTGATCGTGCAAATGGCAAACGACAGCCGAGGCCTGGCCCAGAGTCACAGCGGCTACTACGTGCACCGCTCCACGACGCCTGACTGCAGCGTGCAGTTTGAAGGCGGATTGCCTCCATTCAAATCCCAAGGCGACACCTTTGTAGGCACCAACGCGCAAGGAGGGGGGCCGCTGGTGGTAGCGGATAGTGCCCGCAATGCCTTCTTCGCCGCCGATGGCCGTACGGGAGCCAATAACGCTGGAATCGGCCTGTTTCGAGTCGCCGCTGCCGATTTGCTGAATCCCAAGCGATGTCCGAATGGAACGCACACCGTGGCGCAAGCTACCTCGTGCTGGACGCAAACTCCCCCGGTCTTCCTCGACCCACTATCCCCCGCCAATGAAGCTGCGGAGCCGTACCTGGCCGTGGACGAGCGAACAACTGGTTCGGGGACGGGCGCAGGGGACGTCTATGTTCTTTACGGCAACAATCCAAGCCCGCTCTCGATCATCGCATGCACCAATTCTCTGAAGTGTAGCGCCGCCGCGCTTATTCCGGTGCCCGCGAACACAATAAACCTGCCCTACGGCGGAGTTGATGTGCATGTTACGCCAACGGGCCTCATCACCGTGGCTTTCGGACTGTTGTCAGAGGACCGGCGACAGACTGGGGAAACCCTCTTCTTTACTACTTGCACTCCGGCCGGGGCGCCGAAGCCACCAACCTGTGCGCAGGCCACCGTTGTGGCGAAGGTAGCGAACGAAATCCTGACATCGTTCCCGGGCGTTCCTCTGGAGCACCTCAACGGCTTTCCACTGGAAATCACTACTCCGAAGCATGCCACTCGACCAGGGCCCGGAAAAGACTTCACCACCTTTTTGGTCTATGACGATTGCGTCGCTCCGCTCACTTCCCAGGGAGGAAATCCGCTATGTGCCGGCGGCGAAGTGAATTTGACTATTTCAAGCGACAGCGGTAAAACCTGGTCAAAATCGATCTCCGTCGATACTAAGGTGGGCCACCATTTCTTCGGCAACGTGGTCACCGACGGTTCCACTGGCACGGTGAGCATTGTCTATATGAGCACCGAGGGCGACCCGAATTTTCATCAAAGTCGGGTGATGCTGAACCAGATCGCGCCCGGCTCGACCAAGCTGGGTCCGCAGAAGCGCATTACATCCGTACTTGATGCGACGGACATTATTGCCGGCGGGCCTGGCTCTGCGTTTCTCCTGGATATGGGCTTCGGAGTCATCTCGCGCGGCACCGGATCTGCAGGTCACAGCCGGTTGTACACATCGTTCAATTCGAGCTTGGAAAAGGGACTCTACGAGAAAGAGCCTCTGCCGGACCTGAACAACGACATCAGCCTGGTTACCTTCTAACGTTACGTTCTAAACCAGTGCGGACCTGACCCGAGAGGGGAAACCCTCTCGGACCCCAGCCCCGTCCGGAATGATCCGGATTGAGGATGTGGTTGCTTCCTAGGCGCTGGCCTTGTCGGTCAGCGGGAGCAGGGGCTCGTCGTCCTTCGCGGCGGCTGCATCCAGGTCCAACTGCTCCTGGCCGCTGAGCACGGTCACGCGGCCGCGATAGGTCTTCAGATGGGTTTGGGCTTTGTCGAAGGCTTCCTGAGCTTTGCTTAGATTCTTGCCGACGTTCTCAAACTGGCTCTGGAAGAAGTCGAACGACTTCTGAGCTTTGGACAATTCCAGTCGGCTCTTCTCGAAGCGGCTGGCGACCTCGTACCATTTGTGGACCAGGGCGATGGTCTGCAAGGTCATCAGCAAACTGTTCGGCGAAACCGGAAAGACGTGCTGCAAATTGAGCCAATCTGCGAGTTCGCGGTTGCGAATCACTTCCATGTAGAGCGTCTCGCTAGGCAAGTACATCAAGGCGATGTCAGTGGTGCCGTTTTCGGGCTGGATGTAGGCCTTGACCCTTTTCGCTTCCGCCTTCATCACTCGCACGAGGGCAACGCGCGCCTCTTCGATCTCGGCTTCCACGTTGCTTTCAAATAGCGCCAGCACCGCCTCGCGCGGGAACTTCGCATCAATGGGCAGGCGGCGATCGGGGAACTGGATTACGGCATCGGGACGTCCGCCACCATCGGGAAGTTGCGCCTGCATTTCAAACATGTGCGCAGGAAGAAAGTCGGCGAGCAGACGTTCCAGGCTGGCTTCACCAAAGCGGCCGCGCAGATGAGGCAGCTTCAGTAGATTGTTCAAGTCGTTGATGGAGTGCCCGAGCGCCCCGACTTCGCGAAGCTGCTCTTCCGCGGCTTTCAAGTGCTGCTGCACTTTCTCGAACTGCGCGAAACCCTCCTTGATGTTCTGATCGAGTTTCTGCTGAACCTGGTCGGTGATGGCGAGCAGCCGCGCATCCACGCGGTCGCGAATAGAATCCAGACTCTGCGCGGTTTTCTGATTCAGGCTGTCGAACTCGGATTTCAACTGGGCAGTCGTCAGCGCCAGCGCACTGGTCAACTCGGTGCGGACTTCAGTGAGCCGCTCGGACTGTTCCTGGCGTCCCGCTTTCATCTGGCCCTCGACCGCCAAGCGAATAGTCGAGAAACCATCACCCAAGCGGTCAGCGACCTGTAGGCCGAGCGCCCCCTTGGTCTGCTCCAAGCGCATGGCCGTATCGGCGGTGGCCGAGGCGAACTGGGCGCACAAGTTCTGGTGCAAGGCTTCGGCCTGGTCCGCAAGTTGTTTTAATGCCGCAAGTTGCGAGGAAGTGCCAAACCGTCGCTGGAACAGCACAATCACCAGTGCCAAAAGTACTAGCTGCAGAACGAGAAGTAGGCCTAGTAAGAACGAGAAGATGGTCAATTCCGAGGTTCTCCCTTGTAATCGTGCCTAACCGGATTCTAGAGCGTAAGGTCGAAGAAACAAAGCTGTAAAGTTGGTCCCCCAATGTCCCCCCAAATGTGATCCTCCCGGGTCCTGCATGTAGGTAAGGCGGAACATGTTTAGGGTGCCAACAGCTTGGCTGGCGATGGTATTGATTGGCGGCGCGGCTCCAGTAAAGGATCCGAAGCCCGCGCCCGCGAAAGTGTTGAATGCGTCGTCGCGCCAGCAGCCCTCCCCCAATGATTCATCGCTCTATGACACCGAGGCCGAGCGCGAGCTGTTCGATCTGGCGAACCAGGCCCGGGCCCAAGCCGGAGTAGCCCCACTACAGATGGACGACGGACTAACCCAAGCCGCGCGCGCGCACGCTGCGGCCATGGCCGCGCAGCAGCAACTTTCACATCAGTTTGCCGGTGAGCCCTCCCTCGCACAACGGCTGGCGGCCAACTGCAACCTGCACCTCGATCAAGCCGGAGAAAATGTTTCTCTCGCCGGCAACGTCGAGCAATCGCATCAGGGCCTGATGCACTCACCTCCACACCGCGAAAACTTACTGAACCCTGGCTTCAACGTGGCTGGATTCGGTGTGGTGCGTGCCGGATTCTCCCTCTACGTAGCCCAAGATTTTGGCCACAGCCTACCCGCATACTCGCCACGGCAAGCCGGAGGCCTGGTCAGCGGAGCCATTGCCCGCATGCGCCGCGAGGCCAACTTACCCCAGTTGCAGTGGATGGACAGCGACGCCGCTCAGAATACGGCCTGCTCCATGGCGCGAGCCGATTCCCTCAAGACGCCCGCACTCCGCGGAGCTTACATGATCCGCTACACCACGGCGCAGCCGGAAGAACTGCCGAGTGCGGCCGCGAAAGCCATCGAAGACCGGGCGGTACATACCTTCTCGGTCGGAACCTGCTACGCCCGCACCGACAGCTATCCCAACGGCGTTTATTGGGTGACGCTGGTTCTGCAATAGAGTCAGCGCCCTGCGACCTATCGGCGGGGGTCAGCTTCCCCTGTGCTAACCTGCAAGCTTGTAGTTCCTTCTTCAACGTCCCATGGAAACGCCGCGGCAGATTCGCATCGGCACCGCCGGTTGGTCCTATAAAGATTGGGACGGTATTTTCTATCCCCCAGGAATGCAGCGCCAGAAACGGCATGCACTGGAATTTCTCGCGCAGTGCTTCGACGTGGTCGAGATCAACACTTCCTTCTACGGACACATCAAGCCGGAACTAGCCAAACTGTGGGCGCGCAAGGTCGCCGTCAATTCCAAGTTTGTGTTCACCGCCAAACTGCACCGCTCGTTTACTCATTCTCCCATCGCGGTAATGGAGCCAACCTCGGCCGCAACCATCAAGCCCAACGATGAAGACGAACGCCTGGCGCGCGAGGGATTGGATGCCCTGGCTTCGACCGGAAAGCTGGGCGCCCTGCTCATTCAATTTCCGGTTTCGTACAAGAACACGTTGTTGAACCGCGAATACCTGGAGACGCTCCTCCGTCAGTTCATCGAGTTTCCCCGCGTGGTCGAGGTGCGTCACGAGAGCTGGAATCGCCCCGATACGCTGAGCTCCTTCATGGAAAAAAATGTCGCCTTCTGCAACATCGACCAACCCCTGATCGGACGCTCACTAGAAGCCACCGAACACGTGACCTCGCCCGTCGGATATGTGCGTCTGCACGGCCGCAACTACGATCAGTGGTTCGAAGCAGAGAAGGGCGCCGATCGCTACAACTACCTGTACAGCGAAGCCGAGCTGGCGGGATGGAAAGAGAAGATCGAGCGCATCGCCCAAAAAGCCGAAGTCACGTACGTGGTCGCCAACAACCATTTCGAAGGAAAAGCCGGAGTCAACGCGCTCCAACTGAAACACATGGTAGGCGGGCAACGCGTGAAGGCGACGGAGACGTTGTTAAAGCACTATCCTGAACTGAAGAGCATCGCCGATCCTCTGCTGGGAGATAGCGACGGATTGCCTCTGCTGTCGATGACATCGTAAAAGCTGTCTCATTCCCAATTCGGGAATTTCCCGCCATTCCCATTTCGGGACACAAATCTTGTCAAGGGGTCCAAACCACCCATTTCTTTCCAAGCCATTCATTCGGCAAGGAAAATAAATTTTGTTTTTTGGCGGGTTTTCCGCCTGAACTTGCTATGCTAGAAATATAGCCAATTAAACAGGCGCGGGCCTCGATCCCGCGCCTTTTCTCTTGAAACATCGAGACAGCCCGCCCGGGCTGTGCTCTCGAATCAACATCAACAACTTAGAGGAAGGATGAAGCGCCAGCAAACTGGCGCTTTTTTTATGGCCAAAACCAATGCCGCACGGCGGCGAGCCTTCGAGAAAAAACAAGCCGCTCTCCACGACCGCCTCGACCCGAAGAAACGCGGCGAACTCTCCGAACTGGCCTTCTTATACAAGGCGGCCAGCCTGGGCTTTGCCGTCGCCAAACCTTACGGCGACAGCGACCGTTTCGACTTCATCGTCCATTCCCGCGGACGCTTCTGGAGAGTGCAGGTAAGGTCCTCAAGCTCTCTGCAATACGGAGCGTATCAGGTAAGCGCGCACACCAAGAGCAACGGGCACGCCATCCCCTACACCGCCGATGAAATCGATTTCCTCGTGGTCCACATCGTACCCGAGGATGTCTGGTACGTGATCCCCGTCCGAGCCTTCACGCCCCACAAGACTCTGCAGTTGTTTCCCCACCGATCCAATCGCGCTGGCCGCTACGAAAAGTATCGCGAGGCCTGGTGCCTGCTCGAGTAAGCCCGTGAGAACGAGAATTTCGACGACAAGGTGGGAACGGAGCCTCACCTCTTAGCCTCCGAGCGGCATCAGATTTAGCCGCCGAGCGGCGTCAGAATGCAGCTCACGGCGCAAGCCGTGGGGGACAAATGGGAAACGGACCAGCCCCAACGGGGCGAAAGAGCCATGAGCGTAGATTCCATCCAATCTCGACAGCGAGACTTCACGCGAAGGCAAAAACACCTACACGCCCATCGCACCGGCAAGAAGCGAGGCGAACTCGCCGAACTAGCATTCATCCACAAAGCCGCCAGCCTGGGCCTCGCCGTGGCCAAGCCCTACGGAGACAGCGAACCCTACGACTTCATCGTCTACTCCGGCCCAAACTTCCGGAAAGTCCAGGTAAAGTCCACGAGTAAGTTGGTTCATGGCGGCTACCCGCTGAATTCCAGAAGAAGAAGGAAAGGCCAACGCCTCCCGTACACTGCCAACGAGATCGACTTCCTGATCGCCTACGTCGCGCCCGAAAACGCCTGGTTCGTGATTCCAATCCAAGCCCTGCTGTCCCACCCCAGCATCCGCCTCTACCCCCGCGGAAGTAACCGTCAAGGCCACTTCGACCAATACCGCGAAGCCTGGTCTCTGCGCCA
>Ga0210410_10004690_pt1 | contig 11948 bp, 11 predicted proteins | sample IncBWC4MmetaG_FD_161058 | JGI IMG/M metagenome (GOLD analysis project Ga0210410, IMG submission 161058) | Forest soil microbial communities from Barre Woods Harvard Forest LTER site, Petersham, Massachusetts, United States - Inc-BW-C-4-M | ecosystem: Environmental > Terrestrial > Soil >... | reverse complement strand
TTACGCAGCTTCTTTCTATCGGCAATGTGACCACTCCGCAGATTGGCGGAAAATATTATTTCTACACCAAGCGCGAGGGGATGCAGAACCAGCCCATTCTTTACGTGCGCGAAGGACTCAACGGTACCGACCGCATCTTAGTTGATGCCAACCAACTCGCCGCCGACGGCACGATTGCACTCGACTGGTACCAGGCCTCAGAAAACGGTCGCTATGTCGCTTACGGAACTTCGCCCAGCGGTTCGGAGATGAGCACGCTGCACATCGTCGAAACCAGAACCGGCAAGATCCTTCCCGACACCATCGAGCGCACGCGCGCCGCCAGCATCGCCTGGGCGCCCGACAATTCCGGCTTTTACTACACGCGCTATCCGAAAAAGGGGGACGTGCCCGACGGCCAGGAGATGTACAACCGCCACGTTTATTATCACGGCCTGGGCAGCGATCCTGCATACGATGGCTTCATTTTCGGCGAAGGCCGCGACGCGGAAGACTGGCCCGACGTGAATCTTTCGAACGACGGGCGCTGGCTGCTCATCGACGTCCAGCAAGGATGGACCAAGACCGAACTCTTCCTGATGGATTTGAAGTCGGACAAGCCGCCGAGCCGCCTGACCACAGGCAAGAATTTTCTGTATAGCGGAACGATCTACAACGACAAGATATACATCACGACGAATGAAGACGCGCCGCGCTACCGGGTGTTCGTCGCCGACGCCGGGAATTTCGATCGCGATGCCTGGAAGGAAATCATTCCGCAGACCGACGCCGTGCTGCAAGGCGCAGCCGTGTACGGAGGAAAGCTGTTCACCCAGTATGAGCAGAACGCTACGTCGCAACTGAAGCTTTTCGATCTCGACGGAAAGAAGTTTAGCGACATTGCGCTGCCCGCCATCGGCACGGTTTTCGGCACGGACGGCAAATGGGATCGGGATGAAATGTTTTTCGGGTTTCAGTCGTTCACGGTCCCGCCGAGCATTTATCGCGTGGACCTCAAAAGGGAGCTTCAGGTAGGTGGAAACGCAACTCAATCGACAGTCGCTGCGCCGCTTGCAACCCTCTGGACCAAAGTTGACGCGCCTTCCATCGATCCTGCGGGCTACGAAGTTGCGCAGGAATGGTTCAAGTCGAAAGACGGCACGCGCGTGCCTATGTTCGTCGTCCACAAAAAAGGTCTGGAGAAAAACGGCAAGAATCCGACGCTGCTCACCGGCTACGGCGGATTCAACGTGAGCCTCACGCCCACCTTCAGCCGCACCGCTTATCTATGGATGGAGCACGGCGGCGTCTACGCCGTGGCCAACCTGCGGGGCGGCGCCGAGTTCGGCGAGGACTGGCACCGCGCCGGCATGCTTGAAAAAAAACAGAACGTCTTCGACGACATGATCGCCGCGGCCGAGCACCTGATCGCCGAAAAATATACCGACAAGAATCACCTCGCCATTCAGGGCGGCTCCAACGGAGGCCTGCTCATGGGCGCCATGATCACACAGCGTCCCGACCTGTTCCGCGCCGTGGTTTGCCAGGTTCCGCTGCTCGACATGCTGCACTACCAGGATTTCCAGATCGCAAAGCTCTGGATCCCGGAATACGGCAGCGCAGAAAATCCCGAACAGTTCAAATGGATCTACGCGTACTCGCCCTATCACCATGTGAAGGTTGGCGTGGAGTATCCCGCAATTTTATTTATGACGGCGGACACGGATACGCGCGTCGATCCCATGCACGCGAAGAAGATGGCGGCGTTGATGCAGGCCGAAGCGAAAAATGGGACGAGTCATACGCGTCCGATTTTGTTGCGGATTGAATCGAAGGCAGGGCATGGCGCGGGGAAGCCTGTGACCAAGCAGATCGAAGAGTTTACGGATGTTTATTCGTTTCTGTTTTGGCAGTTGGGGGTGAGGTAAGGCGTCGTTGGTCGTTCGTCGTTGGTCGTCGGCATTAAGATGGCGGCGTTCGTGGGTCCCACCCCTTCGCAGAGGACGCGAAAGAGTGGGGCACTCGGCTCTTATGCTCTACGATTGCGGCGTCCTATTTTGGCGGGTTTCCCTTGCGCTTCAGTTCTTCGATAGTTTCCGTCTTTCGTTTGTCTTCGGGCGCTTGATCAATCGTGCGGATCTTTCGCTCTTCTATCTGTCGTGTTTTCTCGCGATTCTCGTCCTTTTTCTTCACCTGTGTCATATGTTCATCCTCTGGCTTCGCCTACCCTTTGAACACGATATTACGAACTTCCCTGCTTGCGTTTCAGTTCCTCTATCCTGTCGGTCTTTCGGCGATCTTCATCCTGCTGTGCGCTTTCCCTTTTGCGCTGCTCAATCTCCCTAGTCCTTTGACGATCCTCTTTAACTTGCTTCTCTACCTGCTCGTTCTGTTTTCGACGCTCTATTTGCGCCGTTCTTTGCTTTGCTTCATCCCCCTGCTGTTGTGCTCGGAACCGCGTGTCAGTCATACTTCCTCCCTGAAGTCTTCATTCGTCAAAAATCGGTCTGGTGTCTTTTCGTCGTCTGGAATTTCTACAATACAGTTCGCGTTCCATTCGATGTGAGCTGCAACCACTCGGAGTTCGAGCTTCATCGCGATTCTGTCTTCGCTTTCCGGAAGTTGAAGAAGAAAATCCTCACCAATTGTTTCCCCGGGCTCGATCCACGCATGGTCCTTGAAGACCTCGCGAACCCCAACAACCTCCTCTGTCATCTCGGTCGGTCTAGTAGCCCCTGGCGACGGTCTTAGATCTGAAAAAATGATCGCAGTTCCTTTTTGCTGTATCGGGAACTTAGAGAGCCCCACGTTCTTCATTTGTACAGCTCCCGAGAGGAGCGGTCCCGCTTTGCTCCTCAATTGTTTGGCAGAAATCTTCAGCTCAAGCCTCTTCTTGAATGTCCGCCCTCGCACGTAGTTCAGGTATGCCCAAGCCCCACCGATAAGAAGTGCCACGATCTTTGTAGCCTTATCGATTATGTCGAGACTCGAGGAGAGCGGAGACGCGCCGGGATCAGCGGGTGTGAACATATAAGTCACTCGAGTCGACCTTGCGCAGAATATACGCTGACAACTACATCTCTTCAACGAAATGATCATCATAATAAAAGGTAGGCTTCTTTCAAGCCGAGGGAAAACCGAGGACGGACCGTAGCCGGGGAAAGACGGGACGTATCCTAACTTCTGCTCGAGGGTTCAGCCGTCCCTACGGGACGGATGTTTGGTTTGTCGTCTTACGTCCTCTTTCCACAGCTTGCGCTGTGGGCTGCATTCTTTCGCCGCTTCGCGGCTGGAGAGAGAGCTTTCGCGGCGCTGAAGCGCCGCTCTTCCACGGTACGGCACGCATTCTTTCAGAGCGGCGCGAACATCGCTGATCCTAAGACCCCAGCCGAACCTAAACTCCAATCGTTACCTACTATTTGCGGCGGGGCTTGGATAGGCCTAGCCAGTGCCAGGCTTCGCGGAATTTTTCCCAGCGGGGGTTGCGGGATTTGGGGTCGGGGGACTTCAGGTCGGAGGAGTTTAGGTCGGGGAAGAGGCGGAGATTTTTGATTCCGGCCAGGGCTTTGATGGGGACCAGGTACCAGACGTTTTTGCCCTGAACGTGGGCGGCGAGGACGTCGATGTCGGCGGCGGTGTAGGTTTTCTTGCCTTCGTTGCGGGTGGAGTAGACGGGCTGAACGTCGTAGGCGCCGCGATTGAGGCGTCCGGTGGCCTTGACCTGGACGCGGAGAAGGCGGCGGCGCGGGTCGGCGGAGACGATGAAATCGTACTTCTCGCTGTCGCCCCAAGGGACGGCGATGGACATGCCGAGAGTGTGCGCTTTGACGAGGAACTCAGCCTGGGAGCGCTCGCCGAGGCGTTTGGGATTTCGCTGGCGGCGTTCGAGCCAGGAATCTTCGTTTTGGGGAGCGTCGCCTTGGGGAGCTTCGTCCTCGGCCATGGCCATGAGGAATGGGATTCGTTCTGGAACCGGGATCGTATTGTTGTCGCTGTCTACTGCCATAAAAACTCTCCTGTGCCGCCGCTGGCTGGCGTGCGGATGAAATGGACGGAATCGTCCACTCATACTTTTCGTATAGCGCAGGGGTCAATGCGAAGTCCAGGTTATGCGGGAGAATATTTTGGGCGTGGTTCCGAAATGGGAAAGCCGGGTGCCCCGTTCTTTGCGCACTTTGCAAAGGGCGGGCACCACGAACGCAGAAGCAACGGGTTTGTGCGGAGCTAAGACGTGCAACAATCTGCAGCTTGCGCCAAGATACTTGGCGCGCTACAATTTGCGGCGTCCCTCCCCAAACGACTTCAGGGTTCTGCTCTTGGTTTCGTTTCACCACAAAAATCAAACCGCCTCAGTCTAAGAGAACTGTCCAGGAGGACCGATCCATGAAGCTTCATAAAGACATTGGCCGCTCACTTTCGGCGATGGGGATGAATTCCGCCGTTGCGATCCAAATTCTTATGTTCGTCGTTCTGGTGTTGGCCGGGAGCGCGTCCGCCTCAGGTCCATGGGAACGAGTGATTTACAGTTTGGGATCTACTGGTTCCGTTGGACTGGGTGCCCTGGTAGCCGACAAGTCGGGAAATCTGTACGGCACGGCTACCTATGGCAACTTTGCTCCTTGCTACTGCGGTGTGGTATTCGAATTGAGCCCGCCGTCCACTTCCGGCGGCGAGTGGACCGAGACCACCCTCTACGATTTCAAAGGCGGCGCCAACGACGGAGCCAATCCCTTCGGTACTCTGATCTTCGATAAGCAAGGCAATCTTTACGGTACAACCCAAGCCGGCGGCTCGAACAACACAGGAACGGTTTTCGAGCTTACCCCTCCAACCACGGCGGGAGGCGCATGGACGGAGGCTGTGCTGTACATTTTCCCCGCGGATCAAAGCCAGGGAGACTGGCCCGAGGGTAACCTCGTGTTCGACAGCCAAGGCAACCTCTACGGTACGGCCTCTACGGGCGGCGCCGGTTCCTCTGGAAACTGCGTTAATGGATGTGGGACGCTCTTTGAGCTGACGCCGCCAGCGACCAAGGGCGCGGCGTGGACCGGGAGCGCCATTCACAGCTTTGGAGTAACGGTGGGCGACGGGCTGCAACCTGCGAACAACCTGATCATTCATGGGGGAGCAATTTACGGTACAACGATATCTGGCGGGACAGGCAACTGCACTGACGGCTGCGGCACGGTTTTTGAGTTCGTACAGACCAACGGCACCTGGAGTGAAAACATTTTGTTTTCGTTCGACCCCACTGGCGGCGCGGGAGTCTTCCCTTTCGGTGGAGCAATCTTCGACCCTGCCGGCAACATGTACGGCACGACACGCCAGGGAGGCGGCGTGTGTCCCGTATCCATTTATGGGACATGTGGAACGGTGTTTGAGCTATCGCCCCCGGCGGTCTCGGGGAATTCATGGACGTTGAGCACGCTCTACATATTCACCGGGGGAACAGACGGTGGGTCGCCTTACGACACACTGGTCCGCGATGCCTCGGGCAACCTCTATGGCACAACCAACGTGGGCGGTCTGCGCAACAAGACAACCAGCAAGGGCACGGTTTTCGAATTGAGTCCGCCGGCGGTCTCAGGAGGGGCATGGACCGAAACCACGCTGCACAGATTTGGCACGTCGAACGGCGACGGGAGCAATCCGCTAGCAGGGCTGCTCCGGTTTCACGGCGTACTCTTCGGCACCACGATCGGGGGATCTGACGTGTTCGAGGTTGTGCCGTAATGGCGGCCAGCCCACCCTAGAGCGGTGGATGGCCCAGTCTAAATCGGGTCTCTACGCCAGCCCCGTCCAACTTTGCTTGGGCCGACAACAAAACGGGGGGAAAAATCGGGGACAGACGGGACGTTCCCGAAGACTCTTAGCAGAATGCTCCGTTCTGTACGCCGCTGCGGGTACTGATGCCCCTCAGCACCCCGCTGCGAGAAGTATGCTCCCTACCCTGTCCTTCGTGCTACAGTTTGCTCATGGAGATTCGAGTCAATGTGCCGGACGAACTGGCCTCGCAGGCGCGGGCGCGCGGCGTGCCGGTGGAGACTTATGTCGAGGAATTGCTGGCGCAGGTGACCGATTTCTCGGATGAACCTGGCGCGGAAGAGCCATTGGTCCCGAAAGCCAAACTACTCGTCGGCGACAAGCCGCCGCGAACGCCGGAACAGGTTCGAGCATGGCTCGACGCATTGGCGCAATTTTCGGACAAAATTCCTCCCTTGCCAGAAAATATTTCTCGCGAATGGATTTATCAGGACCACGACTAAATGGCTATCGCTTCGTGTTTGGTCGACACGAATGTCCTGCTGCGCACAACTCGACGCACCGATCCGCACTATGAAGTAGTCAACGTTGCGCTCGCCAAGCTGGCTCTGGACGCCACAGTTCTTCACTATACGCTTCAGAATATTGCTGAGCTATGGAACGCGATGACGCGACCTGCTGACCGAAACGGCTTCGGACTGAGCGTAGGCGAAGCGGAGCGCGAGGTCCGCGTGATCGAAGCGGGGATGAGTTTGCTGTCGGATAACAAGGGCGTCTATCAGGAGTGGCGAAGGATTATCGTGCGGCACGCCGTCGCTGGTGTGCAGGTACACGATGCGCGTTTGGTCGCGGCGATGCGTGTGCATGGGGTGAAGCACATCCTCACCTTGAATGTGTCAGACTTCAAGCGCTACGAGGAGATCACTGTGATGCACCCGAGCGACGCATAGCGGGCGGCGCGTTCATGTACGCGCGGAGCGTCCTGCAAAGAAGAAAGGCCACGACTGAGTCGTGGCCCTTCTGTTTTTAGATTTAAATCCGCGCGTATCCGTGTAAATCCGTGGCAAAGAACTTAGTGCCGTCCTCCGCCCCCCGGACCGCCGCGTCCGCCACCACCGGGACGTCCGCCGCGTCCACCTCGCCCGCGTCCTCCACCACCGCCGCCGCCGTGACGTCCACCACCGCCGCCGCGTCCACCGCGATCCCCGCTGCGAGGACGATCTCCCGGCGGACGATCACCACCACCCGCGGGAGCAAACCCACCTTCACGATTGAAGTTCGGCTCGCTCGAAGGCTCATCCGGAAAATCTCCGCCGCCCTCGATCACGAACGCGCCAGTCGTCGGTGCAGCACTCTGACCTTCAGGCGCAGGCACGCCACCGCTGTCGGATCCGCCATCGCTCGGCGGAGCTCCTCCGCCCATTTTTGCGCGCTGCTCTTTCAAAATCGCTTTGCGCGAAAGCCGTATGCGGTTGCCTTCGACAGCCAACACCTTCACCAACACTTGGTCGCCTTCTTTCAACTCGTCGCGCACATCGGCAATGCGATGCTCCGCTACTTCGCTGATGTGCAGCAGCCCCTCGGTGCCCGGAATGATTTCGACAAACGCGCCGAAATCCGCCAGCCGCGTGACTTTGCCCAGGTAAGTCTTCCCTACCTCGGCCGTCGCCGTGATGTCGCCGATAATCTGCAACGCCTTCGCCGCCGACACCTGATCGCTCGAGGCCACCTTCACCAGTCCGGAATCTTCGACATCGATCTTCACACCCGTCTGCTCGACGATGCTGCGAATCATCTTGCCGCCCGGCCCGATCAGGTCGCGAATCTTGTCGACCGGAATCTGTACCGTGTAGAAGCGCGGCGCGTAATCGGAAATCTTCTCGCGTCCGCTGGAGATGACTTCTTCCATCTTGCCGAGAATATGCATCCGTCCACGTTGCGCCTGGGCCAGAGCCTCACGCATAATCTGCGCCGTGATGCCGCCGACCTTAATATCCATTTGCAGCGCGGTGATGCCATCCTTTGTCCCAGCAACTTTGAAGTCCATGTCGCCATAGTGATCTTCAGCGCCCGCGATGTCAGTTAGGATCGCGTACTCGTCGCCTTCCTTCACCAATCCCATCGCCACGCCGGCCACCGGAGCCTTCAAGGGAACTCCCGCGTCCATCAGCGAGAGCGAAGCTCCGCAAACCGTCGCCATCGACGACGATCCATTCGACTCCAAAATGTCAGAGACCACGCGCATTGCATACGGCCACTTCTCTTCGTCGGGCAACACAGCGAACAACGCCCGCTCCGCCAGCGCCCCATGCCCAATCTCTCTGCGCCCCGCGCCGCGCATAAATCCCACTTCCCCCACCGAAAACGGCGGAAAGTTATAGTGGAGCATGAAGCGTTTTTTGGCTTCGCCTTCGAAGCCTTCGAGGCGCTGCATGTCGTCGCTGGTGCCGAGAGTGGCGGTTACTAATGCTTGCGTCTCGCCGCGGGTGAAGATGGCGCTGCCGTGAGTGCGCGGCAGGATTCCGGCTTCAATCCAGATGGGGCGGACTTCGTCGAAGGCGCGGGCATCCGGACGGCGTTTCTTTTCGATGACCTGCTCACGGAAGATGCGCTCGCGCAGGGTCTCGAAATATTGTTTGAATTTTGCCTGGGCTTCTTCGTCGTCTTCGGGGATTGCGGCTTGCAACGACTTCTTCAATTCTTTCGCCAGCGCGTAGCTCTCGGCTTTCGGATGTTTCTGCGTATCCAGGCGATCGGTCAAGTCGGCGCCGACGCGTTTCTTCAGATCGTTGTAGTAGGCGTCGTCAAATTTCGGAGCCTCGACGGTGCGCTTGGGCTTGCCGACTTTCGCGCGCAGTTCGTTGATGGCCGCGCAAATCTTTTTGATTTCAGTGTGACCGAATTCGATCGCGTCGACGACGGTCTCTTCTTTTACTTCTTTTGCGCCGGACTCGATCATCACGATTCCATCGGCGGTTCCGACGACCATGATGTTCAGCAGGCTCTCGCGCATTTCGTTGTAGGTCGGATTGACGATGAACTGCCCGTTGACCAATCCCACGCGCACCGCGCCCAGCGGGCCGAGAAACGGAATGTCGGAAATCGTTAGAGCGCAGGACGCGCCGTTGATGCCGCATACATCGGGGTCATTATCCGTATCCGCAGAAAGCACGAACGCGATAACTTGCGTCTCGCACTTGAAGCCTTCGGCAAACATCGGCCGTACAGGGCGGTCGATCTGGCGGCTGGTGAGCACTTCGCGTTCGCTCATGCGGCCTTCGCGCTTGATGAAGCCGCCGGGGATGCGTCCGCCAGCGTAGGTGTATTCTCGATAGTCGACGGTGAGCGGGAAGAAATCGATGCCCTCGCGGGGATCGGCGTTGGAGGTGGCGGTGGCGAGCACAACGTTGTCACCGAGACGGACCACGGCCGCGCCGTGAGCCTGCTTGGCCAATTTTCCGGTTTCAAATGAGATCTTTTTGCCGCCGGCGAGGTCGACTGTAATGCTAGTTGCTTCTGGTTTCATAATTCATTCCTTTGGAGCGCAGCTGTTAGCTCTTAGCCTTTAGTTCTTAGCCTGTAGCTCTTAGCCTGTAGCACAAGGCGCAAGCACCCCATCCCCGTCGCGTTCTTGGAGACAGGATGGGGTTTCGGCGCGCACCAGGAAAGGCACACGCCGCCCGCGGCGATGACGTTGGATGGATTCGTAGCGCTTGAAAAACGCACTATGGAGAATTCCTCAATGCTGGGCCGTCTCCCCAGAGACGGTATCCCAGAAATATTCCGGAGCGAGGTGGAAACTGTTTTGTGTTGTGGAACCCGCGTCCCACTTCTCGCAAAAGACGCGAAAAATGGGGCACCCTTACTTGCGGATGCCGAGTTTCCCGATGACAGTTTTGTAGCGCTCGGAATCGAATTTCTTAAGGTAGTCGAGCAAGCGACGCCGCTTGCTGACCAGCATGAGAAGGCCGCGGCGCGAGCCGTGATCTTTCTGGTGCGTCTTGAAGTGCTCCGTCAATTGGCCGATGCGTTCGCTTAGTAAGGCGATCTGGACCTCGGGGCTGCCGGTGTCCGTGGTATGCGTACCGTACTGGTCAATGAGGGATCGTTTTTGCTCTCTGGCTAGCACTAACCTAATGTGCTCCTGTTCTTTTAATCGATTGTCTTGTGACAGATAGAGAGTATCACGGGCGGTTGAGGGAGGTAAAGGATGAGATGTCATTTAAGTCACGATTACCGCCGTATCCTTGACCTGTCTCGCTCGTTCTCATAGCATCAGTAGTAGAGTGAGGGCTGCGTGAACTTTAAGATCGAATTCGAGCTCGAAGACGACGGGCGCTGGGTCGCCGAGATTCCCAAGCTTCCAGGTGTGATGGCTTACGGCGCCACGAGAGACGAGGCCGAAGCCGCTGTCGAGGCGCTCGCTCTGCGTGTGATTGCCGACCAAATCGAGACCGAGAAAGTCGGACAAAAGACTATTAGTTTTGCTACAGCCTAAGCTGTCTGCTAAAGGTCCTCGCGTTTCAATCCCGTGTGCTTCGCGATTCGAGCGAGCATCTTCGGGCCGATCTCCACGCCCTCATGGAAGGCCCATACGAAGTCGGGATAGCCAACCCTCTGCAGTGTGATGTGTGATGAGCCCTTGAGTGTCTTCGGCGACCAGTCGATGCGCAGCAAGGCGCGATACACTCGACTTGCCTTCGAACTAGGCCACTTGGTGCTTCCGGCTACCAACGACTCACCTATTCTCGACGCCCCTTTCAGGCGTTGACAGCGACCGATACAGTGATTAACTTGAACCCGATCAACTCGCGGAACAGAGTGTTTTCCTTGGCGTCGATAGCTGGTTGCCCGTCGTTTGGCGCATTTGGTGAAAATGTGTTGCAGGCGTCATGTGAGGAGCCTCCGTTCGGTCCAGTACTCATACTGACCCTCGGCGGATTTGCCTCGCTTTAATCCGCCTTCGCGGACTAAGCGCAGCAGCGACACTGCAAGTTCCTTGGAACTGTATTCGTGACCGTGCGAATCTTTGAGATGAGATTGGATATCGGCAATCTGGCGTCTGATCGCGAAATAACCCTGTTCTAGTAGTTGGCTCAGTGCAGATTTCGGTCCTATCCTTCCCGGTGCGCGCACACCGACGCGGCCACCTCTTAGTGTTTCGTGCGGCCCGACTATCCTCACACGCTGTGGCGTCTTGCGCCGCGTGATAGCGGCGTTGTTCACGAGGATGATCTCCAGCGCCTTCTCGAAGGCGATAGTCTGAAGGCCTTCGGGTACCAACGAAGCGATGTCGGCCGCCTGTTGAAAAAGATTACCCAATTCGTTAGTTGCCACCGCCCGCCTCCATATCTTCATCTTCAACAACAGCCTTCGGGTGCTCTATAACCAGCATCGACATGAACGCGCTCAGACGATTCACTTCGTCCTTTGTGAGGTTGGAGGGCAGTACGAGCCGTGCCATCACACCCGTGCGCAGAGGGAAGTTGTAGTCCACAGAACCGACTGCAGGTGCTGAGCCGATACTCTCGGACGTGCTGACGTCTGCGCGCAGTTCAGGTTTTCTCGATCGGGCTCTACGCTCCGAGGTAACCGACTTCTCCTGAGTGCTGGGCTTCCAACCGCCAGGATCGCGGAGATAGTCGTTGTACGAGCTTAGTGCCTTGCGGAATCGTGCTCGGTATGCCTCAAGCACCGCGGGCTTGAAATCCTTCTTCCTTAGATTGGTAAAGCGATGAAGAACGTCTTCAACATCGATTGCAGAAATGTCCTGCACCTTCCATTCGTCACCGAGAACTCCTAAGACCTGCAAGCACGCGCCGCGAAGCCCGGCAGCTGTATTTGCGTTCATGAGACCCTTTTTCGCGGCCCACGTCCAGTGCTGGACCAGCGATTCGGCATTGGTATCCATATGACCTCACTTGCCAGAAGACGATACAGCAATTCTGAATTGAACTATACTATCACAAACAGACTTCCACAAGAACAATATTTTTATCAGGCAATCAATCGAAATTGCAGACAGCAATTGTAGAACTGCACATGCAGAACTGAGAATTCTACGACGTGCACAAGTAGACAAGAGCTACCGCTTCGGTTGTCGCCAGCCACAACTCTGGTTCGCAAATGGCTCGGCGAGAACGGTCGCTTCCCGGAGTTTCCCGCGTCATTGCCGTTGACTTCCTTCTGTTCTGAGCCCTCAATGT
>Ga0210410_10004688_pt1 | contig 11950 bp, 13 predicted proteins | sample IncBWC4MmetaG_FD_161058 | JGI IMG/M metagenome (GOLD analysis project Ga0210410, IMG submission 161058) | Forest soil microbial communities from Barre Woods Harvard Forest LTER site, Petersham, Massachusetts, United States - Inc-BW-C-4-M | ecosystem: Environmental > Terrestrial > Soil >... | reverse complement strand
AATCGCTATCTGGCAGCGCCTGGAAAGCAAGCTGGAGAAGGCCCGTCTGCATTGCGTGCGAGTGTACGAGACTGAGGATTTGTTCGTCGATTTCTTCGGAGAAGACTAACCGCGAGTGAAATATGTCCACCGATGCCCGTCCCGGAGGGACCTCTGACAATAGCCCGCCAGTTCTACTGGCGGGGATCGAGACGAGCGCGTGAACCGCGTCTCGGAGGGAGCCTGAACCGAGCGAACCGATGAAAGCCCATCTCACACGCCGCTATCGCTTCTCAGCCTCGCACCGGCTGCACAGCGCCGAAATGTCTGCGGACGAAAATCGCGATACCTACGGCAAGTGCAATAATCCCCACGGCCACGGCCATAATTATTCCCTGGAAGTCACGGTCAGCGGACCAGTCGATCAGAGCACCGGAATGGTCTGTAATCTGGTTGATCTCGACAGCTTCGTGCACAGCAAAGTCCTTTCCCGCTACGATCTCGAGAACTTGAACACGCTGAAAGAATTCATCCAAACCGTGCCCACCACGGAAAATCTCTGTGTTGAGATTTACGAAATATTGCAGCGCGGCTTTCACTCTGCGCATCTGGAAAGAGTGAGACTTGAAGAGACGATGATGAATTCGTTCGAATACTCCGGCACCGAAAACGAAGGCACACCGAACGCTGTTAAGCGAGAGCTTGGACTCAATGGACGCACCCTATGACGACCTTTGGATCATTGTTTCGTGAGGGACAGAAGATAGACCCCTTGGACAATGGGATGCTTGCTCGATCCAAGGCTCAGGAAGTGCTCGCAGGAAGCGACATGCTGCTCTGGGCAGATGGGAGCGCGATGCCAATCCAAAACGGGGCAACAATTGGTATCGCCTTCTATTCACTTCCGGATTTGGAATTCCTTGATCGGCTCGTCTTAGCACGCCCAAACATAGCGGGCTCCAGTTCGGAATCGATCGCCATCTTTGATGTCCTCAGCTGCAAAACTATGGAAGACTTTGAGAAGTTCATCCCGGGCATTGGGGCTGTCTATCAGACACCAGTGGTCGGGATCTGGAAAAACGGTTGCGTTGTCGAAAAGGGTATCGGAGCAAAAGGTCGCATGCTTCTTTTCGACGGCCAAGCCGCTCGCCAACGAATCAGAAAGTAATTATGAAACCAGTCTCGATCGAACAAACGAAAGAACCCGCAACCTTAACCAGCGCGAGCTTCGAAGATCTCGTGCACGAAATGCTCGTCCGCCTGGGCGAAGATCCACAACGCGAGGGCCTGGCCGCCACGCCCGAGCGCGTGCACAAGACCATGCAGTTCCTCACCAAAGGTTACAGTGAGGATCCCGAAGCTTTGCTCAAAGAGGCGCTGTTCACCGTCACTTACGACGAGATGGTCATCGTAAAGGACGTCGAAGTGTTCAGCCTCTGCGAGCATCACATGCTGCCGTTTTTTGGCAAGGTCCACGTGGCCTACATTCCGAATGGCAAAGTGCTCGGACTGAGCAAGATTCCGCGGCTCATCGAACTCTTCTCGCGGCGCCTGCAGATTCAAGAGCGCCTGACCACACAGATCGCTGAAACCCTTCAGAAAGTAATTGAGCCGCAAGGCGTCGGAGTTGTGATCGAAGCTCGGCACTTGTGCATGATGATGCGCGGCGTTGAAAAGCAGCACTCGGCGGCGGTCACCTCGGCCATGCTTGGCTGCTTCCGCAACGAGCAGGAAACGCGGTCGGAATTCTTGTCACTAATTCGGCAGCGCCCCAACGGAATCTAGAGTTCTGCGGTCATCGCGCTCGGTGGCGCAACGTTAGGCCGTGTACGTTCAGCTTCGCGCGACCTCGTCTGCATCATGAAGCACGAACACAGCGAACTTCCAGCCGTTTTCCGTCTTGTGCATCAGGTAGGTAACGCCTGCGCGCTCTAACTCTTCGCCATCAGTTTTGAGCCGGATAGCCACGCCCACGGCCAGTGCCGAGGTCGCACTCAGTAGCTTAAGTTGTTGCAGCTTCAATTCACTTTTGCCGTATTGCCGCTGCCGAAGGTTCTCCATGACCGGGCTGAAGACTGGAACGAGCGCGGCAGGAGTGGGTAGAGGGATCACGCCCAATGGTCCCACGAGTAGTGCCGGTTCATGAAAGTAAGGCAGGATAGCCTGGATGTTGAGCGTACTGAAGGCTGCGTAGTAGTCGGAAAGAAATTTAGTTACCGCTGCTTCGTTTGTCATGGCTTCCATAATCTTGACCAATCTTTTATTAGAGCGAATGGCGGTGAGGGAGTCAAACCCCAGAGAGCGCGACTCGGGAGGCAGTGATTCTATATAAGCTTTGTGTACGCGCGTTATTCGTTGTGCCCAACAAAACAGCAGTTCAGACAGGTCTCACGAAGAAGTTGCCGTGCCGCTCACATGCTTGGGCAACTCGCGACTCGAAACTGGCGTACAATTACTCCGCAAATTCCCTCGGAGGATTCTCGAAGATGAAAACACCGCTCGTCGTCGTTGCTCTGCTTGCCGTCGCCAGCCTCACCATCCCCGCTCGCGCCCAGGATGCCATGAAAAAAGATGCGGCCGTTAAGCCCGCAGCCACCCCCTCGCAGGCTCTGCTGGAGTCCTGGAACGATGTTGGCCGAAAGCTGATCGCCATGGCCGAAGATTTTCCCGAAGATAAATACGACTTCAAGCCCACCCCTGCGCAGCGCAGCTTTGCCGAGCAAATGTTGCACGCGGCGGGTGCGAACTATTTCTTTACCAATCCGGCGATAGGGAAGCCGATGCCTCCGGAAGAGGATCCCAAGCGCGATCAGTACAAGACCAAGGCCGACATTGTCACCTTCGTTAAGAAATCCTTCGGTGACGCAGCCGCCGCCATCAAGTCGAAGGGCGATAAGGGGATGAGTGATTTGATGGTCGATCCCTTTGCTCACCAGCAGGTTCGCGTGTCAGATATGGCTTACGGCCTGCTCGAGCATTGCGGCGAGCACTATGGACAGTTGGTGGTTTACTACCGCGTCGCCGGCCTGGTGCCGCCAGAATCACGCCCGAAGAAATAAGCTTAGAAGCGTTAGAGCCCGCTTCCTGCTGATTTCTGGGCTGCAGTCCGCAAAAAGATGCGCCGGAGGTTTTGTTCGGATTTCGTAACGAAAAACGCAATCTCGTAGATTTCGCACCCGTCTCGACGAGAATGCCCCCTTGCAGAATAAATGCAAGGAGGAAGACTCATGAAGCGGCTGGTTTTTGTTTTGCTTTTGATGGCGGGTTGTCTGCATGCGACTACGCCCGATGCGTACCAATTTGTTTCGCCGAACGGCAGCGACACTAATGATGGGTATTCATGGGCTACCGCCAAGCTGACGTACGGAGCGGCACAAAGTGCAATGATTACGGCGGGTAGGACTGTTGCGACGATCTACTTGTCGCCGAGTTTTAGCGAAACGTTCACGTCTACCGTCACCATCGGCGATGCTACTCATTTCATGCATGTTGAAGGCACTGGGTGGTCGGGGTTCACATGCAATGTTAATAACGTGGCAGCGAACTGCATCAATATCTCAAGTGGCAGTTCGTTGAATTGCGAACCTGCCAGCGCCACCACCAGGACCACCAACTGCACGATTACCAGCGGCAGTTCTATGAACGTGGCAGACGTGGTAAACATCGGCGGGTCGGATGCTGGTCAAATAAACTTCAGCGGCTGGGGAATTACAGACCAGGGCGGCGGACGTTACTCCGGGTACTTGCTGCACATCGCGAATGGCAACCAGCCGATGGTGGTCAGAGGGCTGAACATTGTTAGCACTTCCGGCAAGGGTTTGGGAATCGTTGGAGCTGGTACTGGCATAGTAGTAGAGAACACCGAAGTGAATGCCGTGGACACCGGCGGTGTGCCGTGCACCATCGACACTTCGAGCAAGCTCGACAGCGTGTGGCTCTACAACTTGAGTTGCGAGCACGCTCTAGACGGCAGTCCCGAAATTTCCATTGACCCCAGCCACGGCGAACTAGACCAACTCGTTTGGCGGGGCGGACGCGTTGAGAGTGCGCCCAACTCAAGCTCCACCACGGAGATGGTCGATATCGCGGGCGGCGGCATCTCTATTTACGATCTGGATACTATTAACGAGGGTACGGGATCGGCAGTTTACACCTACCAAATCGAAAACCAGGCGGCAGTGAAATCGGTAGTTATTTCACCGGCTGCTGAAGGCAGCAGCACCTATGTTGTGCACAATCTGAAAAACGGCTTCGGCGCTGTGCCATTCATTCACCAAATACCCCGCTACGAGTACTACACATTCGGGGCTAACAATTACTCGAATGTCGGCCCGGCGGCAGGAACGTGCACCTTGGCTGCGGGTATTTGCGCCCATACGTTTACCTATGCCTTTGTTATAGCTCCCACGTGTACCGCTGTCACCCAGGGCACGCCTATTGAGCCGATGAAGGTGACCGCAACGACGGCCGCCGTAACGGTACAAAGCGCCTCCGGAACTGACAGTTCGGTTGTGGGTTGGGTTTGTTATCCCCCGGTTAATTAACAGCAATTCCGAGCCGCGTGCCGCGCTCTTCGCGATTTGCGAAGGCTGTGCATTCCTCCTGGGAGCATGGGAAGAGCGCAATGTGGGGCGGGCGCCCTCGCCCGCCGTTCTTGTTCCTGACGTTGAGTTTGATCTGCATCCAGCGGACGAAACGTCCGTTACCGGTAGGCGTAAGGCGACCGCCGTGTGCGCTCGGGAAAGATCTTGATCATCACCATCCCGGCGATGAATCCTCCGACGTGCGCCCAGAACGCAACGCCGCCCACGTCGCGGGCATGGGCGACTGAAAGCGTCTCCTCACCGGAAATAAACTGCAACACGAACCACTCACCCAATACGACCCAAGCGGGCAGATAAAACACGAAAACGAAGAACCAGGTCAGCACCCGCGCTCGCGGATACTGCAGGAAATAGCCTCCCAGCACGCCCGCGATCGCACCGCTGGCTCCGACCATCACAATGTGCGAATGCGGATAGATCGCGATCTGGGCGGCGGCGGCGAACAATCCCGAGAGCAGATAAAAAATCAGATAGCTGAAGTGGCCCAGATAGTCTTCCACGTTGTCGCCAAAAATGAAGAGAAACCACATGTTGCCGAGTACGTGGGCCCAGCCTTCATGTAGGAACATCGAGGTAAAAATCGGAATCACCGCGCTGGCCAGATGGAAGTGCGGCGACCACGGAGCGAACGCCGTCACGTGCGCTGGAATGAGCCCGAACTGGTCGAAGAGCGCTTTTAGTCCGGCTCGGTCGCTGTTGGCTTGAATGAGTTCAAAGATAAAAACCAGCAAGTTCAGCCCAATCAGAAATCCGTTCACGAAGGGCGTGCTGTAGCGCGGCTGATCGTCTTTAAGGGGAAACATGCGAGAATTGTTAGTGTAATAGCAGGGAAGTCGAGCCGTTTGAGAATCCGCCAATTTCGCGGACCGGTCAATTACCCGATTACTCAATTACCAAATTACCAAATCTCTCTCATGAATGGCGTAATCATCATCGACAAGCCTGCCGGACTCACGTCGCACGACGTGGTGAACCGCGGGCGTCGCATTCTTGGCCAGCGCTCGGTCGGACATCTGGGCACGCTTGATCCTCTCGCTACTGGAGTGCTTCCGCTGGTGATCGGCAGCCTCACCCGCCTGGCTCAGTTCTATACGCACTCGGAGAAGACCTACGAAGGCACGATCCGCTTTGGTTTCTCCACTGACACTTACGATGCGGCGGGCGAGGCTACCAGCGCCGAGCAGGCGGTGGTTCTGCAACATGAGGTTATTTCAGAGCTGGCCGCCCGCTTTCAAGGAGTGATCGAGCAGACGCCGCCGCCGTTTTCGGCCAAAAAGATTCAGGGAGTTCCCGCGTACAAGCTTGCCCGCAAGAAGCAGGAAGTCGTCCTCAAATCGGTGCAGGTCGAGATCAAAGAATTTGCCATTCTGGGCGTGGAGGGTGATCGCGCCGAATTTCGCGCCCGGGTCGCGTCGGGCACCTATATGCGATCGGTGGCGCACGAGATGGGTCAACTGCTCGGTTGCGGCGCGCATCTGGAGTGCTTACGGCGCACGTCGGTCGCAGAGTTTCGCCTGAACGATGCGCTCACGCTCGAACAAGTAGACTTACTGGTCCGGCAGGGAAGCGAAGAGCAGATTTTTGTTCATCCCCGAAAGCTGCTGCCGGAGTTGCCATCGGTGACCGCGGATGAGATCAGCGCAGCCCGCATTCGCAGCGGCCAGTCGGTGAATTTACCGGACCTATCCCGCGCCCGCCAAATCAAGGTGTTCAGCGGACAAAAAGACCTGATCGCCATCGCCACGCGAGTCGCGGGAACCCTGTTTCATCCCAAGATCGTGCTGGTCACCGAGCCTGCGCGCCAACCCGCCGGCAATTCGCAAAGCCGCTAATCCGCGGGCGGGCGCGGTAAACGCACCGTACTGAACCAGAAATCCTCGACCTTGCTCACGATATTCTGAAACGTCTTAAAGTCGATGGGCTTGACCACGTAGCAATTCGCTCCCAGATCGTAACTCTGCCTGATATCGGACTCGGCCTGCGAAGACGTCAACATGCACACCGGAATGCGTTTCAATTCCGCGTGCTGTTTGATCTCTGCCAAAACCGCGCGGCCGTCGACTCCCGGCAGATTCAAGTCGAGCAAAATCAGGTCAGGCCGCGCTGCCGAACTAAACTTTCTTCTCTGATGAATAAAATCGACGGCCTCGGTCCCATTGATGGCCACGGTCAGTTCGATGGGGACAGGGCTGGCCTCAATGCTTTCCCGCGTCAAGTCCGCATCGCCAGGATTATCCTCCACCAGCAGAAGCTGCAATGGCTTTGACATCGATCTCCTTCTCGGTCTTTTCCGCTGCCTTCGGCAGGGTGAAATAAAAAGTAGTGCCTTCTCCGGGAACGGACTCGAACCAGATTTGCCCCCCATGGCGTTCCACCACTTTCTTGGCAACCGCGAGTCCGATTCCCGTTCCTTCGTACTCCTCGCGCGTGTGCAGGCGCTGAAACATTTGAAAGATGCGCCCGGTACTCTCTTTTTCCATTCCGATTCCGTTATCGGCCACGGAAAAACGCACCATCTCGCCGTCCTCTTGGGCCCGCACCTGAATGCGAGGCGCTTTGTCGGGCTGCCGAAATTTCATCGCGTTCGCGATCAGATTTTGCAGGACTTGGCCAAGCTGAATATCGTCGGCCATGACTTGCGGCAAATTCTCGAACACAACCTCAGCCTGGCTGCTCTCAATCGCTTTCTGGAGTCCGTTTATCACCGACTGCATGATCGCTGCCGAGTCCGTCGCCTCTAACGGCTTGGCTCGCGAACCCACACGCGCGTAGGCCAGCAGATCGTTGATCAGCCGCTGCATTCGGTGCGCCCCATCGACGGCATAGCCGATATATTTATCGGCCTTGTCGTCCAACTTTCCTTTGTAGCGCTCGCCCAGCAGTTCGGTATAGCTGGCCACCATGCGCAACGGCTCCTGCAAATCGTGGGAGGCGATATAAGCGAACTGTTCGAGCTCCTTATTCGAGCGGGCCAGTTCTTCCGCCTTCTGCGCCAGCGCTTCTTCGGCTTTGCGGCGCTGCTCGCGCAGCTTTTTTTCCTGCAAGGCGCGGCGGACCGCTGTCGGCAACCGCGTCAAAGCACCCTTAAGGACGTAGTCCGTTGCGCCCTGTTTAAGGCATTCCACCGCCGTGAGTTCGCCGAGCGCTCCGGTCACCAGAATTAACGGAACATCCAGGCCTTCGCTCTCCAGAATCTTCAAACCCTCGATTCCGCGCCAATGCGGCAGATTGTAGTCGGCCAACACAACATGCGGACAGCAGGCGCGAACTTCCCGCGTGAAGTCCTCGGCTGTCTGTACTATGGCGGTGCTGAATACGAAGCCCGCGCGCCGCAATTCGCGCTGCACCAGTTCCGCATCCAGCAGATTGTCTTCGACCTGCAAGAAGCGGAACGCTCCTGGAACTGCGGCCTCCGCTGGTATGCTAACGACTGGAATGCTAACGGCCATGGGTCGCTCCTGCGGCATGCGGCTCCGCATAGTTCACCGGCGCCTGATTCACCACCAGCCAGTACATGCCCAGCGTCTTCACCGTGGTGCGAAACTGATCGAAGTCCACCGGCTTCTGGATGTAGCTATTCACTCCCGAGTTGTAGCCTTCGATCATGTCCCGCTCTTCTTTGGACGAGGTCATGATTACGATTGGAATCGATTTCGTCTGGGGATCGCTCTTCGTCGCTTTGAGCACTTGCAACCCGTCGATCTTAGGCAGTTTCAGATCCAGGAGCACCAGCTTGGGAGGATGATCGAAGGTTCGATCCGAAAACTGGCCGCGGCAAAAGAGAAAATCCAGCGCTTCTTCGCCGTCTCGAACCACAAAAATACTGTTGGCCAGCTTGCCTTGCCGCAGTGCATGCATCGCCAAATCGAGGTCGTCCTGGTTGTCTTCCACCAGCAGAATGTCTACCGTTGCGTTCATGATTGCCCTCCGGCCACCGACACTGCTTTCGCCGCGGAACCGCCCAACGTGAAGTAAAAGGTCGCGCCCCGGTCCAGTTCCGCCTCTGCCCACACCCGGCCGCCGTGCTTTTGAATGATCCGCGCCACCGTCGCCAGTCCCACTCCAGTGCCTTCAAAGTCTTCGGCGCGATGCAGGCGCTGGAAGACGCCAAATAGCTTATCGGCGTACTTCATGCTGAAGCCCACCCCGTTGTCCTTGACGAGGATTACCGAAGCTCCGTCTTTCGTTTCCTGCCCGATTTCGATTACGGCACACGTTCTAGGGCGGGAATACTTCAGCGCGTTTCCTATCAGATTCTGAAATACCTGCCGGATTAGAACGGGATCACATTCCACAAACGACAGGTTCCCAATCTTCCATTCGATTTGCCTGCCTTCACTCTCCGGTTCCAGCAAAGCAATCACCTCCCTCACAATCGAGTCCAGACCGGTCACTTGCACTTTTAAAGGCTGCCGGCCAATTCGCGTCAGGTTTAAGAGTTCATCCACCAGCACACCCATCCGCTGCGCGCCCTGCTCAATCCGTTGCAAGTATCGCTGCGCCTCGGCAGGCATGGATGGCCCAAAGTCCTCGACCAGAATCCGTGTGAAGCCGCTCATGTGGCGCAATGGCGCTCGCAGATCGTGCGAGACCGAGTAGGTGAAGGCTTCCAGTTCCGCAGTGCGCTCCAGGACGCGCCCTTCAAGCTCCTGATTGAGCTGTTTTACCTGCCCCTCCGCCGCTCTGCGCTCGGTTACGTCGCGGAACGCGGCCACTCCGCCGCAAATACCGCCTTGAGCGTCGTGCATCGGCCGCGCCGTCACCTCCAGGCACTTGCCGTACTTTTCTCCCGGCGGCCGAACCACCATCTCAGCGAATTTCTCTTCCCCTATCAACGCCCGCGCCAGGGGATGCTGATCCGGCGGAAATGGTGTGACTCCATCCGGCAGGTAGATCTCGTAGTGCAGCGACCACGCAGCGGTCGGCAGCTCGGCCACCGGACGCCCGACCAGCTTATTGGCGGCATCGTTCCAGAGCAGAAAGTGTCCCTCGTTATCGGCTGCTACCAGGCCTTCGCCCATGCTATCCAGCACTAACTGGAGCATGCGCGTCTTTGCTTCCAGCGCATGCTGTGACCTGGCCAGCTCCTCGGTCTGCCGCGAGAGCTCCTCGGCCTGCGCGGCCAGCCGCTCATCGGCCCGCTTGCGCTCGGTGATGTTGCGGGCAATCTTCGATGCACCTACGACCTCGCCGTCGCTGTTTCGGATCGGGGAGATGGTGACCGATACGTCGATCTGCGTTCCATCCTTTCGGAGACGAACGGTTTCGAAATGTTCCACGCTCTTGCCCTGTCCGACGCGGATCAGGATGTCCTTTTCTTCCTGCATCCGATCGGCAGGGAAGAGCGTCGCCATCGGCTTTCCAACCATTTCGGCCGCGGTGTATCCGAATATCTTTTCTGCGCCGCGATTCCAGGCGTGGATGATTCCTTGCAGGTCTTTGCTGATGATGGCGTCGTCGGAGGAATCCACCACGGCGGCCAGCCATTCCCGCGCCGCCTCCGCCTGCCTGCGCTCGGTCACATCGCGCAGAATGACCGTGAACAATTTCTTGCCTTCGCTCTCCGCGTGGGAAATCGAGGCTTCCACGGGGAACTCTTCGCCATTCGCCCGCACTCCCCAGATCGCTCCCAGCGTTCCCATCGACCGGCTGCTGACCCCGGTCTCGCCGAAGCGCTTCATATGTCCGGCGTGCGCCGCGTGAAAGCGCTGCGGGATGAAGCGCGTAATCGCCGCACCCAGCGCCTCTTCTCCGGTGCATCCGAACATCCGCTCCGCCGCCGCGTTGAAGATCACAACCGCCTGCTGCTCGTCCACCGTAATGATGGCGTCCATCGCCGACTGAATAATGGCGTCCATGCGCTGCCGGCTCTCGCGCAACGCCTCTTGCGCAAGCTCCAGCTTTTCTACAGCGGATTGATGCTTCGCCAGCGACGCCAGCGTCTGCTCTCGCGCCGCCAGCGTCGCTCTGAGTTTAGCTTCGACTTGCTCTCGCTCTACGCACTGCACACGCAATTCGTAATTGAGCGTCCGCAACTGTTCATCGGTGGGCAACTCGATGGCTTTCGGAATCAACGGAATCAGCATCAGCGCGGTCGCCAGGGAAGTGGTCGCGGTGATCGCCTTGATGACTCCCGCCAACAGATACGACGCATGCCAGATGTTCCAGATCTCCATCAGGTGCGTGGTTCCGCAGCTCACGATGAACAGTCCAAACATCCAGAAAATCCAATTGAAGGGCAGATCGCGGCGCTTGCGCACCAGGTAGACCAAGCCGAGAGGAATGCAGTAGTAGGAAAGTGCGATCAACCCGTCGGAGGTGACGCCCAGCCAAAGGACCAGAGGGTTCCAAAAGAAGCAATAGCCGTGCGGCATAAAATCATGAGGCATAGTTTGAGCAAGCCTTGCAAGAAAGGATCTCCCTTCTTAAATGCCCGTCCTTCCACCGTAAAAGATCGGCAGTTTGAAGCAGATCGATTGGATTTGATGTACTTGCTCTGGCGTAAGCTGAACGAACTCAAGCCCACACACCCTCCCCATGACGCGCCGAACGACGGCTGAGACCCGCTCATTCCCCAGCGGTCCGAGGTCCGCCTGTTGGCCAATAACCAGAGCGGCATCGGTGCACACCGACAGCCCGCTCTCGCTGATTTCAAGAGTCATGGCCGGCTTCGCCGTACCATCCGCCAGCCAAATCGTGATCGGCGTGCTGATTCGGTATCGGCGGTTCTGCCTCCGGTCAAAGGCGGTGCGTGATGGAGTCTCTCGCCACCCGACATCAGTCTGCATTTCTCATCCTTTCGGGGCTAGGCCGTTGATTTGCCGCTTGCACCCCAACCCAGCGCCAGCTTCCCGGCGCTCAGACTTCATATACCGACGTTACCTAGGCCATCTTCGGCAATATCGGGCATAACCTTTAAGAATCACGGCGGCTGAGTTGAGGGATGGCTCCGCAAAAGGCAAACCCGCGTAGGCGAAGCCCAAGTAAAGCACCTGGGGCAATGTCTGATAACAAGTATTATGTAAACTGGCAATTACCCACGCTTGTCACTCCGCCTTCCGGGGGTGTGACTCCACAAGCAAGTAACAAATCTGATCTCCCGTTCCGTTTTCAAACTCATGCCAGGCAGGAAAATGCTTCAGGCTTCAGCATCGCCTCATTCTGGAATGCAAGGTGCTAAAGCATTGCTGTTGCAGCCACGACCCTAACTTTGTTCTGGTGGCACAGTCCGAAGAGCCAGGAGGGCGTCACCATGGCGGTCGTCTCTTTCGCACTCTCAATCATCCTCATAGCGCTTCCCGTTGCGGCCCAGAGTGCGGTTCCCCATATCAACCAACCGCTCGCGCCGATGAGCGCCGCGCCCGGCG
>Ga0210410_10004686_pt1 | contig 11952 bp, 12 predicted proteins | sample IncBWC4MmetaG_FD_161058 | JGI IMG/M metagenome (GOLD analysis project Ga0210410, IMG submission 161058) | Forest soil microbial communities from Barre Woods Harvard Forest LTER site, Petersham, Massachusetts, United States - Inc-BW-C-4-M | ecosystem: Environmental > Terrestrial > Soil >... | reverse complement strand
GTTCGCGAAGCGCGCGAGTTTCTGCTGGGCGCACGGCAGTGGATCTGGCGCGGATTTTTCCATTTTGCCGAGAAAAAGATAGGGAGTGGGATCGGCGGGTTGCAAGTCGGCGGCCGCGCAGAGCCGGCGCGCGGCGTCATTATAGGAGCCACTGGCGTAAAGAGCGGCCCCGTGCCCGGCAAGCAGTCGCGCGGATTTGGGATGCGCGGCAGTTCCCTTCTCGAAGACCTCGGCGGCGGGTTTGATCGCTCTGTGCAAGAGCAGCTCAGTACCCCAAGCGAAATAATTTTCCTCACTCGGGTTAAGGTGGGCCGCTTCTTCGTATTCGCGTTCGGCGGCGAGAGGATCGCCGGAACGTTCGGCGCGATCGCCAGCCAGACGATGCGAATCGGCGACGCTGGGCGATACGGCGGTTGATGCAGGGGTTTCAGCCGGAGAGTTTGATTTCAGAGCGGCGGTCTCGCGGGCGAGAGATTCGCTCGTGCGCAGCTTCGTGTCCGAACCATGACCGCCGACGTTGGTCCAGTCCGTCACGCCCGCCACGGTAAAACTGGGCTTGTCGGAAAATTGCATGTCACCGGTTTTGGAACCGCTGGGCTCCGCTATTTTCGGTCCCTCGACCATGACGCCACCGCCGGTACCCACTCTCAGAACCAGCTCAAGTCGCTTTTTTTCTCCGAGCGACAATTCCATGGGCGCGGTCGTGGTTTCCTGGAATCCCTGCATGCGCGCGCGGACAACATACGTGCCAGCGCGTAGCGCCAAAAATGAGAAGGTACCGTCGTCTTTGGCTTTCGTCTCGACTGCAGCGGTGTGGGTAGCGTTTTCTTCGAGGAAGACAGAGGCGTTCGCAATCGGATTGCCGCCGGGATCGCACACGGTGCCGGACACGTTGATCGCGTTGCGCGATTCTACTGCGGGAGCTTGCGCAAAAGCCGGCGCCATTGTTGCAGACAAGGTCAATAGCGATAGGGCCGCACCGCAAGACCGCAAGATTCCGCTGGCCTGGATTCGCAAGTAGCTCATCGCTGGCATTTTACTCACGAGAGTACGCCTTGCAAGGCTAGGTTTTGAGGTGACACCCCAGGGTTTTTGTATGGATGTGAAAAGAAAGAGGTTGTGGCAGAGGGAATTTATAAGGTCGTGAAAACAAAGGAGACTCCGTAGCCATTCCGAATAACTGAACGTCCGAAAACGATATGGAAGGGGACCACCTCCGTGGCAATAGAAAGAGTGCGGAAGTTACTGAGAACAGAGGAGATAGCGGGTCGCCGTTGCGCAAAAGTGTGCGTAATCACCTGATAACGCAAGGCTTGCAGGGATGTAATAGGAAGGAAAGAAGTTAACGAGCCTGCTTGGGCTGACATAACGGACTGTACAACAGATTCGGGTATAAGTCAATCGTAAACTCGAGGCTAGCGTCAAGATGTCTTTTGATTGAATCGTCGTGCCACACCACCTCATTGCTAAGCCCTAAGGGGTTACAATGTTTACCGCTTTCGAAGCCCAAGAAAGAAAATCTCGGGTCAGATGAAGGGGGTCAAGCATGCACCGGCGCGAATTCCTCAAGCTGGGAGCGGTGGCAGGCGGAACGTTCCTAGTGGGCGGCACGGGTCGCTTCGGAAGTTTCCTCGATACTCCGAAGGAAATCCCCACCACTGACCGCCTTGTTCTCACCAACCTGGTGGACAACATTTACGACGTCTACGCCAAGGGCGGGAAAATCGGCAATCTCACGATCACTCGGAATACTTTGCCTCATCCCTACGGCTCAGAGGTCTCGTTGTTGTCGGAACATGGGCTGGCCTTTCACTTGGAATCCTTCCGAGGCGCAGAGGAAAAACAGATCCTGCTGGACTTCGCGCTCACGCCCCGCACGCTCACAAACAATTTCAAAGGGTTGAAAGTAGATCCCGCCACGGCCGACGCCCTGATCATCAGCCACGGGCACGACGATCATTACGGTGGCCTGCCCGACTTGGCGCAGGCCCTCCAAGGACAGGCCAAACCAGGGCTCACTCTTTATGCCGGAGGGCGCGATACGTTCTGCCATCGCTGGGTGGTGCAGCCCGACGGCAATAAACTCGATTACGGTGAGCTCAAGCGCGATGAGCTCGAAGCGCGAGGGTTGAAGGTTGTGATCGCGGAGGAGCCCACCGTTGTGGCCGGACATGCCTTCACCTCAGGTCACATCGCGCGAATCACCGATTTCGAGATGTCTCCTCCAGCAGCTCGCCTCGAAGCCGGCGCGCCCGGCTCCGCCTGCGACGCTACCTTCCACTTCGCTCCCGGCACAGTCAAGATGGAAGCCAAGCCGGGCGAGTTGGTGAAAGACATCTTCTGGGGCGAGCACGCCACCGCTTACAACGTGAAAGGCCGGGGGCTCGTCGTGATCTCATCCTGCGGCCACGCCGGCATCATCAACTCCGTCCGCCAGATCCAGAAGTCCACCGGGATCGAGAAGGTGCACGCCGTGGTTGGCGGGTGGCACCTGGCCCCCTATCCTGATGAACTCATCGCAAAGACCGTGGAAGCCATGAAGGAGATCAACCCGGACTACTTGATCCCCATGCATTGCACCGGCTTCCGCACCATAATGGCAATCCAGCGCGATATGCCCGAGAAGCTAATCATGCCTTCCACAGGCACGCGCGTCGTCTTCGGCGCCTAGCCCCGATCCCGCTCGTCATTCACGCGAAGCCGTCCCGGCGCCCGCCGTGGCCCAACGGCACCGCCTCTCTCTGGTAGGGGCACGGCACGCCGTGCCCGGCGACCTGCTTGGCGAAGTATCATCCACGCATCCGAGGCATATCTCGTGCAATGTCAACGCAAAATAGAAATGTCCGTTTAAATCATAAAAATTCTCTTTGCGGTTAACACGCCAGATGTGAGTTACGGTAGAATCGGCGGCCAATGAGAAACGCCCTTCAGGAATTTCTAAACGCAGCTAAGAGTCAGGGTGCCAGCGACGAATCGCTGGTCACACTCTTGCGCGGACGCGGGTGGCCCGAGGATGACGTGCATCGCGCGCTTGCGGACCATTATGAAAATCACAGCGGCGTTCGCGTACCGGAATACAAGCGTTCGGGTTCGGCGAAGGATGCATTTCTCTATTTGTTGAGTTTTTCCATGCTGGCGACCTGGACCATCGGGCTGGGATCGGTGATGTTCACATTGATCGATCGCTGGATCAGGGATCCGCTTAGCCCAGCCAATAATTACTACTCCAGTGGCTACTATCAAATGGCGGATTCTCTGGCGTGCATGATTGTCGCGTTCCCTTTGTATCTTTTGACCACGCGGTATATTTTGCGGGAGGTGCGGCTTCATCCGGAGAAATTGGAGTCTCCGGTACGAAAGTGGCTGACATATATCGCGCTGCTGATTGCGGCGGGCGTGGTGGTCGGAGACTTGATTTCGTTTTTGACGTATTTTCTACGCGGTGAATTGACCGGACGTTTTGTGGCGAAGACTTCGGTGGTGCTGCTAATCGCGGGCGGCGTCTTTTGGTATTACCTGGGATCGCTGCAAAAAGGCGCTGAGGCAACGAGACAAGCGGATGAGTAGAGACCGGTGGGCTGGCGTCGCTGCTACCGTCGCGGTGGTGGTAGTAGTCATTCTGGGATTTCGCGTGCTGGGCAGTCCGGCAAATCAGCGGCTAGTACAGGCGGACCTGCGCAGGGTGCAAACGCTTGCTGACCTGGCGCAACAGATCAATCGGAGGTGGTCGAGTGGAAGCAAACAGCTTCCCACTGATCTGGAAACGTTTCCGAACACGGCCAAAAAAGATCCGGTTAGCGGCAAGCCATTTGTTTATCGCCCGAAATCGAGCGACCAATACGAACTGTGCGCAAGTTTCGCCACGGATAATCGAGACGCTCCGTCGGTCAACACAGCCGATCCCTGGATTCACCCCAAGGGCGAATACTGCTTTCAGTTCCAGGCCTCAGGACAAGTCCCCGGAGTTCCGTACGCCTATTGACTTGCCTAAACGAATCAGCTCGCCACGCGAATTGTCGGGTGGACAGCCAGAAATGGCCGTCCCACCGCGGGAGCTCTCCCCATGCGGGAACCGACTATGCGGGTTTCCGGCCGGTTGACAGCACCTGATAATGGCGCATTTCTTCGATGTCTTTGACGTAGGGCTGGATGGAGGAGAAGAAGGACTTGAATTCGGGGCTACTGCGAAAGCCCCTGAGGTGGCCTTCTTCAGAGTCCCATTCGATGCGGAGGACGTAGTAGTCCGGCGCCTCAGTGCAGTGCGACAACTCATACGCAAAACAATTTCTGGAGGCAGAGAGAGGTTCGACTGCTTTTTTATAGGCTTTCTCGAAAGTGCCGCGTCGCGGCTCGTCGATCTTGTAGCGGGTGTATTCCACAATCATTGACCGTTCTCCTGGGACGCACTTCAACAAAAGTAGCGGCTGAAAGACAATCTGGTGGTCTGCTTGCGCTATGCTTCGTTGATGTGACTGGCTCCTATGAGTTCCTTCACGTTAGTTCGTTCGTGCAATTCGTTTTTGACACGAACGGGTAAATCAGTCCAGTAGGCACAATTTTGTAATCGGGGTGCGATATGCGACTTTCCGATTGTCCGGTCAGGCCGGCGATTGATGTGATCGAAGGCAAATGGAAACCAATCGTGGTGAATGCGCTAAAAGCAGGAGGGCTGCGTTTTGGACAATTGCGGCGGCACGCACCGGAGGCCAGCAGCAAAGTGCTTACCGAGCAGTTGCGGGAACTGGAAGACGATCAAATCATTTCGCGGAAAGCGTTCGGGAAAAGGTGGGAACGCGTGGAATACGAGCTTACCGTTTACGGGCGAACGCTGGTGCCAGCCTTAACGTTACTGGCGAAATGGGGAAAGAAGCATAGAAAGCTACTGCAAAGAAAACCGGAGAGGCGGGCGGCATAACCAAAAAACAGTCGCCTGAAAATACATCGGAGGCGATGTATGGAGGTTACAAAGAGACGGGCGCGCGCGTATCCCTTGTGAGGGGAACGCGTGTTATGACGCCTAATCGAGTGGTCATGCGACTGGTCTGGGTAGGAGTGATCTTTCTGGCATTTATTGGAATTGCGATGGCTGCGCGGCGAAGTATTGTGCTCTTGAAGCCGGGAGCCTTGAGCGCGAGAAATAATCCCGCAGCTGAGCTGGACCACGCGTTCGCGGATCGGCGAACGCTGACGTTCGCCCATATCCTGCCCGCGGCACTCTTCATGATGCTGGGACCGCTGCAATTTGTGCGACGCTTACGCGCAACATATCCACGGCTGCATCGCTGGTCCGGACGGATTTTTCTGACCGCGAGCCTGGTTGTGGGAATTACCGGGCTGGCGCTGGCATTCGGAAAAACAATTGGCGGTGTGGACGAAAAGGCGGCTATCACCCTCTTCGGAAGTTTCTTTCTGATCGCGCTGGCAAAAGGGCTGTGGCACGCGATGCGGCGGGAGTTCGCGCAACATCGCGAGTGGATGATTCGCGGTTACGCGATTGGACTGGCGGTGGCAACGATCCGACCGATCATGGCGACGTTCTTTGCGGTAGCGGTGTTGCGCGGGCACAGGCCGGAACCACACCAATTCTTCGGCACGGCGTTCTGGATCGGGTTCACGCTCCAGATGATGGCGGCAGAAATCTGGATCAATTACACGAGGCCGGGTGCCAAAGCGCAGATGGCACTATCACCTGCGGAGTAAGAGGGCTATCCGACCGAGAGCGTCTAGCCTCCGACGTGCGGAGACGGTTGCGCCCTGACGCGAAGCGCCTTATTATCGGTCGCCAAAATGTCAGAGTTGCAAGCGGTCGTTACCGGACGAGAACCCTTTCTTAAGCGGCACCCGGTCTTCAGTTATTTCGCGCTTACTTACGCGATCTCCTGGACCGGGGCTTTATTAGTAGTGTCGCCGCACCTGGTGCGCCGCGAAGTTGTGCCGAAGCTTGGCGGCGTGCTGATGTTTCCGGCGATGCTGCTTGGGCCGAGCGTGGCGGCACTTCTTTTGACGAGGGTGCTGGATGGGCGCGCGGGTATCGCGGAGCTTTTCGCGCGAATGCGGGTGATTTCGTTCGGCATTCGCTGGTATGGAATGCTGCTCGTTCCGCCGGCGCTGGTTTTCACGGTTCTGCTCTGCTTGAAAACTTTTGTGTCTCCGACGTATGCGCCAAATCATTTTCTGCCGGGATTAGGATTTGGGTTGCTGGCGGGATTTTTTGAGGAAATCGGATGGATGGGTTTTGCGTTCCCACGAATGCGTCGCTATTGGGGTTCGTTTGCGTCGGCCGCGTTGCTGGGTGTGCTGTGGGGAACCTGGCATTTGCCGGTTATCGATTTTCTGGGCGCGGCTACCCCGCATGGCACCTACTTGCTTCCTTTCTTTCTGGCTTTTACCGCCGCGATGACGGCGATGCGCGAATTGATTGCGTTTGTTTACGCAAGAACGAAGAGCGTACTGTTGGCGCAACTGATGCACGCGAGCTCGACCAGCGCGCTGGCGGTACTGAGTCCGCCGGGTGTGTCCGCCGCGCAGGAAGCACTGTGGTATGTGGTGTACGGGGCAGCGTTGTGGGTCCTTGTCGCGGTGTTTATCAGACGAGGATTTAGCAAATAGATCAGTCGGATGGATGGATGCCGCGAGCGTGTCAGCCGCTTGACACCGGGACGAGTACATAGTCCTTCGCATTGACAGGAACGTTAGCTCATCTTAGGTTACGCACGAAGCGCAAGCGTGCGGCTTCGGAAAGAGAATTTGCCGAGTGGGTCATTTGGCAAAATTCTGGATTTGTGGTTAAGCGCCTGAATCACGTTAGTGTTCAGCTGCGCTCCGAAAGACAGCAAGACGTCACCGAAGTGGTTTTGATCTGTCGCATTGGCTGCGGGCGAGTTCCATCCGCAGGAATCCAGCGCGACAGGGACGGGGATCTGGAGGGGCAAGCGTCCCTGTTCGCCTACCAGCACAGTTTGAGAATCCTCGCGGATCGCGAGATTGCAACGATCGAGTGCGCGGCGGTCCGTGATTCTGGAACAGGTCCCTCCGCAGCAGAGTGCAAGCAAAGGCGCTGCCTGCATTTTTTACCTAACTGAGCGATCCCAACTTGTGATCGCTGCCCCGGCGAAATTTCTGGAGTCCTATGTCTATCTTTCGCTTCGCCTTTCGCATCATTCGCAGTGACAAACCCAAGTCAAAGAATTGACGGAAGGGTTGGCCATGAATCGAAGTCCTCCGCAACGGTCCAAGCAAAAACGCTGACTGCCTTTCCTGCCGCCCCAGCAATCCTTAACTTCAAAGTGACGCGTCGAAGTGCGCCCCGCCGCGTCTATCCTGCCAACTTTGCATACTCCAGCCCAGCAACAATCACGTTCGAACACTAATCATAGAAGGGGTTGGCCTATGAACCGAAGAAGACTCATAGCACTAGGTATAATTACGTTCACGGTTATCGTTGCTTTGCTGATCTCGTCGCAGACCGCGCTGATATCGGCGCAAAGTACGCAAAATGGAGTAAATCACAGAAGAGGAGACGAGCCCGACCGCATACCGCCACCTTACAATCCATACCCGCCAGGGATTCTGCCGGCGAATTTGATTTCAGAAGAAAACCGAGTGCTACGTGAAGTTGATAACATCGAATTCGAAGCGCTGGCGCAGTTGCGCGCGTTGCCACCGCCGACGCTGACAAATCAACCGCCATTATTGGCCCACACCGGACAAAGATTGAACGTTTTAGTAGGCAAGGCCTTGAATTTCGACAGAAATATCTCGCCTTTCAAGGATAGGGCTTGCGGTTTCTGCCACATGCCGTACGCCGGCTTCAGCGGACCGATTCCATCCGTCAATCTGACGATGGTCGCATATCCCGGATCCCTGAATTTCAGGGCGGGTAAACGGACCGCACAGAGATACACCTATGCACCCAATTTCCCCGTACTCAATTTCAACGAGACCCAGGAGGCTTTTTTTGGTGGAAACTTCTGGGATTCACGAGCGACCGGCTATTTGCTGGGGAGTCCGGATGCCAATCAGGCACAGGGCCCTCCGGTCGATACGCAAGAACACGCGTTGCCGGACACAGCTTGCGTCGCGTTCCGGCTTCAGAGCGCCGTGTATAAGCCTTTCTTTATCGAACTGTGGGGAGATGACATAGACACAATCAAGTTCCCATCCAACACAGAGGAAATTTGCGAAACCCCAGGAGGGGCCAAGGTGTTCGGGACAGACACCATGCCAATCAGACTATCTACTGTGGACCGCGCCATAGCAAACCACGTCTACGATCACTGGGGCCAGTCGCTTGATCAATACGAAGCCTCACCGGATGTCAGCGCTTTTTCGTCGAAATTCGACGCCTTCCTAAATGACCCAACCACACATCCGTTGTCCGCAGACGAAATGGCCGGTTACAACCTGTTCCGTGGCAAAGCGAACTGCAATTCCTGCCATCTGGACGGCAGGTCCACCGCGCCAACGCCTCCGCCTCCGGAAGGCACGGCGCCGAACAGTGAAGACACTGGCGCTGCGGCAGACACGCGGCCGCTGTTCACCTGCTTCGGTTCGGCGAATCTCGGCCTGCCCCTGAATCCCAGGGATGCCTTCTATTATCAGACCAAGCCGGATTTCTTCGGCTTCACCGCGAATCCCTTTGGCTTCGGCTACAGAGATTTGGGATTAGGAACTTTCCTCCGCAGCGGTTTCGGCTCTTGGGCAAGCCCGAACGATACCTGGACCCAATTTGCGCCAACCTCCGACGGCCAAATGCAGACGTCTACCGCGCGCGATGTTGCCTTGGCGCCACCACAGTGTCCGACCACGGAAGCGCCTGGGCCTTACTTCCAGAAAGAGTTCTTCCACAACGGCTACATCAAGAGCCTGAAGCAACTCGTCCACTTCTACAATACGCGAGACGTCTATCCCTTCGAGGTCACTTCCGGGCACTGCCCGTCGGGGACGATTGAGAAGGTCAACTGCTGGCCCGAACCGGAGGTTCCCAACAACGAGGACATGACCGTCGGTAAGCTTTTCTTGACCGATACGGAGGAGAACCAAATCGTGGCTTTCCTCATGACGTTGTCGGATGGGTTCACACGACCGTATCCCGACATCAATACGTTCACCGGCGTATGCATGAGCGGAGGAACGGCTGCGACCCAAGGGAACGAGACCCTGATTCCGACTCCATTTCTGCCACCTTGCGCCTCGGCCATTTGCGGCGTTGCGCCACTCCCAACCAAGCCGCTTCCTTTCGGAAACCAATAAACCGATCGGAAACCAATCAACCTCTTTCCTGGCTCGTCCGTCTCACAAAACCCGCGATGCGGGGAGGCGAGCGGACGAGCCGGGAAGAGATTTCACAAAACGACATGTCACAAATACTCGAGTGGCTATATTTCTGAGGATCGTATTTCATCGCGAAAATTTTCTTGAGGTGTGCACATGAATAGACTGACCCTCGCAATCGGGGCTTTGACTGGCAGCATGTTCCTCTCGAATCCAATCTCGGCGCAGTTCGTTCCCTCCGCCAAGAGGGCCGCGCAGGTCCGCATCACCAAAGGGCCAGAGCTCGAATTGGCTAGAGAGAATTTGACCATTATTACGTGGACCTCCGACAATCCTGGCGGCTCACCGGAGCACTTTGGAGTGGTGCACTACGGCACCGATCCCAAGAACCTGAACCAAACCGCAAAATCGCATATTCGGCTGAATCCGACTCATTCGTATACCGTTTTCCGCGTGCGCCTCCAAGACCTGCCGTCGAAGACGACCTTCTACTACAAGGTTGACTCGGCGGAGCCCAACGGCAGGAGCGACGGAGTCACCAGCCCAGTAAACAAATTCACGACACCGTAGCGCCATTTTGTTCGCCCGCTCATCAGACCAATTTGAATCAACTGAATGTATTTCATCCAGTGCCGCGGTCTCACGTCTATTGGAGTCGCGGCCTTTTCAGGAGCGTTATTTCAGGAGATAGATAAATGGTCAGCCCATACGTTTTGATAAAGAGGGTCGGGGTGCTTTTGGTACTCGCAGGCTTGTTCCTATTTTTGAAGCTCGGCTATGCGCAGCAAGAGCAACGCGGGCAGACGAGTTACATGAAAGTGGACAGCACCGAATCATTTGCGTCGATCATGGCGCGAATGAAAGGGGAAAAGCCAGAGGTTGAAAAGGAGCATAGCGCGGTGCTCAACGAGCGCTATGACCTAAGCGATCGCCCGGCCCAAGGGGCCACGATGGATCGCGGGAAACCGCTGCAAGAAGGTGTAAGAGTCAAGCTGCCCGCCGGGACGAGCTGGGAGAAGCTTGCGGCAATGAGTCCGGAGCAGATTCGCGAGCAGAATCTGTATCCGAAGGGATTCTACCCGTTGCCGCATCCCAAACATACGGACGGCGGCTTTGTTTTTCCGCACTTCCTGATCGACGCGATCAAGCAGCAAGACGGGCGAGACCTGACCCGGTTCGACGTGGATTTCGATTTGCCGGATCACTTCCTGGCCGAGTTTCCGCCAGCCATCTACCTGACCCCGCGCCCCGAACTGGGCGATGTCTCGCACGGCAAGCTCGTCTCGCTGACGAATTACTACGAGATGTTCAACGGACTACTCACGCCCAGGCAGTTGGAAGGGCTGCGCCTTTTGCTGACGCCCTTCCCGCAGCAGCAGTTCAATGAGACCGAGGATCGCCGCTCGGCGATTCCCAGCCTCGGCGCGGCTTGCTTCGATTGCCATTCGAACGGGCACCAAAACGGCGCGACCCACCTCGCCCCGGATACCCGCCCGCAGCAGTTCCGCCACCGCATCAAGACCCTGTCGCTCCGCGGCATGGACATTCAGCGGCTCTTCGGCTCGCAGCGTGCCCTCAAGACTGTCGAGGATTTCACCGAATTCGAACAGCGCACCGCGTATTTCGACGGCGACATTGTGATTGCCACGAAGAAGGGCGTGAATCCCCTCGAGCGTGGAAGCCAGGTCGACTTCATGGCCGATTTTCAAGAGATGCTGGACTTTCCGCCGGCGCCGAAGCTCGACGTCCTTGGCAAGCTCATTCCCAGCAAGGCGACGGCAGCGGAGATACGCGGCCAGGAGATCTTCTTCGGCAAGGGCCAATGCGCGAGCTGCCACCAGCCACCTTTTTACACCGACAACCTGATGCACAACCTCGAGACGGAACGCTTCTTCAAGCCGGTGATGATCAACAACATGATGGCCATCGGGGACGGGCCGATCAAAACCTTTGCGTTGCGCGGAGTGAAGGATAACCCACCATATATGCACGACGAGCGTCTGTTGACGCTGGAGGACACGGTCGAGTTCTTCAACCTAATCCTCAACACGAAACTTTCGCCGCAGGAAAAGCAGGATCTGGTCGCGTTCCTGCGCACCCTCTAGCTCGATTGGAGTTCTTGGGAACCAATCGACCTTGGGACGTCACTGAATTGATCGTTGGGATTGCGCGACCGCGGTTTCAATGCTCTTGACGAGATTCCAGCTCTGCGCTTTGGACACGACGGCGTAGACGCCCGCTCTGCGAGCAGCGTTCTCAAGACCTTCCAAATTCATCACGGTGAAAAGAATTATCGGCACGGTGGGGTCCAAGCCGGACATCATTCGCGCGACCTCGATGCCGTTGATGTCGGGCATCGCGAGGTCAAGCAGAACGACGTCAGGTTTCAGCTCTTGAAATTTTCTGATGGCCGACCATCCATCCTCGGCTTCCGCGCAAACTTTCCACTGACGCGAGCGGACGATGGTCGCGAGAATCCGGCGAGTCACATCGGAATCATCGACAATGAGAATTTGTACGGGACCTGGCATTTCGGCGCCTCGATGAGCCCGCTGCGCAGCACGGGCCCGACCGCTATGGAGAGTTCACAGTAATTGATCAGATCACGACGTCACCCTTTGTGACCATAGAGATCATCTGGTAGGGCCAAGCTAAAAAGGCTTAAGCGAATAGTGAGTA
>Ga0210410_10004685_pt1 | contig 11953 bp, 7 predicted proteins | sample IncBWC4MmetaG_FD_161058 | JGI IMG/M metagenome (GOLD analysis project Ga0210410, IMG submission 161058) | Forest soil microbial communities from Barre Woods Harvard Forest LTER site, Petersham, Massachusetts, United States - Inc-BW-C-4-M | ecosystem: Environmental > Terrestrial > Soil >... | reverse complement strand
CGAGGGGATGGAAGACCGAATGGACGGCAGTTGGCGCTTGATCTCATCGACTGTACTGATGACGTTGGCCCCAGGCGAACAATAGACGAGGAGGCTGACCGACTCCTTGCCGTTTACGTAAGCCACGGAGCGAACGTTCTCGACCGAGTCAGTGATCGTCGCAATATCCCTAAGCCTCACTACGGAATTATTTTTCGATCCAACCACGAGGGGTGCATAGTCGCGAGCCTGCGATATCTGATCGTTTGCCGTAATGACGGCGATGGTGTCCTCATCGAGGATCTGACCCTTTGGACGGTTCGCATTTTGAGCGCTGATCACACCGGCGACATCCTGGAAGCCGAGACCATAGTGGCTTAGCTGTTGCGGATTCAGATCCACACGCACAGCGGGCAAAGACCCGCCAAGAATCGTCACTTGGCCAACGCCGCTGACTTGAGAGACTTTTTGCTGGATGATGGAGGATGCGCTGTCATAGAGGACGCCTGAAGAGGCTGTCTTTGAAGCCAGATTGAGTACGAGCACAGGCGCACGCGCGGAATCAATCTTGCGGTAGGTTGGGTTCGCGGGAAGGTTTGAGGGCAGATAGCTGCGAGCAGCGTTGATTGCAGCTTCTACATCTCGTGCGGCGCCATCCACGTCCCTGTTCATATCGAAGGTGAGTCTGATCGACGTGACGCCAAGAGAGTTCTTGGAACTCATTGAGGTGATCCCAGCGATATGACTGAACTGCTTCTCCAACGGAGTCGCCACGGAGGACGCCATATTCTCGGGACTCGCGCCAGGAAGCGCGGCTGAAACCTGAATGGCTGAAAGATCGACCAGAGGCAAAGAGGCCACAGGCAGAAACTGGAACGCGATCATGCCTGCCAGCGCGATGCTAAATGCAAGCAGCGTGGTAGCCACGGGTCTTTTGATGAATGGGGCCGAGAAGTTCATGGCAGTTCAGCCGCGTCAAGAGTTACCGCCGGCCTCTGGTGGGGAGCAAATCGTTGTCCCAGCTTGTCGAAGAAGATGTAGATGACAGGAGTCGTATAGAGCGTCAGGATCTGGCTGAGGAGCAAACCGCCCACCATCGCAATGCCTAGCGGACGCCGAAGTTCCGAGCCGATACCAGAACCGAAAGCGAGGGGTAGACCCGCAAAGAGCGCAGCCAGAGTTGTCATCATGATGGGACGAAAACGCAGGAGCGAAGCTTCGTAGATGGCCTCCGTGGAGGTGAGGCCACGATTCCTTTCAGCCTCCAACGCGAAATCGACGATCATGATGCCGTTTTTCTTGACGATACCGATCAGCAGAATGATGCCGATGATGGCTACAATCCCGAGATCCTGCCGGAAGAGCATGAGTGCCAGCAATGCGCCGACTCCGGCCGAAGGCAGTGTTGAGAGGATGGTGATCGGATGAATGAAGCTTTCGTAGAGAATTCCAAGGACGATATAAACCGCCACCAGAGCCGCTAGAATTAGTAGCGCCTCGTTGGAGCCGATGGCTTTGTAGGCTTTGGCGGTGCCCTGAAAACTGGCCAGTACACTGGCAGGCATCCCTAGCCGACGCTGCACTTTTTCGACCGCAGAGACCGCCTGGCTTAAAGAGGTATTTGGCGCCAAATCAAAAGAGATTGTGACGACGGGGAACTGACCCTGGTGGGCGATGGTCAAGGGACTGGATCTCATTTCAATGCGCGCAATCGCAGAGAGCGGTATCGGTGAAGACGCCGAAGCCGATGTTGCGGTGGAGCCCCCTGTTCCCGGGGGGTTGGAAGGAAGCTGACTCGATGAGGCTGACGGGCTGGACGCTGCGCTTGTCGAAAGAACCGAGCTTGTGGACTTCGATGAAGTGGAGAGCGGGCCGGAAGCGTTGGACGACAGAACAGATGTGCCGGCGAAACCTGATAGCCCCGACCGCTGCGCCCCTGATATTCCGCTAGTGGAGGAGACCGCAAGGGTTCTTACTGGAGTAGACACGCTGTTGGAAAATGATCGGCCAGAGGCAGAACCGGAGCTAGTGCTGTTTTGCGAAGAAGAATTTTGTAGATAGATGTCCTGCAGTTTTTGTGAATCCCTCTGAAATTCGGGAGATGCTTCAAGGATGACGTGATATTGGTTAAATTGAGTGTACAACGTACTGATCTGACGCTGGCCGAACGCATCGTACAGAGTAGAGTCAATCTGATCCGGAGTAATATTCATGCGCGACGCTGTGGCCCGGTCGATGACAAGATTCTCGGCCAGCCCTCGAGGTTGTTGATCGGTAGCAACGTCCCTGAGCTCCGGCTGCTTTCTGAGCTCCGCAACCATCCTTTCCGTCCATGTGTCGAGTTCCGCTTGATCGGAGTCTTCCAGCGTGTATTGGAACTGATTACGGCTGGCGCGGTCGTCGACTGTCAGGTCCTGTACGGGTTGCAGGTAGAGATGTATGCCTTCCACTTTCTGCAGTTTGGATTGGAGTCGGTCGATTACCGCGGTCGCGTCGACGTGGCGCTCGGCAAATGGCTTCAGGTTGATCTGGATGCGCCCACTGTTGAGCGTTGCATTTGTTCCATCTACTCCAATGAAAGAGGACAAGCTCGCAACTGCAGGATCTTGAAGAATGACTTTCGCCAGCTCCCGTTGCTTGAGTGACATGGCGCGGAAGGAGATCGACTCTGGAGCTTGCGATATGCCTTGAATAATCCCGACATCCTGTATCGGAAACAGGCCTTTCGGTATGACAACGTAAAGGTAGATGGCAAGCACCAGAGTCGCGGCCGCTACCAGGAGCGTGGAAATTTCATGGCGAAGAATCCACTGCAATGTTCGGCTGTATTGGGCGATAAGAGTTTCGAACATGCGCTCGGACCAGCGGTAGAAGCGCCCTTGCTCCGATTCTGACTTGTGGCGCAGCAAGCGAGCACTCATCATGGGAGTCAGGGTGAGCGAAACCGCGGCAGAGATGAGGATCGTAACGGCAAGCGTGATGGCGAACTCACGAAACAGCCTTCCTACGATATCTCCCATAAGAAGCAGCGGGATCAGCACGGCGATAAGGGAGATGGTGAGCGAGATGATGGTGAAGCCAATCTGTTCCGCTCCCTTGAGTGCAGCCTCGAGTGGTCCGAGTCCTTCTTCGAGATAGCGCGATATGTTTTCGATCATCACGATCGCATCGTCGACGACGAAACCGGTCGAGATCGTGAGCGCCATCAAGGTGAGGTTGTTCAGGGTATATCCCAATAAATACATCACAGCCAGCGCTCCCACGAGAGAGATGGGAATGGCAATAGCAGGGATGACCGTCGCGTAAAGATTGCGTAAAAAGATGAAAATCACCATTACGACGAGGCCGATGGTAAGGACCAACTCGAACTCCACATCCTTAACCGATGCCCGAATCGTAGTGGTCCGATCCGTTAACACCGTCAGCTTTATCGATGCCGGAAGGTTTGCCTGTAACTGAGGGAGGAGATCTTCGATGCTCTTCACGACCGCAATTGTGTTTGCCCCTGGCTGGCGTTGGATGTTCAGGATCACCGCAGGGGTCTGATTCATCCATCCTGCAAGTCGGACGTTCTCGACGCCGTCGCTGATCCTGGATACGTCGGAAAGCGTCACGGGAGCGCCATTCTTATAGGCAACTATTACATCGCGATAGTCGTCGCCGGCGAGCAGTTGGTCATTGGAATTGATTTGATAGTTCTGTGCTTCTCCATCGAAGGTCCCCTTCGCGGCGTTGACGCTGGTGCTCGTAAGCGCGGTCCGTAGATCTTCGAGACTAATGCCATAAGTTGCTAAGGTTGCCGGATTTACCTGAATGCGAATGGCGGGCTTCTGTCCGCCACCGATAGTCACCAGTCCAACTCCACTGAGCTGCGAAATCTTTGGGGCGAGCCGCGAGTCGGCCAGATCCTCAACCTTTGGAAGCGGAAGGGTCTTTGAAGTCAGGGCGAGCGTCAATACAGGCGCGTCTGCCGGATTCGATTTGCTATAGACAGGAGGCACGGGAAGGTCCGTGGGTAAGAAACTTTGTGCGGCGTTGATGGCCGCCTGTACCTCCTGTTCGGCCACATCGATATTCAGACGTAACGAGAACTGCAAAACGATCGAAGAACTGCCATCCGAACTCGTGGAAGTCATCTGTGTCAGCCCGGGTATCTGTCCAAATTGCCGCTCCAGCGGCGCTGTAACGGCGGACGACATCACATCCGGACTGGCTCCCGGATAAAAAGTCCGAACTTGGATCGTCGGATACTCCACCTCTGGCAATGCCGAGATAGGTAGCTTGATGTAGGCAGCGGCCCCGACGATCAGGATCGCCACCATAAACAACGCAGTCGTCACGGGCCGAAGAATGAAGGGGCGCGAGGGACTCACAACGTGGCTCCCTTATCGACTGCTGTTTTTTGAGGCGGCTGTTCGACTTGGACCGGCGTTCCTTCCTGCAGCTTGTCAAAACTCGAGAGCGCTACGATTTCTCCCGCGCGTAAACCTTCCACTGCAGTCGTATTGCCGTCTGTGCTCTGCTCGGTGATATTCCTGACCGACACCAAATTCTTCTCAACAACAAACACAAATGCTTGCGTTCCATTGCGTTGGATCGCAGCGGTCGGAATGAGAACCGAATCTCTAAGGGTCTTCACCAATAAACGCGCATTGACAAATTGGTTTGGAAACAGAGCTAGGTCACGGTTGCTGAATTCACCGCGGAAACGAATAGTACCTGTGGACGTGTCAATCTGGTTGTCGACAGTCAGCAAGGTTCCGACTGCTACCTTCGTTTCAGCCGACCGGTCATAAGCCTCCACAGCAAGAGGTTTGTGTTGACGAAGTTGTGTTTGGACCGCTCCGAGATGATCTTCCGCCACGTTGAACACAACGGTAATCGGCTGGAGTTGAGTGATCACCACGAGCGCGTTCGAGCTCCCCGCGAAAACGGTGTTGCCTGAGTCGACCAGCCGCAGACCAACCCTGCCGGAAGTGGGCGCGATGATGCCACAGTAGCTAAGCTGGACCTCTGCATACTGCACTTGACCAAGGTCGAATTTGACGGCTCCCTGGTCCTGAATCACGACCTGCTCCTGGTCGTCGAGAACCTGCTTTGCAACCGCGTTCAAAGCGAAGGCCTCCTTGTAGCGAGCAAGATCAATCTGCGCCTGGCTAAGAACTCCGCGGTCGTGATCGAGCAGACCTTCTGCCTGCTGCAACTGTGCCTGGTAGGGACGCGGATCAATGTCGATGAGCGGGTCGCCTTTCTGTACGATCTGCCCCTCGGCATAATGCACTGCAAGGACTTGACCGCTCACCTGGCTGAACACGTTTATCGTGGAAATTGGAGTTACCGTACCGAGGGCATTGATATACACGCCCATATCGCCTCGATAGGCTGTGCCGGCGCGAATGATGACGGAATGGCTCGCTTCATCGGCGGCGGTGAGGTTTCCCTTGTGCTTGAGCTTTTCAGATCGCACTGCAAGGGTGACGCCGAGCACCAGGATGGCAACCAGACAAACGACCCACATCCTCTTTGATTTGGAAGCGCTGTTTGCAACTTGGGCCGGTCGTGCAAGTCCAGATTGTGAGATGCTCTCTTCGGTTTCTTCGAGAGATGGGATCATTTGCCATCTCCCGGGGAGATATTCAGATGCATCCGAGCGCGCGCCCCGAGCATCCGAGACGGGAATACGAACGCAGCGCGGCATTTATCGAACAACCATCTTCTGGCCTTCATGATGCCTCCCCGGTTTCTATTGTGCGGAGGGCAACTGTGCAGTGCTGTTAAAAACGATCAGTTAAATGTGAGGATTTGTTTGGAGAGCGAGTCAACCGCACAGGGAAAAGACAGAGGAAGTAGTTCAAGGCGATCGAACTCTGTCCGGAAAATATTTCGGCGACACAACGCATCGGTTCACCGAGACTGGGCCACGTGGCCGTTCTGTCGGTTGAAGCGAAAGCCCTATAGCGCGGTGCTATGCTCGGGCTTTGAGATCTCGTCGCTTTGAGCGCCTATGTCCTGTGAGGCAGGCAACTGGACAACAATTTCGAGGCCCGCAGGCTGGAGGTTTTCGGCGCGGATCGTACCGCGGTGCATGCGAATCGCTTCAGAAGCAATGGCGAGCCCCAGACCATTCCCTCCCGTTGCTTCCCCTTCACCGTTTATTCGATAGAAGGGCTGAAATATTGCCTGGAGCGAATCTTCGGGAACCCCAGGACCGTGGTCCCGGACAGAAAGAAACGCCAGCGGCTCCGAAGCTCTTCGATGGATCTCCAGAACAATCTGGACATCGCTTCCCGGACGCGTGAAGCGGACTGCGTTGCGAATTATGTTTTCGCAGGCGCTCCTAAGGGCATGGGGATCGGCATTCCGGAGAATGATTGAACCGGTTGTCTGAAGACTGACGGATTTGCCGAGGGCTTGTGCTTCGAAGTTGCAGTCGGCCACCACTTCCTCGACGAGCTGAGCGAAGTCCACGTCTTCTCTCTCCGAAGGCGAGAGCCGGGCTTCCAGGCGTGAGAGCGTCAAAAGCTGTCCCATCAGCAGATCGATTCTCACAACATCACGATCCAGACGCTGAAACAGGTCGTCAGAATCGGCAGGGAAACGATTTCGTAGAAGAGCCAGAGAGATATTAATGCGAGCCAGCGGAGAGCGCAGTTCATGCGATACCGAGTTCAGAAGTTTCTTTTGCGTTTGAATCAGTGAGTCAAGCCGGCTAACCATGGAGTCGAAGTCTTTTGCGAGAGCCGCCAGCTCGTCAAAGCGCCGAGAAACCGAAGACGGCACTCGCGCTTTGAGATCGCCCTGCGCGACTCTTCTAGCCGTCGACTGGATGCTGTAAATCGGGGAGGCAATATGATAAGCAAGCCCAAGGCAAAGTAAGGTGACCAAGATGATCAGGGAAATGCTGAAAGGGAGGCCCTCACCCCACACCATTTCTCCTATCCGACGCAAATCGGACTTCAGGAAGAGCATCAATATATAGGGGTGCCCGGAGGAAGAAACAAACTTGTAGGCTGCGATATGGGCACGAAAGACGACGAGTTCGCCGTCTTTTGCTGCGTGCGCAACTCGAAGACCGTCGTCCGATAGCGGCCGCGACAGCACGTCTTTATAGAACCCGTCGAGCAAGAAGAGTTGCCATTCGTTACGGTGACCATTGCTGCTTTGCGAAAAACGAGCAAACGCCTCAGGGCCGCCCGATTCATACGCCTTAACGGCTTCTTCCGCCAGGATAGGCGCAACCGTCGCATACATGTTTGGAGCTGAGACCTGCCTCATGCCCGTCAGGCGACCGCCGAGAAGCACGATCGCGATCATGCCCCAGGCGGTCAGCCAATACCAAAAAAAGATCTTCAGGAAGAGCCGGTGCATGGGCACTCTCGCTCTCACCCTGAGGAGTCTTGCTTGGAGATTAAGGGGCAAAAGTCTTCCTTCCTGCTCCGCGGTCCTCAGTTAAATGTATACAATACAACCCAGCTCCCGAACAGCCCTCCAGCCAAGACCTAACAAATCCTTACAGACGCTTTACGCTTCCTGACTGCACCGTGCTCAACGGACCCATATCCTGCCTGCAGGAATACTTTTCCTGCTTGGAGAGTTATGACTTACTGGCGTAGCACCCTCGAGCGTTTATCCACCACTATATTATTTGCGACCACCGCTTTTTTTCTTTGTCTGCGTCCTACCGCCGCACAGGATTTGAAAGCCAAACCGGCGCCGACCGATCATGCAGACGTTGCCCCTGCGTCCATATCCCATGGAGATGAACTCCAACCCACTCGGCAAGACTTGACTGGCAACTCTTTGCCCGATGCACCACTGCCGAAGGGACAGGCAAAAGGGCAAGACCAGAACCCCGTGACGCCTTCGGGTCTACAAACGAACCAGGTGCTGGGACTGCCTCCAACGCTGACCAGAGCCCGTTTAACGGGGGAAGACAAGCTTCAGATCTATATCCATAAGGCTTTTGGCCCGCCCGCCGTGATTCTTCCTGCATTTGGTGCAGGTTTCCAAATGCTTAATCCGCCAAACCACTACCCAAGAGAATGGAAAGATGGCGCCGGCGCATTTGGCAGAATCTACGGCTACAAAGAGGCCGACCGCGCCTCCAGGGAGACTGCGCAGTTTCTTACGGGTTTCCTTCTGCATGAAGACCCTCGCTACCTGCGCTCCACCAGCACGAATCCATTGCGCCGAACTCTCCACGCGCTCGCCTTCACGGTCATCGACAAGACAGATTCCGGCAGAAATACTCTCGCGGTGAGTAACTTCGCTTCTGCTGCAGCCGGGGGCTTCGTGGGCATGGGCATCCTTCCCAGCGGCTACAATGATGTAACGCATGCCGAACAGCGTATGGCTAGTGAATTCTTGCAGATCGCTATTGGGAACGTAGCTACTGAATTTGAGCCCCAATGGGGGCCATGGGCCAAGAAAATACACCTTCAGAAGATCCTTCCTGCTTGGTGGATTCCGCAGCATTCGCACTAGCCTTAACATCGCCTGAGCTTTGCGGGATGCTCAGCTCAGCGGTCTAGCCAAGCAACGGATTGTAGGTGACCGGCTCGCCCCAAATTGCATCGTATGGTTTGACAGCAACACGGCATAATACCTTCGGGAAAAGGGATTTCTTCATCGGGGTTTGTTTGGCCGAGCCGGTCCGGTTCAAAAGGGGTTAGTTGGAGTCGTCATGGACGATAAGAGCACACGCAGCGCGAACACAACAGAAGTCGCCGGGAAGACTACGCAGCAGGTCAAGCCTCATCTGCTCATAGTGGATGACGATCGTGAACTCTGCGAAATCCTGAAGCGCTACCTCGAAGCGGAGGATTTCCGGGTCTCTTTTGTGCACACGGGTGACGCCGGCGTAAAGGCGGGAATTGAAGGCAGTTTCGAGTTAATCGTGCTGGACGTCATGTTGCCGGACAAGAAGGGATTTAACGTTCTCAAGGACATTCGACAGCGTGCGCGGACTCCCGTTCTGATGCTGACTGCCAGGGGCGAAGAGTTTGACCGTATCCTTGGGTTGGAGCTCGGCGCCGACGACTACCTGGCGAAGCCGTTCAACCCGCGCGAACTCGCGGCAAGAATTTCTGCCATTCTCCGCAGATCGGGCTGGCAATCCGACAGCAAGACCGGGCTTAGACCTCCAAAAATCAAATTTGGAGACCTGGAACTTGATTTGGGTGCACACACTGTCTCGAAAGCCGGCGCGCCTTTGAATCTAACATCCGCGGAATTTGAGCTGTTGCACATGTTTTTCGAGTTTCCGGGACAGGTGCTCACACGAGATAAGCTGGTGGAACGCGTCCTGGATCGGAAATTTTCGCCATTCGATCGAAGCATCGATTTTCACATTACCAACCTTCGGCGCAAGCTTGGTCCACAGCCCGGCGGCGGCGAGAGGATTCGTAGTGTTCGCGCCATCGGCTATCTCTACGCGTGGCCCGGGAAACCGTAGGTCCCCGGGTTAATCCTCCTTTGAGTTTCAAGGTTCGGCTTCGACTCCGCTCCTGGCCTGCTTGCCTACAAACACTAACAGTAGAAACACTCTTCCTAGCCGCACTGCCTCTCACTGATCACCAGAATGAAAGGGAGAGGAGAACTCATTATGAAACTCTGGCTTCAAAGGATCTGTGCGACCGTCTTGGTCCTGTTGCGAGTAATCGGATATTAGGAATCGCGATGGAACTATCGAGAACCGTATCTTTGTTCCCTCACGTTTCACGCTTCACTATGCTCACGGTTGCTGTTGCCGTGGCCTTGCCACCATCGTTGCTTTCCCAAACCCCAAAGGAGTTGATCGGAGAAGCGTGCTATAACGAACTACAACATCGCGAAAGAAAAACGCTGTGGTCCTATACCGCGGAGCGCCACAATCACGACCACGTGTTTCGCGAGCAAGTAATCGAGACCGTGGACGGCCCGGTTCGTCACCTGCTTGCAGTGGATGGCCATCCACCCACATCAGGGCAGATTAAAGAGGAAGAGCATCAGCACCAAGAGTTGCTGAAGAATCTGTCTGGGAGGCGCGCGATCCGGAAACAATGGGACGACGACGACAAAACAATGGAAGAACTTTTGCGCTTTATTCCTGACGCCTTTATTTTTGAGGATCAGGGCAAGGAGGGAGAGTCCGAAAGAATCGCGTTTCACCCAAATCCTGGGTTCAAGCCCAAGACCTACGAGCAACGGGTATTGCATGCTTTGGATGGGATAGTTTTCGTTGATCTTCACGAGAAGCGAATAGCCCGCCTTTCTGGTTCACTGGAAACACGCGTGAAGTTTGGGTACGGACTGCTCGGCCACGTGGAGCAAGGTGGCGCCACGGAAATTACGCGCGTTAATCTGTCGCCGGGAGTATGGAAAACGAGCGCGGAAAAAATCGATATTGATGGGCGACTCGTAATGCTCAAAACAATCAAGAAGCATCAAGAAGAGCGTAGAACTGCTTTTGAGCCGGTACCGTTGGACACAACGTTCGCGCAAGCGCTCGACAAATTTGGACAAAAATAATCTTCCCGCTGTTGTGCGGCGGCGAGGGATTGTTATTCAACAAGCACGACGTTCATGAACTCGCCTCTTCATGTCGCCGTCCTCTGTCGCTCGAGCCGGGGTCCTAAGCTCTCCGCCAACTTGTATCGAGCACGAAACATCCGCGCTTTCATTGCTGTCAGCGTGATACCCAGCCGTTTCGCGGCTTCTTCCTGCGAGTGCCCCTCTATCCCACAGAGTACGAACGCCGTGAGTAGTGGGGACGATAGTTGTCTCACATTCGATTGAATCATTTCTTTCAACTCGGCATGCGCGAACAGCTGCTCAGGATTGGGATCCTCAGCTTGCAAGCGCTCGGACAGCGGCTGTTGACTCTCTGGGTGCTCAGCGTCGAGCGAGGTCACCCGTAGCCCTGTGGCACGGCGTTGCCGCATGAGTGCCGCATTGACCACGATGCTGGTCAGCCACGTCGAAAACTTGGAGCGCCCCTCGAAGCGCCCCACATTGCGGTATGCCGAAAGAAACCCATCCTGTAAAGCGTCTTCGGCGTCTTCCGTGTTTCCCAAAATACGCCGGGCGGCTCCAAGTAACTGCCGTTGATACCGGCGGAACAGCGTCTCGATGGCCTGCTGATTTCCACGCCGGCTCGCCCGAACGAGTGCCTCTTCCGATGTCGTTTCGGTTCTACTGCATCGGCTTCCCATTTCCCACCTCCGAAGTTTGCGCTCTTAAAAAACTGCATCACATTGTTGTCACGGCTGGAGCGTGGTGCCGTGGGGAAATGAAATCTCTGGGTGAGGAATTGATTGCAGAAGGGTTCTCGGCCCGGTTGCAATCGCGGACCCGGGAGGAGGAATCGCGCTGCCCCTTGCGGCCCTCTGGTCTTTCAGATTCAACTTGCCCGCGTGATTATGGAACCCCGGTCCAGTTTTTTTCCCATACGAATCTATACAAGGCAACTTACTGTTCCGGCCAGCGGTGTGGTGTTGTTCTCCGCACAATATAAACGTGGGAGGCTCATGAAGAGCAGAATGAACGGTCGCGACGTTTGAAACTTGCGCTTGTAGGGGAAGTTGCGACTATGCTCCAGGCGTGTGGCTCGGGGGGCTTCATGGCGACTAAGATTCCGCCAACCTCGCGAACCTCATGCGCATAGTCCGCTCCGGGTTTCGCAGAGCGTTTCCCCACGCGCAGCTTTCTTAGACTTGCCTTGGAACGACCAACAGAATGATTAAGTTCTTACCGCACGGACAGAACTCCAGAGCGCACCTCGATTGATCCAATCAGGGTAGAGCTTGAGCATCTGGTCATATAGTTCCCGCGCAGTCGTCGTCTGCATGGCGAGGCGCTCGAAATCGCGTATATACTGCCGCGTTTCTCCAAGGATCCTGGGGCTGTCATCGTTCCCGACGCGCTTATGTCCGGCGATCACGGCGCGTGGCTTCAACGACTCCATTTTGTCGAGAGCAGCAATCCACTCTTCGCG
>Ga0210410_10004684_pt1 | contig 11956 bp, 22 predicted proteins | sample IncBWC4MmetaG_FD_161058 | JGI IMG/M metagenome (GOLD analysis project Ga0210410, IMG submission 161058) | Forest soil microbial communities from Barre Woods Harvard Forest LTER site, Petersham, Massachusetts, United States - Inc-BW-C-4-M | ecosystem: Environmental > Terrestrial > Soil >... | reverse complement strand
GACGGGAAAGTCTTGGCGGAGACAGTGAGGCCGGCGCATCGGGGAGAGTCGACGCGCGGCGGAGCGAACAGCGCGGCGGGGCTCCGCGCAAGAGTCGCAAAGAGATGCGTCGTTACTAAGTTTTGGCGCTTGACAGAACGAAGGCTTTCAGGCTCACGCCCAACTGAGCCACGAATTCGTCCTTAGTTTTGGCTGCTTTCAGTCTGTCAACACCCATCTTCGCTAAAAGACCGACGCCGGCCGGCAAGTCCAGGTCCCAGCGCTCGCAGGTCGTGGCGAGTTCGGCGAATAGTTCAGCGGCTTTCATTGGGGCTCTTGACTTTCTTGGTTTGATTTCAGGTCAACAGTTTCGGAACGACGTGAAGCCTTGGCGGCTCGGCAAGTTGGGCCTGCGTCCACGTCGGCCAACGCGACCAGCCTTCGAGCAAGTACTCGAGCGCCGAGCGCGTGCTGCCGTTCGTGCGGAGCACAGCCATCCAGCAATCGGTTTCACGCGCTGCGACCTCGGAATCACACGTGAAGACGCAGAAGATCTCGCCGTCGTCCTTGCGGATGTCCACCGTATCGTGGTCGCGGACGTGCGCGTAAAGCTCAATCATGGGGGCGCTGCTTTCGCCTTGCGACGAACCGCCGTGAATGTTCCGACGCCGTACCCAAAGACGAACGGCGCGCCCATGCGCCAGTCGTGGATCGATTCTCCGATTCCGAGCACTTGAGCAGTGCCGATGGCCATCGAGCATAACGCCGTGTGGATCGCTCTGTTGCGTTCGGAAAAATGTACCCAGTAGACGCACGCTGTTTCGATCGTGAAGCCAGCGGCAAAAGTCAGCAGCGCTGAGAAGAACATCAGGCGCCCCTCGGGCGTGTCAGCGGTTGCCAGTGCGTGATGTATGCGGCTTGCTCGTGTTCTACGACCCCAAAGGAAAGCGCTTCATACCATCCGCCCTTCAACCGATAGGCAAGATCATGACCCGCTTGAAAATCGAGACCTTCGGCGATCCACACCAGCACCAATACATTATCAGGCGGCGGATCACTGGCAGGAAACCAAGCGGGCTCAGGCATTGGGATCGAACAAGCCCGGGGCGAGCTGTTGGAGAACGTCTTGGATGCGCATGGGCGAACGCGCTGCGCGGCGCTGCTCGCTCTCGACCTTGACCATCGAGCGCCAAGCTTGGATCGCCTCAGGCGTCTGCTTCTTTGCAGCATCGAGCAGCCAACGCTCAGCGGCCTCGAGCACAAGCTCGAGTTTCGTGTCCGTGAATTGTTGGGGCTCGATGCCGTCCGCGAAGCACAGCACGAGCGAAGCTTCCGAAGCTTGGTCAGTCAAGATGTAGCCAATCACGAAACCGCAACGGCGTGCCGCGTCGATTGTCGACAGCCGCGAATAGTCTGATGGGGTCACCGCTTGCTCCTTCGTTTCATGCTCATCCGGTTAGCTCCCACGCATCCGTGGCGACGAGAATTCGCCGCCACCTGCGTTTTTCGGAGGGTTGTTCGGCGGCGCGGCGCCGTCGGTTTGGTTGGTTCGGGCGGTCGTGCTCTTCGGCCCGCGTGAGCCCCATGTCCTCGAAGCCCGCAGCGCGCAGCGACGTACCGGGCTCATCGGGCAACGTGTACGTCCAGGCCTCGCGATACCCCAGAGCTGTTGCGGCTCGGCAGAGAGCGCCATAGAGCATAGAGCAGCCGTTTTTGACGCCGTCTGTGCCAATGCGCGCGATGTTGCAGCGGCCGGTGCCCTCCCACACTCGCGGGCCCGACGTGACGAGACCAACGCCGCGCAGCGTCCCCGACTTGTCCACCACGGACACTCCCCAACGGGCGCCCGCAAGATCGCGCCTCAGGTGACGGTGCACAGTAACGCACCACTTGATGGCACATTTCACCGTGACCGGACGGAGCCAGAGTCGCTCAGTCATTGGGAGTGAACCGGATAAGCATGCTTCGTTTCATCTCGAGCTGATCAAGCCGGTGCACGTAGTGCACACCGCCGCCGCGCTTCAGTTCTGCGATCCAATCGTTGTCATTCTGCGCGCTGTACTTGCCAACACAGTGGAAAGGCCAGCGCATCGCGGCCACAACATCGCTACGCTTGAGCCAATGCCAAGACACGCGCATCAGCGTGGCTTCCCACCGCGCAGCGCCTTGCCGACGCTGCACGATTCTAAATGCGAGTGCTCGTGAAGCTCTCCGTTCAAAAACACGTCTCCGAGGTTTCCGCACTCGGAGCAAACGTCTCGGAGTTTTGCGAGCGCATCGTCCGCTTGATAGCCGTTCAGGATGCACAGATCGCAGAGAGCTGCACTTGGAGCTGTCCCCCCATGAGCAACGCAATACCGGTCAGAGCTTTGCTGGTCGGGTGCAGGCACCTCGCGGATCTGAGCGCGGCGAAAACGAACCGACGCCTCGGGAAAGTTTTTGAACCAGTCGCGGACCATCAAGACAATCCGCTCTTCGTTGTAGCCCTGCTCAACAAGTTCGCCGATCGCACCGCCGAATAGTCCAGCGGCGCGGTGCAGTGGGTTCACGAAGACGACGCTCGCGATCGCGAGGACTGCGCGCGCGAGCCGTTCGAGCTGATCGGCGTCGTCTGGTGACATGATCGGAAAGTCCGCCACTAACCGCACTCCTCAGGCGGGAACACCCGCAAGCGCTTCAATTGGTCGTAAAGCCAGATCGTTCCCATCGCGAGGCCGGCGAGCCCGAGCATGCCGCAACCGATCGCGATGTTGGTAAGACGATCGCGCGTGGTCATCGCTACGACTGGCCCCACATACAGATCTCGATGCCATCTGCGGGACCGAGCGAGAGGGCAAAGCCCGAACCGTGATCCATGACAGCACTTGTGCGAATCCCAACGCGGATCGAACAACCGGGGAGACACATTGGCCACGTAACCCAGTTGGGAGGCTCTTTCCCCTCGTCAATGAGCTTGCCGAGCTGCGCATAGCTGTCACCCATCGCGAAGAAACGAGCGGGGATCGGCTCGCATGAAACCTGTACATGGTCTTGCATCACCACCAGTTGCTCGACCATCGCGCCCGGCGGTGCTCCCCAGATCGCAAGCCCATGCGGACGGAACGACCGTTGCGGCATTGCCATAAAGAAGCTTCCTGTCCAAGTGAAGCCGAGGAGCACGTTCTCGAGGATCGGCGGGTCGCCGTGATGGCCGCGCGCCTGTGCAATCACGACTTGTCCGCCTTGCGATTGAACGAGGCCGGCGTCTGGTTCCAGACCTGCCAACAGGCCATTGAGTATTCAGCCAGACGCTTCGTCCCCCAGTCATTGCGCTGCCCATAGTCCCAGGTCCACCGGACAATGCCGGCGATGATCTGCGTCGGCGTCAGCTCATGCTTACGCACGAGCGCGAGCATCGCCTGCGTGAAGGCGTCCGAGATCTCCGTCTGCACGTGGAACGGTGTTGGAAGCGAAACGATCTGAGCGCCCGTTGGTTTCAACAAATTGTCATCGGACATGGTGCAAGACTTTCGATTGCAAGGGACGCGACCGCGCAGCAGCGCTAGCTGCTAACCCGCCACATGCGGATCGGCTCAGCTCGTTCTGTCGTCGCGCCGTCGTTGGGGAAACACGGCGCTAAGTAGGCTACACGCGCGCCCCAGTTGCAATAGTTCGGCAGGGCTCGCGACGTTCCGCTGGCTATTGTTCGTGGTCGCGGTCGGTGGACGCTTCGTCAAACCATTGTCCGTTAGCGCGAACAGTCGCTAGCTGGTCGTCACTCAAACTGGCCAGATACACCGCACCGAGCACGGCAATCCACACACGATGACGGGCAAAGGCAATAAGCAGCAAAGCGCAAGCAGTGACTTGAAGTCCCCAGAATAGGTAGCCGGGCGCCAAAAACAAGAACTTTAGCATTGACTTTTTCATGGGTTTGCCTCGAAGAACGCGCGGGCAAAGCCCGGCGGAGTAACAGCGCGCAGGGCGGGTGTCGCTCGATCCATGGCGGAGCCAAGAGGTTTCACGAAGGGACCGCGCTCTGGGATCGTGAAGTCTCCCCACACGGCCGTGCGCTTCGTCCACGGATCGCCAAACTCGAACGGCTCCCACACATCGCGGGCGGTACCGAAGTAGTGAGAGAGCAAGCCCACTGGGTTCTCGATCGCCCACCACTTCGGGCGCGTCGCGCAAATGATTCGCGTACACGCGCTCACGACCTCGAGCGCCGAGCGGATGTCACGTTCACTGCCATTTTTCGCGAGCGAAAACTCTGTGCAAGGTGGTGCAGCGAGCACGCCCCATACGTCGCACTTCGGAGGCTTCCACGTACGCACATCGAGGTCCGGCAACGTCACGCAGTAAACTTGATAGCCTTGCGCCTTGTACGGCGCAGACCACGCACCAGAGCCCGCGCAGAGATCCAGAATCACGCGCTCTTCGTTCGGCACACTCGAGCGGGTAATACCCGAGCTCGTAGCGCGAGCTGGCCGCGGCGCGGTATTACCCGCTCGAGTGCCCATGCCCGGTAATACCTTCGCGATCGCAGCGAAGCGCGCCGCCCAAATCATCCACGGGCCAAGAGCACGCGGCCCAGCGCTCGCAGCTCGAAAGCGTTCGAGCTGTAGTCGTTCGTCATCGCGTAGGCGGATCGGGAACACCTTGCCGCGCCGGCCGTCTCGTTCCTGCATTCACCTACTTTCGCCCGGCTTGCGAAGATTGGCTAGGCATTCGGTGCAACGGGAAAGCGAGGGGCGCCCGGACTTCGTTTTTCCAAGAGGGTTTGGGCAGTGCACGCACTGGCCCCGGGCCTTGCGCTCGATGTTGTCCAGACGGCGGATCTCGCTGCGCCGCGCGAGACATTCGACGCATCGGGTTAGCCCCGGCTTCCGTACGCCACCACAGTCAACACAATTCAGGACAGCCATGTGCGCGCCTTTCGGTACAGCCAAAGGATCTGCGGCTCGAAGAGCTTTAGGAGGTTCCAGACCACGAGCTGGCTGCGGCGACCCATCAGGCGCCTCTGCCGGCGCCGAGCGACACCCGCTTGAATTGCTCAAAGCAGCGCGAGACGACACCGGAGCCCGGAAATAGGTCGTCGAGCGCGTCGACCGGCGACGCTCCGAGCAACTGGAACAACCACATACAAAAGGCGATCGGCTTACGACCTGGCAGCGTTCCTCCGCCTCGAGCTGGCAGAGCTATGAGCGCGTCCGGGACGCCAGGGCGACGCAGCCGCGCAGGTTTGACGATCACAGCCTCCCAGACGTTGTGTGGGCCGCGCGTCTTACTGCTTACGCCGTGGGGCTTGCACCAAACGCAAATCCGAATCCCTGGCGGACAAAGCGGCAACACCATCGGCAGCGCCTTGGCGCTCGTCGACAACGCCCAGCCGTCGAACGGCTCGAGCCGCGACAGCAACGCTGCGTGATCAACCTCTCCGGCATAATTCGGCTCGTGCTGGTAGTAGCGGCGAGCAGTGCCCGGATACGGAGGATCGGCATAGCCGAGACGCTTCGGCGTGTCGCAAAAATCCTCAACAACGGCAAGCCCACGAGCCCGCCAGGCCGTCTGGCGACAGGACTTAGAACACCACAGGCGTTGCGTCGCCCGCAGATCCCCACGACACCAGCCGCAGCGTCGCTGCTGCAGGACAGCGACAGCGTCGCGACCTGGTTCGGGCGACATGTCTGGAGCTGCTCCGGGCGACGGCTGTCCTGCGACGGCGTCGCAGAGTACTTCAGCGACGGCGTCGCCCGCCGGCGCCCGCGACACGACCATCAGGCCACCCTCGGATCGTCCACACGATTCCGGTTCAGGCCACGGCGCACCGAAGCGGGCAAACGCTCGTAAGCGTGTAGGTGACAATGGGGGCGGGGCGGAGTGCCAATCAAGCCGACGGCGCGACGCCCGCAGCGGTCGCATTCTTGCCCGGCTTCGAGGCGCGGCCCAATAGCTCGAGGCGCGAAAAGCGGCCCTAATGCGCTCAAAAGCTCGAAAGCAGCAAGGCGATCACGGAGCGCCGGAAGCACCAAGGCGCGCCCCAGAAGACGGCAAAGGTGCGGTTTGACAGGTTCAGAAAGTTGTGGACTAATCTTCATCGTTGCTGAACTCGTTGGGAAGCAAGCTCACAACCGAAGCCCCAGGCTCATCACCTGGGGCTTTCGCTATTTTGGGCTAGCGGTCTAGGGCGCGGGAGCCCCGGCCGCACCGGAATCGGGTGGCGGGGGCTTTTCAGTGTCAGCCGTGTCGTGCTGTGCCGGCGGAGCTACGTCAGCGGGTGCCGGCGGAGCTACGTCAGCGGGTGCCGGCGGAGCTACGTCAGCGGGTGCCGGCGGAGCTACGTCAGCGGGTGCCGGCGGAACCAGCCCGCGCGCATTCGCTTCGATCTCCGCTGCTCGTCGGTTGAGCCGATCTGCAGTGTCCTTCAGCCCGGCAGTTTTTCGATCGAGAGCCGTGCGCAGACGATCGAGAGCCGTGCGCAGAGTAGCGAGCGCGGCTTCTTCCTTTTCGATCTGCGCGCATCGCTTGTCGAGGTCACCAGCCTCGGCTTGAAGCGCGTCGCGCAGGCGATAGCTTTCGAGGTCACGCGCATCAATCGCGGCCTCGAGCAAACGCAAGTTACGCTCACGGGCCACGAGCCGAAGCCCGTGACTTTCGAGCGTAGCCGAGCGACGCAAGAGATCATCTTGCGTGCTCGGCGGTTTCGGTTCGTCGGCCATGTGCTCGTTACGCCAATTGCTGAATGAAGATGTTCACGGGCGCAGCCGCGAAGCCAATGGTCGAATTGAATCGCACGGTGATTTGACCGAGCGAAGAATTACTCACCCAGGCACCGACGATGCCCAGGCCAGCCGGCAGCGCGCCGCTACCCGTCGCAACCACGTTTGCCGCTCCGACGAAAAGCAGATCAGTGATGACCACGTCCGCGTCGGCACCCGTGCCGATCGTAGTGACCGCGGCCACCTCGATCGCACTGTTGAGAATTGCACCCGATTCGCCTGCTCGAAAAGTCATGGTTTTGCTCCTTCTTTTTTCAATGTTGCAACAGTCACGCTCGACACCTCCGGGGAGGAGATGCCCAACTCTTCGATCCGGAAGCCGAGACGGCCCCAGTGTTTCAGCTTCTGCCGTGTGTCGAGAAACATCGGCACGCCGCAAGCTCTAGCGCGTATCGAGAACGCGAAGTCCTCGCCCCAGCATCTGCCTTCGTGCACGAGCGACATAAAAAGCGGGCTCGCCAGACGACCTGGACGCGCGGTCATTTCAATCGCCGGATACGCCTCGCACATTTTCTCGATCGCACTGCGGTGCATCGACGTGAACCCCATACCAAGAGCATTCGCCTCGTAAAGCTTGCCCTTGTCATAGAAGCTCACCGACTGATCGAAGTCCTTGGGCTCGCCGACCATCTTGCCCCCGAGCTGCTTGGTCGAGTAGACGGCGCCGACGATGCCCTTCGTTTCACGCGCGGCCTCAACAATCATGTTCCAGTCGTTCAGCGAAAATTCAATATCGCCGTCGATGAACACGAACACGTCGGCCGTCTCGTGCTTGAGCGCGGACGCGAGCAAGATGTTACGCGCTTGGTCAATCGACGCGACGCCCTGAATGGTTGCGTGCGGGAGCTGGGCCGCAAAGACCGAATGCGAATGCTGGTAGACCGGATCGCTGTAGTAAGGCAGCAAGGCAAGAGCGGTATTCATTGCTTGATTTCTCCGTTGGGAATTGAGGACTAGAGACGGTGCCCATGTTGCACGGGCTCCGGTCGTCCGTCAAATCCGTGCTCAATGCCCGCTTGACTTCTTCTCGATCCCTACGTTCAGGTTGTAGGCCAACGCGCCCGGAGTGACGATCCCGGTCACTGAAAAGCTAATCGGTGAGGCCGCATCGCACTCGACCATCAGCGAGCCGCCAATGCCCGCAACAGCAGCCGCGATATTCGTATAGGTCGCGATCGGAACTGTCTGCGTATTACCGCTGCTGTCCGTCCAGATCGCGTTCACCACGATATTTCCCGCCGTGCCGATGTGCGTCAGAGCGATGTAAGCCCAGACGAAGTAGACCCCGAATTTTGGATTAACGGGAAAGAACGAAGTCACGCCGACGTTTGCCGAGAGATGCGTCGAGCCGCGGAAGTCAAAAGTCGCACCTTCGGTACCGCTCCCAACGTCGGAGAAGACGAAACCGCATGGCACATTGGGACAAGCTACAGGCAGGTCGGCAAACCCGCCGGTACGTCCCGGAGAGCAGCGCCAGCCGAACGCAGCACCGTCAGCATTTGGGATACGATCACTACGAACCGATACCCATCCACCCTCTTGCAGGAAAAAGGTTTCGTTAATTCCGGCGTTATGGCCGAACACAAGCGCCGCCTCGAGGTCAAACGTGCTGTGCGTAAGATTGATAAATGCCGTTGTAGAGTTGAGCCCCTGCGTTGAAATCTCGGCGAGGCCACCACCCGACTCGCAGCGCACTACCGACTCACGCAGGATAAACTTTGCTCCAACGCAAGTCAGCGAAGCCTGAATCACAACCTTCTGGCAGCCATTCAGGTCAGCGTCAGCACGCATCACGCAGTTTTGAAGAATGAAATTATCCGGCGATTCGGTGGGCGATCCGCTGTCATTGATGACGCCCGCAACGTTGCAGTTAACGTATGCCGCCGGACCGGAGCCATCGCGACCGCGCCCGATGTTGCAGCGATCGAAAACCAAATCGAAAACCGATTGCACGTCACTGACCTGTGCACCGGTAATGAAGCACTCGCGAATGACCAAAGAGAAGCCGGCCGGCAAGCGCACGCTTACATTGTTGATCGTCGACTGAAACGCCATCTGATTGACGGCATTGCCTACGCCTGGATTGTCTCGCGTAGCACCGTCTGCCGTGAAAAAATTCGTCACATCGTTGGCGGAGTCGAGAAAATCCGTAGTCGACCAAGCAGTAGAGCCGCCATTCCACTGAAACATAGTATGTGCCAGCGGCCCCGCTGCCTGAACGATCTGGCCGAGCACATTGCCAACAGCATCGGGCGCAGTGAAACCCAGCACGTTCTGAGTGGCGGCTACTGTCATTGTTCCGATCACGGTGATCGTTACACCTGCGCTCGTCACGCCGGACATGTCCACGTCCAAGTTTTCTGTGATCGTCGTCACTGCCAGATTGATCGTGATGTTCTGGTCGACAATACCGAGGCGCGAAATGCGAAAGAAAGCTTCCTTCAGCGTCTTCAACGGCGTAGCGGGATTCTGCGGATCGCGCGAGCTATCGTTGCCGGTAAGGCTGTTCACGTACAAATTTGAGAAGTATTGGTTCGTGGCTGGCTGCGTGTAGCTCCGAGCCCAGAGCGCACCGACATGCCCAGTCACGGTCAACAAGTTGGTGCCGTCCGCCGCGCTGCCAGCGGGCGGAGTGAGGTTCAGCATAAAATAGTCGAAGCCTTCAACCTGTGCGCTCGTACCATCACCCAACGCCGCAGCATTCAACGCAGAGAGCGCCGCGGTCGTCGGTTCAATGATCTGCCCAACGGTCGGTGTGATGGCCAAAGCTACGAGGCTCTTGTCACCACCTGCATTGTCCGTCACCGTAAAATCGGTTGAGAATGCAAGCTCATTGCGCTGTGGCTTAGCCACGCCACCGTCAGAAACGAGCTGGTAGTGCAGCACCAGATCCGTCGCCACGCCGGGGTCATCAGTCAGTGTGCCGTTGTGAATACGCAAGACAGGCTCTTGCGTGAGCGGCGTTCCGTCACCGTGCTCGATGGTCTGATAGAACGCTGCGCCACCACCCGCACCCGGTTGCCAAAGCCCCGTTGCGGCATCGTAGATCATCACATCGCCGTCGGCGAACCCAGCTCCAGCGAGGATGAAGCCCGCCTCAGAAACGCGCAATTCGAATTGTTGAGCCATGTTTTTTCTTTACGGTGTGAGCTGAAGAGTAGCCGTAGACCATTGCCGATTCGAGGGCGTGTAGTTGATCGTCTTGTCAGCGATCGCTTGAGCTGGCGTAGTGAAGTGCAAGAGGCGGATACGACCTCCCCAGAATTCAGAATCGCCCACCAGATCAGTAATGAGCGGAGAAGGCGGGACGAAAACCGTTGTGAAATCGTCGGCTGTAACGAACACGTAAACGACTACAGCCGAGACAAGAGGGGTCACGTTTGGGAAAGTCGCGGGCGGGTTCGACCCGTTCGCTGTACCGGGTGCAGCAACAAAACCGCTGTAGCCTTTCCACACTTCGCAACCGACAGAAATTCGAGAAATCGTTTCGGTTCCAGGCGCGATCGAAATCACCCATGGCACGCGCGCCACGTCGTTCGCATCCGCGACTTTATAGAACAGCTCGAGATGAAAGAGCGGGTCAGTGTTGCCAAGACCAAGCGCCGTGAAACCCGCTGGCGTGTTGAGCGTGTCGCCCGGCGTATTGAAGCCGACAGAGACGGGCAACAAGATCAAGCTACCGAGCGTGATGTTTGACGGCGGCTTGAACGTGAACGTGTTGTCAGCCGTGTTCTGAGCGGACTGAAAGTCCGAGGTCTCCGGAACGTTGACCACAGTCGGCTCCACGGCGAGCGCAACGACACTGCGATCCCCCCCCGCATCGTCTGTCACCGTAAAGTCAGCAGAGAAGGCCAGCTCGTTGCGCTTCGGCTTCGCTACGCCAGCGTCAGATACAAGCTGGTAATGCAACACGAGATCAGTTGCGATGCCCGGATCGTCGGTCAGCGTACCGTTGTGAATGCGCAGCGCCAGCTCTTGCGGCAGGGGCGTTCCGTCGCCCAGCTCGATCGTCTGATAGAAACCCCCGCCGCCCGCAGTGCCCGGGAACCAGAGCCCCGTCGCGGCGCTGTAAAGCATCACGTCGCCGTCAGCGAAGCCCGAGCCGCCCAGAATGAAGCCGGCCTCGCTTACGCGCAGCTCAAAGCCCTGGCTCACTTGGTCACCCCACTGCGCAGCGCGCTGACGAGGGCCGCCGCGATCATCACGCCGCCCACGATCTCAATGATGAGCCCGACCGTGCCGGCGATCTCGAGGCTCTTGTTGATGTGCGCGTTTACGGCGCGCAGCTGGTCATTGACACTCGGAGCTTGCGCCGTAGTCATCGCCGAACCTGCTGGACCACCACGATCGCAAGCAGCAAACCGCCAACAATCTCGGCAACGGTCAGCAGCGTGCTCGCCGCATTTGCTAACGGGTTTGCAGGTGGCGGCGCGTTCGTCAGCTCATTCGTTGCGGTCGGTTCATAGACTGCGTCGAGCAAATAATTCGCATCGTGTGGCCATGGCAACACAGCGGCGCCGCCGCGATTGTAGAAACGAACCGTGCGCTTCGTCGGCTGGCTGTCGAGCAGCAGCGCCGGTCCGGGCACACTCTCTTTTCGCACCGCAGCGACGAGAGAGCCCGGATTCGGCAGGATCTGAACTTGGTCACCAACGAGCGGCTTGTTTGGGTCGACCTCATCAGTAACCTGCGCGCCGGGTGCTGCATGCGTGGCGTTCTCGACCCAAATTCGCAGGCGCCGATCATGATCGAGCCCGAGCATGCTCAGCTCAAAATCTAGATTGTCCTTCTGGTAAACGTCCCAGACGTTCCAGCCGGCAAAAACTGGCGCGAAGCCCGGCAGCAACGCGGCCATTTAGTTGACCTCGTTAGGTCGTGACGGGTTCCTCGGGAAACTTTGGTTCAGCATCGGCAGGCTTCTCGCTCGAGTCCGGCTGCGCGGGAGCGCGGCTCAGGATCGTGTCGATGAGTACAATTTGCTCCGGGGTTACGAAGCCGTCTAGTTGCTTCATCATCTCGAGCTGGCCCCCAAGTTGAGCCGTGCGCAGAAGCCCACGAAGCGCCGCAATTTGCTCTTGCTCTTCAGCTGTTGCAGTCGGCAAGTCGTCAACCGCCGGCGGGGTATTACCGCCGCCGGCGGGACCTGGTTCGGTATTACCCGCGGCAGGGGCATTACCCACTCGTGCGTCGCTGGTCGACGCGGTCGACACAGCAGCCTG
>Ga0210410_10004683_pt1 | contig 11956 bp, 8 predicted proteins | sample IncBWC4MmetaG_FD_161058 | JGI IMG/M metagenome (GOLD analysis project Ga0210410, IMG submission 161058) | Forest soil microbial communities from Barre Woods Harvard Forest LTER site, Petersham, Massachusetts, United States - Inc-BW-C-4-M | ecosystem: Environmental > Terrestrial > Soil >... | reverse complement strand
GCGAAAAATGCAAGAAAAATTCACATCGAAATCGACCGCGCGGAAATTAACAAGAATGTGAAGGTCGATGCCGCGCTGGTCGGCGACGCTCGCGAAGTCCTGGAAAAGCTGACGCCGCACATTTCGGCCACAGACCACAGTGCCTGGATCAAGCACATTGCCGGGCTCAAGGGCGATTCGGCGGTGCGCGACATTCAAACGCTGCCGGACAATGGGCATCTCTACGCCGCGCACGTGATCAATGATATTTGGAAAGAGACGCACGGTGAAGCCATCGTGGTCACCGATGTGGGCCAGCATCAAATGTGGGAGGCGCAGTATTACCACCACAATCAGCCGCGCACGCTGATTACTTCGGGCGGACTCGGCACCATGGGTTTTGCCTTACCGGCGGCCATCGGCGCGAAATTTGCGAAGCCTGACGCGGAAGTGTGGGTGGTGGTGGGCGATGGCGGATTTCAAATGACCATGAGCGAGCTGGCCACTATCGTTCAGGAAAAAATCAACATCAAGATCGCCATCATCAATAACGGGTTTCTCGGCATGGTTCGGCAGTGGCAGGAATTTTTCTACGACAAGCGGTACGTCGCAACGCCGCTGGTGGCTCCGGATTTTGCGGCACTGGCGAACGCGTTTGGGATTCGCGGCGAACGCATCACTACGCGCGCCGACGTGGTTCCCACGATTCGTTCGGCACGGGAATCGAAAGAGACGGTGTTGATCGACTTCCGCGTCGAGCAGGAAGACTCCGTCTATCCCATGGTTCCTGCAGGTGCATCCTTGACCGATATGATTCGCCGCCCGGACAATCCGCTAGTGGAAACGGCCACGGAACAATGAGGTTGAGAGTATGAGGACGCCATCATGAGCCGCACTGAAAACAATATGCAAACACTGGTGGCTTACGTGGTGAACAAACCCGGCGTGCTGAACCGGGTTTCGTCGCTGGCCCGGCGCCTGGCTATCAACATTGATTCGCTGACGGTCGGGCCGACGGAAAATCCGGAAGTCGCGCGTATGACGATCGTGGCGCACACTGGAGAAAAAGCAGGCCATCGTCTGGAAGCCAGCCTCGAAAAGCTCGTGGATGTTCTGCTGGCGGAAAATATTTCCGAGCGTTCGCTGCTGGAACGAGACCTGGCGTTGATCAAAGTGCTGGCAGATCAAAAATCGCGTCCGCATTTGATGGAGCTTATTAAAGTTTTTCGGGCGCGGGTCGTCGATGTGGCTCCGGAATCTCTGATCATCGAGGTCTCCGGCACGGTGGACAAGATCGACGGACTTCTTGAGGTTCTGCGGCCTTTTGGCGTTCTTGAGATGGCGCGTAGCGGGCGCATCGCGATGACACGCGGAGGCGATTTGCTTCGTCCTCCGGATGCGGCACCGGCAACGAATACTCCATTGGAAACAGCGGGAACGACGCAGCTGTAAGCCACGAAAACATTCAGACGCAGGGCGCAGGCGTCGCTTAAATAATTTTGTGCCGAACTTTCGAGAGGATGCGAATGGCAAATCTTTACTACGACAATTCGGCGGACTTGGCCCTGATTCAGGGGAAGAAAGTCGCCATCATCGGCTACGGATCACAGGGTCACGCGCACTCGCTCAACCTGCGGGACTCCGGCGTTTCCGTTCGCGTGGGTCTGCATGACGGCAGCGCTTCGCGCGCGCGCGCGGAAAAGGAAGGCCTGACTGTCAATTCACCGGCGGAAGCGGCCGCCTGGGCCGAAGTCATCATGATTCTGGCGCCCGATACCAAGCAGCCGAAGCTTTATCGCGACGCGATCGAACCGAATCTCAAGGCCGGAAAAACACTGATGTTTGCCCATGGCTTCAACATCCGTTTCGGCTCCATCAAACCGCCCGCGTTCATCGACGTTTCCATGATCGCTCCGAAGGCTCCCGGCCACCGTGTTCGCGAAGTTTTCACCGAGGGCGGCGGAACGCCCGCGCTGATTGCCATCGAGCAAGACGCCAGCGGGCACGCCAAAGCGCTGGCGCTTTCCTACGCCAAGGGGCTGGGCTGCACGCGCGCGGGAGTTCTGGAAACCACGTTCACCGAGGAGACGGAAACCGATCTGTTTGGCGAACAAGCCGTTCTGTGCGGCGGCGTGAGTGAACTCATCAAGGCTGGCTTTGAAACGCTCGTGGAAGCCGGCTACCAGCCCGAAGTGGCGTATTTCGAGTGCCTCCACGAACTCAAGCTCATCGTGGATCTGATTTACCGCGGCGGTTTGAGTTATATGCGGTATTCGGTGAGCGACACTGCCGAACAGGGTGACTACTCAGCAGGGCCGCGCATTATCACTCCGGAAACGCGCAAGGAGATGCGCAAGATTCTTGCGGAAATTCGCGATGGAAGTTTTGCCAAAAAATGGATCGAGGAAAACGAGAAGGGATGCCCGAACTTTCTGGCAACCCGGCAGCGTGAGCAGACCTTGCTCATTGAACAATTGGGACCGAAGCTGCGCGCCATGATGCCCTTCCTCCAGCCGATTACCGCACCCGGCATGGCGGCCACTTCCGCCGCTTCAAAGAAATGACTCGCCGGAATCGCGCTGGATTGCTGTATCAATAAGTCCGAGATACGTAGTTGACATGGCGGTAAAAGTAGGGAATTCTCTGGCGCCATGACTCAGAAGAGCGCTGCTCCCGTCGCTACCGTCCTGAACTTGCCCGAACGCCTGGACCGGCTCACCACCAAACGCCAGGAAATCATCCGGCCCATTCTGGAACACCCGCGCGAGTATGTGCTGCTGAGCGTGCGGGCCATTGCCAAGCAGTTGCACACCGATCCTGCCACGATTGTGCGCATCGTCCGGGGGCTGGGCTTCGGCACCTATCGGGAGTTTCAGCACCATCTGCACGAGCGCTCCATCGCCTTCGCCACGGCTCTCGATTCCATGCAATCGCGGGGACGCGACAGCAGTATGCCCGCCTACGTTCGCGATTCTCTGGAGCAGGACCTGAAAAACCTGCAGGGGCTGAAGAACAGCCTGGATGTCGCGCGACTGGCTTCCCTCGCCAAACGGTTTTACAAAGCTCGTCGCATTGTGTTGATTGCGGCCGATCTGTCCGCGTCTCTCGCGATGTATCTCGAATACCAGATGAGTTCGCTGGGGCTGCCGATCTATTCGGGAACGTCCGCGGGGCGCATACTGCACCTAGTGCGCTTCCTGACCAAGCAGGACCTGGTGATGGCCATCAGCTTTCGGCGAGGCTTGCGGCAAACCGTGGAGGGGGCGCGGCTGGCCCGGCAGCATGGCGCCTATTGCGTAGGGATTGCTGATACGTATCTTTCGCCGTTGGCGCGCGAGTGCAACGAAGTGTTTCTCGCCTCCATCGAATCCACCTCGTTTGGGTCGTCGTTTGTCGCGCCGATAGCGCTGGCCAACTCCATTCTTGCGGCCTGCGGACAGTATCGCCGCTCACACACCATGGCCGTTGCCAAAGAGATTGCCGAAGAGCAGCGCAAGGGTTTTCGCTGGTACAACCCTTGATATAGTGTTCCTGCGGAGCGGTTGGATTGCGCGCGATGATCGGCACGCGATCCCTGGCTCGCCGCGTCAAGCCGTTTTCTCGGAGGAACACATTTTGCGCATGCTGCCGCGCCTTATCAAGTTCTCGCTATGTATGTTTTTTCTCGCTCTTTGTTCTGACGCATTCTCCTCCGTCAACGCGCAATCGACCAGCTCTCTCGCGGAAAGAATCCAAAGCGTGATGAACCGCCCCGAATTTGCGCACGCGAACTTCGGGATCGAGTTCTATTCCCTGGACACCGGCAGAGTTGTCTACGCACTCAACGCAGACAAACTGTTCGTTCCGGGGTCCACGACAAAATTGCTTACCGAAGGCGCCTTACTTGCCAAGTTGGGAGCGGACTACCGCTTCCATACGCGCATTTACCGCACTGGGCCTATCGATTCGAAGGGCAAGCTGAAGGGCGATCTCATTCTGGTCGCCAGCGGGGATCCCAATCTTTCCAATCGCATCCAGTCCGACGGCACGCTCGGCTTCGTAGATCAGGATCACTCCTACGATGGGCCGGCCCTTCCTGGTGATCCGCTCGTGGTTATCAAGCAACTTGCTCGGGACGTCGCTGCCGCGGGTCTTCGCAAAATCGAAGGGCGCGTGCTCATCGACACTTCGCTCTTCCCCGACGGCTCACGCGAGGGCGGCACGCGCGTGGTTCTGTCGTCGATCATGGTCAACGACAACATCATCGACCTCGTCGGCAAACCGGGCGTAAAGGTCGGGGATCTGAGCGTCCTGGAATCTTCTCCGCAAACTCGCTACGTTAAATTCATCAATCAGGTCGGCACTTCTCCTGCGGGTTCCCAACCATCTTTTGAACCGCCGGCTATCGTCACGCAACCAGACGGCAGTGTGGTTGTGACCCTCACCGGCAGCTTACCTCTGGGTATCGTTCCGCAAACTGCGGCGTTTGCAGTTCCGTCTCCTACAAAGTTCGCCGAGACCGTTCTGCGGGAAGCGCTCACCGCGGCGGGCGTGCAGATTAAATCGCCTGGCAGGCCCGTGTCGCCAGATTTCACGGCGTACGCGCGCTTTTACACTGCGGAAAATCAACTCGCCGAACACGTTTCTCCTCCGCTTTCCGAAGAAATCAAAATCACGCTGAAGGTCAGCCAAAATCTTCATGCCGGAATGGGACCGCATCTTCTTGGCGCGCTCGTGGCTCACGACACGCTGGATTCCCTGAACGCAGGCTTCAAGATCGAACGGGAATTCCTGCACTCGGCAAGGCTGGATCTCTCTGGCGCGGCGCAAGGCGATGGACTCGGCGGAGATTGGGCGGATCTTTTCAGCCCGGAATTCATGGTGCGCTACCTCGCTTACTGGAGCACGCGCCCCGAGTATCAAGTGTTCTTGCACTCGCTTCCCGTCCTCGGAAAAGACGGGACGCTGGCAAAAATTCAGACGACCTCGCCGGCTGCAGGGCACGTGTTCGCGAAAACTGGCACGTACGGATCGGAAGACCGGCTCAACGGAAAGTTGATGCTAAATGGGAAAGGCCTTGCGGGTTACGTCGTCGCCGCAACTGGGCAAAAACTTGCTTTCGCTGCTTACGTAAATCACGTTTCGCTGCCGCCCGATCCGGAGGCGGCGCAACAAGTTGCCGGACAGGCGCTAGGGGAAATCGCCGCTGCTGCGTACGACGCGCCGCTCGATGGCACTTCCTCTGGCGACTACGACCTCATCATTCGTCACGGTCACATCATCGATGGCACGGGCAACCCGTGGTTTGCCGCCGATGTGGCGATCAAAGGCGACCGCATCGCGGCCATCGGGGATCTTCACGATGCGCATGGCAAGCGGGAAATCGATGCTACGGGCCGCATTGTGGCTCCCGGGTTCATCGATATGCTTGGTCAGTCGGAGACCTTCTTGCTGCTCGACGATCGCTCGCTGAGCAAACTCTCCCAGGGAATCACGACGGAGATTACCGGTGAAGGCAGTTCCATCGCGCCGCAAAACGAAAAAACGCTCGCGCCATTAAAGCCATTTCTCGAACACTACAAGCTCAGCATCGATTGGACTACGCTCGACGGTTACTTCCGGCGCCTTGGAAAGCAGGGCACGCCGCTGAACATCGGAACTTATGTTGGCTCCGCGCAAGTCCGTGAAGCGGTCATTGGCGATGATGACCGCGCCCCCACGCCCGCGGAACTGGAACAGATGAAATTGCTCGTCGAACAAGCTATGAAGGAGGGGGCGCTCGGCATTTCCAGCGCGCTCATTTATCCGCCGAACATTTATGCCAAGACAGAGGAACTCATCGAACTGGCCAAAGTGGCCGCGAAATACGGTGGTCTTTACGCCACGCACATGCGGAGTGAAGGCGCCTCCGAAACTCAAGCGCTCGCCGAGGCGATGCGCATTGGACGCGAGGCTCATTTGCCCGTGGAAATTTTCCATTTGAAAGTCAGCGGCAAATCCCGTTGGGGCAACATGAAGAACATCGTGGCCAATATCCAGGCGGCTCGCGATTCCGGGTTGGATATTGCCGCCGACATGTATCCCTACACGGCAGGTTACACGCAGCTGTCTTCCGCTCTTCCACCGTGGGCGGCTGATGGCGGGCCGGAAAAGATGCTGGCGCGTCTTAAGGATCCAGGCGTCCGGGCACGCATCAAGAAAGATTTGGCTGGCGATCACGCCGATTGGGAGAATCTCTTTTACGATTGCGGCGGTGCAGGCGGTGTTCTGATTGCAGCGGTAGACAATCCTGACCTGAGACAATTCACGGGCAAAACGCTCGACGAAGTCGCAAAGATATGGAAGAAAACTCCCGAGGACACGCTGATGGATTTTGTGACCGCTGACTCCGCGCAAACCGGCGCCATCTACTTCATGGCCGGCGAGGACGATCTGAGAACCGGCCTTTCCCAGACCTGGACCAGCATCGGCTTGGATTCCGGAGAAATGTCCCTAGACGGCCCTCTCTATGAACCGCACACGCATCCGCGCGCCATGGGTTCGATACCGCGCTTCCTCGGCCACTACGTGCGTGACGAGCATCTCTTAACGCTCGAAGCCGCGATCCGCAAGATTACTTCCCTCCCCGCGCAGCGCGAACATCTCGAAGGCCGTGGCATCCTGAAGACAGGTTCGTTCGCGGATATCGCCATCTTCGATCCCGCTGTCATCATCGACCACGCCACGTACACCAAGCCCCATCAGCTCTCCGATGGTATCGACTACACTATCGTCAACGGCCAAGTGGAATACGATCATGGCAAACTGACCGGCGCCACGGCAGGGCGGGCCTTGCGTGGCCGCGGCTGGCAACCTTCGACCAAATAAGAAAGCTGACAAAAATGGAATTCTGTGTGGGGCAGAAACAGATTGGAGAATGAAAACGTCTGAGGAAATTCTCGTTCAACTTAGCGCGGTTTTGCCCAGTTCCGCGACGCGCCGCTCGTAGGTCATTTGCACCAGTCCATGCTTTCCGTAGTAGCGCAGAACAATCTTGTGGCCCGGTGCGATCTTCGCGCGCGTCTTGATCAGCGAATCCGTCAGTTCCACCCACTCGCCGTTCACCAGGTAGCTGCCTTCCCAGCCGCGCAGCTCAAAGCGCCCGTCATTCTTCAAAATAAGCGGAGCCGCCGTGCAGGGGATGATCTTTCCGTTCATCTTTACCTCGGCACACTGGTAGCGGCCGGAGAGATCCGCTGTCTGGGCATGGCTGGAAGGAAGCGCGGCGAAAAGAACTGCTGCGAGTGCAACATACCGACAGACGCTCAAATTAGCCCGGCAAAACCCCATCGAGGACTCCAGCAACGGGCCGCGTGGCTGCGGGGCCGCAAAACCCGTACTTTACAGGGATGCAACCCAAGCGCCAATCGGTCTCCACGCAAGCTATGCAAAATAAATAGGTTAGCGGATAGCAAAACCTGTCCTTGCACACCCGGAAGGCACAACTGTTCCCCTCCCACACACTCTTTGGGAACTCTTTTGCAGTTCTAGGGCAGGACCTGGAGCTCCCGCTGAGGGTCTTGGGTAAGGATTAATCCAACGGTAATTCGGCCGCGGCTTGCCCATCTTTGCGCGGGTCGGAGGCTCCATAGTTCACGCCCATGGCAAAATCCCGTAGCACGGCTTGCCCGCCTCCAGCCACGCTCGAAAACGTCCCCTTCAATTCAATCTTGTGGCCTTTAGCCGTCAACTCATTGCGTACGTTTTGCGAAAACCGGTTCTCCATCGCGACATCACAGCCCGCGAACGAATGCTTGGAGAATCGCGGCGCTTCGAGCGCGGCTTGAATATTCATCTTGAAATCCACCATGTTGGCGATGAACTGGGCGTGAGCCTGCGACTGATTCCAGCCACCCATGATGCCGAAGGCCACACGGGTGTCGCCCTTTTGCGCGAACGCGGGGATGATCGTATGCAGCGGACGCTTCCGCCCGGCCAGGGCGTTTGGTGAGGTTGGATCGAGCGTGAACAATGCGCCGCGATTGTGCAACGCGAAGCCCGTTCCCGCCGCGACAATTCCAGAACCAAATGCGTCGTAGTTGCTCTGGATCAGCGACACCATGTTTCCGTCGCGGTCCACAACGCTTAAGTACGTGGTGTCGCTCCCGCTGGGCAATACCCCAGCTGAGACATCGCAGTGTGCATGGTCTGGATCGATCAGTTTAGCGCGATCCGCAGCCCACTCTTTCGATAGCAGCGTGGCCACTGGCAGCTTTTGTTTTCGTGGCTCGCCGATGTACTTCGCCAGGTCGGCATAGGCAAGCTTCTTGGCCTCGATCATGGCGTGCAAAGCTTTCGTAGAGCCGAATCCGTAATCCTTCTGGCCCAGCGGAAATGTTTCCATGATATTCAGCATTTCCAGAGCCGCGAGGCCTTGCCCGTTGGGCGGCATTTCGTACACAGTCCAGTCGCGATAGGTGGTGGAAATCGGCTCGACCCATTCGCTGGAATACTCTGCCAGGTCCTGCGCGGTCATCGTCCCGTTATGACGCTTTATGGCGTCGAGCAGCTTCGTCGCGATTTCTCCCTTGTAAAACGCGTCGCGCCCGTAATTCGCTATTTGCTGCAGCGACCAAGCTAAGTCCGCGTTTCGAAAAACTTCCCCAGTCTTCGGTGCCCGATCCTGGGGCAGATAGGTTTTCGACGCCGCATCATCGCTCCGCAGATGGTCGGTCTCCGTCGCCCACAACGCCGCCGTTAATTCCGGCACAGGAAACCCATCCTGCGCGGTGCGAATGGCCGTCGCCAGATCTTCCGCCAGCTTCTTGCGCCCGAATTTATCGGCCAACTTCTGCCAGCCATCGACGACGCCGGGAACGGTGATGGCGTTCACACCCTGCGCCGGCATGCTGCGCAACCCCAGCTTTTGCAGGTGCTCGATGGTCAGTCCCTTGGGCGCCCATCCGCTGGCATTCAATCCATAGAGCTTGTTGGCTTTGGCGTCGTATACGATCACGAACAGGTCGCCGCCGATGCCATTCATCATGGGCGCGACCACACCCATCATGGCGTTGGCCGCAATCGCGGCATCCACGGCGTTTCCGCCGCGCTCGAGTATGCGTACACCCGCTTGCGCGGCTAAGGGCGATTCTGCCGCTACGATCCCATTCTTCGAAATCACCATGGACCGCGCCTGCCCGCGGTCCTGCGATTCTGCAATTTGTGCCGCTATGGTCATTGCCGTGAAAAGATACAGGAAAATCCGCCATCCGGGAAAACTTCTCATGGTATCCATTTCTCCTCGGCAAAATCCTTCCAACCCCAATTCCCTGCGTAAGTTGTCTCAAGTCGCCGCACTCTAACCTGCTGCAGGGCGGGCCGCAAGCCATTCAAATATCTTCCTGGACCGCCCCCGCAAGTGCCCTGCTCATTGGCATTTATGCCGTAACGCCCTAGAATGCAAAAGGCGTAGTTCGACATCCAGCCGGAGCTCCGCTAATCGATTCGCGTACGCCGCAACCTGGAGAAACTCGCTTGCCCGAAGAGCGCAGCATCCTTCCGCAAATGTCGCATGCTAACCCCGCCGGTGCTCAAAAGTCCGCGCAGATTGACGCGCTGCTGGCGGGCCACAACGCCGATCCATTCGCGCTCCTTGGACCGCATCCCGCCGATGGCAGTTGGGCCGTGCGATTTTTTCTTCCCTGGGCCGCGGAGGCCAGCATCGCGCTCAGGCCTCCGGTCATTGGAGGCACCGCACTAGCGCCGGCCAAAGTCACTGATGCCGTAAAACTCCGGCCCGAGGGCTTCTTCGAAGCTACATGGCCCTCCAGCCAAACCACCGCGCCCGCGCCCGCCAGCTACAAGATTCAGGGCCGCACCCACAGTGGCCAGCATTTCGAAATGTTCGATGCCTACGCGTTCCCCTATCTCCTCAGCGAATTTGACTTGCACCTGATGGGCGAGGGCCGGCACTACGATACGTATGAAAAGCTTGGCGCGCATATCGTTACGCTTGAAGGCGTGCGCGGTGTCCACTTTGCGGTGTGGGCTCCGAGCGCACAGCGCGTCAGCGTGGTGGGAATTTTCAATGATTGGGACGGCCGCATTCATCCCATGCGTGCACGCGGCTCTTCGGGCATCTGGGAGCTTTTCCTCCCTGAGTTGGACGAGGGCGCGATCTACAAATATGAAATCATCGGCGCTCACGGCGAAATGCTTCCGCTGAAAGCTGATCCTTACGGCTTTCGTTCTGAGTTGCGCCCCAATACCGGTTCGGTGGTCGCCCGCTTCGACACCCATCAATGGAAAGACGCCGATTGGCTGGCGCATCGCAAAGAGACAAACTGGTTCGAATCAGCTGTCTGCATCTACGAAGTACATTTGGGTTCGTGGCGGCGTGTTCCTGAGGACCGCGAGCGTTGGCTCACCTACCGCGAGCTCGGCGACCAGCTCATTCCGTATGTGAAGGAACTCGGCTACACGCACATCGAGTTGTTGCCTGTCATGGAGCACCCATTCGATGGCTCCTGGGGTTATCAGACGCTCGGCTATTTTGCCGCGACGAGCCGCTACGGTTCTCCTGCGGAATTGATGGAATTCATCGACCGCTGCCATCAGGCTGGCCTCGGCGTATTGCTGGACTGGACTCCCGCGCATTTCCCTCGCGACACGTACGGCCTCTCGCAATTCGACGGCACGCATCTCTACGAGCATTCCGACCCGCGGCAGGGCACGCATCCCGACTGGGGCACGCTGGTTTACAACTACGGGCGCAACGAAGTGCAAAACTATCTCATCTCGAATGCGCTGTTCTGGCTGGACAAGTACCACATCGACGGCTTGCGCGTGGACGCGGTGGCTTCCATGCTCTATCTCGATTACTCGCGCAATCAAGGCGAGTGGATCCCCAATGAGTATGGGGGGCGCGAGAATCTTCATGCGATTGCATTTATCAAGCGCATGAACGAAGTCGCGCACACGAAATTCCCCGGGATTCTGACGATCGCGGAAGAGTCCACTTCGTGGCCCAGCGTTACTCGCCCGCCCTATCTTGGCGGGCTGGGCTTCAGCTTTAAATGGAACATGGGCTGGATGAACGATACGCTAAAGTATTTTTCCGCCGACCCCATCCATCGCAAATACAAACACAACAATCTGACGTTTTCGTTCCTCTACGCTTTCAGCGAGAATTTTCTCCTCCCCTTTTCCCATGACGAAGTCGTCCACGGCAAAAATTCGCTGCTCCACAAAATGCCCGGTGATATGTGGCAGCAGTACGCGAATCTGAGGCTTCTCTATGCGTATCAATACGCGCATCCCGGCAAGAAGCTCCTCTTCATGGGCGGGGAGATCGCCCAGCGGCGTGAGTGGAGCGAGGAACGCAGCGTCGACTGGCATCTGCTCGAATACAACTCGCACCGCGGCGTTCAGAACCTCGTCAAGGACCTGAATCGTCTCTACGCAGCCGAAGCCGCTCTGCACCAGGTCGATTTCGCATGGCAGGGGTTCGAGTGGCTGGATGCCAACGATGCCGACAACAGCGTGCTCTCCTTTTTGCGGCGCGGAAAATCACAGAACGATCTGATCGTGATCGCCGTCAACGCGACGCCGGTGGTGCGTGAAGGCTACCTCATCGGCGTGCCGCATCCCGGTTACTACAAGGAAGTACTCAACACCGACGCTGGCCATTATGGCGGCTCCGACGTCGGCAACGCAGGAGGCCAGCACGCCGCGCATCATCCATGCCAGGGCAAGCCTTATTCCCTCTGCCTGACTTTGCCGCCCCTCGGGGCCGTCTATTTCAAGTGGACGCCCGCTTCTGAATAAATATTCTCTCAAAAGGACATCACCTTTTTTGGAGTCCGGGCATCCAACGGCGAAAGGTCAGCACTGCGCGCTCGAGGAGTTGTTCGCTTTTGTTCGTTTTACCGGATACTTTCGGCGCGCCCGGATCTATAATTCCGTATTGTTTTTGTTTTGCGTTTGTATTTAGTGAAAGAAACCTGCTCTGCGGAGGCCG
>Ga0210410_10004682_pt1 | contig 11957 bp, 11 predicted proteins | sample IncBWC4MmetaG_FD_161058 | JGI IMG/M metagenome (GOLD analysis project Ga0210410, IMG submission 161058) | Forest soil microbial communities from Barre Woods Harvard Forest LTER site, Petersham, Massachusetts, United States - Inc-BW-C-4-M | ecosystem: Environmental > Terrestrial > Soil >... | reverse complement strand
CGGGGCTTCGCGGGGCCGCGGGTCGGCTGTTTGAGTCTGCGGTTCCAGCAGCTTTGAAGTTTACAAGTCCCCGCGCCTGGGCATTCGCAATCCTGGGTGTGCAGGCTTACCTTGACTGGTTTCCGGGCGACCGAGTCATTCAAGGTGTTCGCAACGCGCTCGCAGATCGACTATTGGGTATCTATGACTGCACTCGCACTGAAAATTGGCGTTGGTTTGAAAAGAGCCTGTCCTACTCCAATGCAACCTTGTCTCACGCGCTCATTCTGGCTGGATGGCGAAGCGACAATAAGGAGATGGCGACCGCGGGAGTCGAATCACTGGAATGGCTCATCGCTGCACAGCGCCGTCGAGATGAAGGCATCTTTGTTCCCATCGGCTCGAATGGATTTTTCACCGAAGGCAAGGAGAAGGCGCGCTTCGACCAACAACCAATCGAAGCAAGTGCAACCATCTCAGCCTGCCTTGGTATTTACAAGCTCACGGGCGAGGAACGCTGGCTTGGAGAGGCAGAAAGAGCGTTTCAGTGGTTCCTCGGAAAGAACGATTTGCAGGTCTCTCTTTACGACGCGACAACCGGCGGTTGCAAAGATGGACTTCATCCCGATCGTGTCAATGAAAACCAGGGAGCGGAATCAACGCTTTCTTATCTCATGGCTCTGCTTGAATTGCAGGCAGCCAAGGTGGCTAGTGCGCATAAACTGGATCTGGAAATGAGTGTTACCCTTTGACATTGAAAAGCTCAATTAGCGTATTGCCGGAAGCTATCGCGCTCGACGACATGGAACCGAATGCCTGCCACGAGCATCCGCTCTTTACGCGCTATTCTGGCAACCCGATCCTTAGCCGGCGAGATTGGCATTATCCGATTAACAGCGTCTTCAATGCGGGAGCCGTAAAGCTTCCCGATGGAGATACTTTGCTGCTTTGCCGGGTAGAAGAGCGGACAGGTCTGTCCCATCTATGTGCCGCGCGGTCCGCCAATGGAGTCGACGGTTGGCGCATCGACCAGCAACCCACACTCGTCGCAAATCCCCGTCAATTTCCCGAAGAAATCTGGGGCATTGAAGATCCGCGCATCACTTACGTTCCGGAACTCGAGCAGTATGCAATTGCTTATACCTCCTTCGCGCGAGGAGGCCCTGGAGTGTCGCTGGCACTCACCAAGGACTTCCGAGCCTTTGAGCGAATTGGCGTGATCATGCCGCCCGAGGATAAGGATGCGGCATTGCTGCCGCGGAGAATCAACGGCTACTGGGCAATGATCCATCGCCCAGTAACGTCGCTCGGCGCCCATATGTGGATTTCCTACTCGCCCGACCTAAGACATTGGGGCAACCACAAGATTATTCTAGAAGCGCGCCGCGGCGGATGGTGGGATGCAAACAAGATTGGACTATGCTCCCCACCCATTGAGACGTCGAAGGGTTGGCTGACGATCTATCACGGCGTACGGCACACTGCTTCAGGATCCATCTATCGCCTGGGGCTCGCCCTCTTTGACTTGAATAACCCGGAGGTCTGCCTACAACGAGGAGACTCCTGGATGTTTGGTCCGGAGGCAACATACGAGCGCGGCGGAGACGTCAGTGATGTGGTATTCCCCTGCGGTCAAACAATCGGGGCGGATGGAGACACGATTCACCTCTATTACGGAGCGGCGGATACCTGCATGGCGATGGCAACGGGCAGCATACGCTGTATGCTCGCGTGGCTGGACGCCCACGCTGGCACCGACATGTCGAAAGCATTGTAGTCGTGGGATGAAGGATAAAAAATGAGCCCGACGGGTCGAGACTGGCCGAGCTGGCTGCCGCATCTCCTCTTGATGCGGCGCGCATGTCCCCGATGCACTTCTGTCGAGTTCAAGCCAGCGGAGACTCGTTCATTGGACGGCCTGCTCAGCATGTTTGCAATACGGCCGGTTCGTTGCATGTGGTGTTGGCGAAGGTACTACTGGTTTACCTTTCGGACAGTTAATCCAGCCTGATCCTTATGCGAATGCTGGGCGGAGAAGAGTGGTCGAATTAATTCGGGGAGAAGGAGCCCCAATGGCATTGTCTACGAATACTTCGAATGATCTTCTATTCCGCCTGACGGCAAAGCATCCACAAGGGCTCGCTAACTATAGAGTGATTGTGCAAAGCGCGGCCGAATTGGGGGACATTCAGAATTCTCCATCCGTTAGTATGGGTCCGTATCTTATCACCTCAGAACAGACCCGCCTGTTGACGACTCTTAGTGTCTATAGCCTGCGAGGTGACAGTCGCGAGAAGCTAAGACTTCTTTACATGAACGCAACGGCGCTGCGGATATGGAAGGAAATGGGCAAGCAGCCTACTGAGGCCGGATCCCAGCATCGTCCACCGCATGCGGCAACACTCTGTTTCGGCGTGCCATTCAGCGAATAGTGCCGCGTGATAGTCGTGTATTGGATAGTGGAAAAAGCGGCTGGGAGGGAGTCGAGCCTTCCGCCAAAGGATCGGGGGTTGAGGGGATGCTCAACTATCACCCCTTAGCCTATTGTTCTAGACGAGGAGTAGTTCGGAATATTTACTTGAATCGCCGTTTTGCACTTCTGTAAGTCGCATGTCGTGCTCCGATAACCCCTACGGGGTCGTATGAAGCAAGTCGCCCTTGGCTTTCGCGCCCATTCTGGCTGGACCGCCCTCGTCGCTGTTGCCCTCGATGAGAACTCCCCACGCGTCCTTTTGCGCGAACGACCTTACCTCGTCAAGACGTTCACTTATGAATTTCGTCAGCCGTATCACACGGCTCAGAAGAGATCTTCGGCCGAAGCTCTCGATTTCGTTTCGCGGGTGCGCTCCGAGGCCAGGATTCTTGCACGGAATGTCATCAACGCCGTCCAATCGAGCCTCGCGCATCAGGGCTATGAACTCAGCCACTGCGGCCTTTTGCTCGCCTCAGCAAAGCCGCTTCCCGATCTCCCTAGGATTCTGGCGTCTCATGCGCTGATTCACACCGCCGACGGAGAACTCTTTCGCGAAGCACTGCTCCACGCCAGCGAGCGCTGCGGCTTCAAGATATTCAGTGCCAAAGAAAGCGACATATTTGAAAGAGCGTCGCACACTCTTCACCTGAACGTCGATACACTAGGCCATTGCCTTGTCCATCTCGGTACTACTGTTGGTCCCCCTTGGACGCAAGACGAGAAGTTGGCCGCGCTGGTTGCGTGGCTTGCGCTCGCAGGCCCGCCCCATGCTGGAGATACAAGTCGGGTGGTGAAAAATCGATGACGTGGAACGAATATCATGAGGCTACGAAACACACCGTTGAATCCATTAGGCGAGCGCGGCATGATCTGGATTGGGCGAACATGCCGTGTCCGTTTCGCTATTATGAGGGCGCAGTGGTTCTCGATCTGCCGGCGGATCCGCCGGCCCCGGAAATCTCCGCCCTCGCGCTGCTTCATGGTTCCAAAGGCACAAAATCCGAGGCTGACGGGGCGGGTTTTCTTTCACAACTGCTGTTCTATTCTGCCGCGATAAGTGCTACCAAGCGTGTCGCCTCCGGCGGATATGAATACGCGCTGCGAGTAAATCCATCTTCCGGCAATCTGCATCCCACCGAAGTCCACTTTGTTACACGGGGTCTAAGGGGCTGGCCTGACGGGCTATATCACTACGATCCGTCCAGGCACATGGCGGAACAGCGCGCACGCGGCCCGCTTGAAAGGATCACCGGCGGCGGCTATTCGCCCCTTACGTTTGTATTGACGAGCATTGTTTGGCGTGAGGCATGGAAGTACGGCGAGCGTGCTTATCGGTATTGCTTGCACGACATGGGGCACGCCTGGCAAGCGCTTGCACTTTCCGCTCAGGCTATTGGATGCGATACGTTTGCAAGGGGAAGTTTCATGGACGATGAAGTCGCCCAATTGTGTCGGCTGAGCCTGGACGAATGGCCAATGCTGTTGGTCAGCCTGGAGGGCGAGTGCATTCCAAGGTGCGAAGCAGATGCAGGAAAAACCGTGTGGCTCGGAGGGCAGGCCAACCTGCTTTCAAAGGTGACGGTCGCGCAACCTCTGATTGAAAGTATTCATAACGCGACAAAACAGCCCGTTCCTGAGGCCAGCGGTGCCATCGCAGAGATGACTCCAACTGGCTGCGGTACGGTCGGGCTGCTTCCTTCAGCCAATTCGACTCGCAGCTTTGGCGAGGTTTCCCGCATGCGACAATCGGCTCTCGATTTCGTGGGAGGAGAGCGTTCCATATCTTCAGAGACACTCTCCGCTATCCTGGTCTCGACGGCCCAGCGATTGTCAGCTGACTTCACCAACCCTCGTTTTATCCAGCTTTATGTGTACTCTCACCGCGTCGATGGCGTACAGCCCGGCGTCTACAAATTGTGGCCTGAGCGTGCCGAGCTGGAGTTTGTGAAGGCTGGCGACCAAGGCTTGGTCGCCACTGCCTTGAGCCTCGGACAGCGACTGGCTGGCAACGCTTGCGTGAGCCTTTCGATGATCGGCGATCTCGCGCGCGCCACTGCCATATTCGGAGACCGAGGGTACCGCTATGTACATTTTGAAGCCGGCGCCATTGGCCATCGTCTGTATATCGCAGCCGAGGCACTTGGGTTGGGTGCAACTGGGATCGGCGCTTTCTACGACGATGACGTGCACCGCCATATCAACTTGACGCCCAATCAGGGACAAGTGGTATATCACTTTGCGATCGGTTATCCTGTTCCCGATCCGCGAATCTCTGCATGAGATGAGGCGGACCGCCAAGTTTGCGGATCGGGAACCCGATGGGGGCTAGCGGAGGCTCACTGTGGCAGGCGCCGGAACTCCGATCGCTTCTCCGGTGACTACCAGCTCAACGCGACGGTTGCTCTGGCGTCCTCCGAAATTGTCATTCGACGCGACCGGAGAGGCATTGCCGAAGCCCTTGGCGCTTACTGAGCCAGATGCCACACCCTGATTCACAAGGTAGTCGCGGACCGCGCCGGCGCGATTCTGCGAGAGCGTCTGGTTCATGTCGTTGCTGCCGACGTTGTCCGTGTATCCGCTGACCTCCGTGTTGAGAGTCGGATACGACATCAGAATTCCCGCCACCTTGGCCAGTTTCTCTCGGGCGCCTGGGTTGAGCGAGAATTTTCCGGAGTCAAACAACACGTCGGACATGTTGATGATGAGGCCCCGCGCACTGTTGCGTGTTTGCAGGATCTGGTTCAGCCGCACTTCGAGCTGAGCGCGAAGAACGGCCTTCTCGCCGTCGGCCTGGTGCTCGTTCTCCTGTGCCAGTTGCTCTGCAGCCCGGGACTTATCGGCGGACGCATTGGCGGCGTTGATCTGGGCGGCGGAGGATGCCTGATTGGCCGCCATCTCAGCCTGCGCCTTGTCAGCATCGGCCTGGGCCCTGGTCGAATTGGCCTGTGCCGTTGCCATGCCGGTCTGGGACGCTGTCGCATCGGCTTGGGCAGCGACCATATTGGCCTGGGAGGTTGCCGCATCGGCCCTTGCCCTGATCCGGTCGGCCTGAGCCATGTCGTTATCCGAATCGGCCTTCAACTTCTGTGCTTGGGCGATGGAGTTATCCGACTGTGCCCGTGCATTAGCGGCCTGCGCCAAGTCATTATTGGCCTGCGCCACATCTTTCTGACGGGTGGCTTCTTCGGTTTCAGCCTGCGAATGGACCAGCGCGCTGGCCGAGTCCCGGCGTTCCCCGGTACGTATTGTTTCGTCAAGATTCTTCACGGCGATGGCGCGCGCGTCTTCGGCGGTTTGCACTGTTTCGCGCGAGGTAGCGATCAGTTCCTTCTTGGAGGAACCCTTTTCCGTTGCGTAGTTGTCTGCGGCGTCCATTAACCGAGCAGCATGTTGATAGGCGTCACCGGCATACCGCTCCGCTCCTTCTGACTGAGCGATGCGAAGGGCATTTCGCGCTTCCATGAATTCGAGCGGAAGCTTCGCATCAAGGACCACCGGGTCGAACTTATAGCCGGTAGGAATGTACCCGCCGCGGCCCATCAACTCGTATTTGGCGTTGACAGCCTCGCTGGTGCCTCTGGTATCAGAACGCACCACGTTTTCGAGCACCACGACGTCGCTGGGCTGGCGAACCGCATAATAGGGTTCTGCGCTGACGATGAGGGCGAACGCCTGAAGATCGGTGGTGACCCTGAGCTTGCTACGATGATTGCCGCCTACCAGCACTTCGCCGAGGTTGATGGCTCGGCCCTCGGGGGAGATAGCCCAGAGGACGAATGTGAGGTACTCGGTTCCGAAGGCAGTGGGTTTCTGCATGTTTCCGAATTCGGCTTCGATGGCGATTGAGCCGCGCTGACTCTTTACCTGCGCAATGCCGGTTGCGGATGGCATCATCGGCGTGCCGGCGAAATCGATCTTTGTGGCGCCGCCGTGGTGCTGATAGTTGACCGCCTGCACGGTGCGGGTGGTGGTGTGCACCACAAACACGGGAGAGGAGCCATCCGTGTCATTGGGCATGGTGGTCTGGGCGTTAGCTTGCGAGAGGGTACCCAGACAGACAGCAACTGCAAGGGCAAACAAGTGCCTGGTATTCACAAAGATCTCCTGCAGGCGAGTGCCTGCCTAATGCGTTTGATCGACGAGTTAGCAAGTAAAAGTAGACGCTGTTCCGTGCGCGCGCCTGACTAGGCTCATAGCGCCCGACTAACCGATGTGGATCTTGCTCAACCCGTGGAAGAGGCCAAAGATATTGAGAAGCCACAGGATCACGCCGATGACCACAACGCCATTCAGGATTGATTTGATGTTGCTCTGCATGGGGATGAACCGACTCACAAGCCAGAGCAGAACGCCGACAACGATGAGCGTGATCACGAGACTGATGAGGGACATAGATACCTGATTTCTTAAATGGCCGGCGAGCGAAGAAAAATGTGGAATCCGCGCGCCAGGACTGTTCCTTGCCAAGGCCATAACTGGTTGTTACTTGGAGTCGGCTACTGCGCTGGTGTGAGCTGCGTCCGTGATCGCTTTCACGAAAGCGATCGTGGAGCGCGGCGCACGAACCTGGCCGCCGAGAATGGAGCGGAAGGACGTGTCGACGCCGTAGATTGCGCGGGTTGAGTCTTTATCCTGCTCGAGGACGGCGCCGTCAAGTGAGATGCCGGCGAATACTCCCTTGGAGCGCGAATACGTGAGGAGCTCTGAGTCCATCTTCCAGTCAGTACTCGCGGAGGCATGGCGGCCCACGGGGCCGGCTGAGGCAGAGGCGTCAGCGCCGACCTTGAATTTGCTCGACAGCATGTGCTGAAGGCCGTTGTCGTTCATGACCAGCATGACCAGGTCAACGCCTTCGACTCCGATCTGCAATCCCCAGCTTCCGCCGGCGATGGAGACGAATGCAGGTGCGCTCCAGCCGTCGGAGGTCCGGCAGGTGGCAACGCCGCGGCCATGCTCCGCACCGAGGACGAATCCGCCCTTGACTAGATGGGGAACTATCACGATGCATTTGGCATTGCTGAGAACTTCTTCTGGAATGCCCTTGTCGGGCGTGTCGATCATGGCGGTGAGCGTGTCCGACGCCATGTGGAGGCGGTCAATTGAATCCTGACGGCCGGAAGCAGCGGACAGGTTTGCTGCCGTCAGCGCAATGGCGCCGACCAAGAACAGATACATAACTCGCATGAGATATTCCTTTTTGGGGGGGAAGGGGGAGCTAAGGGGGAACAGATGTCAGGTGGGCTGACTTAGCTCAGAAACCAAGAGGGAGATGACAACCTTACTCTTCTCCGATATCAGTATAGCAAAGATGTAGTACTAACAGTAAGTTATCTTGCTTAAACCATAATTAAGTTTGCTCAATGTTTGTGAGTCGTGTGACCCGGGATATGTGAGAGTTACCAATCGATAGGTGAGACTGGCAGCACGGTTTGCGATGTATTCCCTCGAGCCTAGCCGCGTAGGCGCGAGCCATCGATCGAATAGCACCACTACGCAGAAAGAGCTCCCAGTAAGAAACTGGAAGCCCATCCCGTTTACTCGAGACCATTGCTTGCGTGCTTGCGCTTGGTCCTAGTACAGGCCGTCACCGCTACCGTAGCCGCCCGCCGGCGCCGCAACCTTTTGTTCGGGAATCTCAACTACGAGGGCTTCGGTGGTGAGCAGGAGACCGGCAATTGAGGCTGCGTTTTCGAGTGCCGTGCGGGTTACCTTCGTCGGGTCGATGACACCGGCCTTTACCATATCCTCGTAAACGCCGGTTGCCGCGTTGTAGCCGAAATATTGATCTTTCGACTCGAGTACCTTCGCTACCACCACAGCGCCCTCTTCGCCAGCATTGGCGACGATCTGACGCAAGGGCTCTTCGAGGGAACGTCGAACGATCAGCGCGCCGGTCTTCTCATCACCCGCAAGCGTCTTGATGAGTGCGTCGACCGCTGGAATGGCACGAACCAACGCCACGCCGCCACCGGGCACAATGCCTTCTTCCACCGCAGCGCGTGTGGCGTGCAAAGCATCTTCAACACGGGCCTTCTTTTCCTTCAATTCGGTCTCAGTTGCAGCGCCCACTTGGATAATCGCCACACCCCCCACAAGCTTGGCCAGCCGCTCTTGCAGTTTCTCCTTGTCATAGTCCGAGCTGCTTTTCTCTATCTCTGTGCGGATTTCGTTGACGCGGCCTCTTATCTTGGTAGCGTCACCGGCGCCGTCGATAATGGTGGTGTTGTCCTTATCGATGGTGATGCGCTTGGCGCGGCCGAGAACCTCGAGCTTGATACTTTCGAGCTTGATGCCCAGGTCCTCAGTAATGGCTTCGCCACCAGTCAGGATGGCGATGTCTCCGAGGATTGCTTTACGGCGATCGCCGAAACCAGGAGCCTTCACCGCAGCTACGTTCAGTGTGCCGCGTAGTTTGTTCACTACCAATGTGGCCAGGGCATCGCCCTCCACGTCCTCAGCGATGATCAACAGGGGCTTGCCGCCGCCGGCAACCTGCTCCAGCAATGGAAGCAGATCCTTCAAGTTGCTGATCTTCTTCTCGAAGATAAGGATAGAGGGATCGTCCAAAACTACTTCCATGCGACCAGGGTCGGTGACGAAGTAAGGGCTCAGGTAACCGCGATCAAATTGCATTCCCTCGACGGTCTCAAGAAACGTGTGGCCGGTCTTTGAATCCTCTACGGTGATGACACCATCCTTGCCGACGGTTTTCATCGCGCCCGCAATGATCTCGCCAATCTCCTGATCGCCATTGGCCGAGATGGCACCTACTTGCGCCACGGCACCTTCATCCACGGGCCTCGACAAAGAGCCAAGTGCACCACCTTGGGCCCACTTGCCGTCCTTGTCGCGAGTGCCGATGATGGCCGTGACTGCCTTGTCAATGCCGCGCTTAAGAGCGGTTGGGTTGGCGCCAGCGGCTACAGTCCTTACGCCTTCGCGGAAGATGGCCTGCGCCAGAACCGTCGCCGTGGTGGTGCCGTCACCGGCCACATCTGAGGTCTTGGAAGCCACCTCGCGCACCAGTTGCGCGCCCACGTTCTCCATTGGGTCCGTCAGGTCGATTTCCTTGGCTACAGTTACGCCGTCCTTGGTGATCGTGGGCGAACCGAACTTTCTCTCAATCACAACGTTCCGGCCTTTGGGTCCAAGCGTTGCCTTCACCGCATCGGCCAGAATGTTCACGCCCCGTAGAATAGCTTGACGGGAATCCTCACCGTGCACAATATGCTTTGCCATACTTCAAATCTCTCCTGGTTCCCAGTTCGCTGTTCGCAAGTGCAAAAACTGCCAGCTCAAATCGCAGGACCCGAGCAGCTCACTATTTCTTGACGATGCCGAGGACTTCTTCCTCGCGCATGATCAGAAACTCTTCATTGTCGATCTTGATTTCGGTGCCGGAGTACTTACCGAAGAGCACACTGTCGCCAGCCTTAACGTCAAGAGGGAAGACCTTGCCTTCGTCGTTGGACTTGCCTTTGCCCACCGCAATGACTTTGCCTTCCTGGGGCTTTTCCTTGGCACTGTCCGGGATGATAATTCCACCGCTAACGGTCTCGCCCTCTTCGACGCGACGGACGAGGATGCGATCGTGGAGCGGCGTAAAGGTGGTAGCTACCGATGTCGCTGTCATTTTGCTTCGCTTTCAGGCGTGCGCAAGGAGCGCTGTGCTCGGGGTTAAGTTGATTTTTGGGAGGGAGGCGCCTGAGATAGCGGACTGAGGCTTCAAAGATAGGAGCAGAGGATCCGGTCTGGCAGTTCCACCATAAGAGAGCGCTGTTAGCACTCTGACCTTCTGACTGCTAACAATAGGCGGATGCATCGATGTTGTCAAGAAGTTTCTCCATTGTTAGTTGTTGTGCCCATAATTTATGCGACTACGCCTAAGTAGGCACGATGGTCGCCCCCTGCTTTTAGAGATGTGAACTTGAAAACATGCTGGCAATTAAGAGCGTATGCTCAATAGTAGTTCGGTACGTATTCCTCGCCTCTAGCTGATAGCGCTCCTGACGAGCATCTTTCACGACAGACTGAAGCGGCAATTGGAGACGAACATGATGATTAGGAAGAAGTCCGACGTAAAGAGACATTTCTCCTCGAAGCACCCAATGTTTTCGCGTAGGCTCTTCGTTGACGATGCGCCTAGTCAGATGAACGTGCAGGTGCGCTGTGAGGAGCAATCTACGGTGCAGTCGCCTCAGCCGAATGTCGAAAAGCCTGAAGATGCTCCTACGAAGTCTTAAGCGCCAATCCCTTGGTTTGCAGGACCGATCCGTGACGGTAAGAGCAGACTCAGCTTTTGCCCCTGGGTTTCCTCCGAATTGCCCACAATCCAGGAGTACCGCTGAAGACCATCAAACGCTGACGCGCTCTCAATACTCCTGATCGCCGCGCCGAAGCTGACTCTACAGGTTTCCGAACGGCAGCCACCTATCTCGGCAGCAAGTCCACTGCTTGCCACACCAAGAACATTTCGTCTTCGCGGCTTATCTCCTGGTAAGTAGTTAGTAAGTGATAAATCACCGATCCCATGAGCACCGAGCGGGACGACCGGTTCCACTCCACCGAAGGCTCGCCGTGGATGCGTCCATTTGAGCCGCGGCGCTTTCTGAGCAACGGCCATCTGCAGACCATCGTCGGCAACTTTCTGCCGCGCAATTATTCGCTGCCCGAGCCGGAGAGCCAACTCATCGAGGTCGAGGCGGCCACGTCCACTCACGGAGCGAGTTTCGTGCTGTGCCACTGCCATTGGCAACCCGCTGAGGTCCGGAGCGAACGGCTGACTATGGTCATCGTTCACGGGCTCGAAGGATCCTCCTCTTCCCCGTATGTGTTGGGGAACTCGGCGCGCGCTCTGAAAGCCGGCTGCAACGTTATCCGCATGAATATGCGGAGCTGTGGTGCGGGCGAACATCTTTCTCCCTCCATCTATCACGCTGGACGCTCCGAGGACGTCGCCTTTGTGATGACCGAATTCGCACGCAGGTACCTCATCCGTAGCTTCGCGCTAGTCGGCTATTCCATGGGTGGCAACCTGGTTCTCAAACTGGCCGGCGAATTGGGCGGCGTGCCGCCGACCTACTTCAAGGCGGTTGTCGGCGTCTCGCCGCTCATGGATCTTGTTGCCTCCTCTGCCGCACTGCACGAACCGCAGAACCGTCTTTACGAGCGCAGGTTTCTCGGCGATCTGCTAAAGCGCCATCGGCACAAAGTCGATCTCTATCCTGGTCTCTACTCCGCAGACGGGCTCGATAAGATTCGCACCATGCGGCAATTCGACGAGTACGTTGTGGCGCGATATGGCGGCTTTACCAGTGCGGACGACTATTACCGTAGTGTTGCCAGTTCCAACTGGGTGCAGGACATTGCCGTGCCCACGTTGATCCTGCACGCTCTCGACGATCCCTTCATCCGCATGACTCCCGAGACCCGCAGCAAACTCCTCGCCAACAGCCGCGTACGGCTGGTCGAGACTCGGCACGGCGGCCACTGCGCCTTTCTGTCG
>Ga0210410_10004680_pt1 | contig 11962 bp, 8 predicted proteins | sample IncBWC4MmetaG_FD_161058 | JGI IMG/M metagenome (GOLD analysis project Ga0210410, IMG submission 161058) | Forest soil microbial communities from Barre Woods Harvard Forest LTER site, Petersham, Massachusetts, United States - Inc-BW-C-4-M | ecosystem: Environmental > Terrestrial > Soil >... | reverse complement strand
CCATTACGGAGCGGGTGCAGTGGACCCCGTTGACCGAAAAGATAAATGCAAGCTCGATTAGGTCGTGAGCTACAAGAGCGCCGACGGGCGTTGAGTGAAGCTTCCTTGGCCTGCTAGAGACGATCGGGCGGCTTTGAAAGTGCGTGCACTCGGTCGAGCACCTGCCTCATCCAGGAGCGGCAGGCTCCGTTGCCGAAGAAGTGCGTTCTGTTCCTGCAGTAGCGCGATAATCTGTTCGTGTTGAGCCTGCAGTTTTGGCAGAATGGACATGACCAGTTTGGGTGGAGCGTTCGCTGGAAGGCTCGCCATCATTTGTTCCATGTGCTTGGCCATCCAATGCCTCATCGCGACAGACGGGCGAGCGCGCAAGTCTCGCGGTAACAACCGCGTGACAATCACGCCTCCGAATACGACCAAGCCGAGCGCAACGAGCTTTCTCATAGATCCTCCTGTCCTCGCTTGTCGGGTAACTTATTGGCATGAGAGTACGGGTGCATTGATCCAAATCAAGCTCAACGCGAGGGAGCCATCGCCTACTCTCACTTGGCGCTTGGCGGCCAAGCCCCAGTTGGTAAGTAAACAAACGAGATTGTCGCCGACATCGCGCCCTCGACTTACGCTTTCATCCCTACGGCGAATGCGTGGTTGAGGCAGCGAGCGTAGATACCATGTGGCGATGGGCACGCATCCGATAGGTTTGGGTTTGCAGACTCGAACCATCGCAGCATGTCGGATGCAAGCATCGAACACCTGCATGCCCATCGCCACATGGTATCTACGGCTACGGCGTTTAGAGTGCCTTGTTGCTTTCTTTCGCCGCCACGGCCTGATCGACATAGACCTCCGCGCCCAGGTCGAGGAACTTCTTCGACATCTGCGCCATGCCCGCCTCCGCCGTCAGCGCGCCGCCGTTCGCCGATGCGCCGGCCCCCGCCGGATCGTTCAAGGTCGCCGCGTAGTCGCGCACGTCCTGGGTGATCTTCATGGAGCAGAATTTCGGGCCGCACATGGAGCAGAAGTGCGCCACCTTGTGCGCCTCCTTGGGCAGCGTCTCGTCATGGTATTCGCGGGCGGTGTCGGGATCGAGCGAGAGGTTGAACTGGTCGTTCCAGCGGAACTCGAAGCGGGCGCGCGAGAGCGCGTCGTCGCGGAGCTGCGCCGCCGGGTGGCCCTTGGCGAGGTCGGCGGCGTGGGCGGCGATCTTGTAGGCGATGACGCCCTCTTTGACGTCGTCGCGGTCGGGGAGCCCGAGGTGCTCCTTCGGCGTGACGTAGCAGAGCATGGCGGTGCCGAACCAGCCGATCATGGCGGCGCCGATCGCCGAGGTGATGTGGTCGTAGGCTGGCGCGATGTCGGTGACCAGCGGCCCGAGCGTATAGAACGGCGCCTCGCCGCACTCCTTGAGCTGCTTGTCGACGTTGATTTTTATCTTGTGCAGCGGGACGTGGCCGGGGCCTTCGATCATCACCTGGCAGCCCTTGGCCCAGGCGATCTTGGTGAGCTCGCCGAGCGTCTCCAGCTCGGCGAACTGGGCGCGGTCGTTGGCGTCGCGGATCGAGCCGGGGCGCAAGCCGTCGCCGAGCGAGAACGACACGTCGTACCTGCGCATCAGGTCGCAGATCTCCTCGAAGCGCTCGTAGAGGAAGCTCTCCTTGTGGTGGGCGAGGCACCACTTGGCCATGATCGAGCCGCCGCGCGAGACGATGCCGGTGACGCGGTTGGCGGTGAGCGGCACATAGGCGAGGCGCACGCCAGCGTGAATCGTGAAGTAGTCGACGCCCTGCTCGCACTGCTCGATCAGCGTGTCCTTGTAGCACTCCCAGTCGAGTTTCACGGGGTCGCCGTCGACCTTCTCCAGCGCCTGGTAGATCGGCACGGTGCCGATGGGCACCGGCGCGTTGCGGATGATCCATTCGCGGGTGTTGTGGATGTTCCTTCCGGTGGAAAGATCCATCACCGTGTCGGCGCCCCAGCGGATCGCCCACGCCATCTTCTCCACCTCCTCCTCGACCGAGGAGGTGACGGCGGAGTTGCCGATATTGGCGTTGATCTTGGTGAGGAAGTTGCGGCCGATGATCATCGGCTCCAGTTCGCCGTGGTTGATATTCGAGGGGATGATGGCGCGGCCGCGCGCCACTTCCGCACGCACGAATTCGGGCGTCACGAACAGCGGCACCGCGGCGCCAAAGCTCTCGCCGTCATCATGCGCCGCCGGCGCGGCCTCGTGCATCTGCTTGCGCCCAAGGTTCTCGCGCTCGGCGATGTAGATCATCTCCTTGGTGACGACGCCGGCCCGCGCCCATTCGAGCTGGGTCAGGGGCTGCGTCTTACCCTCCCCTGGAGGGGGAGGGTCGGCGCGGAGCGCCGGGGTGGGGTGAATTCGCGAAGGCCGCAGGTCACCCCCACCCGATCGCACTGCGTGCGATCGACCTCCCCCCTCCAGGGGGAGGTGAGAAGAAGAAGCGCGCAGCGGCTTCGGCGTGTTCGGGAAATTGCGCGCCAGGTGCTTGCCGCTGACATTGCCGTTGTCGACCGGCTGCACCGGGCGGCCGTCATACTCCTCGACGCCGCCGCGCTCCTTCACCCAGTCGAGGCGAGTGCGCGGCAGGCCGCGCTCGACGTCGATCGTCGCGTTCGGATCGGTGTACGGGCCGGACGGGTCATAGACCGAGACCGGCGGCTCGCCGGACGAAGCATCGAGCGCGATTTCGCGCAGCGGCACCTTGAGGTCAGGCGCCGCGTCCGGCCGCACGTAGATCTTGCGCGAGCCGGCGATCGGGCCGGTCGTGACCTTGGGCGCGGCAAGGTCGGATTCGGCGATATGCTTGTTCATCGATGCACTCCGTTTCATTCCGTTGTTGTTCCGGCCGCGGTTATTTGTTCGCCGGCCGATAACCCTGGAAGCTGAGAAAGGCGCCGAGCACGATGGAGATGACGGCGACGACCGGCAGCGCCGCTGCGCCGGAATAGATCGTACCGGCAAGGCTCGCGGTCGTTTGCGGCAGCACGATGCGGATCACGCCGCCGATCACGAGCAGCCAGCCGAATATGGTGATGATGACGCGCCAATCGGCGGTCCATGTCCGATGTACGTTGAGGATGGCGAGGCCGGGGAGGAGCGCGGACAGGCCGGAGAAATAAATCAGCGTCGGGCTGTGCACGGCTTCGGTGATCATCGCCGAATAGACTGCTCCGTTGAGCAGGATGCCGATGCCGATCACCACGAAAAGCGGGCCGGCGAGCCGAGCGATGAAGATTGCGGGCTGCATGTGATCACCGCGGCGGCCGGCGCGAAGCGTCTTCGCGGCCGCGGGGCGAATGATGGTTTTGGGGCGTATTGACCGTGGAAAACATTCCTGTCCCTTCGCCGGTATGACCCGGATCAGGTTCAAAGGGTTTCCGCGGTTGCGGGCCAACAGCCCGGCGGCGGTTTCTCAGCTCCCTCCTGGGAGCTCCCCTCGGAACGCACTCAATGTAGGCAGCCGGCGGGGCATGTCAACGCGGCGGCGGCCCGCAGCCGAAGGGCAACGGCTGCGGCACTGCAGCAATCGCCTCGGAACGAATGCCGCCACCTAGCGGCCGCCCTTATAAAGCGCGAGCGCCTCGGTCCAGACCTCGGCGCGGTCGGTGTCGAACACCAGCGCCGGATCCTCGGGAACCATTACCCAGACGCCGTGGGTGAGCTCGCCCTCGAGCTGTCCGGGCGCCCAACCGGCATAGCCGAAGGCGATCAGGCTCTTGCTCGGCCCCTTGCCGCGGCCGATGTCACCCAGCACGTCAGGGGCGATGGTCAGCGCCACCCGGCCGTCGATGTCGAGTGTTTCCGGACGGTGATACTCGGCGCTGTGCAGGACGAAACCGGCGGCCGGCTCGACCGGCCCGCCGACAAACACGCGCACGCTGTCGGAGACGCCGCTGGCGTCGGCGCCGAACGCCGCCAGCAGGCCGGCGATCGGGCGCTTCTCGGCCATCCGATTGATGACGATGCCGAGCGCGCCGCCACGGCTGTGCCGGGCCAGCAGAATGACGGCGTGATCGAAGGCCGGCTGGCGCAGGTCCGGCGACGCAATCAACAGCTGGCCGGCGAACGACGTGCGGCCGGAAACCTCCGGCTCCGTGGATAGTGCCGCATGCAGCGGCGTCGCCGGCAAGCACATCGCCGCAGCGGCCGCAATCCAGCGCCGGCAGTTTCGCAGATGCACGACCCACCCCGCGCCCTCGCCTCGCGCCCCGCAAGATGATCGCGCGGGCGCGCGCGATGTTCAAGACGGCCCGGCGGGACAGCGCCGCGCCGCCAACGCGCAGGCGGCTGGCGGCCAAAGGAAGGAATCAAACAAACTGCACGGCGAGGCCGCCGAGCTCGCCGAAATCGGCGTGCAGCGTGTCGCCTTTCTTGGCGAACACCACGCGGGTGAACGAACCGGCGAGGACGAGATGGCCTGGCTCGAGCCCCACACCCAGCGCGCCGAGCTTGTTGGCGAGCCAGGCGACGCCGAGCGCGGGATGGCCGAGCACCCCGGCGGCGACGCCGGTCTCCTCGATCTCGGCATTGCGATACATGATGCCGCCGACCCAGCGCAGGTCGACATCGAGCGGCCCGACGGGCCGGCCGCCGATGACGATGCCGGCCGCCGCCCCGTTGTCGGCGACGGTGTCGAAGATCTTGCGCGGGTCCTCCAGGCGCGCATCGACGATCTCGATCGCCGGCACCACGTACTCGGTCGCGCGCAGCACGTCGGGCAGGCGGACGCCGGGGCCGCGCAATGGCTTGCCAAGGACGAAGGCGAGCTCGATCTCGACCCGCGGCACGCAGTAGTTCTCGTGCGCAATGCGGGCCCCGTCGGCGATCATCATCGAGTCGAGCAAATGCCCGTAATCGGGCTCGTCAATCTGCGAGGAACGCTGCATCGCCTTCGAGGTGAGCCCGACCTTGTGGCCGATGAGCTTGGCGCCGGCGTCGATTTTGCGCTCCAGCACCTCGGTTGAGATCGCATACGCATCCTCGATGGTCATTGATGGCCAGGTCTTGGAAAGCTGGGCCGCCTGCTTGCGCTCCTTTTCCGCAGCGAGAAGCACATCGGCGGCCTTGCGGCGATCGGCTTGCGACATCATGGCCGCGACAGACTCCCTAGGCGTTTGATTGGAGGAGTGGCGGCCGGCTTCCCGAAAGCATCATGCTTCAGCCGAATTACTGGCACAGCGCGCGGGCGAGGATCGTTTCGGTTTCGACCCGGCACTCGCCTTGGCTTTGGCCCGACAGCCACATCGTCGTGACGCACTTCTCCGACGAACTGACGTCGAGCGGCTTGCCGGTATTAAAGCCCTTGCCGCGGCAGGCGTTCACCGCGGCTTCCAGACAATCGGGCGCGCCGTTCGGCGCCTTCGGACAGGCCTGGTGCACCTCGATCGCCCGCGTGCCGGGCAACCGCACGATCGCGGTCGCGGCGTCCTTGGTCGCGGTGGCAGCGTTCTTCATTGCCTCCTTGGCGGCGTCGCGCTGGCCCTGGTTGAAGTCGTCGAGCTTCTTCTGGGCGTCTTTCATGTTGCTGCCGAACTTGGCGACCGATTCGTTCCACCACCGGCCAAACTCATGGAGGAAGCCGGGGTTGGCGTCAGCGGTGGACGGCGGTGCTGACGGGGCAGCGGGACCGGCCGCGGCAGGCGGCGGCAGTGCCGGCGCGGCGGTAATCGCGGGCGATGCAGGGACAGGCTGCGGGGTCGCCGCTGGCGCCGCGGCGCTCGCCGGCGGCGCAGGGGCCGGCTGCGGCGCCGCGGTCGTGGGCTGCGACGGCGCAGGAGGCGCAGCCTGCTGCTGCGCGGCTGGCGCCGCCGGGGCCGGCGCTGTAGCGGCCGGGCCGGTCGGAGCCGGGTGATTGTCCTCGGCAAGCGCAATGCCGCCGGCGGCGGCCCCTAACAGGGCCGCGGCCACAAGCCACGCGGCGGGGGTTCCCGCAATGCGGCACGCTCGATCCCGGTTCGTCATCACAGCCGATCGCGACAGGATTTGTGGCGCCGCCAATGCGCACCGCGGATTCGGCGCCGACGGTTCAGAATACCCGCACCACGATGATAAAGCCAACCACGATCGTCGCCGCGGCGAGGCCGGCCCATAGGCCGAGCCGCTTCTCGATGATCAACCGCGCGCGGGCGCCGTAGCGGTTGAGCAGAAAGGCCTCGACGAAAAAGCGCATGCCTCGCGTGATGAGGGACAGCACGACGAACAAGAGGATGTTGTAGCCGGCAAAGCCCGAGGTGATGGTCACGATCTTGTACGGGATCGGGGTGAGCCCTTTGAGCAGGATGATCAGAGCGCCGTATTGCGCGTACGCCGCGCGGAACGCCTCGACCTTGTCGCCGTAGCCGTAGAGCTGGATCAGCCACTGCCCGACCGTGTCATAGAGCGCCGCGCCGATGAAATAGCCGAACACGCCGCCGGCGACCGACGTGAGGGTGCAAACCGCGGCGTAGGTCCACGCCCGGTCCGGCCGCGCCATGGCCATCGGGATCAGCATCACGTCCGGCGGAACGGGAAAGAACGAGCTCTCGGCGAACGACACGATCCCAAGGATCCAGGTCGCATACGGTTTGTCGGCGGCAGCGACACACCAATCGTAGACGCGGCGGAGCATGGGACGTGTGCTTAGCGGGCGGGCCGCCTGTTGTCCAATGGATGCTTCCCCGCGCGCCCAGGTCAGCGTTCGTTGAGGAAATAGGTCTCCATCGCCGCCTTACCCTTGACCTTGATGATGCCGCGCCGCTCCAGCTTGAAGCGGTCGCCGAGCGCCTTTCGGGTCGCGGCGGAAACCTGAATGCGGCCCGGCAGCGAATGGGATTCCATGCGGCTTGCGGTATTCACCGTGTCTCCCCACACGTCGTAGACGAACTTGTGCGTGCCGATGACGCCGGCGACGACCGGACCGGTGTGCACGCCGATGCGCGCCTGCAGCTTCAGCCCCGTCGCCGCGGCGACGGCGGCGACCGCCTCGAGCATACGCGGCGCCAGCGCGGCGATGCGGTCGGCGTGGTCGGGTTGCGCTTCGGGAATCCCGGCCGCCGCCATGTAGGCGTCGCCGATGGTCTTGATCTTCTCCACCTTGAATTCTGCGGCCAGACGATCGAAGGCGGAGAAGATCCTGCTGAGAAAGTCGATGGTCCGGTCGGGCGTCAATGCCTCGCTGAGCGTGGTGAACCCGACGACGTCGCAGAACAGAATCGTCGCCTCGGCGACCTGGTCGGCGATGGCGGTTTCGCCGCGCCGCATGCGGTTGACGATCCCCTGCGGCAGGATGTTGAGCAGCAAGGCTTCCGAACGCTCCTTCTCCCGCTCCAGGTCGGCGACGAATTTCTTCTCCCGGTCGCGCAGCCATTTGCGCTCCAGCGACGCGCCGATACGGGCGCGCAGCAGGATCGGGTTGAAAGGCTTGGCGAGGTAGTCCTCGGCGCCGGCTTCGATGCAGCGCACGGTGCTGTCGAGCTCGTCGAGCGCCGAGATGATGATGACCGGAATGTGGTTGGTATGCGCCGCCGCCTTGAGCCGGCGCAGCACCTCGAAGCCGCTCATTTCCGGCATGATGAGATCGAGCAGAATGAGATCGAATTCCTGCCGCACGACGAGGTCGAGCGCGGTCGCGCCGTTTGCCGCGCATGTGACGTGATGCCCCTCGCGCGCCAGGCGGCGTTCGAGCACGTCGCGGTTGGAGGAATTGTCGTCAACGACGAGGATGCGGCTCGAATGCCGCGGGCCCTGAGCCGCGCTGCCCGCCGGCAGCGGCTCGAGCGAGCGCAACACGTCGGCGACGATGTCAAGTTGCCGCGCCTTGGCGGCCTCGGCCGGTTCCGCGGTTTCGTGCCTAGCCAATGCGGTCATGGCGTCGATCTGCCCGAGGAGCTGGTCGGCGGAGGCCTTCAGCTTGGTGAGATCGGCACGCAACGACTGCCCGGCGTCCGCCTCCAGGTCCTCGATCAGAAGCTCGCTGTACCCCTTGATGGCGTTGAGCGGAGTCCGCAGGTCGTGACGCAGCCGCCGCTGAAACGCTTCGAGCGTTTCGTCCGCCCGGCGATCGGACGCTGAATCCCGGATCAAGCTTTTCACGAACGCGTTGAGCTGGACGCTCGCAGTGCGCATCCGGTTGAGATCGGCGAGCAGGCCCTCGGGCGAGTCCTCAATGATCATATCGAGGAAATCGGTGACCGCGCTGGCCGGCGCCTGCACCTCCTGGCGCAGGAACGCGGTCAATGCGCGATTGAGGCGCTCATCCGCTTCCGTCTTCGCCAAGAACCCTCCCAAGAGCGCCGTCTAGGCCGTCACGCGCCGTTCGCTGGGCTGCATCATCCCCGCACTGTTTCTTCGGCTAGCTCTTGGCCAAGCCGAGCAGACGCTCGATCTTGCCGATCAGCCGGTCGAGCTCGACCGGCTTGGTGTCATAGTCGTCGCAGCCCGCCTCCATCGCCTTTTCGCGGTCGCCGCTCATTGCATGCGCCGTGAGCCCGATGACCGGCACGCTGCGCGTGGCGTCGTCCGCCTTGACGCATCGAGTGGCCTCCCATCCGTCCATGACGGGCAGGCTCATGTCCATCAGGATGATGTCGGGCTTTTCCCGCCGCGCCGCGTCGACACCCTGCTTGCCGTCCACCGCGAAAATCACCTCGAAGCCGCGGCGAATGAGGCGGCGCGATAGCATGTCGCGGTTCATCTCGTTGTCCTCGACCAGCAAAACCTTCGTCATGGCCTCCCTCTTATCCGGCTGTTCGCCTGCCTCAACTTTGCGCCGCCGCCACGCGCGCCGGCCGGCGCCGTACGGCCGCGCCGATGGCCGCGGTGATATCGACGCGCGTCGCCGTTGCCTTCTCCATCACCTTCTGCGCCTGCCGCGAGAGGCGCTCGCGTTCGCCCGCCGAGAGCTGCTTGGCGGTGACGACGATGATCGGTATCTCGCGCCAATCCGCGCGGGCGGCAAGCGCGTCGAGGAAAGCGAATCCGTCCATTTCCGGCATCATCAAATCGAGCAGGATGATCGCCGGCGGCGGATTGTCGCCGAGCCACGACAGCGCCAGGCGACCATTGGCGGTCTCCGCTACCGCCAGCCCCATTCTCTCGATCGTGTGGCGCATCATGTCGCGGGTATCGGCGTCGTCCTCCACGACCAGAACGGGCCCATCGCGGCGCACCAGGCGGTTGATCAGCGCCGTCAGCCGTGATCGGTCGACCGGCTTTGTCAGGACTTCGACGGCACCGAGCGAAAGCCCGATGCCGCGCTCGGGCGCGACCGTCACTATGACCACCGGAATGTCGCAGAGGTCGGGATCGGCCTTGAGCGTCGCCAGCACGTCCCAGCCGTCGGGTTTCGGCATCATGACGTCGAGGGTGATCGCGTCGGGGCGCAGCGTGCGCGCCAGAGTGAGAGCCTCCTCGCCGTTCGCCGCCTGGACCAGCCGATAGCCGGCGCCCTTTAGGTTGGCAGCAAGCAGCTCCCGCGCCGCCGGATCGTCATCGACAATCAGCACCGTGGCGCCGTTGCCGGCATCGGCCACGATGCGCGGCACCTTCGCCGGAGCGATTTGCGCCGGCGTTTCAGTGTGCACCGGGAGCGTGATCGTGAAAGTCGATCCTTCACCGGGCCGGCTGGTCACCGTGATATCGCCGCCGAGCAGCTGGCAGAAACGCCGGGAGATCGCCAGGCCGAGGCCGGTGCCGCCATACTTCTTCGTGGTTGAGGCATCCGCCTGGCTGAACGCCTGGAACAGGCGGCCGAGCTGCTCCTCGGTCATGCCGATGCCGGTATCCGAGACCGCAAATCGCACCATCGGACGATCGGTTTCGAAGCGCTCGGCGACGAGGGTCAGGCGGCCGTTGTCGGTGAACTTGCTGGCGTTGCTCAAAAGGTTGAGCAGGCTTTGCTTGAGCTTGGAGCGATCGGTCCGGATGTCGCCGAGGTCCTTCGCCGATCTGAGCTCAAGCGTATTGCCGTTTTTCTCGGCGAGCGGAACGATGAGTGTGCGCACCTCTTCGAGCAACGGCACGAGCGCAACGTCCTCGAGGAAGACATCCATGCGCCCGGCTTCGACCTTCGAAAGGTCGAGAATGTCGTTGATCAGCCCGAGCAGGTGCCGGCCGGCACCCTCGATCTTCTTCAGGTCGGGGACCAGCCTCTCCTGCCCGAAATCGGCCACGTCCTCCTGCAGAATTTCGCTGTAGCCGATGATGGCATTGAGCGGCGTGCGCAGCTCGTGACTCATATTGGCGAGGAACTGCGACTTGTGCTGCCCCGCCACTTCAAGCTGTCGCCCCTTTTCCTCGATCTCGTGGAACAGCCGGGCGTTATGAATCGCCAGCACCGATTGCGCGGCGAAAGTCTTGATCAGATCGATGGTGTTCTGCGGAAAGGCGCCGGGTGTGCGGCGGCGCACCACCAGCAAGCCGACAATGTCGCGCCCGCGCAGGAGCGGCGCGGTCAGGCGCGCACGGTAGCCGGCACGCAGGGTAATCTCGTTGATCGGATTGGGACCCTCGTCGCGCAAATCGGCGACCTGCACCGGCTCCTGCGCCCCGAGCACCGCCGCGACATTGGCCTCGTCTAGGCCGATGTGCCGGTTCGACAGCGCGTCGATCAGCTCCGGATCCATCCCGTAGGTGGCGCGCAGATGAAATTCGCGCTGCACCTCGTCATAGACATAGATCGCCCCCGCGTCGGTATGAGAAAGCTGCGCCGCCTTGGCGACAATGGTCGACAGCACCGTCTCCAGATCGAGCGTCGAATTCACTGCCTGCGAGACTTCACCGAGTGCGCGCAGCTCGCCGACCGAGCGGCCAAGTTCGTCGGTGCGCTCGCGCAGCTCGCCGAGCAGGCGCGCATTCTCGATGGCGATGACGGCTTGGGCGGCGAAGCTTGTCGCCAGCGCGATCTGCTTGTCGGTAAACAGCCGGACTTCCTGGCGAAAGATGGCGATGGCGCCAATGAATCGGTTTTCCTTGACCATCGGAATGAGGAGGAGAGTGCGCACTCCGGCACTATCGACGAACCGCGTGACGGTCGGGTCGTGCTCCTTGTAGGCGACGTCTTCCGCGAGGTCGGGAATGTGCAGCAACTGTTTCATTGCCGCTACGCGGGTTACGGGTGTCAGCGGTCCGGGATGAAACACCGGCTCGCGTCGCCGCATATCGACGAACGCCTCCGGGGCGTTGTGCGTGGCGACGACCCGGAATGCGTCGCCGTCCGGCAGGACCAAGATACCGAACTTGGCTTGGCAGATGCGCGTCGCATTCGCGAGAATGGACGCGAAAACCGGCTGCAGATCGCCGGGCGAACTGGAGATGACTTGCAGCACCTCGGAGGTCGCCGTCTGCTGCTCGAGCGATTCGGTGAGCTCGTGGGTGCGCTGCTGCTCCGCCTCGAACAAACGCGCGTTCTCGATCGCGATCACTGCCTGGTCGGCGAACGTCGTTACCAGCTCTATTTGCTTTTCGGTGAACGGGTTCACTTCATTGCGAACGAGCGCGAATACGCCGATGGTGGTGCCGTCGCGCAGCAGAGGGACGCCGAGGTTCGTTCTGAAGCTGAACTCCTGCTGATATTCGGTCGCGCGGTACTCGGGATCGGCCAGTACGTCGTGAATATGAATGACTTTGCCTTCCAGCGCGACGCGTCCGGTCATGCTGCTGCGGTCGGGCCGGAGCGGCTGCTCGGCGAACCGAGCCGTGTCTCCCGAATATCCGTAGGTCGTCGCCAGCCGATACACGTCGCCGTCCCGCTGGAACAGGGCGGCCTTGTCGGCCGCGCAAAGCCGGGCGGCGGATTCGACCAGCGTGGCCAGAACCCGCTGCAGATCGAAGGTCGAACGGCTGATGACCTTGAGCACGTCGGCGGTCGCCGTCTGCTGCTGCAGCGATTCGCGCAACTCGCTCAGCAGCCGCGTGTTCTCGATGGCGATGACCGCCTGCGCGGCGAAACTGCCGAGCAGCGCG
>Ga0210410_10004678_pt1 | contig 11962 bp, 12 predicted proteins | sample IncBWC4MmetaG_FD_161058 | JGI IMG/M metagenome (GOLD analysis project Ga0210410, IMG submission 161058) | Forest soil microbial communities from Barre Woods Harvard Forest LTER site, Petersham, Massachusetts, United States - Inc-BW-C-4-M | ecosystem: Environmental > Terrestrial > Soil >... | reverse complement strand
ATCCCCGGGCCTGGGCAGAGGTCGCCTTAGGGGCATGAAGACCCGTTCCCGCCGCGCCCGCTGAACGCCCGCTGTCCGTTCAGTGAAGGGTCGTTCGCCGGGACGCACGGTAACTAGGAAGATGCGCCGATTCCGGCCGTTCGCGATGCTGAGAGGCTCAAACCTTTACCTTCGCCGCCCTGTGCCAACTCAGCTGTGATCGATCGGTCGCCCCCGTTACGTCCTTCGGCGTCGACCTGAGGAGCGCAGTTGCGCCATGCCGCCGGTTCAGCGCACCGCCGAAACTCGGCTGGCACCGGAGCTTAGCTTCGAGATATCGGGGCGGTCAGGATACCCTGTTTCGAGCAGCGGCGCAGCGGCGGCGGCTCGGCCGGCGATGTAGCCCTGGCAAGCGGCGCGGGCGAGCCCGTGCTGGCTGAAGCCGCCGGCCGACTCGCCGCCGCAATAGAGGCCGGGGATGACCTCGCCGTTCATGTCGATGACTTGGCAGGCCGGATTGATGCGCAGGCCGGCGCGCGTGTCGTGGACGACCGGGGTTGCCCAAGCCGCATAGAAGGGCGGTTTCTCGATCCGATGCCGTGGGGTCGGCTTGTCGAAATCCGCATCCACGCCGCTTTCGACAAAGGAATTGTACCGCGCCACGGTCTCTTCGAGATTGGCCGGGGGCATCGGCACACGCTGGTACTTCATGACGATTTTCCTGGCGAGGTCGGCGAGCCGGTTGGCGCTGAAAAAGAAGCCGGCAGCGATGTCGACCTGCGGTGGCTGCGGCTGCCAGCCCTCCCGCGCGACCGCGTCGCTGTCGTAGATCGCCCAAATCGGCCCGCCGCCGTTGTGGCCGTCGTCGATGCCGGCCAACGCCGCGTTCAGCCAGTTGTTCGGCGTGTATTTGCTGCGCTGCACGTTGCGCCAATCGCCCTGTATGTAGTTCTCGATCGAGTTGTAGTTGTTGGCGATGTATTGGCCGCCGGTCTCGTCGTAGAAGCGACGGCCGAGCATATTGACGCAGATCACATCCTGCCAATCCCGCACGTAGAGACCGCTGGCCCGTGCCTTGTCGAAGACCGGGCTCTCGGGCAGCCATTGCAGGTGGCGGTAATTGTATTGGCAGCCGATGAAATTGGGTTTGGTGACGTTGGAGCCGAACTCGCCGATCTGGTTGTAGAAGCCCCATAGCGCGGCGCCGATCGCCATTGCCGCCAGTTCGCCGCTGGCGTCCTGGTCGGACCACGGCATACCGGCAAGGCCGCAATACTCCTCGGTCAGTCGCGGATCGAACATGCGGCGGAAGTTGACGTTGCCGGTCGAGCCACCGGTGCCGATAATGACAGCTTTGCGGGCACGGATGTCGATCGGACCGCCGCTCTCGCGGTCAGCCGCGATACCGAGCACCGGGCCCGCATTCGACGCTTCCCGATAGATCCGGGTCATGCGGTGCTCAAGCAGGATCTCGACGCCGCACCCGCGGGCCGCGATCTCGAGCGATCGCATCATGCCGTTGCCGGAAAAACGGGTCTTTTGCACCGCCGGATCGGCCGGGCGGCCGGTTGCCGGCATCGGCCAATGACCGACGATGCTGTGCATCTCGCGCGGCACGGAGTTGCCGACCGAATTGCCGCCGATCGCATCGGGCGCCTTATCGACGAATTCGACGCCATGCGCGAGCAGCCATTCGAAGGTCGCGGCGCTGTTGTCGGCGAAGGCGCGGATGATCTCGCGGTCGTTGTAGCGGTAGTCGGGAAAGCCGTTCGGACCGACCACCGACCAATCGGTCAGATCGCGGAACAGGAGGTCCGGCGAATCCGCGATGCCGTATTTCTTCTGGACGCTGGTGCCGCCGCCGAGCGGGATATTGCCACCGCTGATAATGGCATGGCCCCCGATATCCTTCTCGGCTTCGACGAGGATTACGGAACAGCCTGCTTCGCATGCGACGATCGCGGCGGGAAGCCCTGTCGCCCCCGCGCCGATCACAACGACATCGGCCTCGCGGTCCCAGTCAACCGGGTACTGCCCTGTCGCCGCGCCCGGTATGGCTCTGCCCAATGTTCGCGTCATCATCCCGCTCCCCTTCCCACGATGATATGCCCCGAGCGCCCGGTTGCCGTCGACCGCGAAGATCGTCGCTCAGAAACTCGCAAAACGCAGGACTGCCGCCCGGTCGGTAACTACGGCCCCGCGCCGGCAGGGCACTATGCTGTACTGCCGCAAATCGCCATCCACGCCCGGCCGGCGCGATCGCAGCTGCCCGATCTGGCGAAGTTCGCTAAGCGTTACTGCAGCCGCGGTTCAACCGCACTTAAGGCACCTGCCAGGCTGTACAGCCGGTGTCGGTTCAGTCTGCCGACCTTTGCTCGGAGGCGAGGCAACGGGTAGGAAGCGCCGATGGCGGCCACTGGCGAGACCTTCGAAAACCTAGGTTTCGACCCAAAGCCACCCGTTCGGTTACTGCGGGGCTAAGGGCTATTAGCGCATCCTCCGCTGTCTGCGGCGAAGGCGATTTACCGTTGCCCCAGCCGTTGAAAGGCGCGATCGTGCTCTCGAAAACGCCAGGATCTGGCGAATGTCGGCTGACCCCATAACGCCGCAGACTCGTGGAGATGAGAGACGTGACCGTGGATGACGGCTTCGATCTCGACGCCTATCTGCGTCGCATCGGCTATGAAGGGCCGCGCGAGCCGTCCCTGGCGACGCTGCGCGCCATCGTCGCCGATCATTCCGCCGCCATTCCTTTCGAGAACATCGATGTTCTGCTGAAGCGCGGTGTTCGTCTCGACATCGCCACGCTCTACAGCAAGCTCGTGCGGCGCCGGCGAGGCGGCTATTGCTTCGAGCAAAACACCCTTCTCGCAGCCGCGCTCAGGGCGTTGGGATTTTCGCTCGTCACGCTGGCCGCGCGCGTCGTGCGTGGGATGCCGGACGGCGCCGCGACCGCCCGCGCTCACATGTTGCTGCAAGTGGATTTGCCGGAGGGACCCTTTATCGCCGATGTCGGTTACGGCAACCTGACGCCGACCGCACCGCTCGCGCGGCGTCCAGGCGAGGAGCAAGCGACGCCAAACGAGCCCTTTCGCCTAATGCCCTACAATGGCGAGTTCGTCCTGGAGGCGTGCCTCGGCGATACGTGGGACAGCCTGTATCGCTTCGGGTTGGAGCCCGCACCGCCGGCTGACTACGAGATGGGCAACTGGTACGCCTCCACCTATCCCGGCAGCCCGTTTTACGCAAATCTCCTCGTCGCCCGTCCAGGTCCGGGCCGCCGCACGACCTTGTTCAATCGCCGCTTGACGATCCGCGACCGCGGCGGCAGCGTCGCTCGCCGGGTCCTTGTCGGGATCGACGGCTATCGCGAAGCACTGGTGGAGCACTTCGGCCTTTCGCCCGCGGACGACGAACTTGTCGGCATCACTGCCGCAATGGCCTCCCGTTCGGCCGACGAGGAGGTGCCCCGCGCCTTCGTCTAATCGCGTCGGCGCATTCGTTCCTTCCCTGGCCACCGATCTTTCGCGTGATGCGGAGGTCGCCTTCGGGGCACGAAGAGCGGTTCCCGTCGCCGAGGCTGAGCGGCCGTTGTGGGTTCGGTGAAGTGACCTTCGCCAGAATGCGCCGCAACGGGGAGATGCGCCGATAGCGGTCCTTCCCTCGGTAGGGGAATCCGGCGCAAGCGGCGCCCCCCAACCCGATGAGGAGCAAGCGGCCACGCGGGTAACGATGCTTCGCGGGGTTCTAGTATAATGTCGAATGATTACTGCCTCCCCTGCGGCCGTGCCCCTGACAGACACAGAGATCATCGCTTATTATCGAGCGAGAACGCAGCTGCCAGAATGGAACTCCTGAACCTCGACAGACGACATTTCTTCGCCGTACAGCAGATCTATTTTCGCTTTAACCCATCCTGTCAACTGGATCGATCTCTACCCAGGGTCTATCGTGAGGAAGACCCGGCGCTCGTTCTAGGAGCAAGCAAGGTGGGAATTGGCTTTCAACGTTCTAATCGAGGGTATTCGGGGCGAACGGCGGGTCGGGTGCCGCGGGATTGACGCGAATAGCAATCGTAGGATGCGTTGAGCAACGCGAAACCCATCAACGCAGGCCAATCTGATGGGCTTCGCTAGGCTCAACCCATCCTACGATTGCTGAGCGGATCAGCGGTTGCCGCATCGGTCAAGAGGGTGCGGAACCAGGATTGCGCCGGGTCGCCGGTCGAGCGGCGATGCCACGCCATCGACACCGTCGTGGCGAAATCGATCGGCAATGGCGTGATCGCGATCGCAGCATTCGCGGCGATCTGCTCGGCGATGCGGCGCGGCACCGTGGCGATCAGATCTGAGGCGGCGACCGCCGCCGGCACCGCCAAATAGGTGGCGACGAACAGCGCGATCCTCCGCTTCAGCCCGAAATCGACAAGGATGCGGTCGAGCGCGCCGGTCGTGGCACCCCGTGGCGAGACCAAAACATGGCTTTGCGCCGCGTAAGCCTCCAACCCCATCGGCCGGGCGGCGTCCGGATGATCCTGCCGTGCCACGACGACAAAAGGGTCTCGCAGCAACACGGTCGCTTCGATATGCGCCGGTAGGCTATTGACATGCGCGACCGCAACGTCGATTGCGCCGCGATCGAGCTGCTCGGCAAGCTCGCGGCCGGTCGCCGGAAGCAGACGCAAGGTGGCACCTGACGCCTTGCGGGCAAAGGCCCGGGCCAGCGGGCCAACCAGCGCGATCTCGGCGTATTCGGCCATGCCGGCAGTGAATGTCGTGGTACTCGTGGCCGGATTGAACCCGGCGCCGAGGCGCAACGCCGCCTCGATATGCTCGATCGCGGCTGTGACGAGCGGCCCGATCTCACGCGCCCGCGCCGTGGGCTCCATGCCGGCCGCGGCGCGCACGAACAGCTCGTCCGCGAAAACACCTCTGAGCCGCGACAAGGCGTGGCTCATCGCCGGCTGCGACAGGCCGATGCGGTCGGCGGCACGGGTGACGGCGCGCTCGGTCATCAGCGCATCGAACGCTTTCAGCAGATTGAGGTCGACGGCACGGATATCCATTCGGCGAATGCCTATCATACAATCTATCGGATAGATTATGTCTCGGGCCGCTATATGCGCTGTACCACGGAGGACAACATGGCGATCGAACTCAATCACACGATCATCTGGGCGAAGGACAAATGGGCCTCGGCGCGGTTTCTCGCATACATTCTCGGCGTCGAGGTGGAGCGGCAATGGGCCCGGTTCGTGCCGGTTCGGGTCGGCGGCGTCACGCTCGATTTCGCCGATTCACCCGAGCGGCACCATCAGCACTATGCGTTTCTGGTCGGCGAGGAGGAATTCGACGCCGCATTCGCCCGCATTCGCTCCGCTGGCGTCAGGTATTACGCCGATCACGACCGCAGCGGCCCGGGCGAGATCAACCATTACTACGGCGGGCGCGGCATCTATTTCGACACACCCGACGGCAACCTGTTCGAGCTGATCACACGGCCTTACGGCGCCGTGCCGGAGAGCCGGGGCGGACTTGACGCGGCACAGGTCAGATAGGCGCGCCAATCATCCCTGTAATTTGACCATGGAGGGTTCATCAATGCCGCAAGAGCAAGCGCCACGCCTCAGCCATGTCGGGCTCTATGTCAGCGACGTGCCCAAAATGATCGATTTTTACACCAAGGTTTTGGGCTTCGTTGTCAGCGATGGAGCAACGGACGGCCGCATCACATTCCTGTCGCGCAATCCCAGCGACCATCATCAGGTCGTCCTGGTGCGCGGTCGCAGCACCGATGCCGAAACCCCGATGGTGCAGCAGGTGTCGTTCAATGTCGGCAATCTTGCCGCCGTCCAGCGCGCCTATCGTAGCGTGACTGCGGCCGGTTGCCAGGGCATCCGCCCGATCAGCCACGGCAATGCCTGGTCGGTGTACTTCCAGGACCCCGAAGGCAACCAGATCGAGATGTTCTGCGACACGCCGTGGTATGTGCCGCAACCCTGCGGCTTCAAGATCGATCTCGAGCAGACCGAGGACGAGATCTCTAGCGCCACCGAGGCCTATTGCCGCCAGCAGCCCGGCTTCAAGCCGATGGAAGAGTGGCGCGCCGAGATCAGCAAGAAGATCGCCGCCCAGCTCAACGCGTGACCAACCACATCAGTTAGCAGGAGACACGAATGAGCGAAAACAGAGGATATCACGCCCATATCTACTACGATTCCAATACCAAGCCGAAGGCCGCGCAGCTGCGCGAGGTGCTGCTCGGGAAGTTCAAGGTCGAGCCCGGCGGGTTCAGCGACGAACCGCGCGGCCCGCACCCCATCTCGCAGTTCAACGTGATTTTCGAGACGTCAGAGTTCCAGGATATTGTGCCATGGCTGATGCTCAACCGGGATGGCTTGGACGTGCTGGTGCACCCGCTGACCGAAAGCTCCTATGACGACCACAGCAAAAACGCGATGTGGCTCGGCACTCCGGTATCGCTGAAACTCGATATTCTGCGCCCGCAGTACAGCGAGGGTTTGTTACCGGCGTCCCAGCGGGGTTAGCTGGCGCATTATCGCAGCCGTGATCGATCCGGTCCCGGCGAGTGCAGTCGGGCGACCGCCGGCGGCGTGATGTAGCGCGTAGGATGGGTTGAGCGCTGCGAAACCCATCACCTCGGTTCGGCGACGTCCGATTGGTTGCGCTTCGCTTTAACCCATCCTACCAACTTGACATAGTTGGCGTGCAATTCGCCTTTTGACGGTAACGCCATGGCGAAGCCAATCAAGTCGCCAGCGGTTTCGGCGACAAGCACGATGGCGCAGTCAACCCCCCGCAGCGACATTTACGTGAGGCGAACGTACTCCGGCCGGCCAAGCTCGAGCATGCGGTTCAGCGAGGCGGCAGCAATGGCCACCTCGGTCCTCTGCCGGCCCTCCGGTCCGTGAGCGCAGCGCCTCACCGATCACTCGCTTGTAAGCGGCCGATATCGGCCTCCACCAAGGCACGCCAATTGTAACCAGATGCCCGCTGCCAGCCGGGCTGCAACGCGCGGCGCTGGCGTCGGTGAAATCCCGGATGGTCATCGCTCGGATGAGTCCGAAAGTCAGGTTCGCAATCGACTCTCCGCTGGAGGAAGACGGATTCGAACCCTCAGTCCCCGTGAAGAAGGACCCACCTCGTCGAGATTTCGACTTTTCCAGCGTTTCCTTCCGAGAGGGACCGAGGGTTCGAATCCGAGTCGGACAAACTCCGAATTCGGCCGCCGCCGAACATCAATAAAGCATCATCGAACCGTTCACGCCGTCGAGGCTACGGCGCCGCCGGCTCGGGTCCGCGCCCGTGACCAAGGTTGATCTGGGGAAGTATTTCCTCCAGCGATCGAGGCGCCATCCGCAGGTTGGCAAAGCCGGGCACGCCGGGCGAGGCGATGTTGTCGCACTCCATCAACTCCACCTGGCTTCGCGTGATCGGCCGGGCCGGCAGCAATTCGCCGATGGTTCCGATGATCTTCCATAACGCAAAGGGCACCGGCAGCAACAACCGCTCCTTGCCGAGACTTTCGCCAAGCACGAGCAGCAGCGAGCGATAGTCGTAGACCTGCGGCCCGGCCAGCTCGTAGATCCGCTCCGTCGCTGGCAACCGCATTATGCGGGCGACCGCTTCGCCAATATCCTCGACATAGACCGGCTGCAGCCGGGTTCCGCCGTTGCCGAACAGCGGAAATGCCGGTAGCCGGCGCAGCATCGACAGAAGCGGCGCGACGAAAGCATCGTCCAGTCCGAACATGACGGCCGGACGGATCAGTGTGGCCGCGGCAAACGCCCGTAACACCGCCACTTCCCCCTCGCCCCGGCTGCGAATGTAGGCAGAAGGCGAGCCAGCATCGGCGCCGATGCCCGAGACATGCACGAGCCTCGGCACACCCGCTTCCGCCGCGGACCGAGCCACCCGCGCGGCCGCTTCGACATGCACCGACCGGAACGTGTCCTTGCCGCGCTCGACATACAAGCTGACGGCGTTTCACGACCGCGTAGGAACCGGCGATCGCGGCGGCGACCGCGCTCTCTTCGTTGATGTCGGCACGGATCGATGCGATGCCGGGCTCGCCATCGGCAGACAGCGATCGACTGCGCTCGGGATGGCGCGCGGCGATCCGAACCGCAAACCCGGCCTCCCGCAGCCAACGGACGACACGGCGCCCGAGAAAGCCGGTCCCGCCGAACACGGTGGCCGTCTGTGCGGGCGCCCAGGAGGCGGTCATCCCCTACCGGTATCAGTCGCCAACGCACATCGCTGCCGACCAATTCTGCGTGTGCGCGATCCCGACACTGAGCTAGAACGCCGGCGCCAGCACCATCCGGGGTACCCAGACCAAATCCTGGTGCAAGGCTTTCCTCGCCGCCCATGTCCCGGGTTGGATTTTTTCCCCACGCGGCTGCCCAGGCCGCAAACCCAGCTATAGCAGATCATGTGCAAGTCATTCCTCCGGCACTCCGGCCTTGCGCAGACCAGCAAAGAAAGTGGCTTCGTGTAGTGCAAGGATAGTCGGCACCCCCCAATCACCAGCCCTCATCGCAGCGATACTGGGATAAGCCTTGCCGCCCAACAGCCCTCTGGCCTCGGCAAGTTCGGCGGCGGCACGATCCAAATCGCCTTTGAGGGCATAGGCGGAGGCGAGCCACATGTGCGGGAATCGTGATCCCGGATTGCCGGTGCGCGCTTTCTCCAACCAGACGATCGCCTCGTCGGTGCGCGATTGCAGCAAATGCACCTGCCCAATCACAAGATAACGGTTGAAAACATACGGATCGCGGGGGCCAAGCCGGATTGCCTGCTCTTCCAGTGGGATCGTCTCCTCGATCGACCCGGTCCGGAGCTTGCACACCCCGAGGGAGAATAGTGCGCCCGCCGAGTTGCGGTTTGACGCGATCACCATCTCATATTCGGGAATGGCGAGGTCGCACCGACCCTCTGCGCGCAGCAGTAGACCTCTGGCTAGATGCGCAGCCGTGCTGTTGGGCGATATCGCCAACGACTGCCCGATCAGTCCTTTAACGCGTGCGATATCGGCGGTGCGCGTGATGGTCATTCCGCTGTTCACACGATCTACGAGAGCAAGTGCTAACGAGGTCTGCGCCTCGACCGACCCAGGGTCGAGGGCCAACCCACGCTCGAACAGCTCGACGGCCTTGGTATAATTGTCAGGCGTAGCTGGCTTGTGTAATGCGGCGCGTCCGCGAAGAATGTAGTCCAGCGCGTCGGGGTGCTCTATCGGCCGGCGGGCCTCCGCAGCAACCAGCTCTGAATTGAGCGCAATCGCAATCTGGCGCGTGATATTGTTCTGCAACGCGAAAAGATCGCCCGTATCGCGGTCGAAGCGCTCTGCCCACAGGTGCGTGTCGGTCGCGGCGTCTATTAGCTGGGCGCTGACGCGGACCTGGTTACCCGACCGGCGAACGCTGCCCTCCAAGCACATAACGCACCCCTAACTCCCGGCCGATCTGCTTCGCGTTGACTGGTTTGTCCTTATAGGTGAATGCGCTATTGCGCGAGATCACGAGCATGTGTGAGATCCGCGACAGATCGGTCGTCAGATCCTCGGTAATCCCGTCAGCGAAATATTGCTGCTCTGGATCACTACTCATATTGGCGAAAGGTAGCACGACAATCGATAGGCGCGGCGCGACCGCGGGTTTGATTGCGGATGAAGCGGTCTGGGCGCTTTCGGAGGCCGTGCCGACTACCTCAGGCGGCGTGGGAGAGGATTTCGTTGCCGGCCAGAACCACCAGGCGATGACAGCGATGACGAGTGCCGCTGCAGCGGTCGCCGCCGTTGTCGCCGGGACGACACGTCGTCGTCGCGATGCCAGGGCGGGTGCACTTGCCGCCGGCAGCTCAGCGACAGCTTCGGGGCGCAACGCGAAGACCCGTACCGACCGGAACTATATTCTTGACACTCTGCTCGCCCCTGTCCTCGAACGGGTATGGGAGCTTGTCTCGGATCTGGTCTCGGACCACTCGCGAAAATACAGATGCCCCCTGGTTCGGCTAATGCTTCAAGTCGTGCAGCTACGTTGACCCCATCGCCGTAGATGTCGTCCTCCTCGGCGATCACGTCACCGAGGTTGATCCCAACCCGGAAGGTGATGCGTTTGTCCTCGGCCGTTTCCGCATTGCGGTCACCCATCCCTCGCTGCACCTCGGCAGCACAGCGGACGGCATTAATCACGCTAGGAAATTCCACCAGCATCCCGTCGCCGGTGTTCTTCACAATCCGTCCGTGGTGTTCTTTGATTTTCGGATCGACCAACTCGCGGAGATGGGCCTTGAGGCGTTCATGCGTGCCTTCCTCGTCCACCCCCATCAGCCGCGAGTAGCCGGCCACATCGGCGGCGAGGATCGCGGCGAGACGGCGCTCGACGGGCTGGTTCATGGCCTCCCCTCAGTGACGGCGATCATAGCAGAAAGGCGGCCGCCGGCGCGGTGGAATGAGGGATGTCCCCTGCCCAGCCCCTATGACGTGCGGACAGTGACCCAAACAGTTGGTTGAATGATTTGGAACCCGATGCATCCTCCGCTATACTGTGCGTGAGCGTCAGAAGTTGCGAAGAACCGCATTAGGGAGAGCCCTGGTGAAACAAGCATCCGGGAAGCGGGCGACAATCTTCGGGCGGCAAGGGGATTCGATAAGGCGGCGCGAGCTGGTGCTTCTGCTCGGCAGCGCGATGATGACGGCCCGCATCCTGCGCGCGCAGCAGAAAGCGATGCCGGTGATCGGTCTCCTCAGCAGTGGCCCGCCCGGCGCGAATGCCGCGAAGGTAGCCGCCTTCTGCCAAGGACTTAGGGAAATCGGCTACGTCGAGGGACAAAACCTGGCGATCGAATACCGCTGGGCGGAGGGCCACTACAATCGGCTACCCGCGTTGGCCGCCGAGCTCGTCGGCCGCAAGGTTGACGTGATCGTAGCGATGGCTGGCACCCCCTCGGCGCTGGCGGCGACAAATGAAACCTCAGCGATCCCGATCGTCTTTCTCGTCTTACCCGGTCGCGCGTCCGGCCTCGTCGCCAGTGTCGCGCGGCCAGACGGCAACGTGACCGGCGTCGGCATGTTCTCCATTGAGCTGTTTTCGGTACCATGCGCAAACCTATCCGCCGGCGTAAGCGCCCGCTTCCTTTGATGATGACCGAGATGATGCTGGCGTCATGGGAGACGATCGCTCGCCGAACTTTGATGATAGCCCGGGACACCTGCACTCCTGCAGAATACAGGCGCATGGTCATTGAGAAAGTGGCGGCGTTGCAGCGCTCGACCCTGGCCGGGATGTCAGGGCGAGGCACGCGAGCGGTGCTGGCTCCTTGGCACGAGATCATCGACAAGGTCTGGGGTTACTCCGAGCGCTCCGGTATTCGTGGGCGCACAGTGACGCTCAAGGTCAAGTTCGCTAACTTCCGGCAGATCACGCGAAGCCGCACCGGTCAGACGTAGATCAAGACCCGAAGCGAACTCGAACAGCTCGGCAACGCACTGCTCGAACCTCTTTTTCCTGTCACGAAAGGCGTTCGGCTTCTCGGTCTCTCACTATCTTCACTCGCGGCCCGTTCGAGCCCGGCGCGGACGGCCCCGCGCCATTTGCATCGGACGGTTCGTCCGCGCCGGCCATGCCCATCCAGATTACCCCAGGCACTCATTCGATGCGGCGGAAGGCGACGCTAATCTATAAGAAGAATGCGGTCGATTACCGACGGAGAGACGGACGATGGCGAAGGAGATCCTGTGCGGGTTCGGGGTCGATGTCGATGCGGTCGCAGGCTGGCTCGGCTCTTACGGTGGCGAGGACTCCCCCGACGATATTTCGCGCGGTCTCTTTGCCGGGGAGGTGGGCAGTCCTCGTCTGCTGAAGCTGTTTGCGCGGCTCGGCATCAAGACCACATGGTTCATCCCCGGCCATTCCATTGAGACATTTCCCAATGAGATGAAAGCCGTCGCGGACGCCGGG
>Ga0210410_10004676_pt1 | contig 11965 bp, 10 predicted proteins | sample IncBWC4MmetaG_FD_161058 | JGI IMG/M metagenome (GOLD analysis project Ga0210410, IMG submission 161058) | Forest soil microbial communities from Barre Woods Harvard Forest LTER site, Petersham, Massachusetts, United States - Inc-BW-C-4-M | ecosystem: Environmental > Terrestrial > Soil >... | reverse complement strand
CAAGAAGGCCCCAACTCCTCTGCTGGGCCAGTCAACCCATTGGTGCAGTGGAATAAAACACTTCTCGTGATTGTTCGCACTCCGAAGGCCCAGCCGGCTACCATCCATCCCACCCGAAGCTTCGCCATCATGCACGCATCGATTTACGACGCGGTCAACGCGATCGACAGGACCCATAAACCGTATTTGGTTCGCCTTACAGGAGTATCGCGTTTTGCTTCCCAGGATGCGGCGGCCGATGCGGCGGCACACGCAGTATTGGTAGCGCTATATCCCAATTTCCAAGCGACGCTCGATGCGCAACTTCAACAGTTGTTGACACAGATTCCAGATGGAGCAGACAAGGCGGAAGGCATCACTATCGGTCAAACTGTTGCGGAGCGCATTTTGGCTCTGCGAAGCAACGACGGATCGGCGAATGCCCCGATTCCTTTCGTCTTTGGGACTGCCCCCGGGGATTACCAGTCGACGCCACCGAATTTCCCCAAGCAGCCTCAATTTACGCACTGGTCCCATGTCACGCCCTTTGCGCTGGAGCGCGCGAATCAGTTCCGTCCCGGCCCACCTCCCGCGCTGACCAGCGATACGTACAGCGATGTTCTCAATGAAGTGCAATCATTGGGAATCGCGGGAAGCACTACCGCAACTGCAGACCAGGCGCTGACCGGCCGTTTTTGGAATGGAGCCATTCAGAACTATTGGAACGAGATCGCTCAGACGGCAGCCGTGACGCACAATTTGAGCACGGCAGAAAACGCCCGTCTCTTCGCGCAGTTAAACCTGGCATTTGCGGATGACGTGATCGCTTTCTACGACGCCAAGTACACATACAACTTCTGGCGGCCGGTAACTGCCATCCGCGAGGCTGCAAATGACGGCAACCCCAAAACCCTTCCTGACCCGAACTGGCTTCCACAAGTCGGCAACACGACACCGGATCCTGCGTATCCGGGCGCACACGCCGTTATTAGCGCGAGTGGGGCTTCCGTGTTGATTTCTTTCTTCGGAAAAAATCACTTCGACTTCAGCGTTACTTCTGAAGTCTTGCCGGGAGTAGACCGCACCTTCACGAACTTTTCGGCTGCCGCCGAAGAAGCCACGTTAAGCCGGATTTTCGCCGGCGTGCATTTCCGCTCCGACCTCACTACCGGCGCACGGTTGGGCCGTCAGGTAGCGGACTTCGTTGTCGATAATTTTTTCACTCCTATTCACGGAGAAGACCATTCCGACAACGACCGCTGATCCATAGGCTCAAGCAATTCGCGTACAAAGCCCCATGGATCCATCAAGGCTTGGAATCCGAAAACTGGCCAACCCATCCCGACCAGCGAGTGGATTGATCGGCTCGCGCCCAAAGCCTTGGCTGTGCTGGCGATTGGCACGTGCGCGACATACGGCGGAATCCACGCGATGCAGGGCAACCCCACTGGAGCGATGGGCTTGGCCGACTACCTAGGCTGGAGCTGGAGGTCGAAAGCTGGCCTGCCGATCGTGAACGTCCCGGGTTGCCCCGTACAGCCTGACAACTTTATGGAGACCGTGCTTTATCTTCTATATCAGGTAGCGGGGCTCGCCCCGATGATTCCGCTCGACGACCAGTTATGGCCGACCTGGCTTTTTTGGAAAAACAGTGCAGGACGGATGCGACCGCCCTGGGTATTACGAGCAGGGCCATTTTGCGGAGGTTTACGGCGGGCATTGGCGGATGCCCGAACGTCGGAGGCATCTGCATCGGCTGCACCATGCCCGCAACAGTGGGGAATACCGCATTGTGCATGGCCAGCTCAAACGCTCCAAGCAAGCCATACCATCCGCGGGCTCAACAAAAATCACAACCACGAGCGCGGCCGCCCTCGAAGGTATCCGATCCCAAGGCGAACTCATCGAACCCCTACAGACCTTAAAGGGAGCAGGTAATGGAAAAAAGACATTTAGGAAGAAACGGCCCGGAAGTCTCCGCGATGGGTCTCGGGTGCATGGGCATGTCCGAATTCTACGGCGCTTTCGACGATGACGAATCCATCGCTACAATTCATCGTGCCATGGAGCTAGGAGTCACCCTTCTCGATACCGCGGACATCTATGGCTACGGAGACAACGAAATTCTGGTTGGCAAGGCGATTCGCGGCCTTCGCGACAAAGTTTTTCTGGCCACAAAATTCGGCATCGTTCGCAGCAAGACCGATCCCAACGTCCGTGGCGTCAACGGAAGCGCCGCTTACATACGATCCGCTTGCGACGCCAGCTTGAAGCGTCTCGGCGTCGACGTAATCGATCTCTATTATCAGCATCGTGTCGATCCCAACGTTCCCATCGAGGAAACAGTAGGCGCTATGGCCGAACTAGTGCGCTCCGGCAAGGTTCGCCACCTCGGGTTATCCGAGGCTTCGGCGCAAACCGTTCGCCGCGCCCAGAAGGTGCATCCCATCGCTGCGCTGCAAACCGAGTATTCCCTTTGGACGCGTGATCCCGAGGACGAGATCTTGGCAACTACGCGGGAGCTTGGCATTGGCTTCGTGGCCTACTCGCCTCTGGGCCGCGGCTTCCTAACTGGACAAATTAAGCGATTTGAAGATTTCGCTCCCGACGATTACCGGCGAAACTCTCCCCGCTTCCAGGGAGAAAATTTCCAGAAAAATCTCGAGTTAGTGAAACGCGTCGAAGAAATCGCCAAAGAAAGAAAATGCACGCCAGGTCAGCTAGCTCTCGCGTGGCTGCTCGCCCAGGGCGAAGACATCATCCCGATTCCCGGCACAAAGCGCCGCAAATACTTGGAGGAGAATGTCGGCGCCTTGAATGTGAAACTAACGCCACAAGACTTGCGCCGTATTGACGAAGTTGCCCCTCACGACGCTGCGGCTGGCAAACGTTACCCCGAATCCATGATGGCGGCCGTCAACCGCTAGAGCATCGAGCCGCGGACCGGTGCAGCTCTATCCCAGTAAATGCGAGGGAACGGCTGCACACCAGTCTCGCCAATCTGGTAGGCTAGGGGTTCTCTTTCTCTTTTCTCTCCAGTCAAAATAGCGAATGAACACTCTTGAGAATTGGTATTGCTCCACATCGTTTTGGCGCTGGATGACGCGCGCACGGTTGCTGCCCTGGCTCTTGGGCCGCTCGGACTTGGGCGAGCGCCTCTTGGAAATCGGGGCTGGGGCGGGCGCTGCCACTGCCGAATTGCGAAAACGTGTTCCTCGGGTTACCAGTCTCGAATATGATCACGCGTTAATCGAGCGGCTTGCGCAGAGCAACGGCGCCGGAGCGGGAGTTGTGCGGGGTGATGCGGCTGCGCTGCCCTTTGCTGATCGGACTTTCTCTTCAGCGATTGCCGTTCTTGTGTTGCATCACTTGCGCTCCAGCGAACTGCAGGATCGCACCTTCGCTGAAGTTCACCGCGTACTCCAGCCGGGCGGCCGCCTTTTTGCTTTTGAAATCTCAGACGGATGGTTCAACCGATTCGTTCACACCAAGAGTACGTTTGTGCCAGTCCAGCCGGACGCGCTCCCCGCGCGGTTGACCGTCGCCGGCTTTGCCAGGGTGCGTCTAGATCCCCGCCCGGGCGGATTCCGGTTTACTGCCTCACGGAATGCCTGATTTTGTTCAGAAAATTATCGGCTGGGGGTCAAGGAGCCGACTTCGCTGCGTGCTTGCATCACCCGCAAGATCGAGTCGCGCGTGATCATCCCGATGATGTGCGCGCCATCATTCTCGGTGTCGGTCACTACAGGCATCTGATTCACATCCGCGGAAACCAGCCGCTCGAGCAAACCCAGCAGCGGCTCCTCAGGGCGCGCCCACAAAATTTTGTCGCGCGGAATCATCACGGCCTGCACGGACATATTGCCCCAGTCATTGCGGGGGACGGAATTTAGAGCATTCACGTTCATCATGCCCATTAGCCGGTCGTCCGTGGTCACCAAATGGCAACGTCGCCCGGTGCGAGCCACTTCCTGCCCATACTCTTCCAGCGAAATGTTTCGCGCCACGGTGGGCACCTCGTGGCTCATGACGTCCGCTGCGTGCAGTCCACTGAGCGTTTCGCGAATCGCCACTTGCGCTACGCTCTCCTGCGCCGCGTTCAGCAGGAACCAGCCAATGAACGCGAGCCATAGACCGGACATCCATTGCGCCTTATCCGTCATCGCCACTCCGGCGCCGAGAATGATCATCCCGTAAGCCACGATTTTTCCGCTGAGCGCCGCGGTCTTTGTGGCGCGCGCGAAATCCTTTGTGACTCCCCACACGATCGCGCGAAAGACTCTCCCTCCGTCCAGCGGAAACCCTGGCAACAAATTGAAAAGGGCCAACCAGGCATTTGTTTTCCCCAGCCAGACGGCTAGCGCGCCTACCATCTGCGAATAGGGGAAGAACAGCGTCAAGCTGAAAAAGCCGCCAGCCAGAACAAAACTGGCAATCGGCCCAGCAATCGCAATGTTGAACTCCTGGATTGGCTTGGACGGTTCGCGCCCCAGGCGCGCAATGCCCCCAAACACGAACAGGGTGATCGAGATCACACGAATCTTGTAAATGCGCGCAACCATGCTGTGCGACAGCTCGTGAAAAAGAACAGAGGCGAAAAACAGCAAGCTCGTTATGATGCCCACCGTCCAATGCTGCACCGAGGTCCATTGCGGATGCTCCGTCGCAAACTGGATACCCAACATGCTCGTAATCAACACGAAGATAATGAACCAGCTCGGGTGTACGTAGATAGGTATCCCGAGGATGCGTCCGATGCGAAGTCCGGGGCTGATCGGCATTCTGCGTTTCGCCTCGCGCGTAACTGACTCTGCGGCCATGACTGTCTTTCACTAATACACTACCTCTGATTCACCGCGGCACCAAGCGGACGCGCCCCGTTCAATGCGTCCCCGTCACCACGCCGTGTTCCAAATGCCACGAACCATCCGCATTACCCTGGGCTTAAGTCTTTCGTTTTCAGCATCGTTTTTGTGGCGTGCACCGTGCCATATCCCTTCCGTACGCACGGGAGGAACGCAGTCATGTGGATCCTAGTGAATCTGGCCATGTTGGTTATGGCGACGGTGATTGCAGGCGCAGCCGCAGTAGCCGTGTATTGGCTGCTTCTTCGCGCCACAGTCGAGTTCATGCGGCCTGCAGTCGCCTCTGCGGCTGCTCCCAGGCAGCGCTCGATCACGCAGGACGCCCAATCCAGAGAAGGGAGCAAGTAAATGCTAGCCTTGAAATACTTGCTGGTCATTCTCGGCATCGGGCTTTTCGGCAGTTCCGGAGCTCTCGTCGTTTACGACATTTACCTGTCCTCGCAGTTACGCCGCCTGCTAGGACGCCGCCGGGACGAAACCACCGGCGAAGGCCTCCGGAAAACGGAGATGGACCGCCCTTTAAGCCCAATCCGCTGGGGACTCGCCCAGCGACTCGCGGCGGCAGGAGGAGTGCTGCCGCTATTGCCCGGCGTTCAGCATCGCGGCGACCGGCGCGGCGGATGGCACGCCCGTAGCCGCTGCGCAGAAACGCTTCGGGCGTCGGCCGTAGATTGGGCGAGCGAGGATGGGACAGGTCACGCTAAAAAGTTCAGAGTAGGCACGCCGCTACCTGGAGGCCAGCCAAAACCCCTGCGGGTGGCTCAGTGTGCGTCGCTGGAATGAGGAAGCACAGGCATCGCGGGGCGCAAAGCGCCCATCGGTGCCCGAGGCAAAGACGATGGAGGGCACCGCCGCGCTTGACCATCCTCTACTGCCGCTCTTCGAAACCCAGCGCCGCGTACTGCGCCACCCGGCTGGCACATCTCAAAACTGCTGACTGCCACGCCGTACATATCCAGGTGAGGTGAGGTGAGGGCCTCCGCGCCGCAGGATCGCACGCACCAAAAAGAAAAGCCCCGCCTCGCGGCGGGGCCTCTCTATCCACTTCAATCGAAGCTACTTACTTCCCGAAGCGGTACACCAATCCGCTCTGGATGCGGAGGTTGTTCTGCTTTGCGCCGCTAAAGTGCGTGTACAGATACTCGAACTGGATCGCGCGGAAGGCCAAGTGACGCGTAACCGTGATGTCCGCGCCGCCACCGAACGTCATCGCGAACGCATTCGTTGATGCGGACGGGAAACCAGTTATGCTGGCAGTCGCCCTTTCACCACCGAACAGCACTTGCGCGTACGGAGTCACGCGGCCGTAATTGCGATAAGAGAAGCGCGGTCCGAACAGGTAGTTGATTTCATGAGTCGAAAAACCAGACGGCAAGCCCGTAACCTTGCAGAATCCAACATCGCCGACGATCCCGACCCAGCGATTCACGTTGGCCGCGAACGTGCCCCCTGCACCTTGGCAGTTGGCACTAGGTGCGCCCTGGCCTGGACTGATTCGGACATACTGATATTGTCCGGAAACTTCCATGCCCCGGGTTTCCTGGGCCTGCGCGACGCTGCTGACGAGCAACGCAAAACCGAACAGAATGAGCAATTTACGCATTCTTCCCTCCATTAAGACATCCCCAAGCTGGGGTAGTACTATTACTATGGTCTCGAACCTCAGGGGCGGCGGCAAGGGACTTATTTTTTGTGTTTCCCGAGGGTAAACAGTGGAAGGAAACTGCCATTTTCCTGTAATTTCCCGCCGCAGAGCGGGCCTACAAGACACCGCCGCGAACCTTGACGCTGAGTCGCACCTGCAAGATCGAGCCGGAGTTTTGCGCCTATGGGCCTCGCGCCTTGACATCGCGCGATCATTTCTCGGCCTACCTACACGCCATCCGGCAAAATCAGCCGCTGCAGCCTCTCAAGCCCTCGCCAGGCAGGTACTTGTGTACTGTTTTCGCTGGCGAAATTGTGGTACCTTCATGCCATTGTCACGTGTTTGGGGTGAATCCAGAATAGCAGTTGTGTGGACCTGGTTTTCAGCAGTCTTCTCCGCGATTTCATCGGGTCACTTCCGCGTTCTGTTCACACGTTGGGTGGTACTTTCGGCGGGTCGTTGCGGGTAGTGCGACTAGAATCACTGCGGCTGCGCTCGCCCGGCGGCCGCAAAACGAGGTAGCTGTCCCCATGGCGATTATTCACTTTCGCTGTAAAGAGCGTCGGCGCACTGTGAGGGTGATGCTGTCCGTACCCCTGCGCGTTAGCGGAAAAACCGAAATCGGCGAGAGATTTGCCGTAAAGGCACTGTCGCACTCGGTGAGCCTGCACGGTGCGTCCATCGAATTGGAGCAGGGCGTTGTCCTCGGCGAGATTCTCGAGCTCGAAAACGAAACCACTAAAGAAAGAGTCGAAGGCAAGGTTGTATCGATTCGCCGCGCGCGCGACGGCAAACGGTACGTGGCCCTGGAATTCACCGAGTCGGATCCAAACTTCTGGCACATGGCGTTTCCCGTGCCCGGCGCAAGGCCAATGCGCCGCTCCTTTGCTTCCAAAGTCTCCGCGCTTTAATTCGAACAGGCGAGCTCCCTATATCTCCGCACCACTGTTCTGTACTATCTTTTGTTTGTGTCCCCTCCGCGAAAATCCCTCGTTAGCCCGCGAAACTCGACCGGAAAAATCCCGCAAAAAATCGGGCTGATCTCGGATACGCACGGATTGCTGCGCGATGAAGCCCTGCAAGCGCTACGCGGCTCCGATTTGATCATTCACGCGGGCGACGTAGGCGATTCCAAAATATTGGAGGCTCTAGCGGAGCTTGCGCCGACAGTGGCCGTGCGCGGAAACGTGGACACGCAGGCCTGGGCGAAATCGCTGCCAGAAACAGCGGTGGCGGAAGCGGGATCCCTGAACATTTATGTGCTTCACGATGTGAATACTCTCGATTTAGATCCAAGCGCGGCAGGATTTCACATCGTGGTCAGCGGTCACTCGCACAAACCCGGGCGCAGCGAGCAAAACGGCGTTGTGTACATAAACCCTGGGAGCGCGGGTCCGCGCCGATTCAATTTGCCGATTACAATGGCACGGCTAGATTTGAGCGTAACGCCCCGCGATGTGGAGTTTGTTGATCTCGAAAAAGGGCGTACAGTGAAGTGAGGCGCGACGGTCAGAAAGATTCTGATTCCTTCAAAGCACGCGCCGCGGTTAACGGAGTGCGAAGATGAAAAAGAAGCAAAAGAAGGTCGCCAAGAAGCGAATCACGAGCAAGAGCAGAGTTTCCGCGAAAGCAAAATTGAGCGCGAGAAGCGGCTCCAAAAGGAGCTCTACCAAGCGCAAGCGAGCAGTCCGCAGGAAACCCGTCCGTGCGAACGAAGATGTGATGGGAAGCCAAAGCGTGGAGACCGTCCCTTTGTCCGCGGTACGGCCGAAGTCGCGCTCGGCCCGCGCCGGCGCGCCAGGTGGTGGAGGCGGCGATTACAGCGGCCTTTCCATAGTGGCGGGCGCAGATTCAGAAAGCCCGAGAGAGTTGCTGGAAGAAGGGCAGACGTTTGAGGCGGGAATAGTGGAGGCCGTGCAGGACTCTCCCAACGCCGATGAAGGCCCAATACGAGCGCGCGAAGTTCCCGAGGACGACGTCCCGCCAGAGTACGACGACGACGGCCGGCCGGATACAGGCGACTGACTCTGAACGCTTTCGTTTCTGAATAAAATTGCAGCGTGAGCGGCGGCGGGCAATTGTGCCTTCCGCTGTTTTCATTTAGAGTCCACCCCGCTTTCTTGCAGAGAGCCACTCGCGATGACCATTCGCGATCGAAGCACATCGAGTGACAACAAACGCCGCCATGGCAAGGCACTCGCGATGCTAGCGGGAAGCGATTTGGTGTGATAGTTTTGGCACACCATAGGCCTCCGGCGCGGCCAACCGGTAAGCTGCCATGTCTGCGTTCCCCTCCCACGAAGTAAGTCATGTCGTGCAAGCCTGGCGTGCAGGCCGGCAAACCGCGGTCGATCAATTCACGCCACGAAACTGGAAGTTGGCAAAGGTTGGGCTATTTCCGGAACCTGCCGCAGAGCACCACAATGGAGCATGAGCGCCAGCAGCAGGTGGTGCGGCTATACCACGCGGCGCTAGAGGTAGCGGAGAGCGAGCGCGCCACCTTCCTGGAAGAATCCTGCTCAGGCGATCACGCATTGCGCCAAGAAGTCGAGTCGTTGCTCGCACACTCGAAAGATGAAGATCCCCTGGGAATCGCTGGCCGCACAATTTCTCACTATCGGATTCTGGAAAAACTTGGCGGCGGGGGAATGGGCATAGTCTACAAAGCCGAAGACACTCGGCTTGGCCGCTTCGTGGCCCTCAAATTTCTGCCCCCCGTAACTCATACAGACCTCGTCGCGATCGAGCGATTCCGGCGGGAAGCACGTGCGGCCTCCGCGCTCAATCATCCATACATCTGCACGATTCACGATATAGGCGAGCACGAGGCACGCCAATTCATAGTAATGGAGTTGCTGGAAGGTCAAACGCTGAAGCATCGGATGGCCACCGGTCCGATGGAAGCCGCCGAAATCGTCAATTTCGGCTTACAGATCGCAGAAGCATTAGAGGCGGCGCACGCAAAAGGAATCGTGCACCGAGACATCAAACCCGCAAATATTTTTGTGACCCAGCGAGGACAGGCAAAGGTGCTCGACTTCGGTCTAGCGAAGCTGCTCCTCCCCGCAAGCGCGGAAACGACGCTACTGCAAGAGCCGCTGCGCACGCAGGGCCCCGTTGGCACATTGCCTTATATGGCTCCGGAGCAGGCTTTGGGCCGTGAGGTGGACACGCGAACCGACATCTATTCGCTGGGTATGGTCCTGTATGAGATGGCAGCCGGTAAGCGGCCGTTTCGCGAAGACCAACCCACGCGATTGATTGATGACATCTTGCACAAGACGCCTCCGCCGCTGGAGCAAATCCGTACCGGTATCCCAGCCTGGCTAGATCAAATCATCCTGAAATGCCTGCAGAAAGATCCGGCGAACCGGTATCAGTCCGCGAAGGAAATGAGCTCTGCGTTGGAGGAATTCGCTACGGCCTCGTCGCGAGGAGAGGTGTCGGCAGCGCCTCGCGCGCGACGGTCGTATATGGGAGCAGGAGTTCTGGCGGGAGTGGCCACACTCGCGCTGATGCTGGCATTCAACGTGGGCGGTTTGCGCGAGCACCTGGGCAACAACCTTGGGCATCAACGCATTAGTTCGCTCGCCGTGCTGCCACTGACAAATCTCACCGGCGACTCTGGGCAAGATTACTTTGTGGATGGAATGACGGACGAACTGACCACCGAACTGGCGCAGATCGGGGCACTGCGTGTGACGTCGCGAACGTCGACCATGCAATTCAAGGATGCCAAGAAGGCCCTGCCGCAGATCGCGAAAGAGCTGAACGTAGATGCGGTGGTCGAGGGGTCGGTAGTGCGATCGGGAGATCGCGTGCGCGTCACGGCGCAATTGATCGAGGCACAAAGCGATCGGCACTTGTGGGCCAAAAGTTATGAGAGAGATTCGCGGAATGTAATGGCTTTGCAAGACGACCTTGCGCGCGATATCGCCAACGAAATTCGCGCGACTCTTACACCGGTCCAGCGAAAGCGGCTGGCGGAGAGTCGCCCTGTTGACCCTCAGGCGTATGACGCATACTTGCGTGGCCGTTATTTCTGGCAGCGGCGAACCGAACCAGAGCTGCACAAAGCCAAAGAGTACTTTGAGCAAGCAATCGCGAAAGATCCAACTTTTGCGCCGGCATACTCAGGTTTGGCGGACACTTATTTTTATCTTTCGTATGCCTGGGGACATATTCCTCCACGTGAAGGCATGCCAATTGCCAGGGCTAACGCGCTCAAGGCCATTGAACTGGACGAGTCCGCAGGGGAAGGTCACGCTTCTCTCGCGGTCGTGAAAATTTCTTATGACTGGGACTTCGCCGGCGCCGAGCAAGAATTGCGGCGCGCGACAATACTGAGTCCCAGCTATGCGCCTGCTCATCACTTCTACTCGATCTTGCTAGGACTGCGGCAGCGTCCCGAAGAATCGATTGCGGAGATCCGCAAAGCCGCCGAAGTCGACCCACTTTCCATACCCGTCAGAAACATGCTTGCCACCAGGTACTCCGTTTACCAACGCTGCGATGAATCCTTGGAAGAGGATCGGAAAACCATGGAGTTGAACCCGAATGCGGCGCACCTGAGCATGCTGCATGACCGAATGGCGCAGTGCTACGAATCGAAGAAGATGAAAACGGAAGCTCTAGAAGAGTTCGTAAAGGCCAGGACCGCGGAAGGCGCATCGCCGCAAGAGCTAGAGAATTTCCGAAAGGCATTCGGGACTTCTGGGAGGCAAGGCCTAGAACGGAAACGCCTGCAAGAAGCGCTGGCGCGATGGGAAAAGGATCACTGGCACGTCGACGCCTTTAACATTGCTATGTTTTACGAAGCTCTAGGGGACATGGATCACACATTCGCTTGGATCGATAAATGCATCGAAGCGCGGTCTACGATGCTGTACTGGATCTATGACGGCGACAATCCTGTGCGAAAAGATCCCCGGTTTGTGGAAGTGAAGCGCAAAATGGGAATTCAGGACTGACGACCAATGCCAGACCGGAGCACGTGGAGTTAGGCTTCGGCCGGTTCAATCGCCCTGCGTTCTCGTCTCTGCGCCGCGGGGTGAGGCGCGGTAATCACCAATAAGACGGCGGTCAAAATCACCGCGGCGGCGATGATCGTGCGCAAGTTAATCGATTCTCCGATGAGCAGCCACCCAAGAAAAAGTGCCACTACCGGATTCACAAATGCATATGTAGCCACGCGCGTGGCAGTGCTTTCCTTCAAAATGTAAATGTAAGCGGTAAATCCCACCATCGAGCCAAATACAATCAGATACGCCAGCGCCGCCCAAGAACGCGCAGACACGGCGCTTAAATGGAGAGCGCCAACTTCGCCGGACAGTATTCCCGCAATCCACAAGCAAACTCCGCCGGCAAGACACTGCATCGCCGCACCCATCAACGGTGAACCAGAGAGTTCGCCCGAATGTTTGGAATAAACCGAACCGCTCGCCCACGCCAGCGAGGCAATCACTAGAAGTCCAAC
>Ga0210410_10004674_pt1 | contig 11971 bp, 11 predicted proteins | sample IncBWC4MmetaG_FD_161058 | JGI IMG/M metagenome (GOLD analysis project Ga0210410, IMG submission 161058) | Forest soil microbial communities from Barre Woods Harvard Forest LTER site, Petersham, Massachusetts, United States - Inc-BW-C-4-M | ecosystem: Environmental > Terrestrial > Soil >... | reverse complement strand
CCCCAACCCTGATTGATTGGAGTAACTCAAAACTCCCGAGACGCGGCCCCAGTGCGGAACTTCCAGGCGCACTTCCTCCCCTAAAATTCTGGCTTTCGCGTAGGAGATCGGAAAACTCACGCCAGTCTGCAAAAGAACATCGTCGTCCGAGTAGTTGCGAAAATCCCGGCGGAAGATATTGGCATCCACGCGGAATTTGCCGAGGAACGATTTCGTGACGCCGCCTTCATAGTAGTTTGCGCGGGCCACGGGAACGGGAAGCCGCAGCACGACGGGATTCAGCGAATCGAGTTGCGGGGAACTGGCGAGCAGCAGATTTTCCATCGCAGGAGTCTGGAACACTCGATCATACGAAGCGTGCAGCAGCAGATTGAGGGAAGAAACGAAGCGCGAGACGCCCAGGCGCGGGCTGACCCCCGAATCGTGCACCACGAAGCCGTAATGATCGAAACGCAGGCCCGCGCTGATATTCCACGAGCCATAGCGCATCTGGTCCTGCACGTAAAACGCGGGCTCGACGTCCCACTTGCTTGCCGCGAAATTCAGGTTCAATTGCGTGCCGGGATCGAATTGCGACGGGTCGGTGATGTGATACTGCAGGGCTTCGTGAACCGGGGTGAAGAAAGAATCGGCGCCGGCTTTCCAGTCGTGGTGGCCCCGGTGGCCGGCGATGTCGCCGCGGACGTAGCCTTCGCGGTAACCACGATCCTGATCGACGATTACCGGAGTGGAAAAAGGATTGGAGCGGAGAGAAAAGCTGGAGTCGCGGACGCCACCGGAAAAACTGAGAATCAGGTTGGAGGAGATCGTGTGCTGGAAATAGATTTGGCCGCTGGTTTCGGAGCTGGCGGCGTCTTGCCGCTGCAACGCGGTTTGCTGGATATAATCGTTGGGAATTTCGTAGCGCAGGGAATTGTGGGCGACGGTAAGGCGCAGGCGGTCGTTGTCGGAGAAATCGCGTTCGTAAGCTGCGGAAAATCCGCCGGAGTTGCCGTTGTTGCCGAAGTTATTGGTGACTGGCGGATCGAGATACCTGTCGGAATGCAGGCCAAATGCGCGAACGGAGTAGCGGTCTTTTTCCCGGGAAATTGAAAGGGCGGCGGAGCCGTCCAGCAGATCGAAGCTGCCCCCGGAGGCCACAAAATCTCCGTGCCAGCCGAGAAGCGAGTTGTTGTCGGTGGTGAGTTCGACCACGCCACCGAGCTTTCGCCCGTACTCGGCGGGATAGCTGGCGGTCAGCAAGCGCATGGATTCGACGGAATCGGAATCCATGTCCGGAGCAAACGCGGCAGAACGATTCTGCATCACCGGCTGGCCGTCCACGACAAACTGCACGTCGTATTCTGAGCCGCGAGGATGCAGCACACCGTTGCCTTCATACAGCCAGCCGGGTTCCGCATTCACCAGATCGAAGAGGTCGCGGCCGGGTTGCGGGCTGAGTTGCTCGCGGATAGATTGCTTGCCGACGGAATAGAGCGTTCCGGTGCGCGTGGGATCGACCAGCGTGAGATCGTCGGTGACCTGAACCTGTGTGGTGAGGGGCGCGACACCGAGAGTGACGCCGAGTTTCACGGGGACTTCGGAGTGAACCTCGACGATGTCGCTCCACGCGGCGAAACCTTCCGCAGCGAGGTTGAGGCGGTAGACGCCGAACGGCAGATTCTGAAGAACGAAGCGGCCGTCGGCAGGAATCTGAAAACGGCGCTCGAAATGGTTGCCTTCGCTGAGAAGTTCGCCCCGGGCGGCGAGCGCAGAGCCCTTTGGATCGCGAACTTCGAGATGAACTTCGCCGCGCAGCCGCTGGGCGTGAGCAGGGGCTGCCCCAGCGAGGCAGAGGAAGCCAACCAGCAGAGAGATGCGGAATTGGAACCGTTTAGCGTGCATCGAGACAAAGAGTCCGCGATATTCGAAGCTTCGATTGAGCGTGGGAGATCGCGAATATTCCCAAGATAGCATGCGCGCGTGCGAGGAGGCTGAACGGACAGTTGGGTTGGGAGCATAAGTGGCATTGCGATTGGCGGCGCATGGTTTCGGCGATTTGCTTGACTCCGTAAGAGCGAAAGCTTTGCTCCCGTTCGGCAGACTCAGGGCAGGTCGCACTCAATGTTAAGAGCGGCCCGTCCCGTAAAACCATTCGGGGTGCAAAATGCGCACCTCGGCAGGCGGGCCCTACGAAGGCGGTAGGCTGAGAAGGCGCTGCCCTGACCCGGTCGGGGCAGCTACGCGGGAGTAACTATTTTGTCTCCAGACTGGAAAAGGGAGGCGCAGTGCCGGATGATGGAAGAGAAGCGTTTTCTTGTCCGAGGGCAGACACCGGGGGCGGATAAGATAGAAAGCCATCAAGCAAAGGGGCTCAAGTCTTGGACGCAAAGAATGTATATTTGACCGGTGCCGCCAGCGAGTTTGGTTCCCGCATCATTCCTTCCGAAGAAGTGGATCAGGCGTTTGGCATGCCCGCGGGAAAGCTGCGGACACGCGCTGGAATCGTGTCTGTGGCGTATGCGGCCGAGGACGAAACGGAAGGGTCGCTTGCAGCCGGGGCTTGCCGGAAAGTTCTGGAGCAGTGCGGCGAAGAAGCGCAGAACCTCGACGGTGTGATCGCCGCGAGCGAAACGGACCACGCTTACCCCTCGCTGTCGGCGCAGCTCCATGCGCGGCTGAAGTTGCGAGAACGATCCACGGCTCTGGATGTGGGGAGCGGCTGCCTGGCGCTGCTGCAGGTGCTTTGCGTGGCGCAGGCAATGCTGATGTCCGGGCAGGCACAAAAGATCCTAGTGGCGACCGCCGATGTGCATAGCCGCACGCTGGGGCCGGGGCGGACGGCGGGAGAGTTTGGCGGACTGTTTGGGGATGGGGCTAGCGCGTTTTTGTTGTCGAACAAGCCGCCGGAAAAAGGGCGATTCGCCTACCGGTTCGGAGAATTCTTTTTTGGATGCGCCGCGCAGTATGCGGAGGCGATTGCCATCAACGACACGGCGGGTGCTGGACTGGAGATTCGCTTCGACGGCGAAGCGCTTTCCCGCGCGGCGGTTCACCGGATGGAGCAAGTGTTGAGCGAAGTGGAGGAGCGGAGCGGGATCTCGCGCGAAAAAGTCGGCGCGTTTGCCACGCACCAGCCGAATCCGAGACTTGTGGCGCTGCTGGCGAAACAACTGGGCGTGGCCAATTCCGCGTTTCCGCCGATTGCCGCGACGAAAGGGAATTTGGGGTCTTCGATGTGCGGAGCAACGCTGCAATCCGCGTTTGAGAATGCCGCGGGAAAGCCCGCGGGCGAACGGACCGCGGTGTTTTTAGCTTCGCTGGCGCCGGGGCTGCTTTTTGGCGGTGGGTGGATGGTGCCGGCGGAGAGTTGAATTGCCAAGCTGATGTTTGATGCCGTCAGCCGAGAAGTGCCAGACGTCGATGATGCGTTGAAGGACGACGACGCTATTTACGTGAGTAGCGCAGGAAGAAAGTTTAGTGGTTGAGTTGAATTCTCAAAAGCGGTGGCAGAGCCACCGCACTCCAAAGTAAGAGCGGCCCGCCTCGGAAGGCGGGCCCTACTGGGTCCCTTCGATTTTTTTGATCGGCTTACGGGGACGAGCGGGTGGCGGTGGTGAATTCGATGTCGGGCTGGGGGACGACGCAGGCTTGCAGCGGGGGCCAGCCGGGGTCGGTGGTGGAATTGCGGCAGAGACTCACCAGGGCGTTAGAAACTTCGGAAGGGCCTACAGCGCCGTTGAGCGGCTCGGCATAAATTTTGTAACTGTGATTCACGGCGAGGGCGCCGATTTCGTAAGTGCCATCGAATTGTGCCGGGCCGGGGGCCTGGCAACTCCATCCACCCAAAGTTCCAGCGATGACGGCGCCGCTTGCGGTGTCCACGGCGACAACGTGTGCGCCGAAGATTCCCGTTACGCCCGGAGGAGAAGCGGGCAAAGAGAGCAGGTTCGCCGGAAGGATGCGTCCCTGAATCGAGCCGATGAATAGCGTGTCCGCGGGATCGTGAAAGAGAACGCGCAGGCCGGTGCGATCGTCGTCACCGAGCGGGGCATCCGGTTGTTGCGCGGTCGGCCGTATTCCGGTGAATGTGCCGGGCGCGGGGGCAAAGGGAAACATCATGGCGCCCCACACGGCGGAATGGCTGAAGCCGAGGGAGTGGCCGAGTTCGTGGGTGAGGAGGGATTCAAGGTCGTAGGATTTCGGGTTGGCGCCGAGCGCGGCGGGAGTGGCGAAGCTCGCCAGCGAATCGCTGGGATTGAAGTAGATGTCGGCATCGAGAATCTGGCCGATTTGCGTGGATGGCGCACCGCTGCCGAGCTGGATGCCGATCTGATCGGCGGTGATGACGCGGGTGAAGGCGAGCACGCCCGGAGTGAAGGCCATGTCGGGCTGATCGAAGCAGATGGAATTGATGCCGTCGGAACCGCAGAGATTCGCAGCGGAATTGCGGGCGAGCGGGGCGAAGGTGGCGGGGATCAGGGATGTTCCGCTGACGCCGCTCCAGACAGCGAGGGATTGCTGGATGACCTGTTCGATTTCGTTGAGGCTGCCGGCGGCGGTCTGGTCCTGGGTGAGGATGGTTTTGGGATTTGTGCCGAGCGCGGTGCTCCAACGGAACGCGATCGCCGCCGCGGTGGTCAGTTGGTGCGAGGGCACGGGGCAGGCGGAGCCGCCGGAAACGCTGGCGGGTTCGCGCACGTCCGGGACGATTTCATTGAAGGCGTAGCCCTGGGCAGTGATGACGGACCAGAAGAGCAAGAACATCGTCATCGCGAGGGATGCGGATTGGCGGAGCAGGGTTTGCACGGCATTCTCCTTTGGGGACGCGCTCATTCCGTTTCGCGCGACATTTCGTGGTGAACGCGCTGTTCGAAGGCATCGACGGAAAGATTCTTGACGCCCGTTTTTGTGAAGGAGCTGGAGGCGGGATCGAATACCGGGGTTTCCGCGGAATCCTGCGTGACGGTTTCGCCGCCGGAGCGGAGATCGCGATGGATGCGGAAAGTGCCCTGCGCCCAGCCGACGATTTTGAATTGACCGACGGCATGCGCGCTAAGAAACAGATAGACTTCTTCGCCGGGACGGAATTCGGGCGTGCCATCCACGTGCGAATGCAGGTGCTGGAATTTCCCGCCGGGCTGGCGCACGACGATTTCTTCAGGCAGATAACCTTTATTGTGCGAGACGACACGGAAACTGGTGTCGGTCCAGATTTCGCCGTTCTCCATCACTGATTCGGCGTGGACGCAGCGCACGCGCGCGATGGAGTACGAATAGTGGACCAGATCCTGGAAACGCAGGCGCACGAGTGTGGTGGCCTGGGCAACGACGGCAATCAGGGCCAAGCCAATCAGAAAAAGTACCCAAAGAAATCGGCGGCGATCTTTGTAGCTCATGGATGTTGACTCCTCTTCATTGAATTTCCAGCACTCCGGAAGCGGCGGTTTTATCGAGATTGGGGTTTTGCACGAAAAGCGTTCGCGCGCCGGGCGGCGCGGTGGAAGGAATCTGGATGGTGAGGTGGATGATGCCGAGCCCGGCCGGTTGTTTCGAGATGACGGCGACGTCGCCGGGGCCGGAGATGGTGTAGGCCATGCTGGTGTCGAATCCTGACTGCGAGAACATGCAAATGTCGGCGGTGCTGGTGCCGGAGGCAGGACGCACAAGCGGAATTGGATTTCCGGCAAGGTTGCAGGAGTTGCTGGAAGTGTTGAAGACACCGATCGCGGCGACGTTGAGATCGAAGGAGACGGAGGAATTGTCGACACCGGCGGTCGTGGGCTCGACGACGGTGATATTTTTGCCGGAGATGCCGGGAGAAGAGGTAGTGAGAGAGATGACATCGTCGGTGGTGCCGGGAGCGACGACGACGAGAGAGATGATGTTGGAACGGGTGCCCGACGGATTTTGAATTTGCACAGTCACGTTGCCGGGTTGCGCGACGTCGGTGCTCGTGACCGGAGCAGAGCAGGAGTTGGCGGAACTGCAGGTGGTGACGCGCGCGGCTCCGCCGATGAGTAGAGTGGAGCCAGGGCCGGGGTTTGAGATTACGAACCCGCTGCCATCGACGGCGAGGGTGAAGCCATTGGCGCCCCCGGAATAAACACTGGAGGGATGCAGCGATAGGATGTTGGAGCCGGAGGAAATGGTGACGTTGGCGGCGCCGGATTGCGTGGAATCATCCTGACTTATGGCGACGATCTGGATGGTGTTCGGAGTGGGCTGCTCCGCCGGGGCAGTGAACGTGCCGTTGGGAGTGATGGAGCCGCATGCTCCGCTGACAGTGCAGGCGGAGCCCTGCACTTGCCAGACGACGGTCTGGTTACTGGCGCCGAGGACGGATGCGGTGAAGCCCTGCACGCCGAGCGGCGGCAAAGAGATGCTGTTCGGGAAAACGCTGACGAGAATGTGATTGATGACGGTGATTTGCGCGGAAGCGAAGATCGCGGGATTTCCGACAAGCGCCACCTGGACGGAGATGGGATTTGAAGAGGGAATGGCGCCGGGTGCGATGTAGTCAACTTGTGTGGCGGTGCCGCTGGTTACGATTTGGCAAGGTGAAGATGCCACGACGCAGAGCTGACCGACGGTTAAGTTGCCGCCGGGAACGCCGCTGACACTCCAGGCGAGAGACGCGCCGGTGGTGCCGTTTTCCGTGGCGGTGAGCGTGACGCGATGATTGGCGGCGAGCGTAGCTGTCGATGGCGAGAGGCCGAGACCAGGGCCGGACTGAATGATAATCGTGGCTTGCGCTTGTTTGGACGGATCGGCTTGGGGCGTGACGGTGATGACGACGGTGTTGGGCTGCGGAGCAGTGGGGGGGGGCGGTGTAGTTGGCGGAGTCGGCTACGGCGCCGCCTCCCGCGGATTGTGTGGTTATGACCGAAAGAATCCCGCACGCACTGCCGCTGCAGCCGGTGCCGGAAAGCGACCAGGAAAGCACGGCGCTGGGACTGGATCCGGGAACGGGAGTGAGCGTGGCCACGATGGCCGAATTGACGCCGGGTTGAAGGCTCGAGGGAGCGGCAACCTGAAGTGTGAAATGGCTGGTGACGGTGAGCGTGGTGGCGCTTTGCCTGGTGGGGTCGGCAATGCTGGTAGCGGTGAGGGTGACGCCGGACACGAAAGGGAGAATGGGGGGCGCGGTGTAATTTCCGTTGGCGTCGACGGCGCCGCAATTGTTGGGACACGCGCTGCCGGAAAGGCTCCAACGGATGGAAGGATCGGGCTTACCGCTGCTCGTGATAGTGGCGTGGAAAGATTGGAGCGCGCCGAGTTCAACGGAAGCGGAAACGGGAAAAAGCGAGACGGCGATGTCGCTGGAGATAGTGACGCCGGCAGTGGAGGACTTGGAGGAATCGGCGTGGCTGGTAGCGGTCACTTGGAGCTTCCCGCCGGGCGGAAGGTCTGCGGGGGCGGTGAAGACTCCCTCTGGGGAGATTGTCCCGATTTGCGGGGAGCCACCCGAAATGCCGTTGACGCTCCATAGGACGGAAGTGTCGGATGTGTTGGAGACCGTGGCGGAGAAAGCGAGCGTGTTGCCGAGCAGCACGGTGCCGGAATTTGGGGTGATGCTGACGGCAATCTGCAGCGGAGGAGGAGTTGTGGAGCCGCCGCCACTGACGCTTCCGCAGGCGCAGAGCGCGAGACAAAAGGCGAAAAGAACTATTGCTCGTGCCGTGGGGCGATGAGCGAATGGGCTCCGATGGGAGGGGCCATGTTTTGAGCGCGTTTGCGAGAGAGGGCGCATGGCGTATGCGATTGCAGACGAAGGGCCAGCGAAAGAACACGGCGTTGGGGTAGTCGCGGCCGAGCGTTTGTCGAACATCGGTTTTCTTTAAAGTGCGTGGAACGAAGGGCTTGGAGCCTGGGAACTAAAACTCATGAGCCAGAAAAATGAGCGCGCGGCGATGTTCCGAAACATTGCGATACGTTCCGAATTGAACGGTGTTCTTAAGGTGCATTCCCAACCTGGGAATCGCGGCCGTTGTTATATTCGGTGCCTGGCTAGCGCCGCCATGCTGGCGGCAAGCACGCGAGCCGGCCCTTCGTGGCTCAGGGTAAACAAGATGCCGGCGCTACCTCTTGTGCAGAGCACTCGCTCGAACTGCACCCCGATTGTGAAGGATGAGCGGATTGACATTCGGGGGAGCGGCTCGAATAATCGCGCCATGACGAAGCCTGAGGCGGTGCGACGGATCAAGAGCTATTCCGCGGCGAATGGGTATGTGTATCAGTATTACTTTTACGAGTTGAATCGCGTTTCGTTGGGTGGCGGAGCGGCTGGGGAATTTGTGTACGCGATTTCCGCGGATCGCGGCGCGAGCTTTGGATTGCGGATTCTTGTGATGCAGGCCGCGCTGGACGCGTGGGCCGCGGTGAACGGGCGCGCGCTGACGAGCAGCGAAGAGTATGCGGTGGCGAAGATGCGGTTGTTCCAGGCGTTTGACGAAGGCGTGGTGCCGTTGACGGCGGAGGCGGCACGCGAGGTGCGGCTGGTTGTGGATGAGAAGAATTTGGAAGATTTGCTGAACATGTTGAATATCTGATTGGCAAGACCGAACGAATTGCCTGCTCGCAGGGCCGCCCCGCCTGTAAACGTTGAAAAGATGCCTAAAGTTGAGGCTCTTCGGACATCTCCGGCAGAAATCACCGGAGTCCCAAAACCGGACCACATCGGATGTCCTCAGAATGACAAGTTCTCGTCTGGGTGGGCGATTAGGATATCTGGGAGTTAGGGCTACTTTGTAAAAGCGGGAGCTGGGCTCCCGCACTCCAAAATAAGAGCGGCCCGCCGCAGACGGCGCGCCCTACAAGAATTGGCTTGAGGTTGAACCGAAATCCGGGTTGTGGCGTCTAGTCTGGTGTAACGGAGATTGAGAATGCGGGAGCTGGTCCTGACCCAGCCGGGAAGAGTGCTCGAAGGGCCGTCGGAGCGGGAGAGCGAGAGCTCCCGCGCGCACCGTGAGTTTGAGGAGCGGCTGGCGGAGTGCGGCCCGCTGGCGTTTCGCGTGGCGTATGGAGTTTTGCGGAATGCGGCCGACGCGGAAGATGTGGCGCAAGAGGCGTTGCTGAAGGCCTACCGGAATTTCGGGCGACTGCGGGAGCCGACACGGTTTCGGGGGTGGCTGGTGCGCATCGCGTTCCGGATGGCCCTGGACCGGTGGCGGTCGGTGAAGCGGCGAGAGAAGCGGGAGGCGCCAGGGGAGGAATTGGAACATAGAGCCATAGGGCCAAGCGCGGAAGAGTTGGCGGCGTCGAGCGAGTTTCAGGCGCGATTGGAGCGGGCAATGGAGGAGTTGCCGGAAAAATTCCGAATGGTGCTGCTGCTCTCGGCGATCCAGGGATACACACTGGAGGAAGTTTCGGGAATGCTGGGCATTCCAATGGGCACGGTGAAATCGAGACTGTTTTTCGCAAGGAAGCAGTTGGCGGAGAAGCTGAGATGAGCTGCGAAGGGTATCGGGACAAATTGATTGATGCGCTGGCGAGCGGAGAGAGCTCGCCGGCTGGCGATATCTTGGCGCATCTGCGGGCGTGCGGTGAATGCAAGAAATTTTATGAATCACAAGTGCACCTCTTTGGGACGATCGATTCGGGCGTGCGGGCGATGGTGAATGAAACAGTGCCGGTGTCGTTGTTGCCTCGCTTGCGTGCGCGGGTTGCCGACGCTGACGTGCTTATTGGGGTCTGGCGCATTTATTTAAAGCCGCTTGCCGCGACAACGGCGATTGCGCTGTTGCTCTGCGTATTCCTCGTCCGACGTGAAAACGCGCCTGCGCGGTTGGCGGTGGTCCCCGCGGTCGAATCGCCAACGTCGAAGACGGCTGAGTCCCTTCCCACGCGGGAGATTACCGCTTCCGTGAATGGCGTGCGTCGCGCAATGCCGGGAAAGCCCCCAATCGTTCATCATCCGAACTCGGTTCGTATAACCGAGCCGGGCGAAAGATTGCAAGTTGTCGTCGGGCGCGAGGAAGCGCAGGGTTTAGTGATGCTGGCGAGAAATATTTCGCAGCATCCGGAACTGGGGCAAGCGCTGCTGCAGCCTGCTGCGATGACGGAAGACCTGGTGCCTGCTTCCCAGGCCATCAAGATTGAGGATTTAGCGGTGCTGCCGTTGACGACGCAGGAGTGAGCGTTCCGGCAAAGGATTCTGGATTCTTGAAGAGTGAACGCTGGAGGATTCAATGAAGCGAATCATAATTTCTAGTGTCTTTGGATTGTGCCTGTTGGCGAGTAGTTTCTCCTCTGGAGCCCAGGATCTGCCGAAGAAAGACGAATCCAAAGCGGAAAACGCCCGAAGTGAAGGTCCGCAACTTAAAGTGCAAATTACGTTTGCCGAGTATGACGGCGAGAAAAAGGTCAAGAGCTTGCCGTACACACTACTGTTGCAGGCTCGCGTCGATGTTCCCGGGACAAAAATCCGCATGGGGAGCCGCGTGCCGGTGTACACAGGCGGGGAACACGGATCCATGCAATACATCGATGTAGGGACAAACATTGATTGCCGCGCGTCCACCACGCAGGATGGGCGCTACCATCTTTCCCTGTCACTCGAGCGTTCCTGGGTGGAAGGCGACGTCTTTGTGCCCGTGCAGAAGGCTGCTGCTCCGACTACCGATCCGGCCGTCGGACAGTTTGCGCAACCGATTATCCGGCAGTTCCGGTCCGAGAATAACGTGACCCTGCGGGATGGACAGACAATTGAGACTGATTTTGCGACCGATCCGGCGAGCGGGAAGGTGATCAAAGTGGAAATTACGATCAATGTTATGAAGTGAAGCGTTGGAGTCGGTTGGGCTGGGTGGTGCGGCGAGTAACTAAAAGCGTGAGTTGGGCGCCTTCACCCCGAAAAATGCTAAGCGGGGCCACCTGAAGGTGGCCGCTACTGGGGTGGGTTAGGTTTGCATGATGGTGGCTAGCGCTGCGGCTAAGTCTGGATGAGCGAATTGGAAGTTGAGTTTTTGGAGTTGGGCGGGTTGGACGCGCTGGCTGGAGAGGAGCAGGGCGTCCGCCATTTCGCCGAGGATGAGGCGGAGGGCGAAGGCGGGAGCGGGGAAGAGCGCGGGGCGGTGCAGGGCGGCGGCCAGGATTTTCGTGAAGCCCGCGTTGGTGACGGGTTGCGGAGAGACTACGTTGAGGGGGCCGGTGACGTTGGCGTTTTCGAGGGCGAGGCGGAGGATGGCGACTACATCGTCGAGAGTGATCCAGCTTAGCCACTGTTTGCCGGTGCCGATTTTTCCGCCGATTCCGAATTGAAAGGGGCGCATCATTTGCGGCAGTGCGCCGCCGTGTTTGGAGAAGATTACACCGAAGCGGGCGCGGACGACGCGGATGCCGAGGACTTCGGCTTTGATGGCTTCGGATTCCCATTCCTTTGCAATTTCACTTAAAAAATCGTTTCCGGGCTGGCTCGCTTCGGTGAGGATTTCGTCGCCGCGGTTGCCGTAGATGCCGGTGGCGGAGGCGGAGACGAGGACGCGCGGGCGCGCGGACATTTTGGCGAGCGCCTGGACGAGGGCGCGGGTGCTATCCATGCGGCTGGAGCGGATGAGGGCTTTGCGCTGAGGTGTCCAGCGTCCATCGGCGATGGATGCGCCGGCGAGATTGACGACGGCGTCGGCGCCGACGGCGGCTCCGCCGAGTTCGCCGGTGGCGGGGTTCCAGTTGACGTCGAAACCGTGCGAAGGGCTTACCGCCTTTGCGGAAGTGCCGGGACGAACGAGGCGGCAGACGGTGTGACCTGCGCGTTGGAGTTCTTGCGTCAAGGCAGTGCCGACTAGACCTGTGGAACCTGTGATGAGAATTTTCATGGGGTCCTTATTGGTGATTTGATTATCGCGCAGTTAGGGCAATGTGTTGCCTGTTCCGGGGAGAGTAAAGAAAGAAGGCGGCGTAAAGCCGCCCCTACACGGTGCTAGCTGGTGATGTTGGTAGTTACGTTGAATCCGCAAAAGCAGTGGCAGAGCCACCGCACTCCAAAGTAAGG
>Ga0210410_10004671_pt1 | contig 11972 bp, 13 predicted proteins | sample IncBWC4MmetaG_FD_161058 | JGI IMG/M metagenome (GOLD analysis project Ga0210410, IMG submission 161058) | Forest soil microbial communities from Barre Woods Harvard Forest LTER site, Petersham, Massachusetts, United States - Inc-BW-C-4-M | ecosystem: Environmental > Terrestrial > Soil >... | reverse complement strand
ACTCAATCAGAACCTAAGCAGGGCACTGTTCTTTTTGAATCAACACTCGCGAACGAAATCTGCTTCGTGGACTCCTAAAAGAAGACTTCGAGCTAGTGTTGCGTCGACCCATTGAAACCGCCCGCCTTACCGGACAATGGGATCTGCCACGATTTCACTTGTACGGTAACGGCGTTTATCAGGCATGTGGTGAAGGTTCCAATATTTGCAGCAATATAGAAATCTAACTTAACCTCACGGCCTGAGTTCCAAAAACCTTATCAAGCCAAAACTGGCCCCTCTTACGGTCACGAGAGACAAAGGGCGCTAGATATGCGGCGCAGACCGCGATGAAACCAAGGAGAGTTCTGAGCACGGCCGTTCTCAAACCTACCGTTGTCCCTTCCACTGGAATAACCTGGTAGCCCAGAATGCAAGTGCCAGGAGAGGGCTTGCGGCGAATGAGAGGCAAAGCGAAGTAGCAAACCAGTGCGACGGAACAGCACAATACCCCTACCGTCGCTTGTAGTGTGTCTCCGGGAGCGGGGGTTGTCCGAACGAAAGTCCAAGCGAATACTCCTGTTCGCCTCCATTCTCTAATCAACGGAAGAATGCCCAGGAAGGGTGCAATAGCGACCATTCCAAGCATGAAATCCAGCCAGAATGCGACAAACCGACGAAAAACTCCGGGCAAAGGTTGTCCTGTGCCTGAAGGCGAGGCATACATCAGCAAAAAATAAAGCACTGCTACTAAGAACGCAGAGGCGATTGCCCAAGGGGTTGTTCCACCTGAATAGCTATAGCGGTTGTTAGTCCATTCTGCCGACACACCGATTGCGGGGATTTCATACACGAAACTGAGGACCAAGAAAGTAGCTATTACTGTAGCGAAAATCCACCGGAGGAGCCGGATATTCATATCGCCTTGAAGGATACACAATTGAATTGCATCTCGGGCAGGTTTCGCATCGGCCGGGATTCGAAGCTATCACCAAGGTTTGTGCCTCAGTGCCTGGTAAGTCGCCTTACCGGACATGTGCCGGGCCAGCGATTTTATTTGTCTTATAAGCGTCTATCAGGCACTGAGGAAACTAGTGCCCCTTCTGCCCAGCGCGAACCACCAAACTGGTACGAGTATGGAGACGGCCCCGCAAACCCACTCCATGGCATCGCTCCACAAAGCTAGAGCAAGAAGCAGCAGGTTGAGCAGACAAAAGACCACGATTGGGCGGTAACGCCAGCGCATCACGGTCAGGCAGATGGCAAGCACAAAAGCGAGCATCGATGGCAGTCCAAGCAGCATGCCGACAGCGAATCCATAGCCTGCACCTTCCCCTGGGCTTTTCATGTCAACAAAGAATGGTTCGGCGGCGATGGCCAACATGGTGAAGCCCAGAAGAGCGAAGCAGGCATACGCAAAGTCAAGCTGCCGACGAACTTCTTTCTTTTCCTTTTCTTTGGCGGGGATAGTGTGCTGCTGTTCTGGGGTCGTCATCGGCGGATCCGTTCTCATTCGTGGGCCCCGCAATGCGCCCACCGCTTGCTTTGGCCGATCCGCCCTAAATCGCCGCGGGCAAGCAGCCTAGAATCAGGCATGGCTGATTCATCGTCAACGCTTAGCATTGCGAACTCGAATTTATCACGCTTTGCCTCAAGTGCCTGATAAGTCGCCTTACCGGACATTGAGGATCGGGTGAATTTCACTTGTGCGGTAAGCGCGTTTACCAGGAGTTGCCCGACTGGCACGTTGACCGCGACATCTACGACCGCCTCGGTCAGTCAAGACTATACTTTTGTCATGCGACTAACATGCTTCGCTGCGTTGTTTTTCTTGTGCTTTAGCTCCGCATCTGCAAGTCGCCAGCAAGAACAAGACAAGCCAAACAGCGACGGAATGCAGCTCCCGAAATTTGAGCTCAAAGGGAAACTCGCGAAGATTTTCTACATCAAGGATTGCGAATACATTTCTGGGATTACGTGCCGGATTCACTACAATGGGGTTCTCCCGCTTCCCAGTAACGTATTCTTCACCGAATTGGATGAAAACGGGCACCCAGGTCCGCGAGTTAGGCTTATCTACCCGAAACTCGAACCCGGCGAGACTGGACGTGCCACCTTTCGCGTTCACTCCCATCCTGCGACGATTGTGCTGCAAGGCGAGTGGAAAGGTCCGTGGCAGGACCCTTACTAAGACTCTGAACGAACCTTTCCGGTAACGGCGTTAATCAGGAGTTGACGACATTCTCTTTCACTTTTGCTATTGTGCCTTCCAGGAGCGCCGCGAGCATTGGTCTCCTTTGATTCAAGGAGGACGAATTATGCGTTACCTCATCAGCGTTTTGGCTGTAATCTGCATGGCTTCTGTCGCTATCCCCAACGCGAAGCAGGAAGAGGGATCACCCGCCCAACAGAAACTGCCCGCCCAATCGGGCCTGAAGCCTCCGAGTGGGCGCGGCCTGGCACCTGATTTCAATCTAATAGATGCGAGCGGCAAAGTTGTCAAACTGGCTGACCTCAAGGGCAAAGTGGTTCTGGTAAATTTTTGGGCGACTTGGTGTGAAGGCTGCCAAGTGGAGATTCCCTGGTTCATTGAATTTCAGAAAGAGTATACGAGCCGAGGATTCGTGGTTGTCGGTATTTCGTTGGACGACGACGGCTGGAAATCGGTTAAGCCTTGGATTAAAGAGAAGAAGGTGAACTACCCTATCGTGATTGGCACCGAGGGACTGGCGAAGGGGTACGGACTCGGGGATGGAATGCCACTAACGGCGCTGGTTGACCGCGAGGGCAGAATAGCCGACTTGCACACTGGAGTAGTGGAGAAAACGGCCACTCAACAAAAAATCAGGGACCTTCTGCAGGAGAGCTTCAAGAATCCCACAATTTGATACGTCCTGCCGGAAGGAATTCCTCCTGCCAGCCATTGAAAATCGCTAACAGCCGTCTCAAGGCCTGGTAAGGCGTTAAATCAGGCACTAGCCGGCGGAAGCCCCAAATAACCTTAGTTGAGCTATAGTTCGGCTTACAATTTGCTGAGTCTGCTACCTACACTCTCGGCGCGAAGCAAAGAAAACTGTCGAATTGAAATGAGTACACCTGCCCGACTTGTTCGACTGAGTTGCCCGAACTGCGCGATCTCTCATTGGGTGATCGATTGCGACTTTCCGGGTGAGAGTACGCCAGAGCTTGACCTGCCATATGAAAAGCGGACCTACGCCTGCCCTCATTGCAGTGGCAACTCAACAGGCCACCAGGTTCAGGAAAAGTCGCCTTCTGAGTTCTTCCTGCAGCCCCATGATATGTATCCGATGATTCCACAAGAATTTGAAAAATGGCTCGCAGTTTTACGCGAGAATTTCCCTGGTCATCCGATGCTCGCTGACATAGGAACTGAGTGGTATCCAGGAAGGCGACGACGTTGATCCACTAACTCCCGATTAGTCGCCTAACCGGACAAGTCCCGTACCAGGACTCCACTTCTCCGGTAACCGCGTTTACCAGGCATAACCTCCATTTTTCAGCCGAGTCCCGGCTGCAACCGAGTCGTAAAATTAAGCAGTGCCTTGGTTACCCGGTGCCTACTGGCTGCTAACCGCACTTGAGGATGAATGACAAATATGATGTTAAAGGCCGCGTTCATACGTTGGAGCAGCGCAAAGTTTGGAATATCGGCCTAGAGCACTTACCAAATCGCGATAGCAGTTTTCTCCTTCCGGTCAAATCCTGCGACTAACAACCAACAACATGGCCGAAGCTGTAATCGGGTCAAACCATTTTGAATACAACAATTCTGGAAAGGTGTCTCGCTCCCTCGAATTCGACAGCACGGGAAGCCAAATCCGCGGCAACGACTTTGTTCATCAAACGCAAGGGAATCGAGTCATAACAGTCAGTGAAACCGATGACAAATTTGCGGGCCGCACCATCGAAGTTTACGAATGAAATCTCTTCTTATCCTTCGCCTCGTACGATGGTGACAATCTTCTAAAAAGAGAAAAGACATTTCAGTACGCCGGGAGCGGGCTTCAAACGTAAGCGTAGGGCAGTGACCGTCTGGACAAGATGATCGACGTGGTTCAGTGAGCGCGAGATGAATGTTGATCAGCTTCTTCCGCGATATTCCAGGGCAATCGGTAGTCTGTTGACGCTGCCGTATAAGCAGAGGCAGACTGTAACTGAAGTGAGGTGTGATGCGCTCATAGGATGTTAGAACCCACGTTGGTCGCGGGCAAGAAGCCAAATGGGAAATCCCAATGAACAACGATCCATCTGGGAAATCCCGACTAAAATGTGAAAGCTCGATTATATGAACTTCTGGAAAAGACTGTTCGGTGGCTCTAAGCCGACACCCGTCGCGCAGATCGTGCCCCAACCGATCTCGCCGCCATCCAACACAAGCACCCGATCTAATGTTCGGGCAGTTGAACCGACAAAGCGCAGCGGGGCCGACCCGGCCAGTCGCGTCTACAATGGGGGGGCTAGGGGTGTCGAGGCATTCTACTCCCAAATGTCGCGGGATCTCATAGCAATGCATGGTCCGCTAGTGAAAGCCGAGTATGTGAGCCACTACCCAGTTTTCGAGATTCGGTTCCATTACCGCGACGGTGCCAAGGTAGTTTCAGGGCAGCGCACAGGCAAATTTGACATCCATTTTCTTTCTTTGGGATACGTCGGTGAGGGACCCAGGTATGCCAAGGCGTTCTTAGATGCCGCTGGGTGTAACCGCACTGCAACGGAAATAGACCAGATCAGGCCTGGAGAGGTTGTCGTGCCTGCCGACTCGAAGGTGGGACGGATTGTCGATGCTACTTCCCCCTCAAGTGTGGTTGACAATCGACAACCAAATGTCTCGTCGCTTGGCACCGTCTTTACTGGTTTGCAGACTGACCTGGCCGTATCTCCAGGTGAACGTGCTCTGGCGCTTCTTATGAGGGCGAATGACGGCCAAGCGAGAGTGGCTCTGATCTCACTACGCGATAACAAAGAGGTATGGGCGAAAAAATTGGCGTCTTACGCCGCATTCAACGAGACTGCTGATGAGATTGAGAGATATTCTGGTATTGCTTTCATCTCCGCTGACCGGCTGATCGCTTTTGGCAATACCGAGAATGGGTCCGCGATCCTGCTTCTAGACGTTCGGGACGGATCGCTTTTATCTAAGCTGACAGTACCTGAAACAGTATATAGATATGATCGCGATCCGCTATGGGCAGATGCTAGGCGTGGTATCGCTCTAATGTCAGGAAGGGGCCAATTACTTGTTTCGATGGCTGGAGACAATCTGAGCATTGTCCGATGTAAACCGACACACCTCGCAACATACAACTGCATGATGGCGTTTGGTTCGGACTCTTCAATATACGCTCAAAAAAATAGTTCATACTATCGATATGACAATGAATCCCAAACTTTCAATAAGATCGCGGATGGAAACAATGACATCTGTGCTCACGAGGATGGCAGCATTATATGTGGGGGAGGGTTTGACGATGGATCCGGGGATTCCTATCTAAGCGTCTACGATCCTGTGTCAAATCGTGCGGAGAGAATTGCGTTTGCCGATTGCGTGTTTGATGTTAGATCGGCCGGTCCGGGACGGGTTCTTGTATGCTACGGTCATGGGCGCTCAAGCGATCGCGATATCGCATTGGTTTCAATCGCGAGCCGCGAACGGCACTGGAAGAAAAACATAAGGCGAGCTCAATACCGGGGCGCGATTATTTGTGCCGTGCCAAGCGAACGATGGGCGCTGATTCAAGGCGACGACAGTTTGATGGCCATTTCGTTGGATGATTCTCGGACGCTTTGGAAACGGTCTCGGAAATCCGGGGAGTTTATTAACGGAATATGGGTTGCATCATATCGTCGAGTTTATCTTAATCGTTCTTGGGGCGAAGACGATAAGAAAGGCGCGATTGACTGCCTTGAGGTCGGATAATTTCCGGCGTAGTTTATCGGGATGAGGAGCAGGCCTTACTTGATTGGATGAACTATGGCAGACAAATTCGCCGACGCCAATCAAACTTGTGCACTCAAAAAAAAATGAAAAAAAAATAAAGTAGCTCGCGCTGGCCGAAAGGCGTCTCCGTGGTGCCATTGACCTAGGCCGGACAACTCGGCCCTCCCCGAACCTTTCGCGATTTCCCTCCCACAATTTCTCGACTTCTTGCGATGAATGCGACTGTGAACGGCGCCTGCAAAATCCGCTGAAGATCGCTTGAAAATCTGCTCCGAATTCGCGCGCCGACTCGCATGCAATAGACTTTCCAATCCTGCGAATTTATTTTCTGTTCGAGTGCGTTTTATTCTTGACAGGAATATATGCTCAACGTATATACATGCCATGAAGCGCATTTCCATGTTTCTCTCTGATCGCCAGATCGCTGCGCTCAAGAAATTGGCGAAGCGAACGGGGATCAAGATGTCGGAATTGGTGCGGCGCTTCATCGATGAGGGATTGAAGAGAGTCTGAAAATAGAACGGGCCTGCCGACTGCTTCAACAGCCGACAAGCCCTGACCAAAGTTACCTGTATTGGAGGAAACGATGGCTACACCGATTGTAAGTCAGTCTGTCCGTTCGTCTGTACCCTATCCCCCTGTATCTGAATCAAGCACTCACAGACCTCGCGCATCCGTCTACGAGATCGTCACCAAGCAAGTCATCAAGCAATTGGAGTCTGGCGTCGCGCCTTGGCGCAAACCGTGGCGCATAGAGATGCCGTGCAACCTGGTCTCCGGCAAAGCGTACAGAGGCATGAACGTCTTTTTGCTTGGCTCACAAGGGTGTGCCTCGCGGTATTGGCTGACGTTCAATCAGGCCAACAAACTCGGAGGACACGTAAGGAAGGGAGAGCAGTCTTCCATAGTGACGTTCTGGCATATCGGAGAAGAGAAGATCAAGACAGATGGCACCAAGACGCGGCCATTCCTGCTCCGCTACTACCGCGTTTTCAATCTAACTCAGACTGAGGGTATCGCAGAGAAGCTAGGACTAGGGAATGCATCTCCCCGCGTGCCGTCTATCGATGGTTGCGAAGCAATCGTGGCGGGGATGCCGAACGCCCCGAAGATGGAGCAATCGAACGCGGCATGGTATCGGCCATCCACAGACTCAGTGGGGATGCCATCACGTGGACTCTTCTCTTCCGCCGAGGAATACTACTCGACACTCTTCCATGAACTGACTCATTCAACGGGTCACGCCTCTCGTATCGGACGCGAGGGAATCGAGCAATTGAACACGTTCGGCAGTGAATCCTACTCGAAAGAGGAATTGGTTGCTGAGATGGGCGCTGCCATGCTGTGCGGAGTGACGGGAATTGCTCCTGCCACGCTCCAAAACTCTGCCGCGTATCTCAAGACCTGGATTGAACGGCTCAAGTCTGATTCACGCCTGCTAGTGTCTGCCGCGTCTGCCGCGCAAAAAGCAGCCGATTACATCAGGGGAGAGTCTGCTAATGACTCCCCTCTTAGCGAGGGGGAATCCTATGCATTCTGATCTGGCGTTCCCTCAATCTCTCGCTGAGAAGTATCGGCCTGCCCACATTGCGGAGTTCATCGGCCTGGACCGTCCCAAGAAAGTGCTCTCCGCATTCTGCAAACGGCCCACGTCTGGTGCATGGCTTTTTGTCGGCCCGTCTGGAGTAGGGAAGAGCACAATGGCGCTCGCGCTGGCCGCAGGGCTACAGGCCGAACTCCATAAGATTCCAAGTCAGAAGTGCAACGCGCAAACGATTGAAGATACAGTCCGGCATTGTTGGTATGCACCACTGACTCCCGGCGGATTCCACGTAGTGTTGGCAGACGAGGCCGACCAAATGACGAACGCGGCGCAATTGGCGCTGCTTTCCAAGCTGGATTCTACCGACCCCGCACCTAACACGATCTGGATATTTACCGCCAATGATGCTGAACGCCTAGAGCGTAGATTCCTCTCCCGTTGTAAGGTGCTGGAATTCTCCAGCTACGGTCTGGCAGAACAGATTGCCGGTTATCTTGACCACGTCTGGCACGCAGAGGGCGGAAACGGAAACGCGCCCGACTTGGTGCGCTTGGCGAAGGACTCGCGGAATAACCTGCGGGATTGTCTCATGCGTCTGGAAGTGGAGTTGATGGCGCTATGACTACCAGAGTGGCGATCTACGCCAGGGTATCCACGACCAACCACGGCCAGGACGTGGGCCTACAGACGCGGGAACTACGCCAATTCGCGGAAGCACGTGGTTGGACAGTCGCGGGTGAATACATTGATGCGGGAGTGAGCGGGGCGAAAGACTCGCGGCCTGAACTGAACCGGCTGATGGCCGACGCGCACAAGAGGCGGCTCGATGTCGTGTGCGTGTGGCGCTTTGACAGGTTCGCCCGATCCGTCTCTCACTTGCTAAGGGCATTGGAGACTTTCAAGGCCCTGGGAATTGATTTCGTTTCATTCTCCGAGCAGATGGACACATCAACCCCTGCGGGAAAGATGGTCTTCACCGTCTTAGGAGCAGTAGCAGAGTTGGAGCGCAGCCTGACCGTGGAACGTGTACGGGCCGGTCTTCGGAACGCACGCGCCAAGGGGAAGACGCTGGGCAGGCCGCGTGTTGCCGTGGATGCCGCGAAGATTGCCAGCCTTCGCGCGGCGGGCGCCTCATGGAAGATGATCACTCGTCAGCTTGGTATCAGCGCGGGCACGGCCAAGCGAGCGTTCTACATCCTGTCCAAAAACCCCTCAGATCCCGCGTCCGTAAGTCACTGATTCTGCGTGCTTGCTCTCGACTCCCCCGGCCTGTCCACAAACAGATGATTTTGTGGCATCCCCGTCAGACATTGTCGCGGCGCTATTGCCGAGGCAATGGGCGTCAAGACCCGTTCGAAAGTGCCCGGCGATATGAGGTGCGCCCGCTGCGGCGTCTCGTTCCGGGACGATTTCTGGTTCTTGATCTTGCCAGATGGCAGAACGGTGTGCGAAGGAAGTTGTACGCCGGGACTGGTCAAATGAGCGAGCGTCTGAGCAACGAACCTCACAAGCAGCCGCCACACCAACGGCGTGTTTTGAATGGCGTCGAGCTATACACGAAGACCTGCCCATCGTGCCATGCCGAGGTGCTCGTGCTGATTCACGAATTTGTGGACGGAAGAGTCGTTCGGACGTTCTGCCATCTGTGCCCTGAATCGAAGGCAAACGAAAGTATGATACCGGAAGGCGAAAGAACGGGGCGAATCGGGCGAGTGCATATGTCGTATTCAATCAACAGCTTGAGGTGCGATTCGAGTGTCGTATAATTCCGTGCGCGGAGCTAGGGGGCAGATCAATCACCACTCAGAGTATTTTGTTCCGTCGAGTGCGGTGGTTGAGGATTTGGAGTACACGTCGAAGACGTTCTTGCCGCCCCAGCTTGTGGAGTCAGAGTCATCTTGGACAGCCCGCAAGCCCCATTCTGGCCTGCCTGTCATGGGGTCTTTCGGGACGCGGCGAAGAAAACGGATTTTCCTGTCAGTACCAGGGCCGATGTTGATTCCCTTAACGAGCGAATCTAGGTCAGGAGGATAGCCTTCGCTACCGGCCTCGACGCGAATCAGATTGCGATCCGAATAATCTTTGTACCGATCAATTGCGTCACGCATCTCGCGCAGATCGCGGTGAAGCTCAGCCTCCTTCTCACGAACAATCGTGTGCCGAAAAACCGGCAGTGCCGCGGAGGAGAGAATCAGAAGAATGCTCGCAGCAATGATCAGTTCTAGAAGCGTCATCCCCGCTTCGGGCCCTGTCCCAACTCCAGACTGGCAACGAATTGTCCTACACAATTGCAAAGGTTTTGCTCAGGGAGTTGATAAAATAACAGAGTACTCTCGTTCTTTCTACCTAGCATTCACAAGCCACGTCCCGTGCGCGGAGCTTTGGGGGCAGGTCAGTGAAACACTAGAAATCGAAGGAACGGCGCGAATCGGGCGAGGACAAGCGCGAGTTCACAAAACAGCTCAAACGATTCGAGTGTCGTATGATTCCGTGCGCGGAGGTAGAGGGCAGATCATGAGTTAGCTCGAAGAGCGAGGGTAGGTCAAGACCTGGCCCGAAAAATGGCATTGATTCGCGATGGGACAATTTCCCTGAAAAGCGGAAACGTCCAGTTTGTCTCAGTTCCATCCCCGGCTTCCGCACGCCCCGCTCGGCATGGCCCAACCTCGTGGAGCGGTGCGGCTAGGACTTGCCGCCCTGAATTGTCGCCTGTCGTTTCGCAATTTTGTGGCACCCATACAGGGTCGTGGCCCGGAGATGCCCGCGCTGTGGATTCGATCTTTTCGATTTGATCAACGGTCAGTCTGAATCTGTAGCCACCGTCGCCGTAGGGCCCACCACCCTCAAACGTGCCAACGAAGACGGCAAGGACAAGCCCCATCCCTTTCGGGAACTTATGAAGCAACTTTTGAGAATCCTCTTCTAGGGTTCCCATTTCGACCCATATCTTGGCCCCGCGTTCAGGGCAACAAACGGCTGACTCCAAGCGCTGAATTTCAAATCCGTACCGGTATATGGCGCGAATTCGCAGTCGCCTTCCCACGAATGGCGAAGGGTCCTTAGCGAGTTGGCAGTATGTGACTTCTTTTGGAGCGATTTCAGGCTCATTGGTGGCTTGCGCGACGCAGCAATTCAACAAGAGAAGTGTCGAGGCGATCGGTTGCAACTTCATGTGAAGTCATCCCCTAATGGTCTTTGTGATGATGTTCATTGCTGAAAGTATCCGGGTCTGACGGCTTGAGGTTCATGTAAGTAAGGATGTTTGAGATGCCCTTTGCGCGCAGCGTCTCCACATCGGCCGCCTTCCACCCTCTATTCCAAGTTTGGTACTCGCTCCCTCCTCCGTGTGGGGCGTAATGTTTCATGCCGAGTGCTTGCGCTACATAACTGCCGACAAGCCACGCTCCCTTTTCGCGCATGTCATGGTTATAGTCTTTCACCCAGCTTTCGCCGCCATTCAGCCATGAATTTGCCTGATCCACGTGGGCGCCCTCGTGAGCAATGGTGGCTGTGAGGAAGTCCCCCCTCACAGATGACCCAAACTTAACGGAGATGGTGTCGTTGTCGTTGAGAATTGTTGAAGCTCCGTGGCCGCTCTGGGTCCCGACAGTAACTCCATTTCCGTCACCTTCCGTTCCGTAAACATTTACTGCTGCCTGTGCGGCAGACTGCTCGTCGTCAGTCAACGTCGAACTTCCTGCGGCTTCGTCGGCGCTGTCCAAACCGGATCTGAACCGATCTCTGAAATTGAGGACGTTCTGTGCCCACTTATGACTCTTGTTGTGCTTATCATCCGCAATAGCTTGCAGATCTTCGTCACTCATATCGCCGCCTGCTGATTCGTCCCAGTCGTACAGTCCGGTCGGATCAACGATGCGCAGGGGGTTGTTCAGACCGTAGGGATATCGGTTCCAGGTCTGCGGATTCGAAATAGAAGCAGAGCCGAGCAAAGGATCAGGAGACATGAAGCGTCCTATACTTGAGGAATCATACCTAGCGCCGAAATTGTCGAGGCCGGATTCAGTGTCGCGTTCTTTGCCGGTAAATTTGTAGTTCTGGGAGCAGGTGTTGGTGATGGATCGTTCACCACCAAAGGGATAGAAGTCGGCGTCGTAGCAGCCAGCACCAGAAGAGTTGGCGACGATACGGGCGGTGCCGAGGTGGTCGGCGAAGTAGTAGATGACATTGTTGGAAGAGTCGCGGCGGGCGATGCGCTTGCCGCCGAAGAAAGCGTATTCAAAGAAGCCGGTGTTGGTGATGCTGCCGGAGCCGTCGGTTTCGTCGAGGGCATCCGATCCCATGCCATACCAATAGAGTTTCGTGGCCGTTCCGCCCGAAGCTTTCTCGACGCGCTTGCCGTCGCCGTCGTAGACGTAAGTAAGGCCCGCCGTAGCCGTGAGATGGCTTTCGGCGTCGTAAACATAGGTGCCGATGGAGGGGACAGTGGTGAGATTGCCAGCGGTATCGTAATGTTCAGTGTCCGACCCACCA
>Ga0210410_10004669_pt1 | contig 11977 bp, 16 predicted proteins | sample IncBWC4MmetaG_FD_161058 | JGI IMG/M metagenome (GOLD analysis project Ga0210410, IMG submission 161058) | Forest soil microbial communities from Barre Woods Harvard Forest LTER site, Petersham, Massachusetts, United States - Inc-BW-C-4-M | ecosystem: Environmental > Terrestrial > Soil >... | reverse complement strand
ATGAGAAAAAGTCGCTTAGCCATAAAAGTTCCTATAGCAATATAAAACTTCCCACCTCAAGTAAGCTTCGCGGGGTGTTCTACCAAGGTAAGTAATACCTGCCCCGGTACAAGACCAAAGATCACGCCTCACGTACTTAATGCGCGGTTTCACGAGCATTCCTCTCCATAAGGCGTTTAGCAAGCCAGAACCAATACGAATTGCACAGGTTGCCAAGTTTACCTACTAACTGCATTTGGTAGTATAGGAAAAGCTTCACGCTCTCTCCTTCATCGCGTCAAGTAACGCTGTTTGCGACACATCTTTCTTTTCTAGCACCTTGGCCACAGCAACATCAATTGTCTTGTCGGACAGCAAGCGGTGGATCGTAACCTTTTGCTGTTGGCCCTGTCGGTAGATGCGTCGGAAGAATTGTTCATAACAATCTAAATCATATTGTAGCCCGAAGTAGGCTACATTGGCGCCCGGTCCAGATTGCAAGTTCAGTCCCCAAGCCGCTTTCTGCATCTGTGCAAACAGAATGCGCAACTCGCCTTTGTCCCAGCGATCGAGAATAGGCGCAACGTCTTTAGCATCCATCCCACCCTCGATGAACGCAACATCGGGCGCCTTGAATGCTTCTTTGAGGCGCTTAGCATCGGGTTTGTACCAGTACCCGCACAGAAGAGGCTTGCCTTGGAGCTCATCCACTAAGTTTTTCAGGGCGTCGATCTTGGCATCGTGGATGAAATGCCAGTCTTCTCCGTTGTCATCAAACACGAACCCATTGGTAAACTGTAGACACTTGTTGACCGCTGCAGCGGTGTTGATCGGTTTGATCTTGACGCCGCTTTCCAGCGTCAACATTGCTACGTCGTCGAGCTTCTTATAGTTCTCTCTGTGCTCTGCTGGCAGTGTTACGAGAATGTCGTTGACGATAAGATCGGGGAGGTCAAGGTAATCCTTGGCGTCCATACGGTGCACGAGATGCGCTATAGCGTCGTAAATTTGCCCATCTGCGCCCTGCTTCAATACAAGGGTGTAGCCTCCGTAGCCAACTTGGTGGAAGTACGAGTCCCAGAAGTGCGTCTTGTACCTTCCCAGCGCAGCTCCCCCATCGAGGAGGTAAATCTGAGCCCACACATCCTGCAGCCCATTCGGAGCCGGCATACCAGTGAGCTCAATCACACGACGGAAGAAGCCAACGATGGACTTGAATAGCTTGAAGCGCTTCGAGGAGGGATTCTTGGTCTTGCTGGCCTCGTCAATGGCCAGCAAATCAAATGGTAGAATGTCCTTCTGCCACGCTTTCTTCTCGTTGAGAGTCTTTACCAACCACTCCAAGCCTTCGAAGTTGATCAAGTACAAGTCGGCCTCTGTTTCGAGCGCCTTAGCTTTGTCCTTACCGTGTAGGATGCTGATCTTGAAATCTTTGAATTGATCCCACTTGGCGCACTCGCGGGGCCACACATTGTAGATGACGTCAAGGGGGCCTACTATGAGGGCGCCTTTGATAAGTTTGCGTTGTCGTAGTAGCATTACGATTGCTAGCGTAATTCCTGTTTTCCCAACGCCTTCAGCCCGGATCAGCCCACAGCGCAACGTTGGCATTTTGTAAGCCGAACGTGATTGCTTTACGACCCCATGCTCTGGGCTCGTAGCGCTGTGAGCCAACCCGGGATTGGGTCTCCTGCGTCATCTGTTATCTTTATAAAAGCGCAAAAGGTCGTAGCGTTTAATCACGCAACCTCCGGATCATACTTCTGCGATCGGCTGTAACGAGCAACAAGGGCATTTGCATCTCGCAGGAAGCCAACGATCTCGGCGAAGGATAGGACACGTGCATACATCCCATCACTCACTTGGAATTTAGACGGGGTACCGCTTACTTCTTTGACTTCGAGCATGTCCTCATTCCCCTTGCGCATACCCACAGGCAGTAGATCGTCCACGCGGCTGCGAGGGCGCAGCCGAGAAAGACACGGTGTTCAATACTCAATTCGCTAACTCTAGCGTTTTAGAGTCCCACTCGTTAAGCTGGTCTCTGGACTGTACATACTTACCTTGGTTAGAAGCCCATATACCATGTCGAGACCGCAGAAGACGATAAAAGAGAAATTTCATATCGCGCTCCATACACACGTATTCACGATACAAGTCTTCGTCTCCCTTCTCGAATCGAAGAGTTCCATACTTAGTATCAGTTATGGTGTACATTACATCACCCCCAAGTGGTTGAGAATCTTCGACGCCACGCTCGCCTGGAAGATTGCATCATCAAGTGCATTGTGATGCACCCCAATGCGCTCAGCTGCGATGCCGCTTGCAAGCGCCCAGAGCGTCCTGAAGCAACGATCGCTGCGGTAGTGCCACGGACACCTGATGCCGGCTTTCTCGTATGCAGCGCGCAGCAGGACGTTGTCGAACGTAGCGCCGAGGCCCCAGATGCCGGGTTTACCGGGTACAGAGCGGAACCACGTAGCGAACGCATTCAGCGCCACATCGAGAGGCATTCCACCCATCTTGGCTTCGGTGAGCACTTCCTGCGCGGCAGAGCTTTGCTTCGACCACCATGCAATGGTGTCCGGGTTCGTAATGAGCCCTGCCTGGAGAGAGGACTCTAAGTTTATTACGCCGTAGAACGACTGGTTTCCCACGCCGGTTTTGTCGAACGTAGCCGCGCCGATAGAGAGGATCACAGATCCTGCGGAAGTGCCCAGCGTTTCCAAATCGAGCATGACTTGCATTTTCATTCCTTCGTAAAAAGATCCGGGTACAGCTGATTAAACTCAGGCTGCGCGTAGATACACGCGAACACCGCATCAATTAGGGAAAGTCCCCCTTTCACTTGACGCTTATAGTTGCGCACGTATGGCTTCGTTGGATGCTTTACCACTTTGTAATGCTTGTAGAACGTGAAGCCTGCCGGAATGAACATGCGCGTTGGGTTAGGCGCTATATCCGCTCTACCTCTTTCGAGCATTGCCTGCTCTATATCAAGCATTGCCTGCTTTAGAGAGGAATTAGAAAGTCTTCCAGCCATTGCACAGCCTCTTTGGCATTATCGAACCACTCGGCCAAGTATCCATTGTCGTTCAACCACTTCAACATCTCGTACTGTCGTTCCGTTGGCGCTTTACCGGGGCGCTTGAACTCGACATAGGCGTTCATGCCCTCCTGAGCCAGCACTTCGTAGTCAGGCCAGTCCTTTTGACCCATGATAGACAACTTCACGATCTTCCACTCCGGATGCTTTTCCTTCAGCAAGTCCCGAAACGCAGAAGTTACAGAGGACTCAAGCTTGCCCGGTAACTTTACCATGCCCTTCAATTGAATGCCCCTGGACCAGGAAGTAGTGTGTACGTTTTACCGTTGATCAAATTAACTCCTCCATACTCGTACAGCACATTCAAAAATCCCGTAGCGCACGAAGAGTGAAAATCATACGGAACACGCCACTGCCGCCTAGTTCCACGCTGTGTCACATGTAGTAGAACAACCTCTTCAGGGAAACAATCCTTCCCGCAGAAGTCGCAAATAAGTCTTGGGTACGGACCTAGCATTTGACTACCCCTTTGGACATACGCCGCCCTTCTTACCACTGTGCCCACACCACCGGCAATGCACGCCGGGCCTGTGGGGAAAAATGGTATCGTTCATCATGGATTCCACGCGGTGCTCCCAGCCTGCTATGTACGACGTGCGATCCTCTCGGCGCCAAACACGGTTCTGGAAGTTCGTAAGCGCCTTGACGTCGGTTGGATCCATGTCGATGTACCACATCTGTACGCCGATGGTCTCGTACTCTTCAGGGAGCTCGAACCCCATCGTGGAGTACAGGTCCCCCTGGTAAACGTGATCAGAGTAAGGCTTCCCACTCTTGAAGTCGATAATTTCGGCGTGCTTGCTGTTGTTGGGATCCGTCACCGGGGCGTCGAGCTTCGCTCGAAGCCACGCGTTAGACGCGAACCACTCGGTGAGCTTCCATTCTCTGGAAAGCGTTATCTTGAGCTCCGGCTTGGCACCATTGTCGTACAGATCCAGGAAGTGGTCTTTCCACCTACCAACCTTGGTAGGTTTTCCGGGCACTGGTAGGTCGAGGTAGTCCATGTCGCCCGTCAACAGCGCCTGTTCACAGTTGGCGTGGATCGCAATCCCCCGCGCCAGTGCGTCGTCATCCTTACGCACCTGCGCAACGCGGTCGATCTTGTCGTACTTGACTCGCGCGGGGCATGTCTCGTAAGAACTCCACTGAGAATACGACCACGACGTAAGCAGCCCCGCGTCCTTCTTTGAGACGAAGTTAACTGGTTGTTCTTTTTTGACGAAGCCTTTAGCCACTACTGACCTCTCTCCAAATCTGTAAGATCTTCCCAATTATACCCGTAGTACCCTTCACTCAACAAAGGCACTTCTAGAGGCAAAGACCGCTCTTCCATGCTGCACTTGAGTACCCGCATCTCGTCTTTCCAACACTCTTCCGGGCACAGCGCTACAAGTTCGTCATGGACCGTCAACAACAACTCTGCTTCCGTAAAATCTTCATCTGCTGAAATCATCGACTCCTTACAGGAATCTCCGCAGCTTCCTTGCACCAGAAGATTCACAAGCTTGTAGCCCGCGCGCCTAACGGCACCTGTTGCTTTGTCCACCCACGGCGGTTCGGCGTAGTAAATTCTTCCTCCGAGCGTCTGAATCGGCAAGCCCATCCGGTCGAATTGATCCATCTGGTCTCGGATAGTGCGCGTTTCAGGCAGAGCCTCGAAGTACGCGGTAAGTATGGCCCGAGCCGTATCCACGTCAACCTTGAGCTTGACGGCCAGCTTTTTAACACCCAGACCGTAGAGGGTTCCAAAGTTAAGTGTTTTAGTCTCTTTTCGCTCAAGCGAAGTGGACGCAATCTCATTGATTAGATCCTTAACAAAGTTGTGTATATCCATCCAAGGATCAGTGCGGTAGCCCTCCATCAGCTTACCCTCGGCGTAGTGTGCGAACGTTCTATATTCTTGTTGATTAAAATCTCGACCAATTAGAATCATACCGCTTGATGCTTTTACGTACCTGCGCAAACGAGGCAGCTGCGGATACCCAGCCGGCATATCTTTCTCGACCTTCTTGCAGGTATCCGCCGTAATGATGTTCTGGAGATTTGGGTTGGAGCTCAACCTCCCCGTTTTCGTACCCTTACCCGTATCACCTTTGATTGAATTCCATGTAACGTGGTAACGTCCGTTGTGAGACCCGTTGAGCCAATTCTGTAAGTGAGTGTGGAGCGACGTTGCCAAAACGCCGTAGTATTGCACCATGCCAAAGAGGCAACGGTCGGCAAGGACATAATCCAACGATTCCGCTGCAGTTGAGAGCTTACCTTCCGCCGTGACCGGCCAGCCCTTGCCTGGAGCAGCAAATCGTTGCAGGTAGTTCGCAAAGTCGTCGCCATCAATGGTGCCTTCCTGCGGCATGCCCACGTACTCTTTAATCTCACGCCCAAGTTTGTCCAACGCGTTCGTGTAGATTTCATTGTCCCTCCCCAACGCCTCGACATCCATCGGCACACCACGCTTCTCCATGCCAAGCGTGACCTTGATCATCTTGAGTTCACGCAGGTAGGCCTCGGGCATGCTGTCCGCAGTGTCCTGAAGGTACTCGCGTAGCTCCCGGGTCAACTCTACGTCGGGGATGGCCCTGGAGCGGCCTACGAGGTCTCCGGGAGCCTTACAGATATAGCGTCCCCACTGAGTGCCCTTCTTGCGTCCTAGCTCTTCTTTGAAATGCGACCAGATCCACAGCTTTAGCTCGTCCCGCTCATCCTGCGACTTCTTGAGCCAGAGTTTAAGGAGCGTGCGTTGTTGGTAGTTGTACAATCGGCTGTCTTTAAACACAGCCAAGATCATTGGGTCATCGATGCGCTCGGGCGGGGGCAACGGTAAACCAAGATGCTCCTGCGCTACCTCAAGGTCGAACTTTGCGTTGTAAAAAGACAACACTGCGCGTTTATCATCCCACAGCTGTCTAAACTCCGGCAGCACGTCTTCTAATTTACAATTATTTCCAGCCGGATGTCCCCACGCCATGTAGCGCGGTTTTCCATGAGAAGGCCCCATTACAGCGCACCCTACAGGCTTAGGTGGGTAATGCAGCGGGCGTGGACCTATCGCCTCAGTCTCGAAATCGAGATAGACGAGGTCACGCGCTTTAGCAGGGGCATAGGTCAACACGGACAGCGCCTTACAACAGCGGGCGGAGAAAGCAGCCCAGCAAAGGCTTTGGCGTCCCCTTCGCAACTAAAACATGCAAGCACAAGCGCACTTGCTTTTCTGAAATCTTGCAGGCGAATAAGTTGTTCCGCCAACGCCACATCGGCTTGCAGTAAGACTTCCCATGGAAGATGAGGATGGTAATCCTCGCGAGGATCTTTACAGGCCATAGTGTCTCTCAGAGTGTATTTCGGGCAGGGAGCTTCTGCAATCTCCCGAGCCCAGGACCACCGTTGCAGCGGTGTACCCCCTCAATCCCCAGGCCTCCCCGGGGCGAAGTCTTTACGCCTTAGCCTTACCTACCCCGAACTTAGCCCGGGTCGCGGCCTTCGGCTGGGCGGTTTCCATGATGATGGTCGGGTACGGAGTAGCGTTGGCCTCGGCCGCGCTCGGCAGTCGAGATTGAACAGCGGCGACAACTTCCTGCGACAGGTTAGCAGACGGTTTGAAGGACAAAATGAACTTCTTCTTGACATCCGCAGTGACCGTAATGGTGGTAGCCACCGACCAAACCGGGCGCTTCGACACGTTAGCCAGTGCGCGCACATAGTCACTGTAGTTGCGCATCGAAGTGGGGGGCACCTTCAGAATGCCAAGGATGGCTTCCGGCACTTCTTCGGACTCCAACTCCCGCGCGCTGATCACCGCCAAACGACGGTACTCCCGGCACGCCTTGCCTTCACCTTGCTGCGCGCTGCCGAACTTGTTCCATTGGCACCCTTCGCAAGTCTCGCTTTGCTTTTCCTGCGATGCGTCATGGGGCACCATGCCGATGCCATCCTTGGAATACGAGAAGCAAATGGGGCTTTTGGCCTGCCCAAACGATCCCGGATACATGGCGCGATCGTGCAGCGCGTCCAGAATCACGACATCCATTTCGGAGCCAAGGTCGGACCCCATGAACGAGATTTTCGCGTTGTTGATCGAGAAATAGTTATTGTTTACCTTCTCGTTCTTGGACTCTTCCTGCGCTGCAGCAGCGAGCTCTTCTTCCCACGTCGTGACAGCCGTGTTAATCGGCTTCGTAAGTTCGTTCTTAGCCATGTTACCCTTTCAAGTTGATGGTGAGCCGTAGACCGACAAAGTCTTTGCTCGTGTTGGGGCTGTAGAAGCCGTTGCTGTAGTGGCGCCAGCCTACGCCTACCACAGTATCCTTGTCAAGCCGGTATCCAAGACCGACTCGATTGGAAAACGTCCACGTAGTGGCGCTATCCTCGCGCGCCCAGGTCTTGGCTGTCCACTGCGCCACGCCGGAGCCGGCCTCCAGGAACCACTTCTTGGCGAACGGGTAGCGGCGCAGGAAAGTGGTGTCCCACACCCCGACACAGGAAGAGAACCCATTGTACTTGATTACCGAGGCGCCTGAGTCGACGTACCAGTGATCGGACAGCTGAAACTGTGCCCCGATGCGCAGCTGATCTTCCCCGTGGTACCCAGCGTTTAGCTCGGTGGACAGATCGGCAGCCTTAGCATCGCAGCCCCAGATAAGGATGCCCAACACGACGCCGCCTACGAAGAACATGAAATCTCGAAAGACGCTCATTTGTCCACCAATCCCAAAGAAGTCTTACCCATCTGCTGAACCGCAGCATCGGTACTTTGCTTCTTGATGACCGCAGCCATGAAGATACCACCCGGAACGTGCTGCGTAGAAAGCGCCTCCACCACCATGGGGTGCATTTGGCGCATAGTACCAGTAACGTCCATGAAGAGCACATCACCGGCCGGAGTGACTGCGAAGCCACGCACGCGCTGCCCGTTGGGGAGCGTCAGATAAAGACCTCCCCCGATGCTAACTTCGCTCATTTGCCTTCTTTCCTATGAAAGTATTGCGCCAATCGGGGATATTTTCATCGAGCCATTCTAAACTGGGGGAATGCGCTTTAGTGCTGTGGTTACCAAGGCGCCCAAAGCCCATTGGCCACTTCAAAACACCAGCCAGCCATGCTCCAAGAGACTGCGTAATGCTGCGATCCGACCTGTTAAAATTAGCGGCAGTATAAATCTGGTCCTTGGTAAGAAACACGCCATGCTTCGCTAGAGGCATCAAAGTCCAATCTTCTGCCTTATTGAACACCCACTTGCAATTATCATTGCGCCCAGACCCAAGAAGAGCTACAACACACGTTTTTAACACTTCCCTAAGAGGTTCAAACACCGGGTTTTCTTTCTGCCTCTCTCCTTGCACCTTATCAATACTCAATGACTTGGTTTCGTCGAGAGAGAACCACCATGGCGAGCCGGCGCGGTACTCGTACAATGCTTCTGCCAACAGCTGGTCGCGCTCTTTAGCAAGAGCATGCAGGTCAATAGTGCCCGTTTTGACCGGCCAATAGCGTCGGTTCCCAGTCAGGTCATCGAGGTAGTCGTTCTCATTGGTGGTTCCCAACCATGCAAGCCGGCGCGGCTTGCTGGTGGCATTCTTCTCGTACTTGGTGCGGTAGTGGTCCGACGTGCGTGACAAGAAGTTCTTGAGAAGTTCCCGATCGGCTTTGCGGAAGAACGACACTTCGCCCAACTCTGCGAGCCATATACCCTGCAGCTTGGCCATCGCGTCACTGTCGTGCTGCGACAGATCCAAGTGGATCGCTTGGCAGAGATTTACCTCGAAGTCCAACGTCAGTTTACCCGTGAGTATTTCTCCCAACGTTGACTTGCCGTGCCCTTGCATACGACCCTCAAGAATGAGCATGGTGTCAAGTTTACTTCCGGGAGAAATGCCGCGCGCCATAAGCCCAATCAGAAACCGGCGAGCAAACTGCCGCATGTAAGGCTCGTCTTCAGCACCGCAGAGTCGAATTAACCAAGTATCGATGCGTGGCTCACGATCCCACTCGGGCAGCATGCTGATGTGGTTTGTCAGAGCGTCGCACACCCAGCGGGAATGCATAAGCTGCTCGATGCCGCGTTCGAAGTTAGTCCTTCGCAGCATGGTGTAGCGTTGGTCCTGCTGGAGCCATGAAATTGCAGAGCCCGCGTGGTGATTTTGGTAGACATCAATGAGCTTACGGTGTTCCCATGGGGGAGCCACGATGTACTCATTGCGCGTGAATTTGTCAAAGTAAAACACTTTCTTCAACGCTGGGTGCTGTACAAGGATCCGCTCGACATTTACCTCAGTGGGTTCTATGAACATCACCCGGTTGACGGACTTGAACGACAACGGTAGCGGCCACGACGCGGGGTCGTCGGAATACTCATCTCCCTCGTCGGGGACCCACAGCACAGAGGTAGGTTTGCGAGGAGCCCCACTGTCCGAAATTTGTACTTCATTTACGGACTCGATCTTACTACGCAGTTCATTTTGCGCCTGCGCCTCGGCGTCGCGGATCGACGTGCCCTGTGCCCAATGGAAAGCGCGGGCGTAGAATTCAAAGGGCGTGAGCGGAGTGTTCTGCCCGCCCCGGTAGATCGGATCCGACGCGTGACCGCTGAAAATCTTGCCGTTGGGGAGTACTACGAGGCCCGGAGCGTGCGTTGAGTCGATGGGCTTCCATCGGTTGCCGACTCGCTCGTGCTCGGGGCTGGAGTCGATCAGGTCCTCTACGCTGCCATAGAGGCCAAGCACCATATCATCTAACGGGCTAGGAACATACTGAGCGTTGTCAGTCTTTTTCTTTTTCGCCTTGCTGCAGGTATACCCGTCGCGTTCAAACTGGGCAGGATTGCGCCACAGATCAATCAGGGCGCCCGGTAGATCAATTGGGCCGGGATCAGTGAGAGAACCATCTCGCCATTCGTATCTATCACCGTCCGGATGAACACTGGGTGGCAAAACATCGTATTGCTTGTGAGAGCGGAATTCAAAAACTGTTCCACCGTTGAAGTTAACTTTAAGCCATGTGAGGTCACTGTAGTCTTCTCCGGTTGGAAGTGTGAAGACGGCCTTTGATTTGTTTTCATTCGTTCTTGAGAAGTGGGCGGTAGACTTGACAAGAGCGTTCAGATCGATGCCAAGCGTGTTGAAAAGCGGTGCGGCTAGCGCGTAATCATCGATATCGATCGAGCAGGTATTGCTGCCCTCGTGCATGAGAGCTACGCCCCGAGGGGTGACACCGAAGCCCTTGGCGAAGATATGCTTGCACTGCTCTACGCGCGTAATCCAATTCTCAACCTTATTCCACCCAGGCTCGCCTATTTTGTCTCCAGGCCTGATTGGAATCAACGTCCACCCTAGTTGCCGGATGTAGTAGCTCGCCGCTGCCTGTACGTTGTTGTCGAGCAAATCCGTGACTTTTGCAACAGTCATTCTTAGGGAGGTTTCCTGAAGGGGGTGTTATCTTACCACAACTTTCTTACTTACGTAAATGTACCCAAGTACCTCCTCCCACCCCAGAGGGGCCACGATCCTGACCGCATTTAGGGCAAATAGGTCCATCTGGAAGGGCTCCGTCCTCACATGCCCTGTCGTCCGGCCTCTCCCCTTTCAACGCACATATGGCGGCGCAATCTTCTGGCATCTTGGGACCAAGAAGCGCTCGGCCTTTGGGAAGATCTTCAGGTCGGCCGGGCATCTTGAATATAGCATCATCAAGCCGCTCAAAGGCCTCAGTAATCTGCGGCAGTGATACGTACATTCCATTCCAACTGTTCTCGCAAAGATAATGCAAGTCAGCTGCCGCCTTACAAACTTCTGCGGGGGGCCATTGTTTCATATATGTTACTGTCCGTAGAGGAAGGGAGGTAACGGTTATGTTGCTTCAAAGCTGTATGGGCTCTTGATTAATTCTCCACCCGCGCTCTTTCATCGAGTCCATGTACGCTTGCATACAGAACCTAACCATGAACGCCTGCAAATATGCGCTGGCTTCTCGACCGCCGCGCTCATGCTCACCAAGCGTCCAATAAATCCAGTCCCAACAGTGCTGCACTTCGTGCGCGATGAGCCCAGTTACGAACGCCAATGGGTCTCTCATATTGTCCGGGTTAACTGCAATCAGCCCTAGCCCAACAGGCATACCCCAGGAATGGAACCGCGCGGAGCCATCAGAGGAGCACAACAACCCATCCCCAGTGGAAATTTTACGTCGCTTACAGTAGTTTATAAACTGCTTCTGGTCGTCAACGTAGCCAATAGAGAGTGGGTAGATGTCAAGCCTACGAATCCTGAGCATTGAACTGCCTCTTGAGTAACTGATCTTTGTACCACTCAGGGAGCCCTTTGGTCACACCGCGCATGATAGACGGCATCGCAAACTCAACCAGCTTCTCCGAAATGAAGTCAATACACTCTTTGTGAATGTCTGCGTTGACTTCCTTGAACAGCGCAGGAATGTCGCGCGGAGAGTCCTCGATCTGTCCCGCTTCCCGCAGATGCTGCACAGCCTTGTGCCAGCGCGCATCGGTCTTGAGGGTCTCGATGATGCGATCAACGATGTCCTTGCTACCAGGGTTGCTCGCCTTCCACTCAGCTGCATGAGTCTCTTTAAAGGCCTCGCTCACAAACTTCCCGATGAGCACCTTCTTGTCCTGTCCGAAGCGAGCGTAGTTCTTGACCACGACGCCCTCGATCTTCTGCCCTCCCAGCACAGAGACGCGATCGAGCATCTCTCGAAACTGTTGAGCGGACTCAATCATACCCTCGTAGAGTTTGGGTACGCACTCGAAGCCGATGCGTTTGGCCTCTTCTGCCTTCTGCTCATAGGTGAGATAACTCTCAAGGCCCGTGTCAATATCGAACAGCATGATGTTGTTGTCAGGCACGCGATCGTAAGCGAGCGAGTTGTGTTTCGGAACCTTGA
>Ga0210410_10004668_pt1 | contig 11981 bp, 10 predicted proteins | sample IncBWC4MmetaG_FD_161058 | JGI IMG/M metagenome (GOLD analysis project Ga0210410, IMG submission 161058) | Forest soil microbial communities from Barre Woods Harvard Forest LTER site, Petersham, Massachusetts, United States - Inc-BW-C-4-M | ecosystem: Environmental > Terrestrial > Soil >... | reverse complement strand
AGCTCCTTCAAGTTCGAGCTGTATGATGTGAACAAGGACTGGTCACAGACTACCGATGTCGCGGCCACCAATCCCCGCAAAGTGCAGGAAATGAGGGACCTGATGTTTGGCGAATTCGCCAAGTATCAGGTGCTGCCACTGGATGCTTCGGCGGCGACGCGCCTGGCCTCGGCGCGTCCCTCGGTGACAGCAGGACGGAAGGAGTTTACCTACTCGACGCCGGTAACCGGCCTGCCCGCCCCCGTGGCGCCGCAGCTCCTCAACACCTCCTATACCATCACTGCGGATGTCGACGTGCCGCAAGGAGGCGGCGACGGCTCCGTTGTCGCCGAAGGCGGGCGGTTCGGCGGGTATGGGATGTACCTCCTGAAGGGCAAGCCGGTCTTCACTTGGAACCTGCTCGGCATCAGCCGCGTCCGCTGGGAAGGCCCGCAAGCGCTCTCGCCCGGCAAGCACACCATCGTGTTCGACTTCAAACACGACGGTCTCGGCTTCGCGACACTTGTCTTCAACAACATGAGCGGGATCGGACGTGGCGGCACCGGAACGCTGACCGTGGATGGCAAGGTCGTCGCGACGCAGCCGATGGAACGCAGCGTACCGCTGATCCTGCCGGTCGATGAGACCTTCGATATCGGCTCGAAAACCGGCACGCCGGTGGACGACCGCGACTACCAGATCCCGTTCACGTTCACTGGTAAGATCAACAAGCTGACGATCTCGGTTGAGCCGCCGAAGCTGACGCCGGCCGATGAGAAGAAGCTGTCGGATGCATATCGCGCCGCACGGGACGCGAACTGACCGACGCTCACATGCGCATTGGCCGAGGGCCCAACGGTCCTCGGCGCCCATGTCTTCCCGCGTCGCCTATGCAAATAGCCAAGGCGCAACCGTGCCATGAGGCCGAAGTTAATGTCTTGGCACTCTTCGGACGTGCCGCTTAAGACCAACGAAGCTGGCTCGTGGGGTAAAGCTCACTTAGATATTTGCGTACGCCAAGGTCCGAAAATGACCACCTAGGGCGGACACGAAAGTAGAACGGGGCCAATTGAACGGACGTCGCGGTTTCCGTTCAAAGAATATACATTCCCTTTGCTGCAGAAAGTGCGCGACTGCAGCCAGGGCGGTCACCCTTAGCGTCCAGCCGTTTGGCACGGACCATTGCCGCTGAAAATTTTGCTTGCAGGCGCTTTTGGGCTCGTTTCAAAGACTCGGGTGTTGGCTGGTGACCTAGTTGCGCGCCAACCGATTGCGGTGCTGTCAATCCCGCGTTCGGATTTCCCGCGGACCGGCTTATGGCTGCTTCAAATTGAGCAATTTCCTCGCTGCAAGGACCAGCTTGAGCGACGGAAGTGTATAGGCAGAGAACCGCGCAAATGAGTGGAGTCGCCGTTTCTCGAAATTTTGTCATCCGAGTTCGCCCTCTCATTGCTCAATATAGCATCCTCATTGGCGCGGGCGCTATGTGCAACTTGCTGGGCCACCTTGGTCCCTAGATGTCCCTTTGACCCGGAACAGACATCGCGCGTGGCCTGTCATCGCGGTAGCAATTACATAGCGCAACGGTAGAAAGTCATTTGCATTCCCTTGAAATTCGGATCCTGGAAAATTCGGGACACGCTGTTGTCACTGAGGATTTTTATTTGCAGCTGAATGCTCGACGCCATGATTTCCGAGGCGCACGCGGCATGAAGATCGATGGTATCACCCGCCTCTTTCCTCGACTTGATGGTGCATCGGGCGGCTTTGCTTCTGATCTCGTTTCCAACCGCGACAAAGCCGCCACCGAACTCTTCGGAAAATTGAGCAAAATTGATTTGATCGCCTTTTTTGACGAAGACTTTGCTGCACTGGTCAGCACTCGTCGCCCAAGCCCCAGTCAAATCGAAGGCCTGCGCCTGCGAAGATAGAAGAAGCCCGCTGCAAGCCAGTAAGACGCACAATCCAGTCGATCGGTTAAAGTTCATTGCTTCGGCTCCTTCAATGGGGATCAACAGGGCCGCCTCGGTCTCCCGGCATGCAAGCGCCAAGCGGTCGACTGACGATATACTACAATGAGGCACGCGGACCAGCCGGGCCGGTCCGATGATGTCCGTTGATCGGGTTAAGCCGGAAGTGGCTGGCAAAGGGGCAAACCGGCGCGATTGACCCGAAGCGGCCCTCGGACCCGATCAGCATCTGAAGGCCATGACTCACTCCCTGACGGGTATATCGGGAAAGTCGGTGGGTGTGCTACTATTGGCTGTTGTTGCCCTGCATTTGCTTCTCACTGTTCTGCTGAGCGCGTGGGCGCCAGACGAGCGTGAGATTTAAAAGTGATCGCATGCGGGCCAGGCCCGCCGGAATCAGGCTGGTAAAAAGGGGCGCGCGTGGACGGAACACAGGTCGAGCAGCATGACCGCAGGATGATGATGCGCGCGATTGCGCTCTCAAAGGAGGCGGGCGCGGCCGGTGAATATCCTTATGGCGTGTTGATCTGTCGCGCCGGCAAGGTAGTGGTGGAGTCGACAAACCGCGTCAAACATGACTCCGATGTTACACGACATGCTGAGGTCGTGGCGATTTCGGCTGCCCAGAAGGCGCTCGGGAGCACCAGCCTCGACGACTGTGTGATCTACGGTAGTGCCGAACCGTGCGTCTTCTGCAGTTATGCGATCCGCGAAAGCCGTATTGGACGCGTCGTCTATGGCCTGCACTCCCCGCACATGGGCGGACTATCGAAATGGAATGTGCTCGAGGACGAAAGCATCTCGCGCAACATGCCGGAGGTTTTTGCGCCGCCACCAACAATCGTTGCTGGTTTCATGGCGCGGGAAGCGGATGATGCCTTGTTTGAATGGAGCCCGTTGATCTGGATGGCGATCAAAAGACGCGGAATATTCGTTACCGAAGGTCCCGGGACTTTAAGGTGGCGCGAACCGAGTTTGGCGCGCAACCGACGACGCGAGCGATTGTGGGGCCCGTTGCGTCGCAATTTTTTTGACCGATTCGGACGTCGCTAGGATCGCGCTTACGCGATTGTCTGGGATTTGATCTTGCGTCCGGCGACTTCTGTTATTGTGAAGGCTTTCGGATGCCGGCCCCATGACGGTGGGGCCGCGCGCACGGGGCCGGCGTGGTTCACGCCGCAGACTGGGGCGTTGCGTTCTGCTGCATGCGGTGAAAGCGCAGCACCTGTTGCGCGGTAGAGGGCCGCAATCGCTCGTAGGTGGCCTTGGAGGCCTGCAGATCGGTCGGCTTCATCTCCGACAGATCGTCGCGCATATGGATGATCGCCCTGACCGTCGACCACGACATTCCCGCGACTTTTGCCAGGATCATGACGCCTTCGGCGCGGGTTTCGATCATCATGTTCTCGGCGATCGAGACCGGGACGCTGGCAAGCGCGGCGATCGCGGCATTGGTTTCGTCGAACTTGCCGGCGTCGGCAAACGCCGCGACCTGATGCTCGTCGAGCCTGCCGTCCTCGTAGAGTGATTTGACCAGCGCGTGGGCGATCGCGGTTTCCCGGCTGATAGCCGAGGGCGCCGAACGCGCCCACCGCGTCGCCTCGCGCACCGCGGCCGGCACTTCGCCGGCCTGCCGCGGGTTGGCGGCCTCCAGCCGCTCCCGCACCGTCACCGAAGCCTTGGCGAGCAGTTTCAGGTAAAGATGCCGCGGAATGCTCGGGCGCAGACCGATGCAGGTCGCGAGGTTGTCGTCGCCCTCGGCGCGGTTGACGAGCCGGGTGAAGCCCCGCTCGGAGAATTCCGCGCCCGGATTGTTGACGGTGCTCTGGATCACCTCGTCGTTGCCGCGCAGCACCAGCACGTCGGTGACCGCGCCGCTCAATACCCTTCGGGTCGAGATCGCCATCAAATGTGCCTGGCTCTTGTTGCGCGCGGTCTCGATCAGGGTGTCGTCGTCGAGCCGCTCGGACTGCGACAGTACCGGGGCCGCGACCTCGATGAGATCGTCGAACGCCAGCGCGCGGATGGTGAGCGGCGGCGCGGTGTTGATCGGCGCGAGACGCCTGGCGAGCAGCGCCTTGGCGGAAGTCTCGATGTGATCCATCAGGCACTGGAAGACGTCGTCGAACAGCCCGATCTGTTCGTCCGAAAAATCCACCGCCCCGTTGATGAACAGATCGGTCACCCGGCGCAGGGTTTCGACCCGCCGCGCAACGGTCCCATGCGCCAGCGTGGTCTGCAACTCGTCGAGCAGACTTTCCGAGGTGGAAGCAGATTTCGAACTCATGACTCTATCCTGGAGCGTTCGGGTATTTCAGACCGGTGACAGTTTCTTCGTCCCCGGAAACGGAAGTGCTGCAATCAGGCGCTGGCGATGCGGTTGCGTCCCCGTGCCTTGGCTGTGTAAAGCGCGTTGTCGGCGCGCGCGAGAAATGTGTCGGGATTCTCGTCGTCCGCCAGTGTCGCGACGCCGGCGGAAATCGTCACTTTCATGCCGGGCGAGAATGCGCTCCAGTCGAGATCGGCGATGATCGCCCGCAACCGGTCCAGGACGCGTGCGGCGACGTCGTTCGGCGTATCGGGCAGCACCAGCAGGAATTCCTCGCCGCCATAACGGCCAAACCGGTCGATGTTGCGGATGTTGGCGAACACCGTGATGGCGAAGGTCCGGAGCACTTCGTCGCCGGTGGGGTGGCCGTAGGAGTCGTTGATGCGCTTGAACCAGTCGAGGTCGATCAGCGCGATCGAGCAGGGCGCATTGATGCGATGGGCGCGGGCGATTTCGTCATCCAGCGTCCGCATGATGCAGCGGCGGTTGAACGACCCGGTCAGCTCGTCGAGCTCGGCGAGCTCCTCGATGCGCTTGTAGGCTTCCGTGAGCTTCTGGCGGCTGCTGTAAAGCGACTGGCGCATCGAGCTTGAGAACATCCCGAGGAACATGCAGCGTCCGATGGTCAGGATGAACACCGACATCGTCGCAAATCGCTCCAGATAGCTGCCGTGCGGCAAGGAAATCGGCTTGTCGGTCAAGAGGAACAGCCCGGCGAGGCCAAGCGCCGTCGCGGTCCACACAATGGCGGTTTGCCGCGGGGTCGAGCGCAGCGAGCCGAAGTTGAACACGACAAACAGCGTGCACAGAAACATCACCCCGACTTCGGGCGCGACAAAGGTGAAGGCCAGCATGATCGCCGTGGAGATGATCAGCTGCGGCACGACGAAATAGTGATCCTGAAAGCGCTCGGTGAATCCGGTTTCCGAAAGCACGAGGTAGAAGGCGACTGAGATCAAGCCGCAGGCCGCGAAAGCCGGGCCGATGGTTGCCGGAATGGTGCCGGCATGGGCGTAGATCAGGAGGACGAAGGCGTCGATCAGGTAGCTGACGGCGATCAGTCCCTGGATCTGGCGGCGCTGTCTGGCGCGGCGCGACAGCGCCTTCGCCGACGGCTTGGGATCCATGCCTTCCAGCTCAGCCGCAATCGGATTCAGGAGTGGGGACGCAGCAGTGCCCATGATCTCGCCGTATTTGGAACTCCGGCAAAAATCTAAGTGGGAAAGCCTTTAGGTTTGGTATCTTTTCGGAACCGAATCCCGGACGCCGGAGCTTGGTACTGCCCTTGTTTGGCAATGGAAATTCGCCGGATCCGGGTATTGTAAGGCGATGCACTGGATCGGATCGGGCAACCCCCAAAACACATGGCGGTTGCACCGGTGATGTTTTGTCGACCAAGGCTTGGTAAGGTCGGCATGGGATGGCTCGGCGCCAGGAAAGTGTTTCCATACTATGATACCGATAATTTCAGTTTGTCCGTTTCCGCATGCGCGTTGGCTGCCAGGAAATAGCGTTCTGTGGGGTAGATCACAGATGCAATCGGGCACTTGCTATAAATTGAAGAATCTTGCCTTTCCAATCGAACCGCCGGCCAACCCAATCCGACCAACCTTGCGAGACGGCCATTGAGCGCGACACAAGCGGCTACGGACGACGTCCTGATCGCTCGGATCGCTCAAGGCGACCGCCTCGCCATGCAGGTGCTGTACGGACGGCACCATGTCAGGGTGTTTCGTTTCGGGCTTCGGCTCGTGCGGGACGAACAGGTCGCGGAAGATCTCATCAGCGAGGTTTTTCTCGATGTGTGGCGCCAGGCTGGCAAGTTCGAAGGCCGATCCGCGGTTTCAACCTGGCTCCTGGCCATTACAAGATTCAAGGCCCTGTCTGCGCTGCGGCGCAGGAAGGACGTCGAACTGGACGATGAGGCCGCCAACGCGATCGAGGATACATCCGACGATCCCGAAACGGCGGTGCAGAAGAAGGATACCAGTGAAGCGTTGCGCAAATGCCTGACGGCACTTTCGCCGGACCATCGGGAGATCGTCGATCTCGTCTACTACCATGAGAAATCCGTGGAAGAGGTGGCTGAAATCGTCGGCATCCCGGAGAACACAGTGAAGACGCGCCTGTTCTATGCGCGCAAGAAATTGGCCGAACTGCTGAAGGCAGCCGGCATCGAACGAGGTTGGCCATGATGGCAGCGAACAAGAAGATGCTGGACCAGGAGCCCAGTGAAATCGAAATGCTGTTGCCATGGCATGCGGCAGGCACTTTGAGCGCGCGCGATACCCGCCGCGTCGAAGAGGCGCTGGCCCGCGATCCCGATCTTGCCAGGCAATATGCGGTGATCCGGGAAGAATTCGCCGAGACCATTCACCTCAACGAGAGCCTCGGCGCGCCGTCGGCGCGCGCCATGCAGAAGCTGTTCGCGGCGATCGACGCCGAGCCGGCGCGCCGGCCGACGGCGTCGCTCAATCTCTCCGCGCGGGTTGCCGGCTTCTTCGCCAGCCTCTCGCCGCGGACGCTGGCCTGGTCGGCGAGCCTCGGCGCGCTGGCGCTGTTGTTGCAGGCCGGCGTGATCGGCGCGATGCTGGTCAAGAACCAGACCTCCACCTTCCAGACCGCGTCGTTGAGCTCCAACGAGCCGATCACCCGCGATCTGGGTGCGCCGCCGCCGCGCGCATTGGTGCGGTTCGCGCCGGAAGCGCGCGTCGCCGACATCACGGCGCTGCTCGACAATTATCAGGCCTCGATCGTCGATGGCGCCAAGGGCGGCATGTTTCGGCTGCAATTCGGCAACAGGCCGATGACCAAGGATGAAGTGGCCGCCCTGATCAGCAAGCTGCAAAGCGAGAAGATCGTCAATCTCGCGGTCGCAACGCCCTAGCGCCGCGCGCACCGCTTTTGCGGTATACGCGCGAGCGCATAAGCCCGAGGTCCCATGCTCCACGATAGTGCGAATTGGCGGATGACGGCGCGGCGCGTGGCGCTGGCCTTGACGGCTGCGGCATTGCCGCTTGCCGGCCTCGACGCTCCGGCAATTCACGCGCAAAACATCATGCGTTCTCCCACCATCAGCGTTCAGTCCCGTATTCCGAGCATCAATCCCAATGTGGGGCCGCGGATCAACCCGAACATAGCCGGCGCGGTTGAGGGAGTGCGAATCAACCCGAACGTTGCCGGCACGGCGGTGACGCGGGTCGACAGAATGTCGGCCAACCTGCGAATACGCCAAGGCTGCACCTACGCCTATCGCGGCAGCGACGGCCAGTGCCGGGGTCAGCCGGTCACGTCGGCCGGCGGCGGTGGCGGCAGCAGCGGCGTCTCGGACAAGAGCAAGACGGGCGGCGCGCGCAATGTGCTGACCGCCGTCGACCTGCGTCCGGTCGCAGGCCATCTCGTGGCCGAAATCGACGGCTCGCTGACCGATGCCCAGGTCGATGCGCTGGCGCGGCGGCACGGCCTTGTGCGTCTGGAATCGCGGAATTTCGCATTGTTGGGCACGACCATCGGCCTGTTCCGCATCACCAATCGTCGCTCGCTGGAGAGCGCCAGCCGCGACTTCGCCGGCGATGGCAGCGTTCGCTCGGTGCAGCCGGATTTCGTCTATCGGATGCAGGACCAGAAGGCGGCATTGACCGAAGGCGATCCGGCGCAATACGCGCTGGCCAAACTCCGGTTGCCCGAGGCGCATACGCTCGCGCACGGCGCCAGCATTCTCGTCGCCGTGATCGATTCCGGCATCGACGTCAAACATCCCGAACTCGCCAATACGATCGCCGACAGCTTCGATGCGCTCGGCAGCAAGGAAGGCCCGCACTTCCACGGCACCGGCATCGCCGGCGCCATCGCCGCGCATGCGCGGCTGATGGGAAGCGCGCCGGCCGCCAGGATTCTGGCGATCCGGGCGTTCGGCACTGCTGCGAATGGAGCGGAAAGCACCTCGTACATAGTGCTGAAGGCACTCGACCGCGCCGTGGCGCAGGGTGCGCGGATCATCAATATGAGCTTTGCCGGCCCGAAGGATCCGCTGATCGAACGCGGCATCGCCGCCGCCGCGTCCAGGGACATCGTGATGGTCGCCGCCGCCGGCAATGCCGGCCCCAAATCGCCGCCGCTTTATCCCGCCGCCAACCCCAACGTGATCGGCGTCAGCGCGACCGACAGCCAGGACGGACTGTTTGCGGCATCCAACCGCGGCGACTATGTCGCCGTCGCGGCACCCGGCGTCGACGTGTTCCTGCCGGTGCCGGACGGAAAATATCAGATGTTGTCCGGCACGTCGTTTTCCGCCGCCTATGTCAGCGGACTCGTCGCCTTGATGCTGGAGCGCAATCCTGCATTGAAGCCCGGTGAAGTGCGCGCAATCGTGACGAAAACCGCCCACGATCTCGGAGCGCCGGGCCGCGACGATCTGTTCGGCGCCGGTGAAGCCGATGCCTTTGCGGCGGTCTCGGCCGTGAACGCGGTGCCGCTGGTCGCGGCTTCGGAACCTGCTGCCGATAAGGCCGCCGAAAAGCCTGCCTCGCCGCAGGAAACGCCTCCGACCAGGGCCTTGACCCCCCAGCCCCCGGCCGCCATGGCCTCCGGCCAGTCGGCCGCCGGCGAGGCTAACCGCCCGGCCGAGCAGTGATTTTCGGCGCCGGGAACTTGCTGCCAAAAAGCAAAAAAAATCGCTGGCAGGCTTGAACGTACGGCGACCCTGCGGCGACTCATGTCTGTGGGAGCGGTTATCCCTCCCCATCGAGGCTGTATTCGGCGCGAGCGCCCATCCACCCCAAGCGCCCCATATGGCTTGACCCGTCCGGTTGTCCCCCCGGGCGGGTCTTTCGTTTCCGGGGGCGCGTTCCGATTCGCAGCCCCGCAACGCCGCCATGCCGGTGCACGGCTTGACTGTGGACAGGGAGGAAATCCCCCCATTTCCCCGGCTTTTCGCCGCTGTGCGCCGGCCAATGCGGTAGCCTGTAGACTTCGTTAAGGTTTTCCACAAAATATATCTGTCACGTCCGCTTGATTCGTGCCGGTTGCGTCGCGTCCGTTTTTCTCCTTACGGGCAGGTTCATGACACAGCAACCCCACGTGGCTCGCGGCCGCGATATCGTTGCGCGCTGGTGCGCGCTCGCCGAACAACGGCTGGAATACCTCACCGAATTGTTCGAGACCGGACGCTGGCGCCGCTTTCACAGCGAACTTGCCTTTCTCGAGAACATCCAGGAAGCCAAGACCGCGGTACGAATCTGGCGCGAGCTGTCGATGCGCGAGGCCTCCCGCGACAATTCCGCCATCGACATGTCCTGGCTGGGTCACCGCAGAACGGTGCCGCCGCGCGCGCGTGAAATACCACGCCAGGCGCCGCCATCGGCCATTTCGATCGTGCCGGAGGCCGATCTGTCTTCGGACGAAACGTCATCCGCGACGGCGATGGGCGAGGCTTCGACGCGGACGCAAGACATTGCGGCGGCGATCGCCGAACGCTATCCGCTGCTTCGCAACGCACTGTAGGCTTACCTTCGCACCGCGTTGGTGCCGATCACCACCTGGGCAAAACGTTGCGCGCCCTCGGCGGACAGATCCGGCGTGATCGGCCGGCCGTGATCGAGCCCGACCACGGCGCCGCGCGGTGTCTCCGAGATCATGTTGTTGTTGACGAGCGCGCTGCCCGCGCCTGATGCCACCGACACGCCGATGCCGACGAAGGCGTTGCGGATCACATTGCCCGAGATCGCAACATCACGCAGATATTTGCCCCAGCCGGCGACGATCCCGAACGACGGCGCGTTCTCGATCACATTGCCCGTCACCGACGTATCGGCCTCGACATAGATGCCGATGCCGGCGTCGTCGTCCGGCGCGGTGCCGATCGGGCGCTTGGGCAACAGGTTGCGGATGATATTGCCCTGCACGACCGCGAGGCGGCCGCCCTCGTTGAAATTGCAGACCGAGACGCCCAGCGCCGCGCCGTCCACGGTGTTGTTGGCAATGACCGCGCCTTCGAACGAAAACTCCGAATACAGCGCCACCTCGCGGACGTCGCTGACGCTGTTGCCCGTGATCTGGATGTTGGAGGCCGAATTGCCGCGCACCGCGGAATAATCGCAGTTGCGGATGCGGTTGCCCCGCACGATCACATTGCCGGCGCGAAACGCGTTGATGGCGTTGCCGTATTGCCCGGAGCCGCCGGGGCCGGCCTTGATGGCCTCGATGCGGTTGTCGATCACCTGTGTGCCGTCGTCGCCTATCGCGGTGCGCAGGATCTCGATGCCGTTGTCGTTGGTGCCTGAAATCGTGTTGCGCGACACCAGAAGGCCCAGCGCGTCGAACGACAGGATTGCCGTGGTCGCGGTGTTGGTGATGATGTTGCCGCTGACATCGCCGGAGACCTGCTCGAACCAGATGCCATTGCCGCCGCTGCCGGTGATTTCGCAATCGATAATGCGGATGTCGCGTCCACTGATGCAGTGCACCAGACCGCGCCGGTTCGGCAGCGGGATGCCGCCGCCGTCGAGCGTGATGCCGGTGAGCCCGATGCTGGCCGCACCTTCGCCCGATAACATCGACGCGCCGCCGTTGAAGACGAGTCTGGTGGCGCCGCGCACGCCGACCAGTTGCGTGCCGCTTGCCAGGCGAAGCATCGAGGTGCGGTAGACGCCCGGCGGCAGCGCCAGCGGAACCTGCGCCCGCGCGGCGTCGTCGATCGCACGCTGCAACACCTTGGTCTGGTCGTCGGGGCTGCCCGGCCGCAACCCATATTGCGTCGCGTCGCGTCCCAGCACCGAGGTCAGCGGCGCCGCGCGCGCGGCGTCGGGCGACATCGCGAGCGCACCCGCCGCGCCGGCCGCGGTGGCTCCGATGAGATTGCGGCGATTGACGTCCATGGTTCGCATCTTCCTGCGAAGGTGTCCGAGCGCGTCCAGGCCATTGGAGTAACGCAAAAATGCGGTGCCGCGTGGCGTTGCGAAAGGCGGAAGCGGGCGATAGTTCGCAGTAGGGTTAATCCTTGGCTCGCCGCTTCGCAGGAGGCGGCGTCAGGCATGCTCGCGCACCGCCTGCCGTGTCAGCTTGACCACCTCCAGCAGCATCACCTCGCCGGCATCGACCAGTTCGTCCAGCGTGATGCGGTGCGCCGTTCCCCTGCGCTGCGATGCGCCGCCGCGCGCGAGTAGCGGCACATGTACGAACGCCGCGAGCCGAGGGCCGCTGTCTGCCGAGGTCGCCTCGATTGCCCTCCAGCTCAGATAGTTGCAGAGGTAACCTCCGGCGTTGCGCGAGGCGCGCGCATCGGCGCCGGTGCCGACGGCGGCGCGCAGCAGTTTTGTCGTGTGCGGGCCGAACATCATGGCGTCGGCGCCGCCGGCGATTGCGCCCTTGCGCACCCGCGCGTGCTCGGCGTCCGGCCACAGCATGGTGACGGCATTGCGGGCGCGGGTCTCGATCCGCACATATGGCGTGCGGGAGGCGAGGCCGAACATCAGGAGTGCCTGCGGCCGGTATTTTGCCAAAAGTTGCGGCAACGCGCGGTCGACGTCGCGATAGGTCACCGGGAAAATATGCCCGGACAGTTCGACATCGTCGAAGGCGGGGCGGCGCAGCCTGAGCAGCCGCGCCACCAGCGGCTCAGTCGGATTGAACGGCGCGCCGGGGAACGGGCCGAAGCCGGTGACGAGGATGCGGAGTTTCTTACTCATCTCAGCGCAGCATCTCCG
>Ga0210410_10004667_pt1 | contig 11982 bp, 12 predicted proteins | sample IncBWC4MmetaG_FD_161058 | JGI IMG/M metagenome (GOLD analysis project Ga0210410, IMG submission 161058) | Forest soil microbial communities from Barre Woods Harvard Forest LTER site, Petersham, Massachusetts, United States - Inc-BW-C-4-M | ecosystem: Environmental > Terrestrial > Soil >... | reverse complement strand
AGCTGTAAAAGCCGATTGGCTGCTGCTGCTGACTAACGTCGACGGATTCCTCGTTCCCAACGGGCGTAAGAAGCCGAAGTTGCAGCGGGTGATCCGCAAGCTCACGCCCGCGCTCGAAGCACAATGCAATGGCACGAGCGCGCAAGGCCGCGGCGGCATGATCTCGAAACTCCGCGCCGCAAAATTAGCCAGCGAAGCCGGCGTGCATGTCGCTATTGTGAATGGACGGCATCCGCAGGCGATCACCCAGGGAATGGAACGCAAGATCGGAACTTATTTTCCGCCGCAAAAAGAAAGTTGAAATCAGAATAAGAGCTAAATGGCCACGACCCTCACTCCCGCCGCTACCACGCAAGAGAAACTACTGCGCGCCCGTGCGGCCTCCGTAAAGCTGGCATTGCTTTCGACGGAAGAGAAGAATGCTCTGCTGCTGGCAATCGCCAACGCGATTGAAGCGCGGTCAGAGAGCATCCTAGCCGCCAACCGCGAGGACATGGAGAGTTCCGGCCTCGAAGGCGCCATGCGCGACCGTCTGCTGCTCACTCCGGCGCGAATCAAGGACATGACGCAAGGAGTGCGCGACGTCGCGGCATTGCCCGATCCGATCGGCGAAACATTATCCGAGTGGACCAAATCCAACGGCCTACGCATCCGCAAAGTGCGCGTGCCCCTCGGCGTCGTGGGAATTATCTACGAATCGCGGCCAAACGTCACCGTGGATACAGCTGTGCTCACGCTGAAAAGCGGCAACGCCATCGTACTGCGTGGCGGCAAGGAAGCGGCACAAAGCAATCAGAAACTGGTCGAGATCATGGCCGCCGTACAGGGCGTTCCCGAAGGCGCAATCGAACTGCTCGATTCCAGCACGCGCCAGTCGGCACACGACCTGATCAAGGCGCGAGGCCTCGTCGATGTCATCGTTCCCCGCGGCGGTGCGGGCCTCATCACCTTCGTCACAGAAAATTCCGCCGTCCCGGTAATCGAAACTGGTGCAGGAAATTGCCACATTTTTGTCGACGAGTCTGCCGATTTCGAGATGGCAGATCGCATCGTGATCAATGCTAAGACCCAGCGGCCGTCAGTATGCAATGCTGCTGAAAAATTGCTGGTGCACGAGCGTATCGCCGCCGAATATATTCCGCGGATCGTAAAAAAGCTCATCGATGCTGGAGTCGAAGTACGCGGCGACGAGAAATCCCGCGCTCTAGCCTCAGGACTGCCGGTGGGCGAAACTGTTGAACAAGATTGGTTCGAAGAATACATGCGCCTCTGCATGGCGATCCGTGTCGTTAGCGGAGTCGATGAAGCGATTGCGCACATTAACCACTATTCCACCAAGCACTCCGACGCAATCCTCACGCAAGACGAAACCAACGCCCGCAAATTTCTGCGCGAAGTCGATTCCGCCGCCGTCTACTGGAACGCGTCCACGCGCTTCACTGACGGCGCCGAGTTCGGATTCGGCGCCGAGATGGGCATCAGCACCCAGAAGCTCCACTGCCGCGGCCCCTTCGCCCTGGTGGAACTGACTTCTACGAAATACGAGATTGTCGGGACGGGCCAGGTAAGGTAGAAAAGGTTCTCGCCACTCGGCGGAGGTGCCGGCCTCGCCTCAACGCCAGACCGGAACGCGCATCACATCAAAGTGATGATCGTACGTCCAGACCTGAAGGCCGAGCCTGAGAGCCAATGCCGCAATGGTTGCGTCAACCAGAGTAATTCTTTGATCGGAAAAATTCTGCACTGTAATCACAGCCCGTCCGTAGTCTTCGAGATCAGGATTGACAAGCGAGGCACCGGCCAGGAATCCGATCCACCTGTGAGCGGCGGCCATCCCCAGTCGGTACAACACCAGCGAGTACGCCTCCAGCACGATTGGGTACGCGATCACCACGCTGCACCGCTCCGCTTCCAGGGTACGCAGTTGCTGCCGCGCCTCGACATGATGCTCGTCAGCCTCGTCAACCGCCGCGAATAGCGGACCGGAGTCGGCCAGCACTGCTCGCGTCATTTATTCAGGCCCGTCAGATACAAATCGTGGTTCACGCTAACGTCGCTCCGCCCGCTGTTGCCCAGAGGCTCAAGTTTCAGAGGCCGGTAACTTCTCAAGAATCCGCGCTCCTGCAAATACGCGCGCAGCGCGGTCTGGACAACGGCCGTCAGCGCAGGAGGCACATTTTGGGCATGCGTGTACTGTTCCACCGCGTCGGCAAGATCATCCGGCAACGTAACCGTGGCTCGCTTCATGACAACAGTGTATCACCATCTGGTGAAGATGGTGATGGTAGCGAACATAAAGCGTATGTATTGAACCAACTTTATAGCATAGCGATCCGTCTGTGCTACCTTACTAACTTTCACTGTGGAGACCGATGAAACTCTTCGCTTCTGCCTTTCTTTCCTCTGCCGTGCTGTTATCCGGCTTCTCGACTAGCGACGGTGCGGCCTCATCCGTCTCGCCGAAATCTACCCCCGCAATCTTTGGCTTCCGCGACGCCTCCACCGAAACCGCTACAGAAACTCGTTTTCTCGCCGTTCCTGATGCCAAGCTCGCGGAAGAACATCTCCACACCTTGACCAAGGCTCCGCACATGGCTGGGACTGTCGAGGACAAAGCAACTGCCGACTATGTCGCGCAGAAATTCCGCGACGCCGGGCTCGACACCGAGATTGTCGAATACAAGGTCTGGATCAACTATCCCCTCGAAATCAGCGTCGACGCGACGGCTCCCGCCGGAGTTGAGATGCACGGTCCCACTCGCGAGCACGTCGAGGGCGATCCCTATGACAACGATCCGCGCGTGGTGATGCCCTTCAACGGCATGTCGCCATCAGGAGACGTTGAGGCCGAAGTGGTTTATGCCAATTACGGCACGCCCGATGACTTCGAGAAGCTCGAAAGACTAAAAGTCGATGTGCACGGCAAGATCGTCGTTGTGCGCTACGGACAGAACTTTCGCGGCGTAAAAGTTTTCCTCGCGCAGGAACACGGCGCAGCCGCCGTGATCATCTATTCCGACCCAGCCGACGACGGCTGGAAGCGTGGCGATAAATATCCCGACGGACCATGGCACCCCGATACCGGCGTGCAGCGCGGCTCGGTGGGATACATGTTCGAGTTCCCTGGCGATCCAACCACTCCGGGAGTTGCATCGGTTCCATCGCTGCCCGACTCGCAACGCATCTCTCCGCAGCAGTCGGCGCAGATGCCAACAATTCCAGTCACTCCGCTTTCGTATCACGACATCTGGCCGGTGCTGCAGCATCTCGCCGGCCCTGACTCTCCCCGCGAATGGCAGGGAGCATTGCCTTTCACCTATCACGTCGGTCCCGGACCGGTTAAGTTGAAGGTGCATCTGAAGCAGGACTATCAGTTCCGCACGCTGTGGGACGTGATCGGCCGCGTGCGCGGCACCGAATTGGCCGACGAATGGGTGGTTGCGGGCAATCATCGCGACGCGTGGGTGTACGGCGCAGTCGATCCCAACAGTGGTACAGCGGCGATGCTTGAGTCGGTTCACGGCATCGGAGAATTACTGAAATCAGGATGGAAACCGAAGCGCACGCTCGTCTTCGGCAGCTGGGACGGTGAAGAAGAAGGCCTCATGGGTTCCACCGAGTGGGTAGAGCAGCACGAAAAAGAATTGGCCAGCGCTCCCGCTTATTTCAATATGGACGTCGCGGTTTCCGGTCCGAAGTTCGGGGCGTCCGCGGTACCCAGCCTGAAGCAGTTTCTGCGCGATGTCACGAAGGTTGTGCCTAATCCTAAAGGCGGAACGGTTTATGAAGCGTGGCAGAAGTCCGCGCAGCCGGATGCGGCCTCGACGCAATCGCCGGCAGAGGCGATTGGCGAGAGTCGCCGTCTGCCGAATGCGGACCTCAAGAACGACGTTCCTGTCGGAGACCTGGGAAGCGGCTCTGACTACACGGCTTTCCTGCAGCATTTGGGCGTTCCTTCAACGGACGTGAGTTCCAGCGGTTCCTACGGCGTCTATCACTCTGTGTTCGATAATTTTGCCTGGTTCAAGAAGTTCGCCGACCCCGATTTTACCTACGAGCAGGAGATGGCGCGCGTCTTCGGCCTCGAAGTCGTTCGCATGGCTGACGCCGACGTCTTGCCCTACAACTACGAGGAGTACGGAAAGGAAATCGCAGCCTATCTTGAGACTGCCAGCAAGCGCGCCGACAACAAATTGGGCGAGCACACACTTGACTTCACGGCGGTCAACCGCGCCGCGCGGCATTTCCTGGACGCGGGGACGAAGATTCTATCCAGGCAGCGCAACCCTCCGGGCGACGCAGTTCGCTTGAATGCGGCGCTAAGCGGCGCCGAGCGCGCCCTGCTGGTGCCGCAGGGATTGCCGCATCGTCCCTGGTTCCGTCATGCGATATACGCTCCCGGAGAATACACGGGGTATGCGGCAGTCGTAATTCCCGGCGTGAACGAAGCTCTGGACAAAGGCGATATCGAGCGGGCTCGGCAACAGTTGTCCGTTCTCGCGGCGGCGCTCGAACGCGCCGCTAAGACGCTGGAAGGTTATCGCTAGATTGACTAGTCAGCTGACTAGTTATACTATTGCTGTCGAGGCTCTTCAGCTATGAGTTCCTGGCAGTTGCAGGATGCAAAAGCCCGGTTCAGCGAGTTCCTTGACGCCGCATTGACTAAGGGGCCGCAAGTGGTGACGCGCCGCGGAGTCGAGGCGGCAGTGCTTGTACCCATCGAGGAGTGGCGGCGGATCAAGCAATCCAGCCGCCCCAACATCAAAGAACTGCTACTGGGGCCGGGCCCCCGCTTTGATTTGAAGCTTCCTAAGCGCGGCCGAGGAAAGCGGCGTCTGCCCGTTGACTTCAATCATCCGGATTTTAAGTGACACGTTTTTTGCTCGATACCAACGTCATTTCCGAACTCCGCAAAGTCCGCCCTCACGGGGCAGTCGTGGCGTGGATGGAAGCCCTTCGCGTGGATCAGATTTTTCTTTCCGCAGTCACCATGGGTGAATTGCAAGCTGGGGTGGAGATGACGCGCAAGCAGAACGCCGCCAAGGCCCGCGAGATCGAGTCGTGGCTGACCGAGGTGGAAATGTCGTTCTCTTTTGTACCGATGGATCCTGCGTGCTTCCGGGAATCCTCGCGTCTGATGGCTGGGAAGTCAGACGACTTAAGGGACGATGCCATGATCGCTGCCACCGCTCGCGTGCACGGTTTCACGGTGGCTACGCGCAATGAGAAAGACTTCAGACATTTCGGAGTAGAAGTGTTCAATCCCTTCAGATCGACCTAACTCATGACCTCCGCTCACGCCTTAGGACAATTTCTGCGCACGTTGCCGGCTTCTGCGGCTGCGACTTTTCTTGCGCTGTTCCCCATCGTCGATCCCTTCGGGGGCATTCCGATTTTCTTTTCCATGACTTCTTCGTGGAGCAGTCGCGACCGCACACGCACTGCACTGAAGACCGGAATCTGGGTTTTCGCCATTCTGGTGACGTTTCTTTTTCTAGGGCGCTTTGTGCTCGGCTTCTTCGGCATTTCGCTGCCCGTGCTCAAGATTGCCGGTGGACTGATCGTCGCCAACACTGCTTGGGGAATGGTGACCTCGACCGCTCGCATCACTCCCGCGGAGAGCCATGAAGCCGAAGACAAGGAAGACATTTCGCTCACTCCGCTCGCAATGCCGTTGATGTCGGGACCCGGAGCGATCGGCGTGGTGATGGGATTGGCCGCGCATGTCGACAATGCCGCCGCTTATTTCGGTATGGTGATTGGCATTGCCGCCGTTGCGCTGAGCGTGACTCTTTTCTTCTGGCTGGGAGGACCGCTGGTGCGGCGCCTTGGGCCTAGCGCCGTGGGCGCCATCAACAAGATCTTCGGCTTCATTATTCTCGCCATCGCCGTTCAACTGGTGTGGGACGGAGTCGCCGACTTCAATACCTGAGCCAGTGTGGACGAGGTAGGTCGTGTAGTCGCGGACGACTCGCCCGCGAGATGCTTGCATCGACCCGAATATTTAGGGAACAACGGGCAATTCACTCCCGTATCCCTGTCAGGCGCTCTCACGCCTCAGAGGTGCTCTATGCCCGGAAAGCTTTTCGTACGCCTTGCTCCGCTCCACAAAACAGTTCTGGTATGTCTGCTGCTGGTTCCGTTCTGTGCGGCTCGATCGAATGACCACGACTGGAACTATGAAGAGACTCACAGCGACGCACGTGATTTTGTTGCAGGCGGAATGTTGCATGTTCATCTCAGCGTTGGTGACTTGCACATCCGGAGCGGAGACTCCAACAAGATTCAGTTGCGCTACACGATCAAATCACGGCGCGAGCATGCGCTGAAGGAAGCAACGGTGGACTTCGAGGTGCGCGGCAGCGACGCTCGCATCGACTTTCACGCGCCGGGTGGCGGAAATACAAATTTCGATGTGGAACTCGAAGTCCCTTCGAACACCAATCTCGACGTCCACGAAAAAGTTGGCGACCTGACCGTGGAGAACATTGACGGCGATAAGGATCTGGAATTGGGCGTCGGCGACATCCGCTTGGCCGACGGGCACTCGGGATATCACCTGGTGCATGCCAGCGCCGGCATCGGCGACGTGAACGGCGATGGATACGGCGAAACCAGCGGCTGGCTGGGCAAGACGCTCAAGTACCACGGCGAAGGCAAATACGAACTCCGCGCGCATGTCGGAGTAGGAGACATCACGCTGGAAGGAAAGTAGGCGTGGACGCCGTGGCAGGCCGCAACCCCACCTCGCAAAGGATGCCAGAAGCGGGCCCTTGGCAGGGACTGGGTATGCGACGATGAGCCTCTAAGTCGGCAGCATGAATCCCGCCTCGCATAGGAAAACTGCTATGATTTTATGTGTAATTGGAGTTCTTGCGGATGAACGTCAATCTAACGCCAGAGCAGGAGCAGATCGTCAAGGAAGAGGTGAGGTCAGGTCATTTTCGGTCCGTGGAGGAAGTTATCGCCGTGGCGCTTGCGGCTCTTCGCGGAAAGGAGCGCTCGTCAATGGCCGGAGACGACAACGGCCGCTATGACGGTGCGGTACGGGAAATGCTCAACTTCGTTGCCGAAAACCGGACTTCCTTGCTGGACATCTCGGTTAAGCAACTGATCCGTGAAGGCCATCGCCTGTGAGTGATCTTGTGCTGGACGCGTCGTTGACGCTCCAGTGGTTCTTAGAAGACGAGGCCGGACGGGAATACGCCCTAAGCATCCTCGCTAGTCTCTCCACCAGGCGTGCCGTAGTTCCGAGCTTGTGGTTCTATGAAGTTGGCAACGGCCCACCGGCGGAAGCGGATCACCCTCGGCCAGATCGAAGGTTTTCTTACTCGACTCAAGAACCTTCCAATTGATGGTGCGCAGGAAGTTCCGCACGAAATTCTCGACCTTCCGACCCTCGCACAAAAGCATAACCTTACCAACTACGACGCGGCATATTTAGCCGTTGCGATTCGCCGGAATCTGCCCTTAGCAACCAACGACACCGATCTTCGGCGCGCAGCATCTGCAACGGGCGTCGCGATGGTAGCTGGCTAGGTGGATGCCCGCCCCCCAAGGAAAGTAGGCCTTGTTCGCCCCACCCTTAAATTTGCCGCACTCTTAAAGGAGTGGCTGCTTGTTCCGGTCAGAACTTCCCGTTGGGGATTCCAATTTTCTCGGCCAACCTTACAAGCTCGGCCAACGAATCCGCTCCCATCTTTCGCATTAACTGGCTGCGATGAACTTTAACCGTGGCCTCACTGGTTCCTATTTCTCCGGCAATCTGTTTGTTGAGCCGACCGGAAACCACCAGCGGCAGTACCTCCCGCTCCCGTGGGGTCAGCGATTCCAGGCGTTTTTGAAGGTTGGCAATCTCCGACTTTTGTTGGCGATGGACGCGATCCCGTTCCAAAGCCACGTAAATTGCATCGAGCAGGTCCTGATCGTGAAACGGTTTCGTCAGGAACTCGACCGCCCCTGCCTTCATGGCCCGAACCGTCATGGGAATATTTCCATGAGCGGTGATGAAAATGATTGGAGTGTGGATGTTGGCTTCGGCCAATTGTCGCTGGAAATCGAGGCCACTAATCCCCGGCAGCCGGATGTCGAGCACCAGGCAATTGGGTACATCCGGACGCATACCCTGAAGGAGCTCTTGCGCCGAGCCGAACAGTTCCACTTGCAATCCCACCGACCCAATGAGGCGCTTGATCGCACGACGGACCGAGGGATCGTCATCGACTACGAAAACCGTGGGTGCAGCCTCTGTCACAAATGCCATCAATCCTGGGCGGGCAGGGTGAATTCGAAGACCGCACCTTTAGACCCTGCTACGGCCTGCAAACGTCCACCGTGGGATTCGACGATGGACCGGCTAATCGATAGTCCCATCCCGATTCCCTCCGGCTTAGTGGTGAAGAATGGTTCGAAAATCTGGTCTGCCTGTTGCGGATCAAACCCCGGCCCAGAGTCTTGCACCTGGATTAATACCGCGTCGGGAAGCGTCTCCGACTTGATAAAAATTTCCCGTGGCCGCTCCCTGACAGTGCGCATCGCTTCAATGCTGTTCAATATTAAATTTAGCACTACCTGCTGCAACTGTATGCGATCACCGGGGATGCGTGGCGGATCAGGGACGAGATCTGAGCGCAAAGAAACACCGCTTCTGCTTAGCTCATTGCGAAGCAGCCGGATGACTTCGCGAATGACGTCATTGATGTCCAGGCGAGTTCTGTCAGGATCGCCCTTCATGAGCAGGGTGCGAATCCGCGAAATGATGGTGCTGGCACGGGTTCCGTCGCTGACAATTTCCGCAATCGCCGCTTGGAATTCATCGAGATTCGGCTTCTCGCTTTCCAGGCGGCGTAAGCAGAAATTGGCGTTGGTGACGATCGCAGTGAGGGGTTGATTCACCTCGTGAGCAATCGTCGCAGCCAGCTCTCCCATGTCGAGCACGCGGGTAACGCGGGATAGGTTCGCCTGCGCCTCCAGCAGTGCCTCTTCAGCCCGCTGGCGCTCAATCATCTCTTTCTTCATGTCTTCATTGACGGCGGTAAGCTGTTGGGTACGCTCAAGGACGCGCTGTTCGAGTTCGTCATTCAGCCGCTTGATGTCCGACTTGGCCTGCTTTAGTTCGGAAGTCTCCACCACCTCCCAGTCCCCGTTTCTTCGGACGATGGCAAATTGATGGGTGCGAGTGACGTCGAGAATTTCCGCAGCCGTGCTTCCCGCCAGGGGATAGGTACAGAGCGCCGTCATCCGCCACTTGGAGATGGAATTGTTCACTGCGCTTTCATAATCACAAAACGCCTTCCAGTCCTTATGCTCTAGCCATGCAGTACTGCCACTCACTCGCAGCCCGGCGTATCCGCGGGTCAGAGCGACAGATGTCTTCTTGGCCCAGGTCTGGATGGCTCGCTGCAAGTCCAGTTCGTCGCCGGAGACATAGAATTGTCGGCCGCCCAAAATCTCGATGCTGCGGTTCGTCAGATAGTGCTCGAACTCGGGGACAGCATCGCGCAGCGCGTTGTTTGCTTCTTCCTCTGTTAGCGGCGCCGAGACTAACCAAGAACATAGTTCTCCGCTTTCCAGACCAGCCTTGAAATAAGGGACGAGGGTATCGAGCAGATCTTCCTTGGTCTCATAAAACATGAAAAAGTGCGTGCCCCAGGGGATGTCCCCCACCACGCCAATTCCGGTCTTTCGTAATCGGGGATCCACGGGCTGCGTCATCATGGCATCACCTCACCTATGAAGCATCGTTGTGATTGTCCGGTAAGATGAACTGGAACAGAGCACCATGGGAATCTGTCGCCAGTGACAATTGTCCACCATGAGACTCGACGATCGAACGGCCGATTGCTAGTCCCATGCCGATGCCTTCCGTTTTCGTGGTAAAGAACGGTTCGAAGATGCGATCTGCCAGTTCGGGTTCGATTCCTGGCCCAGAATCGTGAACTTGTACCAAAATGCCATTCGCCTCTTTTGCCGACGTGATCACGAGCGTCCGTGGCTGTTCCGTGGTGAGTCTCATGGCTTCGATGGCGTTCATGATCAGGTTAATCAAGACCTGTTGCAACTGCACTGGATCCCCGCGCAACCGCGGTAGACTGGCCGCAAGTTCGGTGCGTAAATAGACGTGGTTCCGAGTCAGTTCGTTGCGCAGAAGAACGATGACCTCTTGAACGATCTGATTGACCTCTACTTCTGTTCGCTGTGGGGCCCGTTTCACTAACAAGCCCCGAATCCGCGAAATGATGGCACTGGCGCGGGTTCCGTCGTCGACAATTTCGACAATGGCCTCGCGCACGGTCGCGAGATCGCGTCTTTCACCGGCCAACTCCCGCAGGCAGAAATTTCCGTTCGTTACGATCGCCGCCAGGGGTTGGTTAACCTCGTGAGCAATTGCCGCAGCCAGTTCTCCCATCGCAACCACGCGGGTCACGCGGGCAAGATCGTCTTGTGTCTGACGCAGCTGCTCTTCAGCCCGCCTCTGTTCGGTCACATCAATGCATGAGCCGATATAACCGGCGAAAGAACCATCGGGATTGAATCGTGGCACGCCGATGTCATACGCCAATCGAAATTCGCCGTCGTGCCGTCGAAGCCGGTATTCCATCGCGAATTCCTCTCGGCGGTCAAACGACTGAACGTATGTATCCATGCACCTCGGCAGATCCTCAGCATGGACGCCCTCCGTCCATCCATTGCCAACTTCCTGGTCAAGAGATCGGCCGGTGAAGTCCAGCCACGGCTTGTTGAAGTAAGTGCAGACCTTGTCCGTCCCCGACATCCAGATCATCACCGGAGCATTGTCGGCCACCAGTCGAAAGCGCGCCTCACTCTCGCGCAGTTCCTCCTCCGCCAGCTTGCGCTCGGTGACGTCGCGGCAGGTGCCCATCAGGCGAATTGGCCGTCCTTGCTCGTCGTGAAAAACCCTCCATTGCTCCTCCAGGACTTTGACGCGCCCGTCTGCCATGACAATCCGATACTCGACGCTGGAGGCTGCACGCTTGCCGAGGGAAGCCTGAAAGGCTGCATCTACCTTCGCGCGATCCTCCGGATGGATAAATTCCACAAAGTCCGGACGGCTGGGATGAAAGTGAGAGGGATCAGTCTCAAAGATTCGATGTGTCTCCTCGGACCAACTAACCTTAAGGCTGGGCCACTCGGTTTCCCAACTACCCACTTTTGCCACGGCTTGGGCCTCGATCAGGCGGGCACGTTCTGCCTCCAATTGCTCTGCGATCTTGTGCTGACGCCGCTCACTGGTTCGTAGGGCCTCTTCGGCTCGCTTGCGTTCGGTAATGTCAGTGGCAACACCGCCAATTGCGTAAATATTTCCGTGAGTATCGAACAGCGGGAACTTGTGGACGATGCTTGTATGCGGTCCGTCCTCGAGGAGGGCCCCCTCCTCAAGTTCCATGCTAAGGCCTGCGCGAAGCACCTTAAGATCATTCGCTCGATATTCAGCGGCCTGTTCAGAGGAAAAGATTTCGCTATCCGTTTTGCCTTTGATCTGCTCCAGGCCTATACCAAACACTCTCTCGATTTCTTTGTTCACCAGGAGGTAGCGACCCTCCGTATCCTTTAAGAAGATCCAATTGGGGCTGTACTCCAAGATCGCACGAATGTGCTGCTCAGCTTGCCGCAGTTCCTGCTCGGCCTGCTTCCTGTCCTCGATGTCGGTGGTTGTGCCGTACCATTTAGCAACTTTCCCCCGCTCGTCATACAGTGGCACGGCGCGCAGCAGGAACCAGCGGTACTCTCCGTCTGCCCGTCTCAGCCGCACTTCTCTCTCGAACGGCCGCCCCGCCGCGAAAGCGGCCCGCCACTCTTCCTCTGCGCGATCTTCGGCATGAAAGGCATTCCTGAGCCAGCCCCATCCCAACCCTTCCTCCTCGGAAAGGCCGGTATACTCCCGAAAACGCTGATTCAGGAAATCTGCTGAGCCGTCGGGTAGTTTGCTCCACACCAGCGCAGGAAGCGTGTCAATGACCA
>Ga0210410_10004665_pt1 | contig 11985 bp, 8 predicted proteins | sample IncBWC4MmetaG_FD_161058 | JGI IMG/M metagenome (GOLD analysis project Ga0210410, IMG submission 161058) | Forest soil microbial communities from Barre Woods Harvard Forest LTER site, Petersham, Massachusetts, United States - Inc-BW-C-4-M | ecosystem: Environmental > Terrestrial > Soil >... | reverse complement strand
AGCCGCTTCCCGAAACGCCGAATCTCAGTTTGACCGAGACGTCCGGCAAGGTCATCGTGCGCTATCTGGGCATTACCCGATTTACCGCCGGTGGGTTCGTCAGTTATGACTCGGGGAGCTACCAGGGTTCCGCCGGCAACGCGAATCCCGACTATCACCAGGCCGCCGCCGGTATCGCGACGACTTTTCGCTCGCCCCGTTCGACCTTCGAAGGGCAGCTCGGGTACAGCCGGCGAACTTCGACCGACGGCACGGACAATACCTCCGGCGTGACGGGCCAGCTGCGGTTGCAGGAGCAACTGACCGAGAAAACGAGCGTGGCGGTCGAGGTGGGAAGGGCCATCCAAAGCTACCTCCTGAATACCGGAGCGGAAATCGATTCCAGCGCGGGCGTGTCAGCGCAATGGCAGGCGACCTACAAACTGGCGGTTACCCTGGGCTATACGTATATCTACCGGGATTACCCCGGGCAGGGGAACGACCCGGTCGGTTCCGAGCGAGTCGATATTCAGAGTGCCGCGATATTGCGAATCGATTACCGGCCGCGACCCTGGCTCTCCATCAAGCCCTATGCCAACTTCCAGTGGCGCATTTCCAACTTTATCGGTGGCGAGTTCAACGCGACCCTGTTGGGGGTGTCCTTCACCATTCAGACCCCTGATAAGAAAGCCCGCTGACCGCTGCGGCTCAGTAGCTATCGACCGTGGTGACGCTGAGTGCCGGGAGGGTCAGGGTAATCGAGGCTCCGGAGACAGGTTGGACCCCGATCGCGACAGGTTGAACGGTGGTTTGCTTCGCCGCCGTCGCAGCCGTCATCTGGAATAAATGTGCCGCACCCGACAAGGGCTGCCCGGTGATTGACGTCACCTGGTCCGATGAGGAGCGATTGATGGCCACCATGACCACCCGTCCGGGGCGGGTGCTGTCGGTGCTCACGTACACTACGACAGTGGCGACATTGTTCGAGCTCGCCTGAATCGATGTGTCGCCGAAATGGTGACCGGCGCCGTCGAAGTTTCGATACGCACGAAATCCGCCGAGCGAATACGGCTCCTTGGGCGCGAGCGGCCACATAGTGGCGGCAAACAGGCCGCGTGTTCCGAACACCCCCAGGTTGTCGGCCTGCGCGATCGTACCCGCGATATGTTGCCCGCCGCCGTTATTGTACTCGGTGACGGCGAGCTTCGTTCCCGGGCTCGTGGCGTTGATTCGGGCCAGGAGCCTGTCGAGAATGGCAATCGGCTGGGCGGTGACATTCATGATCCAGGATTTTTCCCGGTAGGTCTTGTCCCACAGACTGCGTGGGCTTTGCACGATGGCCTGCACCTGGTCGTCGGTCAAGTCAGGATTCATCAGCGTGGTGATCCGCTTGCCGGCGCTGTCGGTCGCTTCGGGATACCAGTGAAAATCATAGACATCGACCAACGGTTTGCCGAACGCGGTCGCGGCGGACTGCATCGCGGCCAGGTATTTATCGATAAACCAATTGTTGCCGAAGGCGCTCGCGGCGAGTTCACCATTCCAACTGTAGATTCCCATGAAGCCATAGTTTCCGGGGCCGAAGATCACGACGTCGGGAAACTGCTTCTTGAGTGCGGTGGCCAGTGCGATGGTCCTGGCGATGAGATTATCCGCGCTGATGGAGGTCGGGCCTTGAACCTCCAGATGGGTGCTTTTCCAAAGCTCGGGCTCGTTGTCGAGGCCTGCGAAAACAGGCTGCGTCGCGGGTTGTTTGCCAAAAATGTTCTGACCCGCGAATTTCCGGTCGAGGGCCCAGATGAATTCGTCCATGTAGACGGCATCGTCCGAGGTCGGCGGTTTGCCGGTGAAGGGCTGGTTGCTGACGGCCTTTTTCTCGTAAAAGACCTTCTTGAAACGTGTTTTGTCAGGAGGGTTGGTTACCGCGACCGGCCCGTTCATATCGCCGGCCACCAGGCCTTGCATCTGGAACGTCACCAGGCTCGCCATGCCGGCCTTTCGATCCGCGGCAATGCGTGAGGATACGGCCCCGGCGGGCTCCGGGTCGCTGCCCAGTAAATTGTCATTCTGGTAAAGATAGTCGCTGCCGGCGTTGGAGGCGTTGGTCACCCAGTTGTAGGCGGTCCAGCGGTTGCCGCCCGTGCGATCCAGGGTCATCCCGCTCGGCTCGCCTGCGGGTTTCGCGGCGAAATTGAGTCCGTAAATGTAAGGGGAGATGGGGCGCCGCACCGCTGGGCTGACAGTAACCGTCACGGTGGCGCGAACAGAGAGGCTATCTGTTGCCGGGTTCGCGCTGACCTCGCGTGCGCAGGCCAGGAGACAAGGGGTTATGCAATATACGAGGAAGCCAAGCCCATGCAACCGCATTGTTCCGTGCGCCCCGCTGAATCGCTCGAATTTTCCGCAGAATACCGGCCTGCGTGCCCCGGCGCCAGTGAGCCGCCTCGTCTGCACCGGCATGTGACAATCCTGTCAGGGCCGCCTCACACCGGGGCAAGTCACGCTTTGTGTCACAGACTGCAAATAGTCTTGGGGTACAATCACCAGACGATAGCCGACCCTCGGTGTTGTGAAGAGGGCGTAACCCATCATACTTTTTTTCGCCCAGGACCCTCCAATGCGCCGGCGGGAGCCATGAAACTGTTCACTGACCGGATCGCGCTGGCGCGGCTTTTCGGCGGCGCGGTCATCAGTCAGGCGCTGCTGTCCGCCATCAATCTGCTGACCGGACTGATTTTGATCCGTGGCGCATCGCCGACGCAGTATGCCTACTACGTGCTCATCGCCGGTGCCGCGCCGCTACTGGTGCAACTTCAGAACAACCTGATCGTTCCGCACCTGACTTCTCGCGTCACCACCGCCGGCGATGAGGAGCGCAAGAGTTACATCGGGGGATTGATCCGGGAACAACGCCAGCTGATGGTGATCGTCGCCGCGGTGGCCCTGCTGTTGTTCTGTCTCGTGTGGCTCGGCGGTGGAGTGCGGCCCGCGGCAGCCATGATTCTTCTTGCTGGTGTGATAGCCGCGCTGGGGACGCTGTTCCGCGATTTCATGCGATTGATATTGGTCACCTACAGGAAGCCTTACGAGGTACTCCGATCGGATGTGGTGTACGCGATCGTGTTTGTTGGCGGGGTGTGGCTCGCGACGCTGACGAGCGCTCCGGCCGCGGCGTCCGCGCTGGCCATGGCCTGCGGCGCGGTGGCCGGCGCGTTGATGGTGTTACGCGCATTGTGGCGCCATGATCCATGGACCACGCCCGGATTACGGGGCGCGTTCGGCAAATCAGTGCGCCTCGGGCTCTGGTCAGCCGCCGGTGCGGTCATCCATTGGGTGTTCAACCAGGGTTACACCTACATCGTTGCCTTACGCCTCGATGTAACCGCGGTCGCCGGGATCTCCGCGACTCGATTGCTGCTGAGTCCGCTAGGGGTATTTTCCCTCGGGATCGGCAGCCTCATGTTTTCCACGTCGACCCTTTGGCTGAAGCACCATGGGTCACGGGGCCTCTTGCGCCGTGTGCTGGTGTTTGCGTTGGCCCTGGCAAGCCTGGCCATCGCCTATATCGCTGTGATGTGGTCGATGCGCGATTGGATTTTCCTGCATATCCTCAAGCGCGATTACCCGCAGCGCGATCTGCTCCTCGGCATCTGGTCGCTGATATTTTTCTGTACCGTCATCCGCGACCAGGTGATTTTTCTACTGGTGGCGCGCCACCAGTTCAAGCGCCTTGCCGGTTTGACCTCGTTCTGCGCGGTGCTCGGACTTTCGGTGACCTTTACCGCGATCGGCCCATTCGGCGCGGCGGGCGGGCTGCTCGGCCTGCTGGCCGGTGAAGTCGCCTATGTCCTGGGTGTGTTGGTGTTCGCGGTGCGTGACTTACGTGCCGAACTCGCCCGACCGAACGACCTCCCCCTCCCGTCTTGACGGCGGGAACCGGATGAATCCCCGCGACTCCATAACACCCCCAGGTAGCCTGTACATTCCGTCGTTGGACGGAATACGGACGATCTCGTTCTTCCTCGTGTTCTTTGCTCATGCCGGTCTCGGCGGCCTCGTCCCCGGCGGATTTGGCGTCAGCGTCTTTTTTCTGCTCAGCGGTTTCCTGATCACGACGCTGCTGCGAGCGGAATTTGCCCGTTACCAGCGCATCAGCCTGCGTGATTTTTACCTGCGGCGCGTCCTGCGAATCCTCCCGCCTCTGTATGCCGCCCTGGCGCTCGCCATGGTGCTGAGCTGTATCGGGACGGGGGCCCCCGGAATACCGTTCGCGGGAACCCTCGCCCAGGCGTTGCAGGTCTCGAACTACTACCAGATTTACGCCAGTTCCCCACGCATCATGCCCGGCTCGGGCGTGCTGTGGTCGCTGGCCGTCGAGGAGCACTTCTACCTCATCTTCCCGCTTCTCTACATCTGGATGTTGCCCAGATTCTCCGCCGACCGCCAGGCGCTGATCTTGCTCGCGCTGTGCGCGGCGGCCCTGGCGTGGCGCTGCATTCTTCATTTCTATTTTCATGCCGGTGTCATGCGCACCTATTACGGTACCGATGCGCGCTTCGATTCCATTTTGTTCGGTTGCGTCCTGGCCGTCGTCGCCAACCCGGTACTCCACGATCCTTTGCACGGTTGGTTTCTGCGACGGATGCAGTGGCTCCTGCCGCTTGGTGCGCTCGTCCTGCTCGGAACCTTCCTGGAGCGCGACGAGGGTTTTCGCGAAACACTGCGGTACACCCTGCAAGGCCTGGCGCTCATACCGCTCTTCATTGCCGCCATCCGTTACCAGAAGTCCTTGCTGGTCATTTTCCTGAACCTGCCCTGGGTGCGTTTCCTGGGCGTCCTTTCCTATTCGCTCTACCTGTGTCACGCCGTTATGATGGCCAACATCGAGCGTGCCTGGCCGGCCAACCCCGTTCTCACGATCGCCGCGTCGCTCGCCTGCGCGTTGGGCTTTGCCGCTCTGGTTCACTATGGGATAGAGCTTCCCTGTACGAAAATCCGCAAACGTCTTTCTAAGGCGCTCAACCAATCCTCAGCCGCAGTGGTCACCGCATGAACTCGCCGCAGTCGGGAGCCGCGCTGCCCGAAGGCCGCGTCTTTCACACGCTCGACGCATTGCGTGGGATCGCCGCCATTGGCGTCGTCGTGTTCCACTTGGGGAGGGCGTTCGCGCCGTTCGCGGTACCCGGCGGCTATCTTGCCGTGGATCTTTTTTTCATGATGAGCGGTGTCGTCATCAGCCATGCCTACGAGGCGCGATTTCGAGCCGGCATGGGTATGATCGACTTCATGCGGGCGCGGCTCATCCGGCTTTATCCGCTGTACTTCCTGGGGACATTGCTCGGTATCGCCGTGACGCTGGCGAGCTTGCTCGGCCGCAATATCCAGAACTGGGATCTGTCGAGTCTTTTTCAGGCGGCATCGCTCGCACTCCTGCTCCTGCCGAATCTCTCCGCCCGGCCGGTGAATGAGATGTTTCCGTTGAACGTTCCGTGCTGGTCGTTGTTTCTGGAAATCCTGGTCAATCTGCTATTCGTCGTATTCTGGCCGCTGCTGACAGCGCGCCGCCTGATTGTTTTAGCCGTGCTGGCCGGAGGCGCCGTGGGTTTGGCGATTGTGCACCAGGGGAGTATCGATCAGGGCTCGATCGCCGCGAGTTTTGCTGTCGGTCTGGCGCGGACCGTGTTTGGATTTGCCGTGGGCGTGCTGATCGCTCGCCACATCCGACATCGACCTCGCAGCGAGAGCGACCTCGCAGTCCTGGCAATCGTCGCCGTGGTCGTCATTGCGATCAGCGGATGGCCGGAAGGCGCATGGAGAGCCCTCTGGGATGCGATCTGCGTACTGGTGGTCTTTCCGCTGGTGGTCTACTGCGGCACGCTCGTCGATCCGGGCTCGCGGCTGCAGAGAATCGCAACTTTTCTCGGCTTGACGTCCTACGCGATCTACGTGTTGCACAGTCCCCTGGCGTCCGTAATGAATTCGGCAACCCGGTCGTTCGCGGTCGGCACCGCTCCCTATCTGGGCCTCGCGGTGCTGGCCTTCTTGTTGATGGGATGCTGGCTGGTCGATCAACATATCGACATGCCGGTCCGCCGCCGACTGAGCCGCATCGTCCCCAGGACGCAGGTTACGCGCGGAGCCGTGAAACCGTAGTCCGCGCCAATCGACTCAGACGAGAGGCTTGCGAGCCTCGTCGAGGTGCAGAACGGCTGTGTGTTGCGCGGTATTCAACGGACCGGCTGCAAAGTAGTGCAGGTTCTCGCGCAAATGGTTTTCGGTCCGCATACCGAGCAAGGTCACGCTGACGCCATCCGTGCCGCGGCAGAACTGCAGAGCCACATCCAACGGGGCGCGGTCCATGCCCCTGCTGAGCGAGCGTACGGCCACGATACGTTGCCATTTAGGCGTGGTAGCCCTGAGTTGCGTTTCATCGGGACCGTCTTTCAACAGACCGCCACCGAAGCATCCGCGCGCGATGATTGCGAGCCCACGCGCACTTGCGGCCGCCAGCGTCCCCTGCTCGAGAGCCTCGAGGTCCAGCAACCCAAATCCCAATTGCACCGAGGAAATTCCGGGAGCCGACAAACAGAAGGGCGCGTCTTCAGGCACTTCGGTCGCCACTCCGTAAAAGCGCAGCTTCCCCTGTCCCTTCAGCCTCTCGAGCGTCTCCAGCGCCTCGCCGAATGCAGCGCTCTGCATGAAAGGCGCTCGCGGGCTGTGCAGCTGATAAAGATCGACGTAGTCCGTCCGCAGCCGTTTCAGGCTCGATTCCAGGGCCTTGGTCAAATAGGCGGCTGAGAAGTCCTGCGACAGTGCTCCGGAAATACCCGCGGGCAGCCTGGCACGCTTCAAACCCAACGCCTGCACGACGGGCCGGACCAGCGGCTTGATCCGTTTGATGAGGTTCCGCCGTGCGGGAAGGCAGTAGCCTCCCTTGGTTGCCAGGACCACCTGATCCCGGCGGCCGCGAAATGCCGTTCCGATCAGGGATTCGCTTTCTCCCTGTGCGTACATGTCGGCGGTGTCGTAGAAGGTGATGCCGGAATCCAATGCCTTGCGCAGAACATTCACGGCGTCCGCGCTGCTGCTTTTATCCGCGAAGACACCGCCGATCCGCGACCCGCCAAAGCCAATTTCGGAAACGCTCAGGCCGGTCTTGCCGAATGCATTGAATTTCATGCGATGCAGTCAGGCGTGTTTGAGATCGTGAGCCAGGCGCGTTGCCGCGCGTGCCGCAATCGCCATCACGGTGAGGGTTGGGTTTTTTTCAGCGGCGGTGGTAAAGCAGGATGCATCGCAGACGAGCACATTCGGCACGTCGTAGACACGGTTCCAGGAGTCGACGACGCCGTATTCCGGCTTCGCGTGCATTCGGGCCGTTCCCCCATAATGAGCGATCGTTCCGGGGAACAAGGTAGGGACGATCTCCCCGAGAGTCGCACGACAACCCGCGCCCTCCAACACGCTCATCAGGTGCTGACGGGATCGAACGACATTCTCCACCTCGGCTTCACTGTAGCGAATGTGAACGTCGAGGGCGGGAAGTCCGAATTCGTCCTTTTGGGTGGTCGACGGGCTCGCAACGCACGCCTCTGACGGAATCATCGTCCCGATGACTTGGACACCCACAGCCGTCGCTTTCAGGCCGAACCGACTGCGGATACGGTCCTGCAGAGTGGCTGTTCCCAAGGTCCAGGAGGTTGCCACTAGAGGAGGAGAGGAGTCGTAAGGCAGGCGCGTCAGATAAGCGGAAGGCGAGAGGATGCTCAGCGGGCGCTCCATCTGGAAAGACCACCATTCGCGCGGGTGATCGTGCAGATAGCGCCCGAGCAAGCCTTGCGAGTTTCCGAGTCCGTCGGGAAAGGCGTTGCAAGCTGAGTTATGCAGCAGCTTCGCTGTTCCGAGAGGGCCGCAGGCGACCACCACGGCGCTGGCCTCGATCCGCTCTGTCTTGCCCGTACGCCGGCAATGATAAAGGACTCCATCCACTTTCTGACGCGTCGGGGACCACTGCAGCTGCAGGGCATGCGCGCCGGTCTGGAGCCGGAAATTGGGCCTGCGGAGCAGGGGGCGCACGATCCTGGAGTAGCTGTTGAAAGCTGTGCCCCGCCGGACGAGCAGGTTCGGCGGGCCATCCGCGAGGGGATACGTCGTGAAGCCCTGGCCGTGTTGATTCGCCGCCCGCTCGACGTCGCTCCAGTCGCCCGGCAGGTGGTGCGGATAGGAAACATGGCCGCCGGGCAGTTGCGGCACATCGCGCGGGTCGGCCGTGATGTCGAGATGGCGCTCCACCCTTTCGTAGTGGGGCTCGAGATCCGAGTAGGTGACAGGCCACCGGAAGCGTTCGTGCAGCCGTTCACCCTCGGTAAAGTCCTCCGGCGCAAAGCGCGGCACGGCCCCGGTCCAGTTGTTGGAAAGTCCGCCGGGTGCGAGCTTGACGTAACACAAGGTTCGCGGGTCGCCGGAGACTACGTGCTTGGCCTCCTCGCCCAGGGGAGGCGTCCGCCGGTAAAAATTCTTGCCCGCAAAGCGCAGCAGGATACCGGGTTGGAAACTGGAGCCGGCCTCCAGCATGGTCACACGGATCCCGTTTTCCACCAGCTCACGGGCAGCCGCGGCCCCCGCCGGACCGCTGCCGATGACCACGACCTGGCGCTCATCGCTCATATCAATACGTTTCAATACGTTTTGTCGACGAGTGAACGGGCAAAGCGTAACGCCGAGTAGGCGATGGGAACCTTCACGAACAACCGTTCGCGGAGCCGTCCCACTGGAGTGGGTTTGAACCAGTTCGGGAGGAAGCGGATTTCTCCGCCGTTCGCGCTGAACGGGTCCGGATTGTTATTGCCGCCGTCCTCCCAGGTCATGGCCAGCATGGGACGGGGAACAGAAGTCCGGTTCGTCATTCCACGATGCCATACATTGGAGCTGCGAACGAGCACGTCCCCTTGTTTCATGGGAACACGTAACCCATCGCGATGACGCCCCTCCAGAACGAACCGCGCATATTTGTAGAATCGCTGGTGCGTGCCCGGGATCACGTCAATCGCTCCGTTCTCGACCACGGTGTCGACGACCGCGACGTTGACGATCATGAAACTGCGCGTAAAAGGCCGGTCGATGTGGTAATGCTGAGTGTGACTTCCCGGGAGATTGAAGTTACAACCAACGTTGGGCATGCGCACGACGCTCGGATGCAGCTGTTTGATCATGTCGATGACCCCGCGCTCCTGCAGGGTGTCGTACGCGAACCGCGCGCCCGCGCCAGGAAAGCAGTTCAAATGCCCGCTGACCAGGCCGCCGCCGGAAAACAACGCGCCCGATTTCGAAGCCGCGGCGAATTCCCGGGAGAGTGCCTGGTGTAACTCGGTCAGGCGCTCCGGCGAAACCAGGTTACGGAGCACGAAGTAGCCATTGCTGGCAAACTCCCGTTGGCAGTGTTCCAGCCCACTTTCTGTCATTTTGCTGGTGGCTAACATGTGGATAGTTCCCCGATTCCCGTCTATTTTGTTGCTCGCACACACCCGGCGCTCACGCCGCAGCGACGAGGCTTGCGTATCGCTGTGCGACGGCCGCGCACTGTTGGCGAGGTGAGAAGCGGTCGCGGACTGTTTCCCGCGCGCGCGCGCCCAATTGTCGGCACAATTCGCCGTCGTTCAGTAACGTAGTGATTGCCGTCGCAACCGCCTCCGTGGAGCGCTCCTCCACGAGCCAGCCGTCTCTGCCGTGAGTAATGATTTCTGGAACCCCGCCGCTGTTACAGGCGATGACCGGCTTGCGCATGGACATCGCCTCCACGATTGACAGGCCGAAGGGCTCCCCGTAGGAGGGATGTACGAACAAGTCGAACTCATGCAGGAACGGGCGGACGTCCTGCTGGTAGCCGCCGAAATGAACGCGCTCCGCGATGCCGCCCTCACGGGCGCGCTTTTCGAGGTCCGCCCGGACTTCGGGCACGTTAGCCCCCAGTATCATCACGTGTAGATCGGGGCAGGTCTCCCGCAACAGGGCGACGGCGCCAATCAGTTCATGCTGCCCTTTCCAGGGGTTCATGCGGGCGGCAATACCGACGATTCGAGCGTTTTCGGGAATGCCGAAGCGCGCGCGCACGGACGCGTCGCCGGCGAGCCGCTTGTCAGGGTCGAAATGATCGGCATCGACGGAGTTGTGTATGGTGTGAATTTTTCCCGCACTCAGCCCCAGGCCGACCAGGCAGCCGCGGGTGAAATCCGAAACCGAGAAGATCGCGTCGGCGTTGCGCAAGCCCCAGAGTGTCGGACGAGAAAGTTCACTGACCGGCGCATGCATGTGTACGACCGAGACGGCACCTGTCATGTGGCCGAGCAGGCTCACGTAACTGGCATCCCGTGGGCGGTCGGTGGCGTGAATGACTTGGATGCGGTGCCGGCGGACGAACGCTGCGATCTTCACCAGCGACGCTGCGCTCGGCCCATACGCGAGCGCCCTGCCCAACTTACCTTTCCTCGACAGCGCCGCGGCAGGCTTCCCGAGCGGCAGAAACGTGCTGGCCACCCTGGGCAGTCCGCCGAGGCGAATCCGCATGTCGTCGGCGTCTGTTGCCTCGCTGTTGGACATAACAAAGACTTCGGCTTCGTCCGCCGCGAAATTCGTCATCAGCATGAGGTGTACTGCAACGTCCGCGCCACATTGATCGCGAGTGTTCAGGAACAGCAACCGAATTGTCATATCGAGGCGCGCCGCTTACGAAGGGGTCTTGGCAGCGAGATGTTATCGCTTTTGTATCATGAACACTGCCGTCCCGCATGGCACGGTGCACGCAGTTGAAATTTTCACACTCTGCGCTGTTCGATATCCGGCAGGTCCGAAGTTGGTGAGGATGACCTCGAACTGGTAGCCTACACGTGCAGTTCTAACAAGCTCAGGTGCAGGGGTTGCTCGTGTTGTTACGCCGGCCGGATTCCTTCGATGCAGGCGCAGCCGCGCTGACCTTTCTTTTTCTCGCCCCTCGCCGTCCCTGCGTCGGAACGAGCGGTAGCAGGCGGGTAGCAGACACACCATCGCCTACCGCAGCGCAACGGAAAGTAGCTTCTAGCGTATTGGACTCCTCAAGTCAAGGTGGAGCGGCTCACCCTTATTCCGGGAGAGCTCGCGGTGCATAAAGTTGCCCTTGCCGTTGCGAGGGGCCCCAATGCCGGCAAAAACCCGGCGCGCGACCCGAGTGGCGCCACCGTCCAGCGCACCTATCTGTTTGACGAGGCGTTTTCCTCGAGCTGGGACGAATCCATATCAAACAACGGGGTAGCCTCAGGAAGGGGACCCCTGTGGTGGCGGTTGGCGCGGGAAATTCAGCGTCGCCACGCCGAGTATGACGCAGTCGTGACATGGGGCGAAAAGCTGTCGCTGGCAATGCTGATGCAGCAACAGTTTGCGAGTGTGAGCAAGCCGCATATCGCCATGATGTACCAATTCGAGAAGCCCAATATCAGAGTGCCGCTGCAGGCGTTTAAAAAGAATCTCCACTCGGTCGTCACGTGGAGTTCGGTGCAGCGGCGCGCGCTGATTGAAAGGATCGGATTTCCGTCCGAACGGGTGTATCTGATCCGACATTACGTGGACCAGGTTTTCTACAGTCCACGCGTGGTCGAGGAAGACATGATCTGTGCGGTCGGGGCGGAGATGCGCGACTACGCAACCTTTCTGGAAGCTATCAGAGGCACCGGCCTGCGGTGTCATATCGCGACCGATCACGTGCGCGTCCCTGGTCGCTTTCGGCTCCTAAACGACCGTCGTGTGCCCATCAGCGCTCTCGATGCGCGGACTGACACGCAGATCACGAGCGGCCGGATGCCCCTGACCGAGCTCCGCGACCTCTATGCGCGCTCGAGATTTGTAGTTGTTCCGCTGTTACCCTCGGACACCGATAACGGCGTGACCGTCATTCTCGAGGCGATGGCGATGGGAAAACCCGTCATCTGCTCGAGGACGCGTGGGCAGGTGGACGTCATTCAGGAGGGTGTCACGGGA
>Ga0210410_10004664_pt1 | contig 11987 bp, 9 predicted proteins | sample IncBWC4MmetaG_FD_161058 | JGI IMG/M metagenome (GOLD analysis project Ga0210410, IMG submission 161058) | Forest soil microbial communities from Barre Woods Harvard Forest LTER site, Petersham, Massachusetts, United States - Inc-BW-C-4-M | ecosystem: Environmental > Terrestrial > Soil >... | reverse complement strand
TCTCGCTTGTTCCCTGAGCTATCACCTTATTAGGATCGGGCGCTGCCCCGGGCGCAAGCGGCGTCGGGTCCTGGACAGAATCGATCCTCGGAGGATCGGCCGTGAATCGGGCATCGGCGAACTGCCCATCCTTGTTCATGATTCTAAAATCGTGGTCGCCGCTGCTTAGGTCCAGCGCTGCACCGACAATCGTGATCTTGAGCTGTGAACACAGGTCGGATCCCTGCTGGTCCTGCGGAGTGGCCTCCACCAAATTCTCCCGCACTTCCGGTTGAATCTCGAGCTTCTTCCCATCGACGTAGAAATCACCGGTCTTTGAGAGGTTTTCCCCTTGAACGATTATTACCTTTTTGGCCTGGTCCGGCGGCGAAGCCGGTACGCCTTTATCCCCCAGAGCGATGTTGTGTATAACCGGGCCGGCTGCGCGCGCCAATTTTCCGCCAAGATATCCTCCGGCGCTGACGCCCATTACGTACAGCAGTCCATCGGGAAACTTTGGGAATCCTTCGATTGTGGCAGGGTCCTGCGAGATCAATAGAGCGAGGAATCCCAGGCAGGCAACCAGGGTCCATACGAAAAACTGAAACCGCTCGGGCACAACCTGACCGCCGGTCGTGATGAAATCTGCAGCCGACGGAACAACCGGACCGGCCCCCTTGCTGCCGCGCGTGGCAGTGGCGCCGGCGGCGGCCAGGGTGGTTCCGCTGCTCATCGCCAGGATGGCGGTGAAGCTGCCCGGAACATCGGGAAGGATGAATTGCCACTGCACTAGCCACCGGCACAGAAAAACGTACAGATACCCGAATACGAAGACCGAGAAGAAGGAGAAGAGCTGGAACTTCGATAGACTATAAGTATTGGTCTGCTTATCGAGAAAGAAGGACCAAAAGGGCGAATAGCGTTTGCCATCGATCACGTTGCCGCGAATGCCGCGCGCCACCAATCGATAGACAATGTATGCAAGCGCGAAGAAGATCGCCACGCTCCAGATCAGCACACCCGTCTCGGACATGCGGGACAGCGTGAGTCGCTTTTCTTCAGACTGAGCGCTGCCAACTTGGACTTTGAAGCTGATGGGGCCCTGGTAGCGGTCGGCTTTGTAGCCGATGACGTGGAGCTTTCCTGACGATTCGACCGAGAGACAGGGCTCCTTGCAAGGTTGCTCCCCTGGCAACCAGCCTTGAATAATGGGCCCTCGACCCGACACATAGATCTGATTATCCCGCGGAACGCTCGCGTTGAAGTTCTGGCCGATTACGTCGAAATCGAATCCGCCGTTCGCGTTGCGGTAGGCAGTGGTAGGGTGAGCGGCATCCAACTGGACCGCCTTTGCCTGCACTCGCAGTTCACCTGGAACCAATTTGTCCCTGAGGTCAGCATAACTGATGGTCATGTAGTAACGGCCCGGCAGAAGATCATCCGGCAACGTGATGGTCACCTTATTGGGACTTGTCACATTTTGATCTTTCGGATCGCGGGCAGGCTCTCCACCCAGGGGGTGCAATTTCGCCGTTACGTTGTCTTTTGGGTCCGTCGAGTCAAATTTGCCGGATACCGCAATCTGCTGGCCGGGGCTTACGGTTTCCGGAAACCGGTTGTTGTCATCGACGCTAGCGGCCAGCGAGTTCCCTGCTGCGGAAAGAACAGCCGCAATAATGAGCGCCGCGCGACAGGTTGTCAGGGTTCTCATCTACAGTCCTCTCCTCAACAGGTTTGCGATTTTCTGTACCCAGTGCTGGGTAAATCCCAGCAGTCCGGAATCCTGCTCCCAGTATCCGATCGCCGCAACGAGCAGAATCATCAAAATGTTTATCACGAGAAAAGGCCAGAGCGGGGTAGTAGCCGCGCCCGCTGTCGAACCGCACGTCCAGGGATACTTGACATAGGTCAACAACATAATCAGAGCGCCGGTGAAGAGAAAGACACCTACGGTGGCTATCAAGAAGATCTTTGCCTGAGGATGGGTCGCGCTAAGCAACAGCTCGAGACCGTACCAGCCGAATAGCATAAGCAGCCCGGCACGGACAAAGATCGGTACGCACTTCGCCAAATGGGACAGACCCAGATTCGTGGCTTTGCTGACTAGCTCGAACCGAGGAAAAGGCATCGGGGTCCCCTTTCGGACTGGCTTATCTTCGAGCCACCAGGTTGGAGTAGAGGACCCACTTTCCATCTATAAATCCACCAACAAGTGTGTACGTCTCGGTCGCAGATCCGTTAGTGACGCGCCAATTGTGGAAAAGGCTATCCGGCGGTTTGCGATCCGTCTCCAGCATGTGCTGCGGCAGACTATATATCAACTGGGCGAGGTTGCCGCCTTCGCGCGGATTCGAGCTCGCGCTCAGAACCGCCGGCAGCACCTTATCCATTTTGGCCTGCGCTTCCGCGCGGATCTGAGCGGCTTTGTCCTCCTGGGCTTTCTTGGCCGCCAGTTGTTGCTCGCATTTCTCGGCCTGGGATTTCAGACCGCCGTTTTCGTCGGTGAGCTTTTGTCTGTCCGAATTGCTCTTGCTGTAAAGGCCGTAGCTGGTTGAGAGCAATACCAGCGCCCCGACAAGTGCGGCGAACGTGACTATGAGGGTCAGCACGATGAGCCTGCGCTTGGCGGCCTGACCCTGCTCTACCTGCTCGCGGATGGCATCGACATCCCTTTGAGTGTAGTTGACGGTGAACTCCCGGCGCGGTGTGACGGTCCTGGGCGCAGTGGTGGTCTGGGCCGGCAGCCCTGGCGCGTGCGCTGGTGGGGGCGCTGGAGATTTGTCCGTCGGCGTCATACTCCCTCCTGACCGGAGGCTAAGCGCAAGGTAAACGTCCGCAAAACGGAGATAGGTCCCGTTCTCATATTACATCACAGGTCAACCACAACCAAGCACTGTGTCTCACTTGAACTGCCCGAATCGCTTGAGGAGCTTGTATATGTCCGTTGCCGCTCCTAACAGGCCCAAGAGGAGCAGCACTATAAACCACAGAGGCCAGGTGCCATATTTACGATCCAGATACCACCCGATATAGATCGGAACTCCTATCACCCAAGGGATCGCCAGCGCCAGCCCGACTGCCGCCAAGGCCTCACGCCAGCTTACATCGCCGCCGCCCGTTGTGCCCTTCCCGCCTGCGGCTTCTCCACTCGCGGCCTCCCCAGCCTTCTCGTCATCGGAAGCCATTTAGCCCTCATACCAGATCTGCCGACGAGGGGGCGGCCACATCCTGTACCCAGCGAGAGGGCCGCCCCGACAAGTCCCTCGGAATTTGAGCCGGACACCACTAGTGCGGGCTCGGGGGCGGCAGGTTCGGAACCTGCGGGTTCGCTCCCGGAGCGCCGGGCGGAGCGGCGGATGGCTGAGGGGGATGCGCGTAATCGTAGGTCTTGAGCCCCTGTGACGCGGCCGCCTTTTGGATATAGGGTATCAACGGTTGGGGATAAACGCCGATCAGCATGACCAGCAGCGCCGCCACGGCCAGAGCAGCCTTCAGCGGTGTCGCTATCTTAATGGGCTCCGTTTCTGTCTCTGACTCGATGTACATGGCGCGGATGAACCGGATGTAGTAATAGAGCGAGACGACCGTCATCAGCACCGCGAGAATCGCAAGCCGCACCAGCCAGGGATTGCCGGTCTCTATCAGGCCGGCAAACAGGTAGAATTTTCCTATGAAGCCCGCGGTCGGCGGTATACCGCCCAACGACAACAGGAAGATCGTCATCATCACGGTCAGCCAGGGCGCCTTGCGCATCAGGCCGTTCAGATCTTCAAGCCGGTCGCCGATGATGCCTCGGCGGCGCAGCGCTATGATGCATCCGAACACTCCCAGGTTCATCACCGTGTAGATGAACAGGTACAAAACCATCCCGAGGTAGCCGGTCTGATTCCCTGCGACGATACCCAGCAGCGTGTAACCCGCGTGTGAAATAGACGAATAAGCCAGCAGCCGCTTGGTGTTGTTCTGGGTCATCGCCCCAAGATTTCCCCACACCATCGTGATGGCGGAAATCGCTCCCAGCAGCACCGCCCAACCGGGCAGTCCGGGCACACCCGCCGAGGGGTCGCCGGCGATCGCTCCACGCAAGTCGGGGAGCCCATACAGGAACAGGCGTCCAAACATGGCGAAACTCGCCGCCTTCACGCCCACCGACATGAATGCCGTGATGGATGTCGGCGCGCCCTCATACGCGTCGGGCGCCCACATATGAAACGGCACGGCGGCAACCTTGAAGAACATCCCGGCCGCCATCAGGATCATTGAGATCAACACCAGGTAGCGCATGTCGCCTACCTGGGCAGGCCCCAGAACGCTGAAATTGGGGACGGCCACCTGGGGAAGCGCCGCCGCGATGTCACCCAGGTTGGTTGTGCCGGTAAGCCCGTACATCAAAGAAATGCCATAGAGAAGGACGCCGGACGAGAATGCCCCGAGCAGAAAGTACTTCATCGAGGCTTCGTTCGAGCGCTTGTCCCGCTTGAAATAGCCCACCAGGATGTAGACGGGAATCGCCATCAACTCCAGCGAGATGAAAAGCGTCAGCAGGTCAACGCCGGAGGCCAGGAACATCATTCCGACCACCGAGAACAGGATCAGCGAATAGTACTCCCCGCGCTGTTCGCCCTCCTCGTCCAGGTACTTTACCGACAGCAGCACAGAGAGAGCGGCGCCAATGAGAAAAATCAGTTTGAAGACGACCGCATAGTCGTCGATCACTATCATCCTGAAGAAAGCCGTGCGCGGCGACCGTCCGTTTACCACCTGGAAATAAAGCATCACGACGGAACCGAGGGCGAGCAGGATTCCCGCCAGGCTGACCCAGGCTATGAGCTGTTTGCCGTTTCGCGGCAGCATCACGTCGAGCACGAGCGCCGCGCATGCAAAGACGGTCAGAATGAGCTCCGGCGTGATGAGCTGAAGAGTATCCCGGGCGATGGTCTGGAAATCGGTGTTCGCTTGTATGAGTGCTAGCATCGGTTTTCTCGTTCGAGTCCTATCGCGCGGCAGAAGCCGACGCGGCGGAAGCCGGCTCGCCGGAAGCCGCAGCGGCGGCGGGCGCTGCTTCGCCGAGAGGCGCCACTTCGCCGACAGGCGCAGCATCGCCTACGGGCGCCTGGCCGCCTGCATTCTCGCCCGCCCCGGCCTGTTCGGTTTCCGTCGGAGCCGCCTTAAAATAACCCGGACTCACCTGGGCCACAACCGTGTCCGTCTGCGGCCTGATATAGGACAGGAGGGTATTGGGGTATACTCCGATCCAGAATATCAAAAGGATCAGCGGAGCGAATTGCCAGGCCTCGCGCTTGTCCAGGTCGCGCAACCCCTCGTTTGACGGATTCGTCACCTGCCCGAAGAATACCCGCTGGTACAGCCAGAGCATGTAGACCGCACCCAGGATGATTCCCACGGTCGCCAGCGCGCCCCACAAGACGCGAGCCTCAAACGCTCCTCTTAGAGCAAGAAACTCGCCCATGAAGTTGTTCATCAACGGCAGTCCAAGCGATGAAAGCGTCACGATGAGGAATATCGCCGAATAGGTCGGCATAACGCTGGCGAGGCCCCCAAACTCCGCGATCTCGTAAGTGTGACGGCGTTCGTAAAGGATTCCCGCAAGCATGAACAGGGCGCCCGTCGAGATGCCGTGGTTGATCATCTGCATCACCGCCCCGTTTATCCCGGTCGGGTTCAGGGCGAAGAGTCCCAGCATCACGAACCCGAGGTGGGAGACGGACGAGTAGGCGATCAGCTTCTTCACGTCCTTTTGCGCCATCGCCACCAGCGCTCCATAGATGATGCCGATAATGGCGAGCACGACCATCACCTGACGCACCTTTGGATTGTTCGCGGCGTCAGGGAATATCGGCAGCGAAAATCGCAAGAAGCCATAGGTCCCCATCTTCAGCAACACCCCCGCCAGGATCACCGAGCCAGCGGTCGGCGCGTCATAGTGGGCGTCAGGCAGCCATGTGTGGAACGGAAACATGGGTACTTTGATGGCAAAAGATAATGCGAACCCGATGAACATCCATGTGACTACGCTGAGCCCTAACACTTGCTTCAGGTGCGGACCGACCGAAGTCAGGGCGGCTATGTTGAAGGAGCTATGAACGTAACCGGGACCGAGCGCTTTTCCGTCCACGTCCTTGCCATCGGCGCGATTCATGGCGTCGGCGATCAGGTTCCTCATTTCCTTGTTCACCTGACCGGTGGTGGTGCTGGTTGCGATCTGCTGGGCGGTTGCTTCGACCCCCGGCCGGTCAGCCTTGACCACGTCGGGAAATATAAAGAAGAGCTTCAGCACCGCGAGCAGCATGACGACCGAGCCGACGAGGGTGTAGAGGAAGAACTTGATAGCTGAATAGAGGCGGTTTTTTCCGCCCCAGATGCCGATCAGGAAGTACATCGGGACCAGCATCACTTCCCAGAAGACGAAGAACAGGAACAGGTCCGCCGAAAGGAACGCCCCGAGCATTCCGGTCTGGAGCAGGAGCAGCATTACGTAGTATTCCTTCTCGCGTCCTTTTTCCCTTATATAGGCCCAGGAGCAGATGACCGAAACGACACCCAGCAGCGTCGTCAGCATGACCAGGACCAGCGCGAGACCGTCAATCCCGAGCTGATAGCGCGAGCCGATGATAGGTATCCACTCATGGTCTTCTATGAATTGCAGGCCGCCGAGGGCCCGGTCGTAACCGGCCCTGCCGCCCAATCCCGTCATCAGCGGCACGGAGACGAGGAAACACAGCACGATCCAGACATTCGCAAACCAGCGGATGGCGTCATTCTTTTCTCTGTTGAAGAAGAGCAATATCAGGGCGCCGACCGTGGGAAGCCACAGTACCCACGAGAGGATGCCGATTCCTAGAATGTCGATGTGACCAGGCATATCAAGCCATCTCCTTATTAATTCGAGCCCCTTATCGCTTTCAACGGCCCTGTTTGAATTACTCGCGAACGGCGCAAGCTGGCAGCTTGCGCTACGTCTATTGGCCGCCTCCGAAAAATGTCTTTATTCCACCCGTGATCGCGTGCCATGTAAAAAAGAGCAGAACTACGAACAGGCCGAGCGAGAAGAGCAGCGCGTAATTCTGCCAGAAGCCGGTCTGGAACGAGCGCAGAATGATGGAGCCCGCGCGAGTAATCCATCCGGTCATGTTGACAAGCACGTCCACGACGTACTTATCAAAGATTCCGGATATCCACGCCCATGATCGCGTGAGCCAGCCCGCCTCATTCACCGCGCCATCGACGACGCCGGAGTCGACCGCGAACAGGGCGCTGTTGATCTCCTTGCCCGCTTCGACGCCCTTAACGTCGAGCAGGTAGTCCCAGTACCACTTGTTAAAACTGAGCTTGTAGAGAGGCCTCAGTTTCCTGGTCCAGATGCCCGGCAGGTCCGGCTGGCTCAGATAGAATCTGCGGCCCAGCATTATGCCGCCCACCGCGACGCCGAGTGATAAGACCATCAGCAGGACTTCAACCCCGCTCAACCCCTCTGACGCTTCCGCGGCATGCGTTTCGGCGGCAGCAGGCTCGGACGCGGCTACGGGCGCGATTGCGTGCGCCAACGCCTGGGAGGCATTCTCTGCTTCAGGCGCGCGATGAACATTCGCAATCACGGGATCAAGCCAGTGCTCTATCTTATTCCAATGAGGTATTCCGACGAAGCCCACAAAGATCGAGAAGAACGCCAGCACCACCAGCGGGAGGGTCATGCTTCGCGGCGATTCGTGAGGCTCGAAATGAGGATGGGGTATTCCGTGCGCGGCCTGGCGGTCGGTCGCATCGACCGCGCCCACGTGCTCGCCGGGCTCGTGATGGGGCCGGTCGTCCGCCGCCGCGATCAAAGCATCGTGCGGAGCTATGCCCTTGTCATGCGCCGCCGCATGCGCCTCATCGGCTTCGCCCCCGGCATGGACCTTCCTGAAACGTTCTTCGCCCCAGAACGTTAGCGCGATCAATCGCGTCATGTAAAACGCAGTCATGCCGGCGGTGAGAAATCCGATGAACCATAACACCTTTCCGCCGCTGAACACTCCGGTGGAAAAAGTCTTCCAGAGAATCTCGTCCTTGGACCAGAAGCCCGCCAGCGGAATGATCCCGCAGATGGCCAGCCATCCGACTAGCATGGTCTTGTAAGTCGTGGGCATGTATTTCGAGAGGCCGCCCATGCGGGGCATCTCCTGCTCGTGGTGCATGCCATGGATCACCGAGCCCGAGCCCAGGAAGAGCAGGGCCTTGAAGAAGGCGTGGGTGAAGACGTGGAATATGGCCGCGACGAACGCGCCGACCCCGGCGCCCAGGAACATATAGCCGAGCTGAGAGACGGTCGAATAGGCGAGCACCTTCTTGATGTCGGTCTGGGTGATTCCGATGGTGGCAGCCACAAACGCGGTCAGGCATCCGACTAGCGCGACGACCAGCATCATCGTGACCGAACGCTGAAAGATGAAGTTGGTGCGGACCACCATGAAGACGCCGGCGGTGACCATGGTGGCCGCATGTATCAGGGCCGAAACCGGAGTCGGACCTGCCATGGCATCGGGCAACCATATGTAGAGCGGAATCTGGGCGCTCTTGCCGGTGGCTCCGATGAATAGCCCCAGCGCCAACCAGCTCATCAGGCCGAATTGCCAGAGCGGCTCGACGCCGTAATGAGAGGACATGCGGGCAACGTCGCTGAATTCCAGCGAGCCGAAGGCGGCGAACACTCCCATGATCGCCAGGGCAAAGCCGAAGTCGCCGATGCGGTTGACGACGAACGCCTTCTTAGCCGCGTCTCCGGCCTCTCGCCTGTCGAAATAGTAGCCGATCAGCAGATAGGAGCAGAGTCCGACCCCCTCCCATCCGATGAACATGATGAGGAAGTTCGAGCCCATAACCAGCAGGAGCATCATGAACATGAACAGGTTCAGGTAGGAAAAGAACCGATAGTAGCCCTTGTCCCCGTGCATGTACCCGGTGGCGAATACGTGAATCCAGAATCCGACAAACGTGACGATCACCATCATGATCAGCGAGAGCTGGTCGATTTGATAGCCCCACTGGATGTTGAAGTTTGACAACGCTCCGGAATGCTGCCCGAGCGTCAGGTGCCCCGCTCCGCCGGGAAGCCAGTCAAAACAAAAGCCGCCTTCCTTGCAGCTTACGTAGGGCTGGTTGCCATGCGCGGGCGCGTATTGCCATCCATATTCGTAGAACGCACCCAGCGTTATGATGAGCGACAGCAGCACCGTAGCGCAGGCGATGACCGCGACGGCCCGTTCGCCGAGCCGCAGATAGCGTCCGAGAATAAAATTTAGAAGAAATCCTAAGAGCGGAAGGACCGGGATGAGCCACACCAGTTTAAGCATAAACTATAGACCCGACGGACCATTTCAAAACTCGCAAATGCTCTAAAAGATGACAACCCCGGACTCGGTTTTGAAATGAGCTAAGATTTCGACCTTATGCTACCACTTCAATAAATCGATCTCGTCGATCGCGACGGTCTCGCGGTTCCTGAATAGCGAGATTACGATTCCCAGACCGACCGCCGCTTCGGCCGCCGCGACGACTATGATGAATATCGTGAACACGGGACCGGTGACAGGATTCACGTAAAGCTTTTTCGCCTCGAACAGGTCGCGATTGAGTTGAAGATAGCGAGAGAACGCGATCAGGTTAAGGTTGACCGCGTTCAGTATCAACTCGATCGACATGAAGATGACTATGATGTTGCGCCGCGAGAGCACTCCGGCGACCCCGACGATGAAGAGCAAGAAGCTCAACATCATGAAGTTGACCAGGGTCGGCTCGAATCGCTTGAGGAACGGCTGCCCCTGAGCCTGGGCGAGCAGGCTGAGAAGAATGCTCACCGCGCCAATGGCTAAAGTTATCAACGCACCCTCCTGAAGAAACGTGAAGCGGAATGAGCTACCCGAGTACGGGATCGCCCGAGTACGGGGTCGCCCGCATACGGGGTTGCGATCAGTCGTAGAGCTTTTCTTGCTTGGCGCCCCTTGCAAGCACTATCGCCCCGACCATCGCAACCAGCAGCAGCAGTGACGCGATTTCAAACGGCAGCGCGGCCTGTTTGTAAAGCGCCAGGCCGACGTTTTGTGTGTCCTTTGAGACGGATCCGGCTGTGCTCGCTTCCCCGGCTTCGGCCAAGGCCGTGACCTGCGCCCCCTCAGCGGGCCTGAAAGCCGGCTGAGCGGGCAGCACCGCAAAATAAAAGGATATTGCCAGAAGGCCGGCGACGATGACGGCCGCTACCGACTGTCCCGTATAGAGCTTCACGCGGGACTCTTCTTCCGCGCGCGTCTGCACCAACATCAACACAAACAGGAACAGCACCATGACCCCGCCGACGTAGACCAGTATTTGGACGCCGGCCACGAACTCGGCCCGCAGCAGAATGAACAGAAGCGCGATGTTCACCAGCGCCGATATCAGAAACAACGCGCAGTGCACCGCGATCCGGGCCGTGACCACAAAGATAGCCATTACCAGCGTCAACAACGCCAGCACATAGAAGAGGGCCGCTTCCCAACCGTGTAATTGCATAAATCCAAGTCCGTTGTCCGTGGTCAGTTGTCAGTTACCACGGACCACTGACCACGGACCACCGACAACCACCAATTAACTCTTATATCTCGTATACTCGATTCCTTTTTCCAGCATTTCGCGGTCCCAACGGAATCCGGATCTGTGGTAAACCGCGAGTTCAAAGCTCTGGGTCAGCTCCAGGCAATCAGTCGGGCATGCCTCCGAACAGAGATTGCAGAACATGCAGCGCGACGTGTCAAAGACGAACGTCGTGAGCACCTTCTTTTTATTCACCTTTTCGCCGTCGCGCACTTCGCGGCGGATCGACCCGACCTCGATGCAATCGACCGGGCACGCCAGCGCACACAAATCGCACGCGATGCAAAGCGTTCCGCCGGTTTCGGGATCGAGGTTCAGCCTGGGCGCGCCCCTGAACCGCTCCGACACACGCGCCCGCTCCTTGGGGTATTGCTCGGTATAGATGGCCTGGTTAGGATTGCCGCCTTCCCGGGCTTCATATAGAGCGCGGACGTTGTACCTGAAAGTGACCGCGAGGCCCTTGAACAGGTCGATCAATAGCAGACGTTTTATCAACTCGCCCAGCGTTCTCTTTTTTGTCAATGTTGCTGCCGGCATAACTTCACCTATTTCTTACTTATGACTCCAACGGTATCGAATCTTGCGTTCCGCCTGTCCGCCGAACCGCTCCCGCTCTTTAGCGGGCAGTCTCGGCCGCTTCGACGGTTTTTTGCAGCCGCTCCTGACGTAGCTGAACCTGCAACTGGCGCTGCGCGTGCAGATTAAAGGTCCGCGAGCGCCGATTGATCGCAGCCAGCAACATCCATACAAGCGGGACGGTAACCAGGAACCCGGTCGCTATGAAATAGACCTTGCCCCCAAAGGGGATTTGGTACCTATCACCCAGGGGCTTGAGGAATCCGAAAACGCCGCCCGCGCTCGCCGGCATCGCCAGCACGTACCAGACGCCCGTAAGTACTATATTAGCAAGCCCGGCTGGTATCAGCCACTTCCACCCAAGGTCCATCAATTGGTCGTAACGGTAACGCGGGAACGTCCAGCGGAACCACATATATACGTAGATCAACACGAATATCTTTATGGCAAAAATCGCCACGCAGAGGAGCGTTCGTAACACAGGGTTCGCGAAAACGTTTTCCAACCCAAATAAGGACCAGCCGCCCAGGTACAGCGTCACGGCCACGGCCGAGGTCACTATCATTGCGGTGTATTCCGCCATGAAGAAAAGAGCCCATCGGAAACCGGAGTATTCGGTGTGGTACCCCGCGACCAGCTCAGATTCCGCTTCCGGGAGGTCAAAAGGCGCGCGGTTGGTCTCTCCAAGAGCGGAGATTATGTAAACGATAAACCCCAACGGCTGGAAAAACACGTACCAGATGTTATCGGCTCGCTGCGCCTCGACGATACCGTTCATCGACAACGTGCGCGCAAACATCAGGGCG